>Ga0302046_10005127_pt1 | contig 11575 bp, 8 predicted proteins | sample RVTome_11_FD_200261 | JGI IMG/M metagenome (GOLD analysis project Ga0302046, IMG submission 200261) | Soil microbial communities from uranium-contaminated site in the Upper Colorado River Basin, Wyoming, United States - RVT147D111 (version 2) ... | reverse complement strand
TGGGTTTGTCAGGAGGCCCCGCACCTTGCTTTCGCATCAGGCGCGTCTCCTCAGCTTCGTGGGTCTGGCTCCTTCCACGTCGGGATTCTCACCCGCTGGGTTGCACCGGTTTTCTCTGGACACGCCGTTGACGACGGTCGTGTACACGCACCCGAGCGATGACGAGATGTGCAAACGGCTCCGATCGCTGACATGTTGACTGCAATCCCGTGTTCGGTGCATGCTCTTGCGTCCCCCCAGGACGTTTCGGTGCGGATCAAAGTGCGTCTGAGGATTGCGACAGCATGCCTGGCGGCCTTGGTCTTGGCCTGTCCAGGTCCCTCCGGCGCTGAGGAGACTGCGGCGCCTGCCGCGAGCACGCTCGATGAAGTGCGGGCTCTTCAAGAAGAAGGAAAGTACAAGCGCAGTCTACCGCTCCTCGATGAGATCCTCAGAGATGCTCCCGACTCTAGGGGGGCGCTGGGACTGCGCGCCGTCGCGCACGCGGAACTCCGCCGACAGATGGAGGCCCTAGATGACTTCCAACGCTTTCTTGAATTGGGCCCCTCGACCAACGAGTTCCTGACGGTCGCCAGCGTCATCGTGAGCGCTTTCCGCCCCGGTCGCCCCATCCCCGATCTGGTCGGCCCGCCGGGCAAGGTAACCACGCCCGTTCTTCTGCACAGGGAACCCCCGGATGTTTCCCCGTCAGTGCACCACGCCTGCCGAGGTTCGCGGCTCTTCCTCGACGCTGTGATTCAGAGTAACGGTCGCGTGAAAAGTGTAGAGGTCCTCAGGGCACGCCTGACAAACAACGCAAAGGCGGACATCCTGACAGCGGCCGTGACCGAGGCAGTTCTCAAGTGGCGCTACGTTCCCGCCACTCAAGACGGAAAGCCCATCGAAACACACTTCACGGTCATCTTCGACTTCGAAGTCGAAGGAGGATGAGGTTTGCATGATGGCCACGCGGGTGTAGCTCGCCGTCGATGTCCTCAGGAAGTCGGGCCATGCTAGATTGTCAGGAGAACGCGCCAAGGGATGAGGAACGCGAAGGCGATACGCCCGTTGCTGCTGAGTATGTCCGTGGTGTGCACGCTTGCGTACGGGCTGGCATCGGCGAAGGAAAGCTCGGAGTCTGGAGCGTTCCTGCCCCACGTGCACGCACGGATGTACCACGCGGACTCCAAGACGGCATGGAAGGCGATCGTAAAGACACTTCGTGCTCTGTACGCGGCTCCCGTGGTCCTACGACGAGAGGAGGGGCTGCTCATCACAGGCATGGCCTCACTCAGCAAGCTCGTCTCGCCGCCACCGACGATCGAGAACGGGTATGTCGGAACCCGATTCCAGCTCTTCGTCTTCGTTTCCGGGGTCTCCGGCTCCACGCGGATCTACGTCAACTCGCTGATCGAGGCGCAGGCCGAGGATCGGCTACATCGACTCCGGGATGCGGGTGTTCCACCCGAGGCTGAGGCCGGGTTCTACTACGGGTGGCCTGCCAAGGCCCTTTACAACCACGGCGCCGTGGAGGAGGCCTATTTCGGTCTCCTCGAAGACGCGCTGGGCGAAAAGGGAGAACCGGTCCCCAGGCACCCTCCGTTGCCCGGTCCGGAAGCCTCCCAACCCGAGTTGTTGCCGAACAGCACGAAGCACCTGCCCAACCCCACGCGGGCCGGCAGCGTCCTGCTTCGCGTGCTCGTTTCTGAGGATGGTGTGGTGGAAGAGACCGAGGTACTGCACAGCCATCCCGCTAGCGCTGAACTCGAGCGGGAGGCCCAGGCCGAGGTGAGCATCTGGAGATACCGCCCCGCCATGCGAGACGGCCGCCCGCTCCCATCTTGGACAAACGTCGTGTTCGGAGACAGCGGCTTCGAACCGTTCGCCGCCCTCCCTCCCGAGCCCTACCCCGACAATCCCGAGCCGTCCTACCCGTCTCTTGCCCTCGAGGCCGGCGTCGAGGGCACCGTTCGCTACGAAGCCTCGGTTTCGGCGGCAGGCCGGGTCGAGGCGCTCGCGGTCCTGGAGGTCCCCAGAGAAGGCCTGGGTTTCGAGGACGCGGTCAAGGCAACGGTTTCCAAGTGGCGCTTTTCTCCGGCCATCGAGAACGGCCAACCCCTGGCATCCAAGTACTCCGGCATCGCCAGCTTCCGGGTAAATCGACCCTTCGATCAGGCTCGGATCTACCCTCGAAGCGCGGCGGACGTGTGGGGCGTCCTTCTTCAGGTCTTCGATGAGCTCGAGATCGGCATCGGCAGGATGAACGAGCAGTCAGGGTTTGCGGTCACCAAGGCTCTGGAGCAGACCGTCGCGAAAGGCATCGATCCCGGTTTCGTCGGAGAGTCGATACGTCTCCAGTTGTTCATCCCCAAGTTCACAGAGCCGGCACGCGTCCATCTGAGGTCGTTCGTGACGTCGGGCACGACGGGGGAGCAACTCGGCGCCGATCCGGACGGAGCCCAAGACGTCTTCGCTCGTCGAGTCTTCGAGGTGCTCGACGGTCGCCTCGGTGTGAAGGGCGAAGGGATCCCGAACGACCCGGAAAGACGCCGTGTGCGAGCTCGGGATCTCGGGGGTCAGGCAGGCCTGTTCACATGTCTGGACGAGGTCGGAGACAGAGCGGAAGCCCGACTGCCGGCGATCAGCGTCTCGTTTCCCGTGCGGATTCCCGAGAGCCTCGTGCGCCCGTACTACCCCGAAGATGGACTGGGGCAGGAGGTGACGCTGGTTTTCGAGACGACGCTGTCCGAAGATGGCTTGCCGGAGGAAATGAACTTGGTCCGCGCCACCTCGCCGAACCCCGCCTTCGAGAGGGAGGCGAGGAGGGCCGTGTCGCTGTGGCGATATCGCCCTGCCATGCAGGGCGGCTGCCCAGTGGCGGTCACCTTCACCATCGTCGTCGAGTTCCGTACAAGCCCTTAGCCGTCGGCGGGGAGTCCTGTTCGGTCTGCTTCTGAACCTGTGAGGGTTCGTTCGCAGCCGGCCCCGCGGCACCAGCGAGAGCCCGAGAGTTCCGCGCGGCTCTCTCGGGCTGTCAAACGCTCTCGCCCTCAGAACCGGGTCTCGGGAAAGGCTACACCCATATGGTGCGGCCCAGAAGACGCGACGACGCGCCTCTATTCGGCCAGAAATGTTGAGATTCCGACAAGGTGTGTTAAAAGAATAGTCGATTGCGGGGGTTCGAGCGAAGCCGAGCACCTCCGTAATCGCGGAGGTGAACGAAACCGCGGGCCCTCTATGGGGATGTCAAGAGGGTCGACAGACCGGCGGAGGAGCAGCGCTCGCCTCGTCAAGGCGTCCCAATAATTCTCGATGCTGGCGAAGCGCGGAGATGACGGGCGAAGAGCAGAGCGTTGGGCGGGTTACATGCCGGCGCACGCGGTGTAGAGCAGACGCCGGCACGGCCGCCCGAGCTTCGGGCAGCGGGGCTGATGCGTTAGAGAACACCGGGCGTGTCACGTCGGAGCTCTCGCGGGTAGGCTCCGGGGTTCCCGCACGAGTCGCCCTTCGCCGCAGTAGGGGCAGAGCATGATGTCGATTCCGGTCAGGCGAAGCAGGCGCTGCCACCACGTCGTGGGAGCCTCAGGGACGGTCTTCGTCTCGGTGGGGCCGGCTGGAGGTTGAGAGCTGAGCAGCTCATGCGCGCGGGCCAGCCGGGTATGGACGTTGCGGGAGGCCAGAAGACCGTAGTGGCGAATCCGCGTGAACCGAGGCGGTAGGACGTGAAGGAGGAAGCGCCGGATGAACTCCGCTGCGGCAAGGGTGAGTCGCTTGTTCTTCCCGCCGTCGGCGTAGTCCCGTACCTCGAACGTGACGCGACTGTCGTGGAGTGCGACGAGCCGGTGATTGGAAATGGCCACGCGGTGGGTGTAGCGGCCAAGGTAACGGAAGACGTGGTCCGGTCCACCGAACGGCGGCTTGGCATAGACGATCCAGTCGAGATCGTACAAGCGGTCGAGGAGCCGCTTCCAGGCAGACGGCTCCTCGAGCGCCGCGGCGGGCCCCCGGAGCTCGCCTTGGCGACGTGCCTCGCGCAGGCCGTTGAGGAACTTCCCCCGGAACAGGCGGCCCAACACTTTCACAGGAAGGAAGAAGCCCTCTCGGGTTGCGATCCACCGCTGTCCTCGCGAATCGAGCCCCCCACCGGTGACGACACAGTGCAGGTGCGGATGGAACTGCAGGTCCTGGCCCCAGGTATGCAAGATCGCCGTGAATCCGATCTCGGCGCCGAGGTGCTTGGGATCGCGGGCCAGCGTGAGGAGCGTGGCGGCCGCGGCGGCGAACAGCACGTTGAAGACGACGCGCTTGTTGGACAGCGCCAGCGGGCGGAGGGCGTCCGGCAGGGTGAACACCACGTGCCAGTAGGAGACGGGGAGCAGATGCTGGCGCCGCGCCTCGAGCCACTCGGCCTTCTTCAGGCTCTGGCACTTCGGACAGTGTCGATCCCGGCACGAGTTGTAGGAGATGCGAACTCGGTCACAGTGGGTGCAGCGGTCCACGTGCCCGCCCAGGGCCGCCGTGCGGCAATCGACGATATGGCGCAGGACGGCCTCCTGCCGAGAGGAGACGCCGCGGTCGTGCCGGTACGCCTCGCCGTGCGCACGGAGAATGTCGGCGACCTCGAGCGGAGGTCGCGCCACCGGCCGATTCAACGGCCTCAGCCCAACAACCGGCCTTCAGGCGCCTCCAGCAGATCGAGCGGGATCCGCACCCGGGAGATCAGACGCTTGCTGATCGTCGTGTAGCGCGTCGTCACCTGGATGTCCTGGTGCCCGAGAAGGACGCGGATCACCGCGACATCGGTGCCCGTCTCGAGCAGGTGCGTCGCGAAGCAGTGCCGCAGCAGATGCGGCGTGACCCGCTTCCGGATCCCGGCGTCCCGGGCGGCGTACTTCACGGCCTTACGCACGGACTCCGCGGACACGTGGGCGTCGAACGTCTTCCCGGGGAACAGGTAGTCCTTGGGCCGATGCACCCTCCAGTACACGCGCAACGATTCGAGCAGGCGCCGGGACAGGGTCACGAACCGGTCTCTGTGATTCTTGCCATCACGGACATGGATCAGCATCCGCCGCGAGTCGATGTCGCGCACCTGAAGACGGCAGGCCTCCGAGACCCGCAGCCCGGCACCGTACAGGGTCATCGCCACCAGGCGATGCTTCGGGCTGGAGAAGGTCTCGAACAGCCGCCGCACCTCGCTCCCACTGAGCACCTTCGGCAGAGGATGCGGACTGCGCCGGCGGGGAAGACACGGCAAGTCGAACGGTCGTTGCAGCGTCACGGTGTACAGGAACTTCAGCGCCGAGTGCGCCTGACGGTACGCGTCGTGGCTGAGCTGGCGCTCGTCGAGCAGATGCAGTAAGTACCGGCGGACCTCCCGCTCACCCAAGATCTCCGGGGAGCGTCGGAAGAACTGGGCAAACTTCGTCGCGTACAGCAGGTAGATCCTCCGTGTGCTGCTGCTGTACCCGGACAGCCTGAGATCCTGTATCATCCGATCGCGCAGTTGTCCCATGGGGCGTCCTCCTCGTGGGGAATGGAGTTGTGGCAAACCCAACCCTACAACGGAGGACGCTCCGACTCTCTCCGCTCGGTGAGGAGAGCCGGAGAGCGGATACGGGCTCTCCCGGCCCGGACACCGCAAGATCGTCGGCTCGGAGAGCGGGACCTATCGCGTGGCCGGAAAAGGGGCGAGGAATCCCGCGGAACGACGCGCCTTCGGAGCTACCGCGTCAGCGGTTTCGTTCACCAGACGGGGAAAGTTGTAGTCGGAACGTCTGGCTCCCCAGGAACCCGCGATTTCAAACCTCAGAGAGCCGGGGCGCCCGATCGAAACCGCACCGGGAAGGCAATCCCGAGCCGTGCAGAAACCGATCCTGAGGCCGAGCCGCTGCCCGCCTCGATCGGTACTCCTGTTTCGGGACCTTCGTTATGCCTCGCTCGGCCGTTTGAAGTCGGTGGCGGCCTTTAGCCCACACTATGGGCACTTGCCAACTTGGGACCCGAAACCGTCGTCCGGGGCAGCATCGCGATCGAACTGGACTCCGTGAAAGATGCGGTCTCGGATCCAATCGTATTTCTCGCAGAGGAGCGGGTCACCGGCAGCCAAGTCGTCTTGAACCTGAGTTCGAAGATGGCTTCCGTCCTTGAAGTATCCGAGAAGGGGGTAGATCCAGGAATGCTGGCGTGTCTTGACGTCGTAATTGTTACTCGCGCCCGTGAAGCCCCGGCAACGCCCATCCGCATCGGCCCCACCGACACATGTGCGGTTGCTACGAACCCGCCGCGCAAACAGCGTGAACGCATCTGCGATGGCAGAGTTCGGAATCCAATCCTCCATGAGGTTCGTTTCGGGTGAACCGGGCGTGTCGCAGAAGCCGTCGTCGCAGAGGCCGAGGCTCCCAGCCAGTCTGTGGCCCATTTCCTCCCACCATCGAAAGTAGTCAGCCGTCGAGTCGATATTCAGATTCGGTCCGATGTAAGGGCCGATGTTCTGAGTGTGGATCCATGTCACGTACGGCGCCGCAGGCGTGTTTGTGGTTGCCATTGTCCTTTTGAAGATGGTACTCATCAGCCAGTTTGGAAGCACGAGGCTCCCGAAACCCACCTCAGAGAACACGGGTAGGTCCGACTCGCTGGCTGGGAGGCCACTTACGGCCGGACAATCGGCGTTGACCCACGTCCCGCCGTATTCGGTGCAATATCGCACAGCTAGTTGGATCTGTTTGAGGCGGAGGATGAAGGCGGCCCTGCTCAGATTGACGAAAACCGCCTTGTCGGTACTCGGGTGGCTGGCGACGGCAAACAGGTCGTTCCCGTAATTCGCCTGAAGGTACTGCGTTCCGGATAGTCCGGCACGGCCATCGAACTCGGTGAGCGCAGGACGCCCTCTTGCGCTTCCTACGATCCCGAGAGGAATCCAGCCCGGAGCGCCGGGACTTGCGTTGTCCAGGAAAGCGACCTGGACCTTGCCGTCGACGTCGCGGAGGACGCCGAAGAGCTTGTTGCGGTACACGGCGATTTGAGAAACCGCCTTGAGGCTGCCGCCGCCACCTCCTAGGGGCACGTACTGCACGAAGCCGCTGTCGCTCGTCTCGGTCACGCGACCGTGCGCGAGGGCACAGTGACTTCCCGACGCGTTGCGAGCAGCGTAGAGGAAGTGATAGGACCCGCCGAAATAGACGACGTCTGAGAGGTCTCCGATCGCGGCGCAGAAGACCGTCGGGTCGCGAGCGCCGAGTTGTTTCCAGACACACGGGTAGGTCCAAGTCCACGTTTCCAGGCTCGTGCCCTTGCGGACGACCGCTACTGCGGAGGCTGTCCCCTTCGACGCGATTGCTGCGTCGACGGCGTTCGACCAGTCATGGCAATTCTCCAAGGTCGAAACATCGAAACCAACGAAGTGAATGTGGCGCACTGAGTTGTTCTCGGTCGTGTAGACGACGTGCGTGTGGAAAGGATCCGGCGTGGCGGGGAATGCACTGAACGCAACCGAGATTCGACCGCGCACGCTCCCGTCCGTCGTGAGTTGCTGCCACGCAGCCCAAGGACCGGTTCCCACCTTGAGAGCGACGTAGAGGTTGTTGTCTTTTCCGCGGACGAATAGAACGAGCTTCCCATTGACTGTCTTCAGAACGGGATCGGTGGCTGGATTCGCGTGAATCGCTGGGTCCATGCCCATGGCGTGTGCCAGGCCGACATATTGCAGGTTCGCCCAGGTGTCCGGCCGCTGCGTCGTGGTGAAGCGCACGTGCCCGCTTTTGTCGACTACCACAAGATAGATCTTTCCGTCCGAGTGGGCGGCAATCGCCTGAGCCCTGGCTGGCTGGACAGTTGTCCACTGAAGCTGCGAGGCCGACACGGCCGATACTGCAACGACGGAAGCGAACACGCAGGACAGGGCCAGCCAGCCGCCGACACTTCTCAAGCCCACGGTCCAACCTCTCTTGTAAAGCTGCAACGTCCTTGAGATAGCCACGAAACCACCGACCTCGCGTCAAGCGCGCGGGTCCAAGAATAGAACTGTCGCCGTGGCCCCACTCGTCAGCCACAACTCGTCGCAGGAGGCGAATGGGCGCAGATCGCTGCTCCGCAAGAGGGGACTCGCCTGAATCGTTACCGGCCCGCCTAGCCCGTGTCCACACTTTTTCTGTTACAGCCGCACGGGAGGGTTTCGGATCGGCAACGGCTTTGGAGCTTGTCGAGGTGCCGAATTGCTCTGAGGGCATGCTAGGCTTGCCACATGGACAAGTTCGCCGCGACCCTCGAGCTGCTCACCCCCGACGGAATCCCCCACGCCGTCCGCCTCGTCGACGTCCTGGAACGCGCCGGCCACATGGACGCCGGCGAGGCCGGGGAGTGGCGGCGGCGGATCCAGGCGTGGTGCCGGTTCAGGCTGCGGGTGGTGCCGGCGAAGGCGAGCTGGCGCGTGTCGGCGGCGCTCTTGGAGGAGCCGGATCCGTTCGTGCCGTAGGGCACTCCCGGTTCACAACCGGGCGGCCAGCAGATTCCGTGGACAACCACCAATCCCATCGGTATCCGTTGAACCGGGGTGGCTGCGGGAACCGTTCGTTTCCACGCAGGGCGAGGGTTCGCCTGCGGGAGGGAGTAGACATGTCCCGTCGAGTCTTGCTCGTGGTCGCGTCCGTTCTGGTCGCCCTGGGTCCCGCGTTCGGCAGCGACGGCGCCTTCGTTGTATTGTTGTCAATTCTGTTGGTCGAGGGGGAGGTTGTTCATGGTCGCTAACCCCGGGAAAGCAAGCCGCCCTTCCCTGCATCCGATGGGCAGGCTCTATGGCCAATGGGCCTTCAACTTCATGGTTGACATCGCCTCCGCGATCGCCGACGACTTCACGGAGCGTCCGCAGTGTTATCGTGAGGTCACGGACGAGCTGGGCCGGATCCTGTCCAGCTTCCGCTCGCAACTGGGTTCGCATCCGGACTGGCCCGATGCCCGCCAGCGCAAGGCGCTCTTCAGGGTTCTGGGTGCCGCGTGCCTTGCCGGTGCTCCGCTGCGAGAGGCGGCGCTCGTCTACGTCGAGACGGGGGCCGAACTCAATCGCGACCTGCTCCTGGATGCCTTCCGCGACACGGTATTAAGCTTCCGCAATCAGCTGAAGACGGAGGAAGGGCAGTCCCTTGACTTGGGCTGCCGCCAGATCGGCGCCGTATTTGACAATGCGGTCCAGCTATTCCAGAGCGATCTGATCATGAAGGCCTTTGGCCTTGGCGCGGCACCGAAGGACCAAGATTGGCCGATTGCAGGCCGTCTCAAGGGCGAGGGAACCAACCTGGCAACTGAACTAATCCGCGCCTTGGACGGCGGCACGGTGGCGCGTGCCCTGCTGGGCGGCCCCAAGCGCGAGGTGGAAGGAGCAGCGAAGCCGGAGCCGATCCGGATCTCGATGCCGCAGAACAAGTTCATCTTGTTGCAGCACGCGGCCTGGTATGGTGGCATGACGATCTCGGGGACCATGGCCGAGAACGATCGCGCAGAGGACCTGCTTCCCCTGATCGGCGACGCCTACAAATGGACGAAGGCCTTGCAGAGGCTGATCCCGGATGTCGTGAGAGTGTGGAAGGACCCACAGTACCGGATGCGCTTGACGGATCTCGAATGGGGGATGGTCGAGCCTCATCCGAGCGGCGCCGTCGACGTTCCCTTCGGCGGCGTCGGTGCGACCGGGCTGGGTCTCTCCACGGCGACGGTCAGAGGGGAAGTCTGCTGCTGCACGGGCGACCTGCCTTGCCCCGCCTCCTCCAACTGCGAGGTATCGCCAGGCCCCAGCTGCCTCAACTGCGGGAGCCTGGCCGTGATCCAGTGCGGGATGGCGGTGCAGATCTGAAGTGCAGGCCCCGTGACGCCGTCGGATAGGACGGAGAGGGAGGCCGCCTCTCCTCTCCAATCGTGCGACTGGTTTGGTGCTACCAGCCTCTCCGAACGGATCGCTTCCTTCGGCCGAAGCCAACCGATGTATGCCGAGCTTGGCGATGAGTCTGCACGATTGCGGCTCGACCGCTGGCTTTCCCAATACCCGCAGCTCAGCGACCGTTTGCTTGCCGGCTATCTCGCGGCACAAGGGACCAGCGACCAGGCTTTCCTGCGGGTCCTGCACGAGCCGATCGACGCCGTCGCGGATCGCTTGGCGATAGCGCCACCCTGGCTGGGAACTCTGCGCACGGCCTATTCCGACGAGACAACAGGCAGCACTCTCTCGTTCACGGAACTGTCGCGCGGCAACAACACCGTCCTCTTCCTGAATCTGGTCGAGCCCTTGATCCGCCAGGCGCGTCATCGCCTGGGCACCGAGATCGAGTCCCTGCGCCGGGAAACTGCGCTCTCCTCGTTGGTCGAGGAGGTGCTCGGAGACGCCCTGTTGGTCAACGTGGCGAAACAGCTGCTGCAGATGCTGATCCCCACCCTAGTGCTGGAGGTGAACGTCGCGCGGCTGCAGGGCCTGCTCGTGGGAGCGACGCAGGTCGAGCGCTTCGACAGTTTCGTGGAAGGCCTGCGGCAGCCGGATCGCGCCCTGTCCGTCCTGCGCGAATACCCCGTCCTCGCCCGCCAGGTCGTTCTCTGCCTCGATCATTGGGTCGCGTTCAGCCTCGAGTTCCTGTCTCATTTGGCGGAGGACTGGCCGCTGCTGTGTACGGAGTTCGGCGCAGGAGAAGACCTGGGCAGACTCGTATCCCTGGACGACAGCAAGGGCGACCGGCATCGCGAAGGACGGTCGGTGCTGATCCTGACGTTCAGCGGGGGCACGCGGATCGTCTACAAGCCGAGGCCAATGGCCGTCGCGATGCATTTCCAGTCACTGCTGGACTGGATGAACAAGCATGGCGCGGAGCCGCCGCTGCGCACGCTCAGGATCGTCGACCGCGGCAGCCACGGATGGGTCCAATTCGTCGCACCGCAGGCTTGCACCTCGATTGCCGAGATCCGGCGCTTCTACGAACGTCAGGGCGAATACCTCGCGTTGCTCTACGCGCTGGAGGCGACCGACTTCCACTACGAGAACCTGATCGCTGCGGGCGAGCATCCCATGCTCGTCGACCTGGAAACCCTTTTTCAGCCCCACATCCGGCAGCACGATGAGACGATCAGCGGAATCTACAGGGACTCCGTCCTGCGCATCGGACTGCTGCCACAACGCCTGTTCGCCGCCGCACCAGGCGAGGGCATCGATCTGAGCGGGCTGGGCGCCGCCCCTGGCCAAGCCATGCCCTATCCAGTGCTGCAGTTCGAGGCGCCGGGAAGCGACGAGATGCGGCTGATCGAGACGAAGGGCGAGAGCTCTGGCGCCGCCAACCAGCCCAGCCTGAACGGCACACCCGTCGCAATGCTGGACTACGTCGACGCGATCACCGCCGGCTTCGCCTCGCTCTATCGACTGCTGCAGCGGCATCGCCAGGAGCTTCTTTCGGCGGACGGACCCTTGTCGGGCTTCGCCCCGGACAGCGTGCGCGTGGTTCTTCGGCCCACGCTGACCTATGGCCTGCTGCTGCGCCACAGCTTCCACCCCGACGCTCTGCGCGATGCGCTGGAGCGCGGGATGATCTTCGGCTCGCTGTGGAATGACACACAAGGCCACCGCCCT
>Ga0302046_10005126_pt1 | contig 11576 bp, 9 predicted proteins | sample RVTome_11_FD_200261 | JGI IMG/M metagenome (GOLD analysis project Ga0302046, IMG submission 200261) | Soil microbial communities from uranium-contaminated site in the Upper Colorado River Basin, Wyoming, United States - RVT147D111 (version 2) ... | reverse complement strand
CGAAGCACAGGCCTCCCCTCAAGACACCCCCGGACATGTGGACATGCCGACCCAGCGTGATGTTGTCGAGGACCGTCATGTGCTTGAACAGTTCGATGTTCTGAAACGTGCGACCGACGCCGAGGCGGGCGATGCGGTCGGGCGGGAGGCCCTGGAGCGCCCGGCCGACGCCGGCATGATCGTAGAGGGTGATGGACCCCCGCTGCGGCCGATACAGACCCGAGACGCAATTGAGCACGCTCGTCTTCCCCGCGCCGTTGGGCCCCACGATGGCGAGCAACTCGCCTTCCCGCGCCTCGAGGGTCAGCCCCGAGAGGGCCGTGACGCCGCCGAACCTCAGGGTGAGGTCCTCGATCGCGAGGATCGTCGGTGTGCCGCAGCGAGCGTTCAGGATCGACCGGTCTTCCGGAAAGGGGCGCGGCTCCGTCGCTGCAGCAGAGTAATCGCGACGTTCCGGGCGGGGAAAGCGGTGGGCCAACGATCGGCGGCGGGCGGGCGTCGTACTGGTGGACCGTAACCGAAGTTCCGTGGCATTGCGTCCCACGGGCGCGCGGTCGCACCCTTGGGCGGGGAGCAGGCGTGGTCGAGAACGGAACAGGAGGTCGGTCCTTGAGGCTTCGAGCGCTACTGGGCTCCGCGGCCGTCGCCGCCACGACGGGGCTCCTCGTCGCCGCCCTCCCGGCCCATCCCGGTGACGGGCCCTCCGATACCGGGGCACGCCCCGCCACCGGCGCCGTCCAGGTCCCGGTAGAGCGCGGTCACGACTTCTATTTCACCCGAGCCGTGTACTCGGGACGAAGGGGGTTCAGGGGTCGAGGCGCGTGGTCGACCGATTATCCGAAAGCCGATCGCCAGTTCCTGTTCATCCTCGGAAGGTTGTTGACGCTGCTCGACTCCTACGATTGGGAGAACCCGGTCCGGCTCGACGATCCCGAGCTGCGGCGGTACCCGTTCCTGTACATGCTGGAGGTCGGAGGGATGAGCCTGACCGACCCCGAGATCGAGGGACTGCGTACCTATCTGGAAGCGGGCGGATTTCTGATGGTGGACGATTTCTGGGGCGAGCGCGCGCTGGACAACTTCGCCTACGAGATGTCGCGCGTCCTGCCCGGCCGGGAGCTGAGAGAGATTCCGACGGATCACCAGATCTTCCATCAATTCTATGACATCGACGAAATCCTCCAGGTCCCCAACGTGGGCAATGGAGTACGCGGCGGTCCCTACGAAGAGTGCTTCGGGTGCATGCCCCGGGTGTTCGGGATCTTCGACGATTTCGACGAGCTCATGGTCGTGGTCAACTGGAACACCGACCTCGGTGACGCCTGGGAGTGGTCCGAGAATCCCTATTATCCGATCGATCGATCGAACTTCGCCTACGAGATGGCGATCAATCTGATCGTCTACGCCCTGAGCCACTGACCGGACAGATTCGGGCGCACCGGCCCCGCCGCGTCCGCCGCCCGGACGCCCGGGAGCGTCAGTTCCCGACCACGAAATTCGTCGTGTCGACGACCGGCGGGTCGATCGGGACGTGCGCCGGGTTGGCCACGACGGCGATCAGTCGGTGCGGACCCGGCGCCAACCCGCTGAAGACGTGCTCGCTCGAGCCATCGCCTTTATGCACGATCATCGGGTTGCCGGCCGGAATGACCTGGTCGAGCGGAGTGAGGTCGGCGTCCAGGAACAGGTGATGGTGTCCCGTTCCCGGGATCGGGTCGGCGATGGGAGCGATCTCGATCCCCTCGACATGGAGCACCACCCGGACATCCGGTCCCACGGTGGACCCATCCGCCGGCTCCATGATGTGAACGACCGCCACCGACGCGGCGGCGGCCTCGCCGGAGCCGTCCCTGGCCTCTCCGCCGTCGCCGGCGCAACCCGTCAGCCCCGCGACGGCGAGACCCAATACGATGCTTACCTGCCGCTGTTCGCGATCCATCTCGTGACCTCCGAACCGAGTGAAGTGGATCCCCGCATGAAATGACCCGACTCGCAGCGTCGCGTCCAGTGCCGAGGGCTCGCCGACCGACCGCCCGTCTCGTGCGGCGTCTCCGGGCGCGTCACTGAATCGGCCCGCGGGGCGTTGGAAAGGTAGAGGAAGGTTGGGTGCGGCTTGCCCGGAGCCCGGGTCAGCACACACCTTTCCAGCCTGGGATACTCGGGACCTCGCCGGCGCCGTCGGTCGTCGTCGTGGTCGTTTTCAGGAGGGTCGCGTGAACGTTCGTTCGCCCGTTCTGATCGGGCTCGCTCTGGGGACGGCCCTCACGGTCGGGCTGGCATGCAGTGGTGGCACCGGGGATTCGACCGCACCCCCGACGGGGACCGGCGGAACGCCCCCCCCACCTCCGCCGACCCAGCCTCCGCCGCCGGCACCACCGCCCGATGAGGGTGTGCTCCCACCGCCCCACTCCAAGGCCAACTTCAACATCCTCGACGACACGTTCGTCGACGAGGCCGGGCGGCACGACCAGGAGGCGCAGGCGACCGTGAAGGCCGGTGATACGGTGTCGTGGACACACAATGGACGTGACATCCACCGGGTCGAGTTCAGTCTCGTGCCGGACGAGGCGCAGTCGCCCGACAGCGGGGACCTGCGGAGCGCCAGCAGCTGGACGTTCCGGCCGACCGTTCCCGGCACGTACGTCTTCTTCTGCAGGTATCACGAGTACATGATGGATGTAAAGATCCACGTGGAGGCGGTCGTCCCCTGAGCCGCCGCCGAGCCCCAGTCGCCCCGTGAAGAGGCTCCTCGCGCTGTGTCTGGCAGTCGGTATCGCCGCGTGCGGCGACGGCCCCGTCTCGGTCCCGCCCCCACCCCCCCCACCGCCGCCCGGTGAGACGCGGGCCCAGTTGATCGCCGCCGTCCGGCAGCTCGCCGAAGTGCGGAATCTCGATCCGATCGAGGCCCCGACGCCGGTTCGAAGCGCGCTGGTAGAGCTCGGGCGAGTCCTGGCGTTCGACAAGATCCTGTCGGGCAATCGGGACATCTCGTGCATGAGCTGCCACCTGCCGTCGTTCGCCACCGGGGATGGCAGATCGCTCTCGATCGGACAGGGGGCCACGGGCCTCGGCCCCGATCGGTTGCACCCGGGTGGCACCTTCATCCCCCGAAATTCGCCTCCGCTGTTCAATCTCCATGTGGCCAAGCAGTTCTTCTGGGATGGTCGGGTGGAAGAGCTCCCGGATGGGACGATCCGGACACCGGCCGGCGGGCAGCTCACGCCTGACATGGAGGCGGTGTTCGAGTTCGGGGCGTTGTCGGCGCAGGCGCTCTTTCCTGTCGAATCGAGGTCCGAGATGCGCGCCGACACGGGCAATGACCTGGCGGCGGTCCCCGATGGCGACTTCACCGCCTTGTGGGCGGCCCTCATGGTCCGGCTGGGCGCGATCGCGGAGTACCGGTCGATGTTCGAGGCCGCGTACACCGGCACGGCGTTCGACGACATGACGTTCGCGCACGCGTCCAATGCCATCGCCGGGTTCTACGTGAGCGAGCTCGCGTTCACCGCCACGCCATGGGACGTCTTCCTCCCGGGCGACGATGGTCAGCTCACCGATCAGCAGCTCCGCGGCGCCCGATCCTTCATGGATTTCGGTTGCATGTTCTGCCATGGTGCCGATGAGTTCGACGACGGGAAGTTCCACAACGTCGCCGTCCCCCAGCTCGGTCCCGGGAAGGGGGACGGCCCTGGTGGGAACGACGATTTCGGGCGCGAGCGGGTTACCGGCGACCCCTCCGATCGCCGTCTGTTCAAAACCCCGCAGCTCCGAAACGTCGAGTTGACGGCGCCCTACGGCCATGCTGGACAATTCGCGGAGCTGGTCGCGATCGTGCGCCACTACGACGATATCGACCGGCGGCTCACCGAGTTCGACGCGACCCAGGTCGAGCCGGCGCTCCGGGGTACGATGCTCGACAACGTCTCCGACATTCTGGCGAACCGCGACGTGCTCACGGTCGATCGATTCATGGAAGTCGGCGAGGCGGAAGACATCGCCGCCTGGCTCGAGTCGCTCACCGATCCCGCCGCGAGGGACCTGAGCTTTGTCGTCCCATCGAGCGTACCGAGCGGTCTCCCGATCGACAGCTAGCGGTCCCACACACCGGTCGAGCGGCTCCACCGCTCTCTGCGTCCCAGCGCGACCATTTGCAGGTGACGCGCCCCGGCCCGAGAATCGGGGGACGGCCCATGCCGAGTGAGGGGGTTCGCATGACTGACGGCGGAGGCGCAGCAAACGACAGAGGGGGCGCGCCGGAGGTGGCGGCTGGACATGCGTCCCGCCTCGACCGCCGCACGCTGGTCAAGCTGGGAGCGCTCGGGGCGGGCGCGACCCTGCTATCGGGCTGTTCGGCGGAGGGCGCATCGGCAGTGCGGGGTGGTCGGTCGCCCGCGCGAGGACCGGCCCCGGATCGCCCCCTCGCCGCGGATCCGATCCAGACGGTGCGCATCGGATTCGTGGGGATCGGGGGGATGGGCTCCGTTCATGTCCGGAACCTGCTCGATATCGAGGGAGCGGAGATCCGCGCCCTGTGCGATATCCGGCCCGAGCACGCCGAACGCGCCCGGGATTGGACCCTCGATGCCGGAGGGCCGGAGCCGACACTGTACACGCGTGGCGAGACGGATTTCGTGCGCATGTGCGAGCTGGAGGACCTGGACCTCGTCTACAACGCCACTCCATGGCGTTGGCACGTCCCCATCTGCGTGGCCGCGATGGACAATGGGAAACACGCGGCGACTGAGGTGCCGGCCGCTTACACCATCGACGATTGCTGGCGTCTCGTGGAGACCGCCGAGCGGCACTCGAGACATTGTTCGATGATGGAGAACGTCAACTACGGGCGTTGGGAGATGCTCGCCTTCCACATGGTTCGTCGCGGGTTGTTCGGGGACATCGTGCACGGTGAGGGCGGATACCTCCACGACCTCCGCTCGATCAAGTTCGCCGATTCGGGGGAGGGTCTTTGGCGCCGGGATCACTCGATGCGCCGGAACGGCAACCTGTACCCCACACACGGGCTCGGGCCGATCGCGAATTGCATGGACATCAACCGGGGGGACCGGTTCGTCACCCTGGTCTCGATGAGCGGCCCGTCGCGGGGGTTGCAGGAGTACGCGAGGGATCACTTCCCGGCTGGATCGCCGCAACGCGGAGAGATGTTCGCGCTGGGTGACGTGAATGTCTCGTTGATCAAGACGGCCCTCGGCCGGACGATCTCCGTCACGCACGACACGAACCTGCCCCGGCCGTACTCCCGCATCCACCTCGTGCAGGGGACGCGTGGTCTGTTTCAAGGGTATCCGGACCGCGTGTATATCGAAGGCCGGAGTCCCGAACACGAGTGGGAGGACGCGTCCGCATATCTCGCCGAGCTCGAACACCCGTTGTGGCGCGATCTGGCCGGCGCGGGGGAAGGGTGGGGGCACGGAAGCATGGACTATCTGGAGGACTATCGGTTGATAAAATGCCTGCGGGAGGGGCTGCCGACCGACATGAACGTATACGATGCCGTCTCCCTGTCGGCCGTCTGCGAGCTGTCGGAGATGTCGGTCGCCACGGGTAGCCGCCCGGTCGAATTCCCGGATTTCACCCGAGGTGGCTGGGAAACATGGCCGCAGCACGGGATCGCGAGGGCTTGAGACACGCCCTCCGGTCGAGGAAAGAACGAGCCGGCATCGGGCTCGCCCGGGCGGGCGCCCTGGCGAGCCTGATCCTGTCCGGATCCCTCGGGTACCGTACGCTTCACCTCTCGGGGCTCGAACCCCGGTGGGACCGCTCGAGCCGGATGGCCGGGATCGCGCCGGCCGGGCGAGCCGGCGGGCGTCCGGTCACCTTCCGGCGGGCCTCCTCGACCGACCAGCCCGACCCCACCATCCTTTCGGCGCTCGGGCCGCCGCCCCGGGCCGGTCCCGTGGCCCCCGTTGGTGCGACGTCGCGCGCGACGATCGACTTCGAGACGTTCGCGGATGGGACCCCGGCGTGCACTCCCTGCGACGTATCGGACGAATGGTCGCGAGTCGGACTCGAGCTGTCGTTTCGTTCGTGGTCGGCGGACTCGCGGCGTCCCTACGTGCTCGACGCACGCGAGTACTTGCCGCCCGGCAGGTCGCGGCGCGCCCTGGGCCCTTCCCTGACCGCGGAGCGCGGGCTCGAGGTCGGGGTCATTCGGCTGGATTTCCCGGGTCGGCCGTGCCGGGTCTCGTTCTCGCTCTTCGGTCCCGACATCCTGGGCTCGTTCGATGTCACCGTCTGGAGCGACGGTCGAATCGTCGATCCGGTCCGGGTCGCGCGTGGAGCCGGCGGGGTGTACTCGCTGGTGGCGGGGCGGGGGTCGTTCCGAGAGGAGCGGATCGTGGTGGACGTGCCGGCCGGCATCGACCGCATCGCGCTCGATGGGTGGGGACCACCGGGACACATGCTGCTCGTCGACGATCTGGTCATCGAGCCGTGATCCGTATCGATGCGCCCGATGGCGGCGGATCTTCCGCGGATGTCGTGGCGGCGGAGCGGGCCGTATTCGGCTTCCGGAGCATGTGGGGCGGGGCGCCGACGCACCTCGTGCGCGCCCCTGGTCGCGTGAATCTCATCGGCGAGCATATCGACTACTGCGGTCTCCCCGTGCTGCCCTTCGCCCTGGATGCGTCCGTCTGGGTGGCCACGAGCCCCGCGAGCGCCGGGAGGGTTCGGATCGCCACTTCCCTGCCCGGCCTCGACCCGTGCGAGTTCGTGTCGAGCGACGACATCGCGCGCGGCGATCCGGGTGATTGGGGCAACTACGCTCGGGCGGCGGTCCAGGCCCTCGCGGAGCCACGATCCCTTGGCTTCGACGCGTTCGTGGCGAGCGATGTCCCCGTGGCGGCCGGGCTCAGCTCGTCATCGGCGCTCGTGGTGGGGACGGCCCTGTCCTGGCTCACGGCGAACGGCCGACCCCTCACGCCGATCGGGTCCACCGGGGCGGACCAGGAACGGCTGGATCTGGCCGCGCGACTCGCCGTCGGCGAGCGCTACGTCGGTACGGCGGGAGGCGGGATGGATCAGGCGACCTCCCTGCTCGGACGACGCGGGCACGCGCTGCATATGCGATTCGACCCGCTGCGGACGGATTGGATCGCGCTCCCCGAGGACTGGCGATTCGTCATCGCTCACAGCGGCGAGCCGGCGGAGAAATCGGGGGTCGCGCAGCAGACGTACAACCGGAGAACGCAGGAGGCCGCGGCCGCCGCGTCCTCGATCTGGGCCGCCCTCGGCGTCAACACGCCTCGTTCAGGCGCGTTGCGGTCCTACCCGATGCTGCTCGGCCGTCTCGAGCCGGCCGAGCTCTGGCAGCTTGCGGACCAAGTTCTCGACGGGACCGTCGCGATGAGGTTTCGACATGTCGTCACCGAGACCCGTCGCGTGAGCGCCGCCGTGAGCTCGATCGCGAAGGGAGATGTGTCGGGCTTCGGCGGTCTGATGCTCGAGTCGCACGCCAGTCTCCGCGACGACTACGTCGTCAGCACGACGCGGCTGAACGCCCTCGTAGACGCCGCCCTCCACGCGGGGGCGACCGGCGCGCGGCTCACGGGCGCCGGTCTGGGGGGTTGCATCGTCGCCCTTTGCATGGCCGGCATCGTCGAAGGCGTTCTCGAGGCGCTGCGCGAGGTGTCCGCCGCGGGCATGGCGTTCGTCGCGAGGCCGTCGGATGGAGCGTCGGTGCAGCGCTTGTAGGGTCGGTCGCGCCCCCGTCACGGGAGCAGCCGGCCACCCTCCACCCAGACATGTCCGTCGATGTCGAGCGTCGCGTCGAGGAAGAACACCCATTTCACGTACCAGCCGCCCACCGTGCCACCCAGCTCCGAGTTGTCACCGAGGGACAGCCGGACCACTCCGGCGCCGTAGCCGAAGTACGGCAGCCATGGCTCGCGCTCGGGAACGGCGAGCAGGGGATTGAATCCCACCGCGAGCTCGCGAAACGCCTGGGGCGCCTCGCCCGCTGCGGCGAGCTCGGCCCGGACCGCGTCGGCCCCCGAGGTCGCCTCGATCCGTGTGATTCGCCCCGCTTCGAACGTCAGCGCGAGGTTCTCGACCTCGCGTTCATCCCACCGCGATCGCGGGAACGCGATCACGCCTCGCACGGTGCCCTCGAGCGGCGCCACCCGCAGAGCGCCGACCGGAAATTCGATCTCACGGTCGATGAGAATGCGGGCTGCCGCAGCCCGCTCCGCCGATGCGTCCCCGTTCTGGAGACTCACAGGCCGGTCTCCGATCCGGAACCGGATGTCGGTCCCGGACGGCGTCGTGACGCGAATCTCGCCGGCGCGGGCCGCCGTCTCGAAAGCCCGCTGACGTGCGGCCAGCGCGTCATAGTCGAGCTCGAGGATCGCGCGTCGATAGACGGTGTCGGCCCGGGCATCGCCTGTAGGAGCGGCGACCGCCTCGGCTCCGACGGGGACCGAGAGATCCTCGATCGCGTACGCGCCACCCCAATGAAAGTGGACCGTGCGGTGAGATCCGAGCCCCTCGCGAAGCAGATCCACCATCGCCGCATAGGAAGGGTCGGCGCCCCCGCTGCCGGGTAGCATCACCCCCACAGGGACGTCGCGAAGCAGCTCGCGGAGTCCCGACCTGTCCAGCCCGCGCGCCGCCTCGACGAACTCGGGCTCGCCGGGCCCGCCGAGTGGGCCGGCGGGACCCAGCGTTCCCACGTAGCTACCTCCCGCGTCCTCGACGATCGCGGCCAACACTCCGGGCAACTCGGGGAACAGATCCGGGTCTCCGGCCCCGAACACACGCTCGCCCGGCGAGAGCCGGAGGCGGTCGACCACGACGCGCATGAGCGGACGCCACCGTTCGCCGGCCACGGCGGCGGCGACCCGGTCCGGTGCCCCGTCGGGGTCGGGCGTCGGTGCGGGTCCGCACGAGGTCACGGCCAGGATCGCGGCCGCCACCGGCGGCAGGGTGCCGGCCCGGCGCCGCCGGCGCCGTCCCGGCGTCGAAGGGAGTCGCGCCGCCGCGTCTCTGGGATCCCCCCACCGGCCCCGTGCGGTCATTGGAACCCGATTCGGGGCAGCGTGCGAAACAGCCCGGCTCCGGCGGCGACGGCGACAGCCACCAGACCGATCGCCTCGGCGGGCCGGCCGTAGAGCGTCATCCCGATCCCGAACAGGGCGGCATACACCGTGACGCACCCGAGCCCCCAGGCGAGGAACGCCGCCGACGCGCTTCCCACGCCGGTCACGTCTGTCCGAACCGCTCGGCGCCACCCACGGTCGAACGGGTGGATCCGGTCGTAGAACCTCTGGAGGGTCCCCGCGTCCACCGGTGGGGTGGCGAGCGTCACGACCAGCCAGGCGATGGTGGTGATCGCCACGCCGACGACGAGCTGCGTGGAGGCGTCCAGCGGGGGGAACCCGAGCGGCCGGTGTGCGAACTGGAACCAGATGGCGACCCCGAACGAGACGAACATGGCGGAGATCTCGCTCCACGCGTTGATCCTCCACCAGAACCAGCGGAGCAGGAAGATGAGACCCGTTCCAGCCCCGATCTGGAGCAGAATCTGAAACGCCTGCATGGCGCTCTCCAACCACAGCGCGACGATCGACGCCAGTCCGACGAGCAGGATGGTCGACAGCCGGCCGACGAGGACGTAGTGGGTCTCGGTGCGGTCACCGGCGATGAAACGCCGATACACATCGTCCACGATGTACGATGATCCCCAGTTGAGGTGGGTGGAGATCGTGGACATGAACGCCGCCGCCAGAGAAGCGACGACGAGGCCGAGCAATCCGTGCGGGACGAATACCAGCATCGCGGGATACGCGAGATCGTGTCCGATGATGGTCGGATCGAGGCCGGGGAACGCCACGGCGATCGACTCCAGGGTCGGGTACACGAGAAGGGACGCGAGGGCGACGATGATCCACGGCCAGGGGCGGAGCGCGTAGTGTGCGATGTTGAACCAGAGCGTGGCCCGCATCGATTCGCGCTCGTTCCGCGCCGCCAGCATCCTCTGGGCCGCGTACCCGCCACCACCGGGTTCGGACCCGGGGTACCACGTGGCCCACCACTGCACGGTGATCGGGATCAGAAACACCGCGGCGGCCGTCCTCCAGTCCGAGAAGTCGGGCAGAAACGCAAGGCGGTCGGCCAGCGACGGGTTCGAGACGAGCGCCGCGAGCCCGCCGACCTGTGGCTGGGCCAGCGCGTAGAAGGCGGCGGCGAGCGCGCCCACCATCGCGATCGCGAACAGCAGGAGATCGGTGACGACGACCCCCCACAGCCCCGACGTGGCCGAATACACGGCCGTGACGGTCCCCGCCACGAGAACCGTGACGTACTTGTCGGCACCGAGCAGCACCCCGGCGATCTTGATGGCGGCGAGCGTGACGGTGGCCATGATCATGACGTTGAAGAACACGCCGAGGTAAATGGCGCGGAACCCGCGCAAGAAGGCGGCCGGCCGGCCGCTGTACCGCAGCTCGTAGAACCCCATGTCGGTGAACACGCCGGACCGGCGCCAGAGCTTGGCGAAGAAGAATGCCGTGCACATCCCCGTGATGAGCTGCGCCCACCAGAGCCAGTTCTGGCTGACCCCCCCGTTTCGGACGAAGTCGGTGACCAGATTCGGAGTATCGGTCGAGAACGTCGTGGCCACCATCGACGTGCCGAGCAGCCACCACGGCAGACGCCGGCCCCCGAGAAAGAACTCGTGCGTTCCCGAGCCCGCCCGGCGGGCGAAGAGCAGACCCACCCCAACGGCGAGCAGGCCGTAGATGGTCAGCACCGACCAATCGAGTCCGTTCAGCCGCATCGCGGGCACGATCTCATCGTCGCCTCCGACGCCTCGCCGTCGTCAGCCCGGGACCTGGCCGTGCCGGGCCTCGAACCACTCCCCGAGGTCGGTGGGATAGTCGCCCGTCGCGACTGCTTCCGCGACGCCGGAGACGACGGATTGCCGATCTTCGGCGAAGGTCATCCCGTATGCTCGGCCGCTGACGGGGACCACCCGAACCCGCGCACGACCCGTCTCGACGAAGCGTCCGAGCGCCGTGCTCAGGAGGAACTCGTCTTCGGCCGGATCGGAGAGACGCGCGTGAAAGCGCCGGAATCCCTCCGCGAGCGCCTCGAAGATCGTGGGCTGGAAACACCACAGGTTCATCGAGCATAGGCGCTCGCCTCCGATCAGCCGTTCCGAACCGTCCTCTCCGATCCCCCGATACGCGTGCCCGTGAACACGAATGTCCCGCACCTCTTCGAGCCGCTCGAGCACGAGCGAGCCGTCGACCCGACAGATGCCGCGGTTTACGCCGCCGGTGGGCGAGGAAGGCGTGTGACGCAGCTGGTAGCCGGCGAGCAGGTGGGACGGATCGCCCGTCATGCGCGCGTCCCGCATCCGCCTGCCCAGCCCGGGGATCGCGCTCGCGCCGTAGAAATCGTCCGCATTCAGGACCAGAAAAGGACCGCGAACGCGGTCTCGCAGGATCAGCACCGCGTGCCCCGTCCCCCACGGCTTGACCCGGTCCGCGGGAGGCCGGAAGCCGGCGGGAAGGTCATCGAGATCCTGCGGGATGACCTCGAACGGGATCGCGGTCCCT
>Ga0302046_10005125_pt1 | contig 11576 bp, 9 predicted proteins | sample RVTome_11_FD_200261 | JGI IMG/M metagenome (GOLD analysis project Ga0302046, IMG submission 200261) | Soil microbial communities from uranium-contaminated site in the Upper Colorado River Basin, Wyoming, United States - RVT147D111 (version 2) ... | reverse complement strand
CCGTCAGGAATATGAAGGTCAGCGGATCCTGGGGATCGAGCTGAAGAGAGGTCGCGACCTGCGGATGCCGCCGGCGGGTGTAGAAAAAGTTGAAATCGCCTAAGCGGTCGCCCTGCTCGTCCCGGCCCTTCCAGCCGAGTTCAGCGGACCACAGGTATTCATCATCGAATTGCTGCCGCTCGGCGGGCACCGAGGTGCCGATGTTGAAACCTCCTGCGCGGAAGCCCCGTGCAAGCGTCGCCCAGAGCGCCTGCGTCGCGCCCAGCCAGTGCGTGACGCCGAGCTCGCCTCCCCATAGCCGGTCGCGCGGATCGAACGCGATGCCGTCGCTGTCGTCGTAGGCGGCATCGCGTTCCTCGAGGCGAAGACCGGCGGTCACGGTCGTTGCCGGCACGGGCGACCACTCGACCTGGCCGTAGAGCGCCGCGCTCGTGGCGCGATAACGGCTGTCGAGGAGCCGCACGAAGGCATCGTCGAGATAGCGCCCATCGTCCGCGACGCGGTTCGTTTCCTCGAGGCGCGAGAGCCACGCGCCCGCGATCCAAATCCAGTCGTCGGCGACGTCCCGCGCCAGGCGGAAATCCTGGCTCAGCGTCCGGCGTGTCCTACGTGTTTCCGAGAAAAAATCGTAGGGGCCGTCGGCGCCCCAGTCGACTTCGTTGCCCCAGTCGCCATCGAAGCTCGCCACGATGTCCGATTCCGCCCAGGTGGTGATCGAGCGCAGCTCGGTTTCGAGCGGAGCGAGCCAGCGTATGTCGAGCGCCGCGCCGTCGGACCGCTGCGCGTCGCGCCCGGGCCGGTCGGACAGCGTGCCGAAACTGTTGTCGATCGCGAAGGCGTCGTAGCCGTTCGCGAAATCCGCGTGCATCAGGCCGAGATCCGCGCGCCAGGCGCCTTCTGATGCGAGCCGGAACTTCAGCCGCGCGGTCGTCTCGTCGCGTTCATTCGTGTCGTCGCGCCCGAGATACCGGTTGTCGCGGAAACCATCGCCGACCGCGCGATGCAGCACGGCGCGCCAGGCGGCTTCGAGATCAGGCCGCGCCGGGAGACTCCCGCCCGCCGCCACGCCGGCGGTCCAGAGCCCGTCGTCGCCGAAAGACGCTTCCGTGTCGATTTCGCTTTCGGGGACCGGATCGCGCGTCTTGACCTTGACCAGGCCGCCGAGCGCATTCGCCCCATAGCGGGTGCCCTGCGGGCCCCGCAGCACTTCGACCTGCTCGACATCGAACGTGGACGCGATCATGCCGATGCCGCTGAAGTCGATCTCGTCCACCAGGAAGCCGAGCGACGGATTGGGCGCGCCCTGGTACTGCTCCAGCTCGCCGATGCCGCGCAGCTGGAAATAGCGCGGACGCGAAGACGCGCCTGCCCAGGATAAAGACGGAATCTGCGGCAGCAATTCCTCGAGGTGCACGACGGCGGAGTCTTCGACATCGCGGCGGGCGATGATCGTGACGCCTCCCGGCTTCTCGCTCGCCGGCACCGGGCGGAGCGCCGCCGTCACCACGACCGGCTCGAGTCTCGCCGGTGCTTCGGCCGCTCCCGCGCACGGCGATGCCGCGGCGAACAGGCACGGAATCAACAGCTTGGTACTTCTCAACACGCCTGCTCCCTACGCCGGTCCTAACCGGATCAGGTTCAACGGGTTCGCCGGTAGCAACCGGCGTCTCAGGTCTTTGAGACCACCCCAAGGCAATGCGGATACTAGCGACGGCGCACGCGCGCCGCAATCTCAAACGGCTGCGGGCGCCCTCAGCGACGGTCGAAACTTGGCGGGCGGCGATTGCGGACAGCGTCCAGTCCTTCGCGCGCATCGCCCAGGCGAAAGCCCAGGAATTCGAGCGCGAGCGAAGCGTCGAAGGACGGACCGGCGAGGCGGAGCCAGTTGTTCAGGGCGTGTTTCGTGAATGCGAGGGCGCTTCCGCTGCCGGCGGCAAGCTTGCGCGCGACCTCGAGCGCCGCGTCGCGCACGCGCTCGTCATCGACGCAGAGCGAGACGAGCCCGATGCGCTCGGCTTCGACGCCGGTGAGCGGTTCGTTGGTCAGCAGGTAATAGCGCGCCTTGGCGAGGCCGCATAGCAGCGGCCAGATGATGACCGAGTGGTCCCCCGCCGCGACGCCGAGCCGCGTGTGGCCGTCGAGGATCTTTGCGTTCCTGCCCGCGACCGAGACGTCGGCAAGCAGGGCGACCGCAAGGCCCGCACCGACCGCGGTCCCGCGGATCGCGGACACGACCGGCTTGCTGCAATCGACCAGGTTGTAGACGAGGTCGCTCGCCTCCCGCCAGATGCGGAGCAGCGTCGCCTCATCGGCGATCATGCGCTCGATCATTTCGAAGTCACCGCCCGACGAGAAATGCTCGCCGGCGCCGCGGACGAGGACGGCCCGCACCCCGGCATCCGCATCGATCGTCCGCCAGACATGCGCGAGATCGCGGTGCATCGACTCGGTCGCGGAGTTCTGGCTGCCTTCGTTCGCGATGATGACCTCGAGCACGCCGTCCGCCGGCTGTTCGAAACCGAGGCTCGCGAATTCGGCACGGAACCGTTCCATCTCAATCGTCACGCATCATTCCTTCTCCGCATCCGGGATCGCGTGGACACTGACCATGGTCAGTACATGATAGGCTGCGACGGTCTCGCCCTCCTGGTTCCTGATCTCGGTGTCCCAGGTCACTTCGCCCCAGCCCTTGTCGGCGCGGAGTGATTTCTCCTTGCAGGTCAGGCGCACGCGGATGCGGTCACCGGGCTGCACGGGCTTCACGAAACGCAGATTGTCGAGTCCGTAGTTGCCGAGCACCGGTCCATAGGCCGGATCGACGAAGAGGCCGGCGGCCGCCGAGATCAGGAAATACCCGTGCGCGACACGCCCGCCGAACAGGGGATTCCGCGCCGCCTCGGCCTCACTCATGTGCGCATAAAAACGGTCGCCGGACAGGTCAGCGAACCGCTCGATGTCCGCCATCGTGATGTCGCGCTCGGTCGAATGAAAAGTGTCTCCGATCGCGAGCGCGTGAAAGGGCTTGCGGAAGGGATGCGTGCCCGGGTCGCGCTCCCTGCTGCCGCGCGCCCAGCGGCCGCCGACGGCCGTGATCAAGTCGGGCGTCCCCTGGACGGCGGTGCGCTGCATGTAGTGCAACACGCCGCGAATGCCGCCGAGCTCCTCGCCTCCGCCGGCGCGGCCGGGACCGCCGTGCACGAGCGGCGCGAGCGGCGAGCCGTGGCCCGTCGATTCCTTCGCGCAATGCCGATTCACGACCAGCACGCGGCCGTGATAGGGCGCGAGCCCCAGCACGAGTTTCGCCGCAACCTGGTCGTCGGCCGTGAAGACCGAACCGGCGAGGCTCCCCTCGCCGCGCCGCGCGAGCGCGATTGCATCGGCCGTGTCGGAATACCCGATGATCGTGGACACCGGCCCGAAGGCCTCGACCGAATGCACGGCGCGCGCCTTCGCCGCGTCGCGGCACAGGAGCAGGATCGGAGGCAGGAATGCGCCCCGCTCGCGGTCGCCACCGCTGACTTCGAACCGTTCCGGATCCCCGGTGACGAGCTCCGACTCGCTTGCGAGCTCGGCGACCCGCGCCAGCACTTCGTCGCGCTGCACGAGGCTCGCGAGCGGACCCATGCGCACACCCTCGACGCGCGGATCCCCGACCACCGTCTCGGAGAGCTTCGCTTGCAGCGCCTCGACGACTTCCGCCAGCATCGTCCTCGGCACGAGTGCCTTGCGGATCGCAGTGCACTTCTGGCCGGCCTTCACCGTCATTTCGCGCGCGACTTCCTGCACGAAGAGGCCGAACTCCGCCGTGCCCGGCTTCGCGTCCGGACCGAGGATCGACGAATTGAGCGAGTCGGTCTCCGCGACGAAACGAACCGATTGGGCCACGACATTCGGGTGCGTGCGGAGTTTCGCGGCGGTCGACGCGGACCCGGTGAATGAGACGACATCTTGGCAACCGAGGTGATCGAAGAGATCGCCGACGCCGCCGCAGATCAACTGCAGAGCGCCCGGCGGCAGCAATCCCGTCTCCACGATGCGCCGCATGACGAGCTCCGTCAGGTAACAGGTCGCGGTCGCGGGCTTGACGATCGCGGGCACGCCCGCGAGGAGCGCGGGCGCGAGCTTTTCGAGCATGCCCCAGACCGGAAAGTTGAAGGCGTTGATGTGCACGGCCGCGCCCTCGAGCGGCACGCAGATGTGCTGGCCGACGAATGTTCCGCCCTTCGACAGGCCCTCGACGCCGCCATCGAGATAGACCCGGCTGTTCGGCAGCTCGCGCGCGCCCTTGCTGGCGAACACGAGCATCGTGCCGATGCCGCCATCGATGTCGAACCAGGAATCGCCCTTCGTCGCGCCGGTGCGATAGGAAAGCGCGTAGAACTCCTCCTTGAAATCGAACAGGCGCTTGCCGAGGGCGCGGAGCATCGCGGCGCGCTCGTGGAAGGTCATCGCGCGCAACGCCGGCCCGCCGACATCGCGCGCATGCGTGAGCATCGCGCCGAAATCGAAGCCGCCGCTCGCCGCCTCGGCGATCAGCTCGCCGGTACTCGCGTCGTGAAGCGCAGTTGCCCGGCCTTCGCCGCTTCGCCATTTCCCTGCAAGATAACTCTGCAAACGCATTCCGCTCACCCGCTCCGTTCCGCCTGCCAGTCTGCAAACCTCTTGTTTGCGCCCGCCAGCGTGACGAGCAACGGTGCCGGCGTCCAGTAGCGCTCGCCATGCACCTTTGCGTAGCCCCGAATCGACTCCAGCACCGCCGCGAGACCCAGGGTGTCGGCATGGAACATGGGCCCGCCGCGGTGCCTCGGAAAGCCATAGCCATTGCACCAGATCACGTCGATGTCGGCCGGACTCGCGGCGATTCCCTCTTCGAGAATCCTGGCGCCCTCATTGATCAGCGCGAGGACGCAGCGACCGATGATCTCCGCCGACTGGATATTCCGCTGCTTGACCTTGAGCCGCTCCGCTTCGCCGCGGATCAGGTCGACGATTTCGGGATCGGCCGTGCGCTCGCCATTCGGGCCGTCGTAGCGATAGAAGCCGCGGCCGGTCTTCTGGCCGAAGCGGCCGAGCTCCGCGAGCATGTCCGAAACGCGGTAGAAGCGCGGATCGTCGGGACGGCCCGCCCATTCGCGTCGCACCTGAAATCCGATGTCGAGGCCTGCGAGGTCGCCGACCGCGTTCGGGCCCATCGCCATGCCGAAGTCCTGCAGGGCCTTGTCGATCGACTCGGGTTTCGCGCCCTCGAGCAGCATCAGTTCCTTCTCGCGCCCATAGGCGTACAGCATCCGGTTGCCGACGAAACCGAAGCCGTTTCCGACCGGCACCCCGATTTTGCCGATGCGCTTCGTCACGGCAAAGGCGGTCGCGATCGCCTCGCGCGAGGATTGCCGGCCGCGCACGATCTCGACCAGGCGCATCACGTTCGCGGGACTGAAAAAATGCATGCCGACGACGTCGGCGGGCCTGCCGGAGGCGGCCGCGATCGCATCCACGTCGAGCGTCGAGGTGTTCGTGGCGAGCACCGCGCCCGGCAGGCATAGCGCACCGAGCTGCGCGAAGACTTCCTTCTTGACCGCAAGATTCTCGAACACCGCCTCGATCACGAGATCCGCGCCGGACACCGCCTCGAACTCCAGCGCGCCCCGCACCCGCTCGCGCGCGGCCGCGGCCGCCTCGGCGCTGAGACGCCCCTTGCGCGCCGCGGCTGTGATCGCGGCGTGCACGCGGTTGAGGCCGGTCTCCAGCGCCTCGTCCTTCGTCTCGACGAGCGTCACCCGAATGCCGCTGCTCGCCAGGCTGATCGCGATGCCGGAACCCATGGTCCCCGCCCCCAGGACGGCCGCCTGATTCACCGGGCGCGCGAGATCCCGGTCCGGCGCCGCGCCGCGCTCAGCGAAGAAGAGATGCCGGAACGCGCGCGACTCGGTCGAATTCACACATTCGAGAAAGAGCGTGCGGGCGCGCGCGAGTGCTGCATCGACGGGAAGCATTGCGGCCGACGCGAGCGCCTCGACGATGCGCGGCGGCGCGGGCAGGCGGCGCGCCGCGGCCGGCAAGGCACGGAGGAACTCCTCGAATTGCGATGGACGGGACGGCGGGATCGGCAGTTCGGACACGCGCCTCGGCGGCATCCGCGAAGCCGCGATTTCCCGCGCCCAGGCAATCGCTCCGGCGCGCAGCTCGGCGTCGATGTGCCGATCCACGATGCCGAGCCCGATCGCGGCGTCAATGCCGATCGGTTTTCCGGACGTCATCATCTCGAAGGCGGCCTGCCAACCGGCGATCCGCGGCAGGCGCACGGTGCCGCCCGCGCCCGGGAGCAGGCCGAGATTGACTTCCGGAAATCCGAACTGGAGATCGCCGGCCGCGCAGCGATAGTGGCTCGCGAGCGCCGTCTCCGCGCCGCCGCCGAGCGTCGCGCCATGCAGCGCGGCGACAACCGGCTTGCCGCAGGCTTCGAGCCGCGACAGCAGCCCCGGCAACAGCGGCTCGAGCGGCGGGCGATCAAACTCGCGCACGTCGGCGCCGGCGATGAAATTCCGCCCCGCACCGAGCAGGACGATCGCGCGCACGCCGGCGTCGGCCTCGAGCGCCTCGATTGCGGCCAGGAGGGCGACGCGGACGGGGTGCGAGAGCGCATTGACCGGCGGATTGTCGAAGGTGAAGACCGCGACGTCGCCGTCGCGCTCAGCGGCCGCGCGCGCGTTCACGCGATGCGCTCGATGACGAGCGCGATTCCCTGCCCGACCCCGATGCACATCGTGCAGAGCGCACGGCGCCCGCCGATGCGGCCGAGCTCCCGGATCGCGGTCGTCGCGAGGCGCGCGCCGCTCATCCCGAGCGGATGTCCGAGCGCAATGGCGCCGCCGTTCGGATTGACCTGCGACGCGTCATCCGGCAAGCCGAGCCTGCGCAGCACCGCGAGCGCCTGCGAGGCGAATGCCTCATTGAGTTCGATCACGTCGAAATCGCCGATTGAGAGACCCAGCCGTGCCATCAATTTCTCCGACGCGGGCGCCGGACCCATGCCCATGATGCGCGGCGCAACGCCGGCGACCGCGGCGCCGAGTATCCGTGCGCGCGGGGTGAGGCCGTGACGCCTTGCGGCCCGCTCGCTCGCGATGACGAGCGCGCAGGCGCCATCGTTGACGCCCGAGGAATTGCCGGCGGTCACCGTGCCGCCAGCGCGAAACGGCGTCGCGAGCTTTGCGAGCGCCTCGAGACTCGTCTCGCGCGGATGCTCGTCGCGGTCGACGACGACTGGATCGCCTTTCTTTGCGGGCAGCGTCACGGGAACGATCTCCTCCGCTAGCCTGCCGTTCGATTGGCCGGCGAGCGCGCGCTGCTGGCTGCGGAGTGCGAAGGCGTCCTGGTCGGCGCGTGAAACGACGAACTCCGCCGCCACGTTCTCCCCCGTCTCCGGCATCGAGTCGATGCCATATTGCTGCTTCATCAGCGGATTGACGAATCGCCAGCCGATCGTCGTGTCGAACATCTGCTGGTTGCGCGAATAGGCCGCGTCGGACTTGGACACCACGTAGGGTGCGCGGCTCATGCTTTCGGCGCCGCCCGCGATCACGAGATCCGCTTCGCCTGCCTTGATCTGGCGCGCCGCGATCGCGATGGCATCGAGCCCGGAGCCGCAAAGCCGGTTCACCGTCACGCCGGGGACAGCGACCGGCAGGCCGGACAGCAGGGCCGCCATGCGCGCGAGATTCCGGTTGTCCTCGCCCGCCTGGTTCGCGCATCCGAGGATAACGTCGTCGAGCGCCTGCCAGTCCACCGCCGGATTGCGCTTCATGAGCGCGGCGATCGGTACGGCCGCGAGGTCGTCCGTGCGGATGCCCGCCAGCGCGCCGCCGTAACGCCCGATCGGCGTGCGGATGGCGTCGCAAATGAGAGCCTCAGTCATCGATCAGTCTCCCCGCGATCTGGTGGCTGCGGCCGCGGAAAAGCGCGACGGTCTCGTCGCGCTGGTTCCGGACCTCGATTTCGTAGATGCCCGCCTTGCCCGCGCGCCAGCGCTCCGCCGCGATCGCCCGCAGCACGTCGCCCTCCCTCCCCGGCGCCAGGAACTCGATCGCGGCGCCGGCCGCCACCGTGCTGTCGCCATGCGAGTTGCAGGCGAAAGCAAAGGCGCTGTCCGCGAGAGCGAAGATCAGGCCGCCGTGGCAGATGCGATGCCCGTTGACCATGTCGGAACGAATCCGCATGGAAACCGTCGCCTGGCCGGGGCCGCAGGATTCGACCTTCATGCCGAGCATCTGCGAGGCGCAATCGCCGTCATAGAGCGCCTGGGTCGCGCGCTCGGCGATCGCCTGCCGGCCGTCGGCGTCATATACGGGCGCATCTTGGCTCATCGCGTGTCCTCAGCGCCCCACGAAACGCGGCGCGCGCTTCGCGGCGAAAGCCGCGACGCCCTCGGCGTAATCCTCGGTGAAACCCAGCTCGCGCTGGAAATCGCGCTCGACGTCCAGTTGCTCGATGAGCGTGCGCGTCCAGGAACCGAGCATCGCTTCACGCGTGCGGACGAGACCGCGGGTCGGCGCAGCCGCGAGCTCGCCTGCCAGCCGGTCCACCGCTGTCGGGAATTCCGCGTCGTCCACGCAGCGCCAGATGAGTCCCCAGGCCGCCGCGTCGGCGGCCGACAGTCGCTCGCCCAGCATCGCAAGCCCGATGGCGCGCGCGTTGCCGACGAGGCGCGGCAGGAACCACGTCGCGCCGGAATCCGGCACGAGGCCCAGTTTGCTGAATGCCTGAATGAAGGACGCCGAGCGCGCGGCGATCACGACGTCGCAGGCGAGCGCGATGCTCGCGCCAGCGCCGGCCGCCACGCCATTGACGGCCGCGATCGTCGGCATCGCAAGATCGCGCAACGACAGGATGAGCGGCTTGTAGTTTCGCTCGATGGATTCGCCGAGATCGGCCCGACCGCCTTTGGGCGCAATCTGACGTTCTCCGAGATCCTGTCCCGCAGAGAAGCCGCGGCCCGCGCCGGTCAGCACCAGCACGCGGGCGCCGTCGCTGCCTGACCGACCGATCGCGTCGCGAACCTCCGCGTGCATCTCGCCATTGAAACTGTTGAGCCGCTCGGGACGGTTCAGAATGAGGCGCGCCACCGAGCCCGCGACGGAATACTGGATCGTCTGGTAGCTCATCGGTGCGGATCCATCATTCGTCGTAGCTGATTTCGAGCGCAGCGCTCGTCGGTCTTGCCTGGCAGCAGAGAATATAGCCTGCCTCGACCTCCCAATCCTCGAGCGCGACGTTGTGCTCCATCTCGGCGCTGCCGCTCACGAGCTTCGCCCGGCAGGTCGAGCACACGCCGGCGCGGCAGGAGAACGGCAGGTCGAGTCCCGCGCGGCCCGCGGCGTCCAGTATCACCTCGCCCGCCAGCGGCATCGTGAAGCGGCGGCGCCGGCCATCCATGATGATCGTGATCTCCGCGCCGGCGACCGCCGGCGCCGGCCGTTTCGCTGCTGCGGCCGGCTGCTTCGCCGGCGGATGCGGTGACGCCGAAGCGGCTGCCACCGGCGCAAAGTACTCGACATGCACGCGGCCCTTCGCGCCGAGTTCGGCAAGCGTCGCCTGGACGTCCTCGCCCATCGCCCCGGGACCGCAAACGAAGAATTCGTCGATCTCGGGCACGGCGAGGTCGTGTCGCGCGAACTCCCGGATTTTGGCGGCGTCGATGTGCCCATTGAACCACTCGACGTCCTGCGGCTCGCGGCTCAGCACGAAACAGACCGAGAGCCGCGGCAGGAATCGGTCCTTGAGCGCGAGCACCTCTTCCAGGAACATGGTTCGAGCGGTGCTCGTGTTGCCGTAGAAAAGCTGGAATCGGCTGCCGGGATGCCGCTCGAGCGCCGTCGCCGCGATCGAGAGGACCGGCGTGATGCCGCTGCCTGCCGCGAACGCCGCGTAGGACCGCGCGCCCTTTTTCTCCGTCTGCGCGTGGAAGCTGCCGTTTGGCGTCAGCACGTCGATCGTCTCGCCGACCGCCGCATGGTGCGCCAAATGTTCGGACATGCGCCCGTCTTTCTGCACGCGTATGCCGATGGTCAGCGCCTTCGCTCCCTCTGCATTGACGATCGAGTAAGTGCGCCGCTCTTCCTGCCCATCGATGTGGAGGCGGAGCGCCAGATGCTGGCCGGCCTGAAACCGGAACTCGCGGCGGAGCGCCTCGGGAACCGCAAAGGTCAGCGCGATCGCGTCGTCGGCCACCGTCGTCCGGCTGGCGATGACGAGTGGATGAAATTTCAGCACGTCAGATGCACTTGAAGTAGTCGAACGGCTCGAGGCAGGCTGCGCATCGATACAGCGCCTTGCACGGCGTCGAACCGAACTCGCTCTGCTTCGCCGTCCGTTTCGATCCGCAGCGCGGGCACGAAACCGACGGATCCGCCTGCTTGGTCGCTGCGGCCTCGGCAGGCGGGGCGATCCCGAAGGCCGTGAGCTTGCGACGGCCTTCCTCGCTGATCCAGTCGCTGGTCCAGGGCGGCGCGAGCACGTCCACTGCGATCGCGTCGAATCCCGCCCGCGTCAGCGCGCGAATGACGTCCGCCTTGATCGCGGGCGTCGCCGGACAGCCGGAATACGTCGGCGCGATGCCGACTTCGAGTCCGCCGTCCGGGCGCCGCAGAAGATGCCGGATGACGCCGAGATCGAGCACGGAAAGAACGGGAATTTCAGGATCGGCGACTTGCGCGAGCACGCCATGCAGGCGCGCCAGCAGGTCAGGAGGCAGCGCCGCGCCGAAGGCCCGTTCCGCGCACATGCCGGATCACCAGGTCGCGCCGGGGTGTGAGCGATGCAGCGACTGCATTTCCGCGAGCAGGTAGCCGAGATGCTCGCCATGCGTGCCCTGCTTCCCGTACCAGCCGAAGGTCGCGGGTGCCGGACGCGTGAGCGTCGCCGCGACGAGCACCTCGTCGACGGAGCGCGACCAGCCGTCGCGCAGCGAATCGGGGGCCGGGCCGATGCCGGCCGCGGCGATTGCCCGGTCCACGTCGTCGCCGTCGAACAATTCGTTGGTGAATGGCCAGAGGCGTTCGAGCGACCGGGCGACGCGGGCGTGGCTTTCCTCCGTCCCATCGCCGAGCCGGATGAGCCAGCCGCCGCTGTAGCGCAGGTGATAGGAGGTCTCGCGCGCTCCCTTCGCCGCAATGGCCGCGAGCTTCCCGTCCTTCGATTGCGCCAGGCTCCGGTAAAGCTCGAGCTGCCAGGCGTCGAACAGGAACTGGCGGACGATGGTGTCGCCGAAATCGCCGTTCGGCTGCTCGACGAGCGTCAGGTTCAGGTACTCGGATTCCGCGCGCAGATACGCGAGTTCGTCCTCTCCCCGGCCGCGGCCCTCGAGCTCGCCGGCGTGCGTGAGGAGCAGCCGCGCCTGCCCGAGCAGGTCGAGCGAAATGTTGGCAAGCCCGAGATCCTCTTCGAGCGCGGGCGCATGACCGGCCCATTCGCCGAGGCGCTGCGCGAGCACGAGATTCGTGTCGGCGAGCCGCAGCACGTAGCGGCAGTGCGGCGTCACAGCGTCTTCACCTCGTCCGGAATCTCGTAGAACGTCGGGT
>Ga0302046_10005124_pt1 | contig 11577 bp, 8 predicted proteins | sample RVTome_11_FD_200261 | JGI IMG/M metagenome (GOLD analysis project Ga0302046, IMG submission 200261) | Soil microbial communities from uranium-contaminated site in the Upper Colorado River Basin, Wyoming, United States - RVT147D111 (version 2) ... | reverse complement strand
AGGCTCAGACACTGGACGAGGATTACCTGCGTGCGCTCGAATACGGCATGCCGCCGACGGGGGGGGTCGGCATCGGCATCGACCGCCTCGTGATGCTCATCGCGGACCAGGCATCGATCCGCGACGTCATCCTCTTTCCGACCATGCGACCTGAGGAGGGCCGGTGAGGTACGCGCTCGAGTGGTACGTCGCCCGCCGCTACCTCGCGGCACGCCGGCGCGGCCGGTTCCTCTCGCTCATCACGCTGATTGCGGTAGGGGGCATCGCCGTCGGTGTGATGGCCCTCATCACCGTGATCGCCGTGATGAGCGGACTCCAGCGCGACCTGCAGGCCAAGATCCTCGGCAGCACGCCGCACGTCTACGTCTTCGAGCAGGGCGTCGTCTTCCGCCTGGGCCGGTGGGAGACGCTGCTGCCTCGGTTGCACGAGATTCCCGGCGTCGTCAGTGCGGAGCCGTTCATTACGTCGGACGTCATGGTCATGCCGAACATCCGGTTCACGAAGCCGGGCCGGCTGTACGGCATCGACCCATGGGTGGCCGCCACGCCGCTCACGCTGGTCGAGGAGAAGATCCGCGCGGGCGAACTCTCGCTGGGCCCCACCCGGAGCGGCCTGCCCGCCGTCGTCATGGGCATCGGCCTCGCCCAGCAGCTCTCGACCGGACCGGGCGACACGCTCGTCATCGCCGCCATCGAGAACGTGCGGCAGGGCGCGCTCGGCGAACTCGCGCCCAAGATGCGCCAGTTCGAGATCACCGGCGTATTCGAAACCGGCATGTACGAGTACGACACGCACAACCTGTACGCGGAGATCCAGCCGGTACAGGACCTGCTCGACATGCCGGCGGATACCGTATCCGGCATCGCGATCAACACGACGGATGCATGGCGCGCCGAAGCGCTCGCCGCGGACATCTCCGCCGCGCTCGGCTACGAATACTGGGCGGAGACCTGGATCGATCTCAATCGGTCCCTGTTTTCCGCACTCAAGCTCGAGAAGCTCGCGATGGCCGTCATCCTCTTTCTCATCGTGCTCGTCGCCGCGTTCAACATCGTGAGCACGCTCATCATGGTCGTGTCGGACAAGACCCGCGAGATCGGCATCCTGAAGGCGATGGGCATGACGGATGCCTCCGTGCTGCGCGTCTTCGTGCTTCAGGGTCTCACCATCGGTCTGCTCGGAACGACGCTCGGCGCGCTGGGCGGCTTCGGTCTCGTTCTCGCAATCGATCGCTTCGACCTCATCTCGCTGCCACCCGACGTCTACTTCATCGACCGGCTGCCCGTGGACCTGCAGCCCACCGACCTCCTGCTCATCGTCGTGTTGAGCCTGCTCATCTCGTTCGTCGCCACCATCTACCCGTCGCGCCAGGCCTCCCGCCTCCTGCCCGTCGAAGCGATCCGTCATGAGTAGCAACGACCGGTCCGCCGGGCAGACGTGGGGCGCCGACGATGGTCCCGATTCGACCAGCGCCCGCAATGGCCCGATCCTGGAAGGTCGGTCGCTGCGCCGCGTCTACATCGAGGAGGATGGCAGCGAACTCACTATTCTCGACGGGGTAGAGATCCACGTCGCACGGGGTGAGGCCGTAGCGATCGTGGGTGCGAGCGGGGCGGGCAAGTCGACGCTGCTCCATCTGCTGGGCCTCCTGGACCGGCCCACTGCGGGCCAGGTCCTGCTGGGCGGGCGTAATGCGGCCTCGTTGCCGGAGCCCGAGCTTGCGGCCGTGCGCAATCGGCAGATCGGTTTCGTTTTTCAGTTCCATCACCTGTTGCGCGAGTTCACGGCAGTCGAGAACGTGATGATGCCAATGCTGATCGCGGGAACAGACCGGCGCCGAGCAGAGGAACGCGCACGCGGTCTGCTCGAGGATGTCGGGCTCGCGGCGCGTGCGCGGCACAAGCCGACGGAGCTGTCGGGCGGCGAGCAGCAGCGTGTGGCCGTGGCGCGGGCGCTGTCGAACGAGCCGGTCGTGGTGCTGGCGGACGAACCGACGGGCAATCTGGATACGCACACGAGTGAACAGCTGCACGACATGTTTTTCCGGCTCCGTGCCGAGCACGGAGTGGCGCTGGTCCTCGCGACGCACAATCGCGAGCTTGCGGAACGGACGGACCGGATTCTGCGCCTGCGGGACGGATCGTTGCACGTGGAGATTGCAGTGTGAGCGCGATGTTGTGTGAGTTGTGCCAGGCGAACGAGGCGAAGCTGCACGTGACGCAGATCGTGAACAACGAGATGCGGACGCTGAGCCTGTGCGAGTCGTGTGCGGCGGAGAAGGGACTGGACACGGAATCGAGCGCGGCGAACGTGCCGTTGACGGATTTCCTGGCGCAGGTGGGGAAGGACCGTCTGGAGGCGACGGGCGGACCATGCGCGTTCTGCGGCATGAAATTCGAAGAGTTCAAGCGGACGGGCCGGCTGGGTTGCTCGCACTGCTATGTCGCGTTCGAGCGCAGCCTGGGCACGCTGCTGAGACGGCTGCATGGATCGACGCAGCACGTGGGGAAGGTGTATCTGCCGCCGGATCCGACGCGGGCCGAGCAGCAGGAACGGCTGGCGGGGTTGCGGCGCAAGCTGGACAAGGCGGTGGAACTTGAGGATTTCGAACGAGCGGCGGAGATCCGTGACATGATCCGCACGCTGGAGGGTGCGCTCTGATGTTCGATGGTGCTTCGCTGACGGATTTCGGACTGGCCTGGCTGGAGGCGAGCGGGCCGCACGCGGAGATCGTGCTGTCGACGCGGGTCCGTCTGGCGCGCAACTTCCAGCGTCATGCGTTCGCGCCGCGCATCCGGGAGGCGGAGCGGCAGGAGATCTTCGAGGAGGTCCGGCAGGCGGCGGACCGGACGGACCTGAGAGGCGGGATCACGCTGGAGCTGGCCGAGCTGTCGCCGCTGTCGCGGCGGGTGCTGCTCGAGCGGCACCTGATCTCGCGGGAGCTGGCCGGCGAGGCGGGAGAGAGCCTGGCGCGGGGCGCCGGACTGCTGGTGGGCCCGCGCGACACGCTGGGCGCGATGGTGAACGAGGAGGACCACCTGCGGCTGCAGGCGCTGGTCTCGGGGCTGCGGCTCCAGGACGCGTATCAGCGGGTCGACCGGCTGGACGAGGAGCTGGGCGCGCAGTTGCCGTTCGCCTATCATCAGGAGTACGGGTACCTTACGAGTTGTCCGACGAACGTGGGGACCGGCCTGCGCGCGTCCGTCCTGATCCACCTGCCCGGGCTGGTGCTGACGAAGGAGATCGGCAAGGTCCTGCAGGGGATCTCCCAGGTGGGATTGACGTTCCGCGGCCTGTACGGCGAAGGATCGGAAGTCGTGGGCAGCTTCTTCCAGATCTCGAACCAGACAACCCTCGGCAAGAGTGAAGAGGATCTCATCGAGCAGCTGGAGAGGATCACGGGTCAGGTGATCCGCTACGAGCAGGACGCGCGTCGAGTGCTGCTGCGCGACGCGCCGGCGCTGATCGACGACAAGATCTGGCGGGCGTATGGTCTGCTGCGGTATGCGCGTTCCCTGTCGTTCGAGGAGGTGATGAATCTTCTGTCGGGCGTGCGGCTGGGCGTGAGCCTGAACCTTCTTTCGGGGCTCCGTGTATACACGCTCAACAAGATCATGATCTATTCGCAGAGCGCGCATCTGGACCAGTCGGCGGGCCGGTCGCTCTCCGATGCGGAATGCGATCTGCACCGCGCAGCGTACGTACGACGGGTCCTCGCAGCGGAGGGATACGTAACGGAAGAGGGTGGTTCCGCGTCGTCCTGAAGGAGGGGATGGCGCAGGCGCGAACGACGAGGACGCATGAATTACAACTTTACGGACCGGGTGCGGAAGGTGCTGGCGATGGCGCGGGAGGAAGCCATCCGCCTGCAGCACGATTACGTGGGCACCGAGCACATCCTGCTCGGCCTGATCCGGGAGGGTGAAGGCGTGGCTGCGGCCGTGCTGACGAACCTGAACGTCGATCTCGAGCAGATCCACGAGCGCATCGAGGAATCGGTGCGCAAGGGAAAGGCGACGATTGCGCTCGGCGAGCTGCCGTACACGTCGCGCGCGAAGAAGGTGCTCGAGTACGCGATGGCGGAGGCGCGCGAGCTGAACCACTCGTACGTCGGGACCGAGCATCTGCTGCTCGGTCTGCTGCGCGAGGAGAAGGGCATCGCGGCGCAGGTGCTGAACACGCTGGGTGTGTCGCTCGAGGATGCGCGCGCGGAAACGCTCAAGCTGCTGGGCAGCGAGGTGAACCCATCGCAGCCTGGCGGTGGCGGGACGAGCGCACCGAAAGGCGAGAAGAAGAGCAAGACGCCGGCGCTCGACCATTTCTGCCGCGACCTCACGGAGCTGGCGCGCGAGAACAAGCTGGATCCTACGATCGGCCGGGAGAAGGAGATCGAGCGGGTCATGGAAGTCCTGTCCCGCCGCAAGAAGAACAACCCGGTCCTGATCGGCGAGCCGGGCGTTGGCAAGACGGCGATCGTGGAGGGTCTGGCGCAGCTCATCGCGCGCGGCGAAGTCGCGGACAGCCTGAAGGACCATCGTGTGCTCGCACTGGACATGGCCGCGGTGATCGCGGGCACGAAGTATCGCGGTCAGTTCGAGGAGCGGCTGAAGGCGATCATGAACGAGATCGCCCAGAACAGGAACATCATCCTGTTCATCGACGAGCTGCACACGCTGGTGGGTGCGGGCGCGGCAGAGGGCGCGATCGACGCGTCGAACATGCTGAAGCCTGCGCTGGCGCGCGGCGAGCTGCAGTGCGTGGGCGCGTCGACGCTGAACGAGTATCGCAAGTACATCGAGAAGGACGGCGCGCTCGAGCGCCGCTTCCAGCCCATCATCATCGATCCGCCCACGGTGGACGAGGCGATCGCGATCCTGAAGGGCATCCGCAAGCACTACGAGGACCACCACAAGATCGTGATCCCGGACGAGACGCTGGTGTCGGCGGCGAAGCTGTCGGAGCGCTACATCACGGACCGGTTCCTGCCGGACAAGGCGATCGATGTGATCGACGAAGCGGGTGCGCGCGCGCGTCTGGCGACGCAGGTGCCGCCGCCGGCGGTCGCGGACCTGAAGGAAAAGCTGGAGGGCATCGCGGAGAAGAAGGACGGCGCGATTCGCGACCAGGACTTCGAGATGGCGGCCGAGCTGCGCGATTCGGAGCGCGAGCTGCAGGCCACGATCCGCCGGCTCCAGGATGAGTGGGAGCAGGAGCGCAAGAGCCATCGTCCCGTAATCGATGAGGAAGCGATCGGCTTCATCGTAAGCCGCTGGACGGGCATTCCGGTGTCGCGACTGCGCGAGGCGGAGACGGAGCGGCTCGTGCACATGGAGGACGAACTGCACGAGCGCGTGATCGGCCAGGACGAGGCGATCCGTTCGATCAGCCGCGCGATCCGCCGCAGCCGCGCCGGGCTCAAGGACCCGCAGCGCCCGATCGGCAGCTTCATCTTCAGCGGCCCGACGGGCGTCGGGAAAACCGAGCTGGCGCGTGCGCTCGCCGAGTTCCTGTTCGCCGACCGCGACGCGCTGATCCGCGTGGACATGAGCGAGTACATGGAGAAGTTCTCCGTGTCGCGGCTCATCGGCGCGCCGCCGGGATACGTGGGCTACGAGGATTCCGGCACACTGACGAAGGCCGTGCGGCGGCGCCCCTATTCCGTGGTGCTGCTGGACGAGATCGAGAAGGCGCACCCCGACGTGTTCAACATCCTGCTCCAGGTGCTGGACGAGGGGCGTCTCACGGACAACTACGGCCGGGTGATCGACTTCAAGAACGCGGTCATCATCATGACGTCGAACCTGGGCGCGCGCGACATCACGAAGGGCAAGGCGCTCGGGTTCCGGCCGCAGGATGACACCTCCGCGTACGACACGATGCGCGAGCGCGTGACCGACGAGATCGAGCGCGCGTTCAATCCCGAGTTCCTGAACCGTGTGGATGACGTCATCGTGTTCCACCCGCTGTCGCGCGACCAGATCGGTCAGATCGTGCATATCATGATGAAGGAGGTGCACGACCGTCTGGCAGAGGAGAACCTGCGGGCGCGGCTGACGGACGCTGCGCTCACGTTCCTCGTCGATCGCGGGTATGACGAGAAGTTCGGCGCGCGGCCGCTGCGCCGTGCGATCCAGCGATTCATCGAGGACCCTCTCTCGGAGAAGATTCTCGGGTCCGAGTTCCCGGCGGGCGAAGAAATCGAGATCGACGTGGCGCCGGACGGGAACGCACTCGAATTCCGGGTACTTTCGACGAAGGCATGAGGCAGACGGCGCGCGAGCAGGTACGACGGACGAAGATCGCGCGGGCCGCCGCGTTAGCGGCGGCCTTCGCGTCGCTGGCCGTCGGCACCGTGCGCGGGCAGCAGATGCCCGCCGGCACGGTGCCGGTCGCAGAGATCACGATCGAGGGCAACCAGCGCGTGGATGAGGCGATCATCCAGTCTGCGCTCGGCATCCGCGTGGGCGACCTCGTGGGTGTGCGTGAACTGGATCGCGCGATCAGCGGGCTCTGGGCGACCGGCCAGTTCAAGGACGTGGATCTGCTCACGGTCTCCGACAGCCTGAATCCCAGCGCGCCCATCAGGCTGCGCGTGGTCGTACAGGAGCAGCCGCTCGTCTCGTCGATCGACTTCCTCGGGCTCGAGCACGTGAGCGCGGGTGCCGTCCGCGACAGTGCGGGGCTGCGGTCCGGCTCGCCGTTCCGCCCGGGCCGCGTCAACCAGGCCGTGGCCGTGGTCCGTTCGCTGCTGTCGAAGAAGGGGTTCCGGCCCGAGCGCGTCGAGCACGAGCTGGTACCGATCGAGGGCCGGGACAACGAGGTCCGTCTGCTGTTCCGCGTGGACGAAGGGCAGCGCGTCGCGATCGCGGACGTGCAGTTCGAAGGGAACGAGGCGTTCTCGGACGACGAGCTGCGCAGCGCAATGCGGACGAAGTCCGAAGCGTTCCTGTGGACGCGCACGGGCAGCTACGACGAGGCGAAGCTGCAGACGGACCTGCGGGCGAGCCTTCCCGAGCTGTACGCGCGGAACGGATACCTCGATTTCTCGGTCGTGGGTGATTCGCTGGTCGTCGACCCGGAGAGTGGCAAGGGCATCATCATCATCGCAGTGCTCGAGGGGCCCGAGTACATCCTCGCGGAGTTCGATGTGCGCGGGAACAGGCGCTTCGCGTCGGAGGATCTGCGCAGGTATTTCGAGGAAGAGAGCGGCGGCCTGTTCGCCAGTATCGGCCTCGCGAGCACGACGCTGCGTCGCGCCGGAGATCCGTTCGACGCGATCGCGTTCCAGAACGCGTCAACCTCCGTCGAGCAGCTGTACGCGAATACCGGCTACATCTACGCGCAGGTGAATCCGTCGTTCCTGCGCCTGCCCCCGTCGGAGGAGGGTGGGCAGCCGCGCGTCCAGGCGATCTGGAACATCACGGAAGGATCGCCCGCGTTCATCAACGAAGTGCGCGTAGTCGGGAACACGTACACGCACGAGGACGTGATCCGCAGTCAGCTGCTCACGCTCCCGGGCGACCTGTACAGCCAGGATCTGGTGCTGGCGAGCTATCAGCGCATATCGGCGCTGGGGTTCTTCGAGGCGCCGTTGCCGAACCCGGACATCGTGCCGACGGAGACGGGCGACGTGGACATCACGTATCGCGTCATCGAGAAGCAGACCGGCTCGGTCAACTTCGGCACGACGCTGGGCGGATACTCGGGGCTGGCGGGGTTCCTGGGATACGACCAGCCGAACCTGTTCGGTCAGGCGAAGTCCGGGCATCTGCGCTGGGAGTTCGGTCAGTTCTCGAACAACTTCGAGGCGAGCTACACGGACCCGTCCATTCTGGGCACGCGCTACAGCGGATCGCTATCGTTGTTCAGCTCGCGCGACCGGTTCTTCACGTTCCAGGAGGGCCGGCGCCGGCGCACGGGCGTGGGCATGCGTTTCGGCGTACCCTTCTGGCTGGACCGGCGCGACACGCGGCTCAACGTCGGCTACTCCGTGTCGCGCACGGTGTACGAAGAATTCGAGGACGAACAGCAGTCGTCGCTGTTCTCGCTGCCGCCCGGCGTGCAGAGCACGCTGACGCTCGGTCTGACACGCTCGAACATCGACCACCCGGTGTTCCCGACGGTGGGCTCGCGGCAGGAGTTCGAGGTCAGCGTGAACGGCGGATTCCTCGGTGGCGACGGCACGTTCCAGAAGTACACGTTCGCGAGCTCATGGTACGTTCCCGTCGGCACGCTGGGCGGTGACGCACCCGGGTCGCGGCCCGCGCGCTTCACACTCGGCCTGTCGCTCGAGGCGGGCGCAATCGTGGGCGATGCCAGCCGGTTCCCGTTCGAACGGTTCTGGATGGGCGGTGTGCAGTTCGGCAAGGCACTGCGCGGCTACGACGAGACGACGATCACGCCGCGCGGCTACATTCCGCGCGAGGCGGATGTCCCGCTCGATGTACGGTTCGGCGACGCGTATCTCCGCATGAGCGCCGAGTACGCGCTCCGCGTCAACGACAACATCTCGCTGAATGCGTTCTACGATGCGGGCAACGTGTGGAATTCGTTCAGCGAGGTGAACCCGACCCGCCTGGCCCGTGGCGCAGGTGTGGGCATCACCCTCGTGACGCCGTTCGGGCCTCTGGGTCTGGATTACGCGTACGGGTTCGACAGGCGGCCGCCGAGCTGGCAGCTGCACTTCAAGTTCGGGCAGGGCTTCTAGTCCTCCGTTAAGGGAGCGAGTTGATGCGTACGTTCATGGTCATGAGTCTGGCGGCAGTGGCGGTCCTCCTCGGGGCTGCCACGATTCCCCAGGTGCAGCACAAGGTGGCGTATCTGAACGCCTCGCGGATCCTCCAGGATGCACCGGGCGCGGCAGACGCGCGCACGGCGGTCCAGCAGGAGGAACAGGCTCTACAGCAGAAGGTCAAGCTTCTGGAAGACTCGATCACCAAGATGGTCCAGCAGTACGATGCGCGCCGGCAGACGATGACCGCGGATGCGCGTCGTCGCGAGGAGGAGCGTCTCTCGGCCGTCGAGACCGAAATGCAGGCGACGGCGCAGCGGCTGAACCTCGAGTCGAACCAGCGCAAGCAGGAGATCATGCAGCCGGTTCTGAACCGCGTGGACGACGTGATCGAGGCGATCCGGAAGGAACACGGCTACGCGATCATCTTCGATGTGACGTCGCGCGCGATCGCGTCCGCGGATACCACGCTCGATCTGACGCAGCAGGTGTTGACTCGCCTGCGCGGATCGTCCGGCACAGGCGGGGGGCGCTGAGCCTCCGCCACAGACGAGGCGACTGCGGTGAAGGCGTCCGAGATCGCAGAGATCGTCGACGGCGCACTGGAGGGGGGCAGCGATCCCGAATTGTCGGGGGTTGCCCCCCTCGATCGTGCGACGCCATCGGACCTCGCATTCCTTGCGAACGCGCGCTACGCGCCACAGGCGGCCGCGACGTCGGCAGGTGCACTGCTCGTGGCGAAGAGCCTGGCGGACCGGTCGGAGTTGGGAACGCGCCCCCGCATCCTCGTGCGCGACGTGCACCGCGCCCTCGCATCGCTCCTGCCTCGCCTCTATCCTTCCGCGGTGCCGGAACCGGGAATCCACGAGACCGTGGTCCTGGGTCGGAACGCGCAGGTGGATCCCGGCGCGACGATCGGGCCGTTCGTCGTGCTGGGCGAAGGCGCATGCGTCGGCGCGCGGGCACGCATCGGCGCACACTGCTCGATCGGCGCCGACTGCGAGCTCGCTGAGGATGTAGTGCTGCACGATCACGTCACGCTGTATCCCGGCGTGCGCGTCGGTGCACGCTCGATCCTGCATGCCGGTGTGCGCGCCGGCGTCGATGGGTTCGGCTATGCGTTCTCACGGGACGGGCATCGCAAGATTCCGCAGATCGGCCGCTGCGTGATCGGCGATGATGTCGAGATCGGAGCCAACACGACGATCGATCGTGGCTCCGTAGGCACGACGGAGATCGGAAACGGCGTCAAGATCGACAATCTCGTGCATATCGCGCACAACGTCCGGATCGGGGACCACAGCGTGATCGTGGCGCAGGTGGGGATTGCGGGAAGCACGACGGTCGGGCGGGGGGTGACGCTGGCGGGGCAGGCGGGCATCGCCGGGCATGTGACGATCGGTGATGGGACGACAATCGCCGCCCAGGCAGGTGTATTCGGAGATGTGCCGGCGGGCCAGGTGTACAGCGGCTACCCCGCGCGGCCGCACAAGGAGGCGTTGCGAATGCAGGCGTCTGTGGCGCGGCTGCCGCGGCTGGTCGAGCGTGTCCGAGCGCTGGAGCACGTCGAGCCGGAACGGCCGGAGGAGAAGGAATGACGGGTCCGCGACAACGCACGCTCGCGCAGGAGGCCTCGATCGAAGGATCCGGGCTTCACACGGGCGCCCGTGCGTGTCTCCGCTTCATCGGCGCGGAGCCGGATACGGGAATCCGCTTCCGGCGCACGGACCTGCCGGGAGCGCCGGAGCTGCCGGCCGCGCTCGACCATGTCGTGTCGACGGACCGCGGCACGTCGCTCGGCGAAGACGACGTCGAAGTTCACACGGTCGAGCACGTGCTCGCGGCGCTGAGTGCACTCGGCATCGACAACGTGACGATCGAGATTGATGGGCCGGAGGTGCCTGCGGGCGACGGCAGCTTCCGGCCGTACTTCGAGCTGCTGCGTGGAGCGGGCGTCCACGAGCAGGACCGCGCCGCAGCGGAGATCGTCGTGGATGGTCCGATCGCGGTCGGCTCGAACGGCGGCGCAAGCTACGCGGTCGTGCCCGCCGACAGCTACCGCGTCTCCGCGACGATCGAGTTCGACCATCCGCTCATCCGTCGCCAGTTCGGCACGTTCCGCATTGCGGACGATTTCGCGACGGAGATCGCACCGGCGCGCACGTTCGGATTCCTGCGCGATGCCGACGCGCTGCGCGCGCGCGGGCTGGCGCAGGGCGTCACGCTGGAGAACACCATCGTGCTGAGCGATGAGGGGCTGGCAGGCGGGTCGCTGCGGTTCCCGGACGAATTCGTGCGTCACAAGGTGGGCGACGTGGTGGGGGATCTGGCACTGCTGGGCCGGCGTCTGCGTGCACACATCGTTGCCGAACGACCCAGCCATGCCGGCAACCTCGCCCTCGCGCGCGAGCTGCTGGCGATAGGCATGCGCGCGGCCAGGCCCATCGTCGACATCACGCAGATCATGCAGCACCTGCCGCACCGGTTCCCGATGCTGCTCGTGGACCGCGTCATCGAGTTCGAGCAGGGCAAGCGGATCGTCGGCATCAAGAACGTCACGATCAACGAGCCGTTCTTCCAGGGCCACTATCCGGGTCATCCCATCATGCCCGGCGTGCTGATCATCGAGGCCATGGCGCAGGTTGGCGGACTGCTGCTGATGGATGCAATCGAGAATCCGGAGGATAAGGTCGTCTATTTCATGTCGCTCGACAACGTGAAGTGGCGGCGTCCGGTCACACCGGGCGATCAGATCCGCTTCGAGCTCGAGATGCTGCAGCTGCGGCGGCACGTCTGCCGGATGAGGGGCGTAGGCACCGTCGACGGCCAGATCGTTGCCGAGGCA
>Ga0302046_10005123_pt1 | contig 11578 bp, 11 predicted proteins | sample RVTome_11_FD_200261 | JGI IMG/M metagenome (GOLD analysis project Ga0302046, IMG submission 200261) | Soil microbial communities from uranium-contaminated site in the Upper Colorado River Basin, Wyoming, United States - RVT147D111 (version 2) ... | reverse complement strand
ATGCCGCCGAGGCCGCCCGTGACCGAGCCGCCCAGCCCACCGGTTGCGCCACCGCCCAGCACCTGGGCGTTCGCGATCCCGCTCGCGGCCAACACGGCGGCCACGGCGGCGCTTGTCAAAAAGTTACGATATTTCATGGACTTGCTCCTGTGACCCCGCGGCCATCCCGCGGTTCTCACCAGCAAGTACGTCTGGGGGAGCCGGTTTCTTCCCGGGATTCAGGGATTCAAGGCAGCCGCCAGGCCGGGATGCAGATCCGCGCCGACCAGGCCTTTACCATAAGTCGGGTCGACGCCCTCGTTGCCGAGATCCACGGCGACCGATTCGAGTGCCGCCAGCGCGCTTTGCGCCATTGCTGGATCCGGCGCCGAGAGCGAAGCCGCCAGCAGGGCCGCGACGATCGGAGTCGCGTACGAAGTGCCGCGGACTTCGCCGAAGCCCCCGCCGACGGCGGCCGCCTCGAGGCCGGCCCCCAGCGCCGCAAAGTCCACCTGCTCGCCGCGACAGGCTTCAGGCAACACGCGCCGCTTGCCATCCACCCCGGTCACGCCGACCACATCCGGATACGCGGCGGGAAAGAGCGGCGGCGCGGTCGGCCCGTCATTGCCGACCGCGGCCACCAGCAGATGCCCGCGCGCGGTCATGGCCCGCACGAGTCCCGTCAGCAGCAGGCTTTTCGCACCGACCAGGCTGATGTTCACGACCGGCACCCGCTCGCGCGCCATCCAGTCGAGCGCGACCGCCAGCAGGGACATCGACCCGCCGACATGACCACAGAAAATATCGGCGGCATAGAGCGCAGCCCCCGGCATGACACCCTGAAATCCCTCCGCCCTGCCGATCAGGAGCGAAGCGACGGCGGTGCCGTGGACCGCGGGCATCGACACACCGTCGCAGCCATGCCTTTCGATGTGCGCGCCCGCGAGCACGGGATGAGCGCTGTCGATGCCGCTGTCGACGAGCCCGATGCGCGCGATGGGAGCCGATGCGGGCGGCGCCGCAGTCTGCGGAACGGGCGGCGGCGCAGGCTGGACCGCCTCGAGACCGACGCCGGCACCCAGGTAGAGATGGTTGAAGTCGTAGCTGCCTTCGGGATCCAGCTCGCGCAGGCGCTTCAACGCGCGGCGCGTCGACATCCGCTCCGGCGCCTGCAGCACGACGAGACTCAGGCCGAGCCCGTCGAGCGATTCCGTGCGGAGCACCGTGAAGCCTTCGGCACGCGCGCGGTCGAGCGCCGCGGGCGAAGGCGAGAGCGAGCCGATCTGCCGCCGGATGATCGGCTGACCGTCGGGATCCGTTTCGACCGTCGCCCGCTCCGTGCGAAGCAGCTCCCTGACGCGGAGCTTTCGCACTTCCGCGAGCGCCGTGGATTGTGCCGTGCGCAGGGTGCCGGTCACCGGGTCGGTTACCTGCGGCAAGGTCGGGAGTGGCGGAGGCAGGCCGGGCACATTGATCTGGGCGATCGCGCCCGCTGCGGCGCCTGCCGCAATCGAGAGAATCCCGACAATCTTCAGCAGCCGGTTCACGATCCCGCTCCTTGGCCGGCCTTCTGCCCGGAAATGCTAGCATCCCGGCGCGCGGCTCCTGATTTGAATACGCTTCACGCGATTCGTTTCATCCCGATGGAAGAACCGGGCGGCGCCGGACGTTTTACATCATGAGTACGCCATCACCGTCCGACGGGGTTCGTGCCGAACTGGGTGAAATGCTGCCGCAATTGCGGCGCTTCGCCCGGGTGATCACGAGAAACGTGCAGGACGCGGACGATCTCGTCCAGGTGGCGGTGGAAAAGGCCCTGACCCGTGCCGAGCAATGGCGGCCCGGTTCGCGACTGGACAGCTGGATGTTCGGAATCATGAAAAACGCCTGGATCGACGAAGTTCGCGCGCGCCGCCGGCGCGGGCGGGTACATGCACCGGAGGAAGCCGGCGCGGATGTCGGCGACGATTCGGCCGAATCGCGGGACATTCTGCTCTCCGTGCAATCCGCGATGGAGCGCCTGCCCGACGAGCAGCGCATCGCGCTGGCGCTGGTGCTGGTCGCGGGCTATTCCTACAAGGACTCGGCGGAACTTCTGGGCATCCCCATCGGCACGCTGACGAGCCGTCTCGCGCGGGGCCGCGAATCCCTGCAAGCGATGCTCGGCGGCGGCGAGGCAGCAAGATGAAGTTCTCGGATGAAATGCTGATGGCCTATGCCGACGGCGAGCTCGATCTCGTCGCGCGCGCGGAGATCGAGGCGGCGATGGCAAGGGATCCCGCGATCGGGCGCGCGATCGAGCGGCATCGAGCGCTGGCGTCGCGCGTTCAATCGGCCTACCGCGACGTGCTCGACGAGCCCGTGCCGGAGCGTCTCGTAAAACTCGTGAGTGGAACGGCCGCGACTTCCGTCGTCGATCTCGCCGCGAGGCGAGCCGCGCGCGAGGAAGCGCGCACTGTGATCGGCGGCTGGCGAATTCCGCAATGGGCCGCGCTCGCGGCTTCGGTTGCGGTGGGATTGTTTGTCGGCGTGCTGCTGATGCGCGGGCCGTCGGCACCGTACGAGGAGTCCGCGACAGGTCTCGTGGCGCGCGGGGAACTCGACGCCGCGTTGACGACACGACTCGCCTCCACGAGCGATGAGTCGAATGTCCGCATCGGCATCAGCTTCCGCGACCGTGGCGGCGCCTTCTGCCGCACGTTTCACATGCAGCGCGAGGCGCCGCTCGCGGGCCTTGCCTGCCGCAGCGGGGAGGAATGGCAGGTTCGCGTGCTCGCGGCAGCGCGCGCACACCAGGGCGAGCTGCGGCCAGCGGCGGCCATGCCCATGGCCGTGCTGCAGGCGGTCGACGCCTCGATCGAGGGCGAGCCGTTCGATGCGGCGACCGAGGCGGCCGCGCGCAATGCGGGTTGGCAGGAGCCTTCAGACGTGGCTGAATGATCCGCATGCGGTCGTTTGCCTTGCTCGCGGCGGCATGGATCGCCGCCTGCGCGCAGGTATCCGTACATGTGCCGCAGCCGGCGCACGCCGGCCACGCAGCCGGCGTCGCAGCGGCCAATCCGCTCGCGGTCGATGCCGGAATCGAAACGCTGGCCGCGGGCGGAAGCGCGATCGATGCGGCCGTCGCGATCCAGGCGATGCTCGGACTCGTCGAGCCGCAAAGCTCCGGCATCGGCGGCGGCGCTTTCATGCTGTATTTCGACGCGGCATCGAAGCGGATCACGGCATTCGATGGGCGCGAGACCGCGCCCGCAGCCGCCACCGCGGCACTGTTCCTCGATGACGATGGGGAGCCCTTGCCGTATCGCGAGGCCGTGCTCTCCGGGCGCTCGACCGGCGTGCCCGGCGTCATCGCGATGCTGGGCGCCGCGCACGCGCGGCACGGCACGCTGCCCTGGCAGAAGCTGTTCGATCCCGCGATTCGCCGGGCGGAAGCCGGCTTTGCCGTGCCAAAACGCCTGGCGCGTTTCGTGAATGGCGATTTCGCGCAGGCGCGCGAGCCCGACGTTCGCGCCTTGTTCTCGCGCGCCGACGGCAGCCCGATTCAGGCGGGCGACCCATTCACGAATCCGGCATATGCCGCGACGCTGCGCCGCATTGCGGCCCAGGGGCCCCGCGCGCTCCTCAAGCCGCCGCTCGCAGATGAAATCATCCGGCGCGTCGGCGCGCCGCCGCGCCCTGGGGCCCTCTCGCGCGCGGACCTGCGCGCGTACGAGCCGCGCGTCGCCGAGCCCGTTTGCGGGCCCTTCCTCGTCTATGTCGTCTGCGCGCCGCCGCCGCCGTCATCCGGCGTTTCGCTTCTCCAGATGCTCGCGATCCTCGACCGCACGGACATCGCGGAGCGCGGTCCGGAGGATCCGCAGGCCTGGTTCCTGATCGCGATGGCGAGCCGACTGATGTACGCCGATCGCGACAAGTACATCGCGGATCCGCAGTTCGTCGAAGTTCCGATCGAAGGGCTGCTCAACGCGGAGTACGTGGGGCGTCGAGCAGCGTTGATCGGCGCGACGGCCGGCTCAGCTCCTGCTGCAGGTTATCCCGCGCCGATCCAACGCGGCGCCGATGCAACGAGCGAAACGAGCGGAACGTCCAGCTACGTCGTAGTCGACTCGCAAGGCAATGTGGTTTCTATTACGACTACCATCGAGTCCCTATTTGGCTCGGGCCGCGCAGTCAGCGGCTTCATCCTGAACAACCAACTCACGGATTTTTCGTTCAGTCCGTTCGCCGGCGCAGTGTCGGCGGCGAACGCGGTCGCGCCGGGCAAGCGGCCGCGCTCGTCGATGTCGCCCGTGATCGTGCTCGATGGCGCGGGCCGGGTCGTCGCGGCGCTCGGCTCGCCTGGCGGCAGCGCGATCCTTGCCTACAACGCCAAGACGCTCGTCGGCCTGCTCGCCTGGGAGCTGCCGCTCCAGCAAGCGATCGACCTGCCGAACCTGGTCGCGCGGGGCGAGGACTATTTCGGCGAAGTCGCGAAGCTGCCGCAAGGCGTGCTCGACGCGCTCGCCGCGCGCGGAGTCGTGGTCAAGTCCGGCCGCGGCGAGGAATCCGGCCTGCACGGCGTCGTGTTGCACGCCGATGGCACGTCGACCGGCGCCGCGGATCCACGCCGTGAAGGCATCTGGAAACCCTTGGGCCCGCGCTGATCAGCCCGAGGCGGCGAGAAGCGACAGCAGCTCTTCCTGGGCCGAGTAGCGCTTGCCGCCCTTCGCGGTCTGCCGCCTGTAGCCGCCGTCGCCGTCCATGACCCAGCTCTGGCAATTGTCCTCGAGATAGGGCTTCAGGCCTTCGCGGATCACGCGGCGCTTCAGCTTCTGGTCGAGCACGGGAAAGCACAGCTCGATGCGCCGAAAGAAATTCCGGTCCATCCAGTCGGCGCTCGAGAGCCACACGTCGTCGGCGCCGTCGTTCTTGAACCAGAACACGCGCGTGTGCTCGAGGAACCTCCCGACGATCGAGCGCACGCGGATGTTGTCGGAAAGTCCCGGCACTCCGGGCTTCAGCGCGCAAATCGCGCGGATGATCAGGTCGATCTCCACGCCGGCCTGCGACGCGGCATAGAGCTCGTCGATGATGCGGGGCTCCAGCAGCGCATTCATCTTCGCCACGATGCGGGCCGGCCGGCCCTCGGCTGCGATCCGCGCCTCGTTCCGGATCGCTTCGACGGAGCGCTTGTGCAGCGTGAATGGCGACTGCCAGACGTGCTTGAGCCGCCCGGCGCGTCCGAGCCCGGTCAACTGCTTGAAAACCTCGTTGACGTCGCTGCAGACGTCCTCGCTCGCGGTCAGGAGCCCGAAATCCGTGTACTGCCGCGCCGTCGCCGAATGATAGTTGCCGGTCCCGAGATGCACGTAGCGCCGGAGCACCGCGCCGTCCGGGCCCGGTTCGCGGCGAACGATCAGCGCCATTTTCGCGTGCGTCTTGTGGCCGACGACGCCATAGACGACATGCGCGCCCACCTCCTCGAGCTGCGCCGCCCATTTCAGATTCGCTTCCTCGTCAAAGCGCGCAAGGAGCTCCACGACCACCGTCACTTCCTTGCCGGCGCGCGCCGCGTCGATCAGCACCTGCATGAGCTCCGAGTCGGCGCCGGTGCGGTAGACGGTCTGCTTGATCGCGACGACGCGCGGGTCGATCGCGCTCGACCGGATGAAATCCAGCACCGGTGCGAACGATTGATACGGGTGATGCAGCAGGATGTCCTGGCGCGCGATCGTCTCGAACAGGTCGTCGTCCCCGACTTCGATGGCGGCCGGTACCGAGGGCGTAAACGCCGGATACTTGAGGTCGGGACGGTCGATGTGCGTCAGCACCTCGCGCAGCCGGTACAGGTTGACCGGCCCGTCCACGTGATAGAGGTCCTGCTCGTCGAGCATGAACTGCTGCAGCAGGAATTCGATCATCGCCGGCGAGCTATCCTCCACCACCTCGAGGCGCACCGCGTCGCCGAAATGGCGCTGCAGCAGCTCGCCCAGGAGCGCGATGCGCAGGTTCTTGATTTCCTCCTCGTCCACGAACAAGTCGGAGTTTCGCGTCACGCGGAACTGGTAGCAGCCCTTGATCGTCATTCCGGCGAAGAGCTGGTCGACGTGCGCGTGCATCACCGACGTCAGGAAGACGAACGAATATTCGCCCTCCGCGATCGACGGCGGCAGGCGAATCGCGCGCGGCAGGATGCGGGGCGCCTGCACGATCGCGACCCGCGACCCGCGGCCGAAGGCATCGCGGCCCTCCAGCTCGACGATGAAATTGAGGCTCTTGTTGAAGAGGCGCGGAAACGGATGCGCGGGATCGAGCCCGATCGGCGTCAGCACCGGCAGCACTTCGCGGGTGAAGTAGTCCTGCACCCACGCGCGCTGTGCGTCGTTCCAGATGCCGCGCCGCAGGAACCGGACGCCGGCATCCGCGAGCGCCGGCAGCAGCACGTCGTTCAGGAGCTCGTACTGCTTGTCGACCAGGTCCCTGGCCTCGCGCGTCACGAGCGCGAGAATCTCCTTCGGCGTCATGCCGTCCGGCCCTGGTTCGGTGATGCCGAGCTTGATCTGTTCCTTCAGTCCCGCGACGCGGATCTCGAAGAACTCGTCGAGATTGGACGAGACGATCGTCAGGAAGCGCAGCCGCTCGAGCAGCGGCACGGAATCGTCGATGGCCTGCGCCAGCACGCGGCGATTGAATGCGAGTATGCCGAGCTCGCGGTTGAGCAAGGGAACTCGAACCGCGGGTTTGCTGGTCATGCGATTCACGAGCATCCGGTCCTCAGGTTACATTCCGATGACAAGGGCAGTTTACGCGCCGGACAGCCGGGTGCTACCGTGCCCGGCGCATGGCGCGTCACGACACCCTCGCCGCGGTCGATCTCGGATCCAACAGTTTCCATCTCCTGGTCGGGCGCATCGTCGACGGCCAGATCTATCCGCTCGACACGCTGCGCGAGCAGATCCAGCTCGGCGCGGGCCTCACCGCGGACAAGCGCCTCGATCGCGCGACCCAGGCGCGTGCGCTCGAGGCGCTCGCGCGATTCCGCGAGCGGCTGCGCGGGCTGCCGCGCGACGCGGTGCGAGCGGTCGGCACGAATGCGCTACGCGTTGCGAAAAACTCGGCGGCGTTCCTGCGCGAGGCGCGCGAGACGCTGGGTTTTCCGATCGAGGTCATTGCCGGCCGCGAGGAGGCGCGCCTGATCTACCTCGGCGTGGCGCAGGCCATGCCCCCGGCGGAGAACAAGCGCCTCGTGGTCGACATCGGCGGCGGCTCGACCGAGTTGATCGTCGGCCAGGGCCTCAAGCCGAGGCTGATGGAAAGCCTCTACATGGGATGCGTCAGCTCGAGCCTGCGGCATTTTCCGGACGGGCGCATCGACAAGCGCAGCCTCAAGGCAGCGGTGCTCGATGCGCGCCAGGAACTCGCGGTCGTGTCGCGAAGCTACCTGCGATCCGGCTGGCAGGAGGCGGTCGGCTCGTCGGGAACCGCGCGCAGCATCGAGGGCATCCTGGCGGAGAACAAGTTCGCGGCGAACGGCATCACCCACGAGGGCCTGGAGCGCTTGTGGGAGCTCCTCATCGACGCCGGCCGGGCGGATCCGGATCGAATCCCGGGGCTGAAGTCGGCGCGCGCGGCCGTGCTGCCGGGCGGCTTCGCCATCATGTACGCGATATTCGACGAGCTCGACATCGAGCGGATGACAGTCTCCGAAGCGGCGCTCCGGCACGGCGTGCTGTATGACCTGCTCGGGCGCGTCCAGCATCACGACATGCGCGAGGCGACGGTCACTCAATTCATGCGCCGCTATCACGTGGATGCCGCGCAGGCGGCCCGCGTGCGGGAGCTCGCGCTTCGCATCTACGACCAGTTGGTCCAGGGCCGCGGCGAGGAGGATCCCGACCGCATGACTCTCGATTGGGCGGCGCGCCTCGCGGAAGTGGGCCTGTCGATCGCGCACGCGCAATACCACAAGCATTCGGCCTATGTGCTGTCGAATGCCGACATGCCGGGATTCTCCCGCATCGAGCAGCAGCGGCTCGCCCGCATCGTGCTCGCGCATCGCGGCAAGCTCGAGAAAGTCCGCAGCGACGGGCTCGAGGATGGGGACTGGAGTCTCGTGTTCGCGCTCAGGCTCGCTTCGACCCTGCTGCGGCGGCGCACGCGCGTCCGGCTGCCGGCGTTTCGCGCGACCGGAAGCGATTCGCGCTTTGCGCTCGAGCTGCCGAAGTCGTGGCTTGCGCGCAATGCGCTCTCGGCCGCCGCGCTCGAAGCAGAGGGCCGTCAATGGGAAGCCGTGGGCCGGCAGTTCGCGGTCCGGCGCATGTCCTGATGGAATTAATTTTGTGGCGGCACGCGGAGGCGGCGGCGGGCGATCCCGACGCGGCCCGTCCCTTGACCGAGCATGGCCGGGCGCAGGCGCAGTTGGTGGCGCGGTGGCTGGAACCACGGCTGCCGGCGGAGCTGCGAATCATCGTGTCGCCCGCCCGCCGCGCGCAGGAAACCGCGCTCACGCTCGGCCGGTCGTTCGAATCAATCGAATATCTTGCGCCGGGGAATGACGTCGCGACGCTGATCCGGCTGGCGGGCTGGCCGGATGCGAGCCGCGCGGTGCTCCTGGTCGGCCACCAGCCGACGCTGGGAGAAACCGCCGCGCGGCTGATCGACGGACGCCAGGCGTCATGGCGAATCGGCGCCGGCGCCGTCTGGTGGCTGCGGAGCAGGCAGAGCAAGGGCCGCAGCAACGCCGTGCTGCTGCTGGCGATCGAGCCGGAAATCCTGGAGCGCGAGCGCGCCCGTCACTGAGGCCGCTTGGCGATCCTGTCGCGGATGTCGCGAAGCTTCATCTTCACGCGCGCGGCGTTGCCGGGGCCCATGCGCAGGAGCAGCTTGCGTCCCGCCGACTCCGCCTCGAGCGCGGGATCGGCGAACTCGTAAAAGACATTCGGCCGCGTGAGCGCGATCGTCGCCGGCCCTTCCGGCGCCGCGAGCAGGTGATCGATCACCTCGATCACGCGGTCGTTGAAATAACCGTCGGGATTGCCGAGCTGCTCGTAGGCCGACTGGAACTGCGGGTACAGGCGCTTGTAGAGCGCGGCGGTCGCGTCCGCATCGAGCGAATCGACCAGATCGATCCAGGGCGTGTAACGCGCGAAATTGGCGGCGCCGAGCACGATCGCGTCGCCCTTGCCCGCCGTGACGAATTCGCCCGCCGGGGGCTTCGCCGGATTCATGCGGGCCGCGATGTCCTGCCGCGCCAGGTTGTCGACCGTTGCGACGACGTTTCGCACGAAATCGTCCGGAATGAACATCGCCTCGAAGCGCGGCGTGCCGATGAGCGTCGCGACCTGCTCCGAGGCGGCCAGGTTCGGGTCGATGTCCTCCGGCGTGTCGATCGGGTTCCGGATTTGCGGCTCGATCGCGGCGGCCGGTTGCGGCACGGCCGGTTCCTCGGGCTCGGCGGCCTGGCGCTTCTGCCAATACCAGGCGCCGACCGCGAGCGCGACCAGCACCACGCCGCCCAGGATCCAGCGGCCGAGTTTCTCGTCCGATTCCGAGTAGGTTTCGCGTTTCGGTGCGTACATGGGACTTACTGTAGTTGAACCCCGCCCATCCGGCATCATCTCTAGAGACCCCGCGCCGCTCGAGACGGTTCCCTTGACACCGATCCCCCTGACCGCCGAAGTGTCTCCCAAGGAATGCGCCGATTGGGCCTTCGTGCTCGATGCGGTCGGCATCCCCTACGAGCGGCGCACGACGGTGACCGGCGCGAGTCTCTGGGTGCTGCCCGAGCATCACGCGCGCGCCGTGCGCGAGCTGCAGGATTACCTGCGCGAGAACCGGCGGCGGCCGCTGCCGCCGGTCGTCTGGCCGAAGCATCCGCACGCCATCTACGGCGTGATCGGCTACGCGATCGTGCTGATCGCCGTGACAATCGCCGCACTCGCGCACGCGGGCGGCAAGGGCTGGGTTTCGGCCGGCGTGCTCGATGCGGATTTCCTGGAGCGCGGCGAATGGTGGCGCGTGCTGACCGCGCTCACATTGCACGCCGACATGCTGCATCTCCTGTCGAATCTCGCCTTCGGCGCGCTCTTCGGCTACCCGGCCGCGCGCCTGTTCGGCCCGGGCATCGCCTGGTTCCTGATCCTCGTGGGCGGCGGGCTCGCCTACGGGATCGACGCACTCCTGCATCCGCCCGAGCATCATCTTCTCGGCGCATCCACCGCGGTGTTCACGGCGCTCGGGCTGATCGCGTCCTACGGCTGGCGCCGCCACATGCGGAACTGGTCACGCTGGATGAGGAACGCATCGCCCTTGATCGGCGGGATCGCGCTGCTCGCCTTCACCGGCACCGGTGGCGAGAACACCGACCTGCTCGCGCATCTCGCCGGCTTCGTCGTGGGCTCGGGCCTGGGTGCGATTTGCGCGCGGCTCCCGATGCCCGCGCCCGGCCGTCACCGCGTGCAGTGGGGGGCCGGCGGCGGCGCCCTCGCCCTGCTGACGCTCGCCTGGACGCTCGCACTCAATTGATAATGTGATCATGCTGCCGCACTCGGACGCCTGCGAGCGCAACAAGGGCCCGATTCTCGAGGTGCTGCGCCAGGTCTTCGCCGGTTGCAAGCACGTGCTCGAGATCGGCAGCGGCACCGGGCAGCATGCCGTTCACTTCGCGACCGAGATGCCGTGGCTCGTCTGGCAGCCATCCGAGATGGCAGAGGCGATGCCGGGGCTCCGCAAGCGCATCTTCAACGAAGGGCCGTCGAATCTCCGTGCGCCGATCGAGCTCGACGTGATGCGGCCGCCCTGGGACGTGCGGCGCGTCGACGGCCTGTTCACGGCCAATACGCTCCACATCATGCACTGGCCGTTGGTGGAGGCTTTCTTCGCCGGGCTGCCCGCGGTGGCGAAGCCGACGACGGTGCTCGCGATCTACGGACCGTTCCGTTACGGCGGGCAATACACGTCGGCGAGCAACGAGTCCTTCGACACGCTACTCCACGCGCGCGACCCGGAGTCCGGCATTCGCGACTTCGAAGAGGTCGACGCGCTCGCGCGCGGCGTGGGATTCATGCTCAAGGCCGATTACCCGATGCCCGCGAACAACCAGACGCTGATCTGGATGAGTGCATTGCGCTAGCATCCGTGCATGGCGAAGGTGCTCGAGCAGGTCCGCAACAACCTCGTCGCGATCGTGAGTCTCTTCGTCGCGCTGTCGGCGCTCGGCTATGCGACCTGGCGCAATGAGCAGACAGAACGGAACCGCAATGTCCGCGAAGCGGGATTCGCGCTGCTATCCGAAGTCGGGTCCCTGCAACAGGTCGTCTTCTACGCCCACTACCAGCCCGGCGACCTGCGCGGCGACGCGCGCATGGGCTGGGCCGAGGTGCTCACTATCGTGGATCTCGCCGAGCTGATGCCGGCGGAAGTGAGTCGCGATGCCAGGGCGCTGAAGGATACCTGGGCGGCGGACTGGTCCGGCCTCGGCGAGGATTCCGATGCCCACCGGAGGATCGACGAATCCATCGACCTGGTGCGGCAGACGACGCTCAACCGGTTGCGCGCGCTGCGCTGACCGGTCGGCCGCCGGCGCGTATCGGCAATCACAGCGCCGGCTTGAGCACCA
>Ga0302046_10005122_pt1 | contig 11579 bp, 11 predicted proteins | sample RVTome_11_FD_200261 | JGI IMG/M metagenome (GOLD analysis project Ga0302046, IMG submission 200261) | Soil microbial communities from uranium-contaminated site in the Upper Colorado River Basin, Wyoming, United States - RVT147D111 (version 2) ... | reverse complement strand
ACTTCATGCCCGCCCCTCCCTCGCCGACGATCCTGACCGCCCCGGCGGCCCCAACCGCGTCGACGGAGCAAGGTCGGCGATCCGCGCCCGCAGCTCGCGTCGCGCACGAGCCATGCGTGACATGACCGTCCCCACCGGACAGTCGAGCACCTCGGCAATCTCGCGGTACGAGAGCCCACCGGCCGCGGCCAATACCAACACCTCGCGAAACGCGGGGTTCAGCGCGTCGAGGGCGATGACGATGCGATCATCGAGGAATTCCCTGAACCGCGCTTCGGACCAGGAGGGCAACGCAGTCAGGGGCCCGACGGGATCGGACAGGTCGGGATCGGATGGAGCGAGTTCGGTCAACTCGGCCAGAGGCGCCACCACCAGCCGGACCCGGCGACCGGCCGCGCGCTGCCATTCAAACACGATGTTCCGCATGATCGTCAACAGCCACGCCCGGGTGTACCCACCCGATTCAGTCGGCGCATACGCCCGCCACGCCCGCAGCAGGGTTTCCTGCACCAGATCGACCGCGTCGGCCTCGTTGACCGCGTACCGCCGTGCCACCACGTGCAGCCGCGACCAATGCGGGCGGACGTATCCCAAGAATGAGTCCTGTGTACTCGGCATCGGCCCTCGTCGGTCCCCTATTCCATATAAATGATCGGGCGCGTTCAACTCATCCCGAAAAAGTATGACAACACGAGAAATGTGCACCAGCCGGCAACCGAAAGGGTTTACATGAGGGCGCCGACGCACCGCAAGCGACCGCGAAGAGTCAAGACGCGAGCGCGCGCCAAGCCCACGGGTTGCATCCCGTGGGACATCCGAGGGTCACCGGTGTCGAATAGAGTAAGACCCTACTCGAACTGCTCGATAAACTTCAACGCTTCGGCAATCACCTGATCGGTGATGCCCATGTGCCCCCGATCGGTGTAGTGGCGAAACCCGGTTTGCACGCCTGCCTTGACCAGCGCGTCGTGCATCGCGACGGCTTGCCGGACCGGCACCGACCGGTCGTCGTCCGAGTGAATGATCAGCAGCGGCGTGGTATCGGCGTTGACGAAAAACAGCGGCGACGCCTGCTTCCTCGCGGCCACGGGGTCGCCGTCGGCCGGCGTCCAGAGCTTGCCCCAGTCGAGCGTCGTCAAATCATAATTCGCCGCCACACTGATGACCGCCCGGACGTCGCTGCTCGCCTCGGCCCACCCGCCGGTGCGTTTGTAGGGCCCGTCACCCCGCGTCGCCGCCAACGACACCATGTGCCCGCCGGCCGATTGACCGATGAGAAAGACCCGCTTGGGATCGACGTTGTATTGCTTCGCATGGGCGTGCACCCAGCGGACGGCACAGCGAAAATCCTGATAGCAAGCCGGCGCCGGCGTGCACCCGACGAGGCGATAGTCGATCGACATCGCGAAGAAGCCCAGCTCGGCCCACTGCCGAACCTTGATCGTACTGGCATCCTTCTTGTGCCCGCCGACCCAGCGCCCGCCGTGCACCGATACGATCGCCGGCAACGATTTGTCGGACTTCGGATAGGCCACATCCGCCAGCAACCCGGCCCCGTGAACGCGACCGTAAACGACATCTTCGCGCACGGTGACCCCGTCGTCACCACGTTCCGCCGGCTTGTCGGCGAGCGCGGACGTCATGATCAACGCCGACACCAGGAACAAGAACGTGAGCCCGCCGGCCGATGATGGTCGTAGCATGCGTCGAAACCTTTCCCAAGCATAGGATCCAAAACCGCTGCGCCGATTCGGTGATGTTACGCTACCGCGAAAGAAACCGCACGACGCGTCAAGATACGTCGCCGACAACATGCTTTCAATGGTACAATGCCCCCATGCACGGGTTCTTACGAGTGGTGATCGCGATGGTCGTGGGAACATTGGTCGGCATGATCGTCGCCTTCATGCTGAGTTTCATGCTGTCGAGCGCCAGACTGGTCGGTATTCGTTTGCCGATCCACAAGGGGTACGTGATTGTACCGTCATGGACGGCTATGGCCTTGTACGCTCGTCTCGAACCGGATCGCGTGATTGAATCCGAGACCCGCTGCCGCCGTTGCGGCATCATCCTGCGCGGGTTGACCGAACCGCGGTGCCCTGAATGTGGAGAGTCGATTTGACGACGGAACCGAAGCGAAGGCTCATGGCCACCGCGGCGGGTTGTGTCGTGGGCGGTGTGCTCTGTGCATTCGGTGTGGAGTCGGGTGACGTCGGCCTCATTGTGCTCGCGGTTCCCGTCTCGTGCGTTGTTTCCGTGGCTTCCTATGCTCGATTTGGCAAGTTCACGACGTACGACCCCGAAACCCGCTGCCGCTAGTGCAACTACATTCTGCGGGGTATCACCGAGCCGCGGTGTCCCGAATGCGGGGAACAGATTTGAAGCACCGAATCCTCTTGTTGATTGGAGGCATGGTTGGTGGGTTCGGCGTGCTCATAGGAGGATGCTACGTATGCATCCCGGAATTGTACTCTCCCACAGTCAGTAAGAACTGGTATCTTCTGCTGCTCGGTGTGAGCACGATTGGAGGCGTCGTCTCTGGGATTTGGATTGTCGATGCCACGAAACGATCCTTCGCACTCGCTACCAAACGTATTCGTCACCAGCAGCGTCTTTGCATAAGCTGCGAGTATGACCTAACCGGCAACGTCTCCGGCGTCTGTCCAGAGTGCGGTACGGCGATTGCGACTCCCCAACGAGATAGCATCCGGGGATGGATAATAGTGAGACGCTATGCAGCCATTGCAGCGATCTGCATCGTGATGATTGGCTTGCTCTTCGGTGGGCTTAATTGGTACTGGTGGTCGGTGTTGGGTCAATACGAAATGGCATATGCGGATGGCGTTTGGTTCACTGAGGCACTTCAGTTCTACGCGGTTGAGCATGACGGACGTTTGCCCTCGGACTTCCAGGATCTCGTCTCCGAAGGGTATTTACGAAAGGATGCCGACGGTTGCTGGGAATTGCAGTCGAGAAAAGTCCCTATGCCCGAGGGGTACGAGCACACGATGAGATCGGGTGTTCGGGTGTGTCATCCCGAACGATTTGACGTTGCGTGGGGAATCAATGCCCTGGAGATGGAGATCCAAGAGGATGGACGTCTCCCCTCCCTCGATCGACGGCTTGTTGAGCCGGGTGATGTTTCACCGCCGGACTTGGTCCAGTGGCCATGCACCGACATGAACCACAGGTTAGCTGCATTGCTGAGAACGCTAAATACCGGGTCCACCGTTACGAGCACTCGACCAGGATTGGACCCATGATCCGCAAGACGCTCCTCGCCCTCTCGTTGCTGTTGCTCGCCGGGACGGTGGGTGTCGCCATCGGATTCCGCGATCGGACGTTCGTCTACTTCAACCCACCTTATTCGTTCACGGCCTCCAGCGATGGCCGGTCCCTGGTGGTGGTGGCGGCCAAAGGTTACGCCGGCATCAAGATTTGGCGTCCCGGCCCCAGGGTTGTGAAAGGCATTGCGAAGCCCGGCATTCGCATGATCGATTATAGCGGAACGGCATTGGGAAGCGTCGGCGCCAGGGCCGCGGTAAGCGAGATTGTCCTGGTACCGCGTGTGGAGTGGGGTACGCTTGATGGGTTGAAAAAAGCCACATTTACCTTCATAGGTATGCAATTTGACGCCCTCAGAGCACCGACCTGGAAACACGTCACCGTCGGAGCATCCCTGTGGCTCGTTGCAGCGCTAGCCGCATGCTACCCTTGCGTTTTACTTCTGGGCGGCTCACTCCACCGGTATTATCGCCGTCGTCACAACCAATGCCTCAAATGCGGGTACGACTTGACGGGCAACGTCTCGGGCCGGTGCAGCGAGTGTGGATCCGAGATCCGCGCCGCAATCGGTGCTGGTCACGACGCGTGATGACTTGTGTATCGAATCCGAGCCCCAAGCGCGAGCGCGGGGGTTCTCGGTTCACCATCGTTCGGTGCGTGGCAGAACCCGCTCGCTTGCGCTCGCGGCTCGGATCGGTTTCTTTCGCTTCCATGCACCCGCGCGCCTGGTGATGCAGCCGGTTGACGTACGCACTCGCCGGGCGGGATAATCGGCGCCTCCGCTTTCGCGCGGCGGCTAACCTTGGGAGTCGCTTCACATGAGTTCTCGGCTCAAGCCGCTGACGGATTATCTGGTCTCGTTGGGGACCGACGACGTCCCGCATAGCGGCGATTCGGCGTTCCTCGCGCATCTGATCGGCGTCTATCGCGACCTCGAGCGATGGCGGTGCGACCAGGCGGTCTGTGAGGCCGGGCTGTTTCACTCGATCTACGGGACCGAGAAATTCAAGCGGTTCTCGCTGCCGCTCGAACGTCGCGGCGAGGTTCAAGCGCTGATCGGCGAACGGGCCGAGCGGCTCGCTTATCTGAACTGTGCGATGGACCGCCCGTCGTTCGACGCCACCGTGGTCCGCAACGACGGGCGGCTTCACATGGTGGATCGCTACACGTCTCAGGAGATCGAGCTGTTGCCGGCGGACTACGACGACCTGTGCTGGATTCAGGTGTGCGACTGGGTCGAGCAGGTTGAACGATTGGGTGAGTGGGACTATCGCCGGGAGGCCTACCGGCAAATGGCCGATCGCCTGGGCGGCGTGGCCAAGCAAGAGTACGACCGCGTCTTCGCCGCCGAGCCGGTGTAACCTCATTGACCTTTCAAGCGGATCAGGGAACGGCAAGCAGTTCTTGTGCGGTCCAGTATGTGGTCCGATCGCGCGTTGCTCGCCGAACCTTGCCGACCGTCTCGGCGGTGATGCGGTCGGCACGACGGCCGAACCTACTGCGAATGTACGTCAACACCGCGGCGGTCTCGGCGTCGGACACGACCGGGCCGAAGCCGGGCATCTCCAGGTTGTAGGTGGCCGCCCCCACGTCGATCGGGCCGCGCAAGCCGTGCAGGACGATTCGGATCAGCCGCGACTGGGGACCGCGCACCCAGGCCGAGCCGGCCAGGGGCGGGATGCCGGTCTCGGACCCCGTGCCGTCGACGCCGTGGCAGGCCGCGCAGAACTTCTCGAACGTGACCCGACCCGCATCGGCCGTCTGCGGCGTGACACCGTCGCCGCGTCGGTCTCCACCGCAACCGGCCAGTAGCGCGAAGAGCGGAACCGATCCCAACCGTACGTTCTGCCGCATGCGCATCAACGTGCCGACGCATGCTTGCGACCCAAGCCGAATTCGTTGCCCATGCGCACGACCTTGCCGTCTTTCAGGTGCACCTCGACGAACTTCGAGCCTTGCACCGGTTTGCCGTGCTCGTCCTTCAGGACGGCGACGCGCTGCTTGGTCTTCACGTCGAAGACATCGGGGGCATGACACCACGCAAACGTGCCGTCGAGGCTGAAGCAAATCCAACCGTGTCCGCCGGTCGAGAGTTCGACGTGACCCTTGGGCGTGGGCGGCATCTTCGTCGCGTCGAAGATGAACAGTTTTTTGCCCTTCTGGTCGCTGATCCACAGTTCGGTTTCGTCCGGGGTCAGGCCGGCGCCGTGGGTGCGGTGCGGGATCGGCTCGGTGCCGGCGAACACGCGGTGCAGGACGGTGCCGCTCTTTATGTCCACCACGTCGAACCCGACGTGGTCGCCCAGGCAGACGAACGCGGTCTCGTTCTTGCTCGTGATCGTGTAGGGAAAGACGCCGGACTCGCCCACGTCTTTGATTTGGCGGACGACGCGATCGGTGGCGGTGTCGAAGGCGGTCAGCATGGTGCGCGTGCCGAGAAACACCGTACTTCCGTCGAGGCTGACGATGCTGTTGTGGGCCTTGGGTCCCACTTCGAGTCGCCGAATGAAATCGCCGGTGTCGCCGTCGATGACCAGGAATCCGCTGTCCTCGCCGGCGTACCACCAGCCGGTGGGGGCGTAGATTTTCTTGCCGTCCGGCGTGATCGACGACCGATCGCAACCGGCCGAGTACTGTCGGTCCCACACGACCTTCTCGGTCTCGAGGTCGAAGCGCCCGAGACGGCGATTGGTCGTCGAGTAATAGACGCAGTGCGTTTTCGCGTTGCTGGTGAAGCCGCGAATACCTTCCTTGAACACCGGCACGTCGATGCGGCGAACGAATTGATGCCCGTGATCGATGTCGAAGATCAGGATCCCCGCGCCGGAGCGGCCTTCCTGCTCCGCGCCGTCGGGTGTGCTGTAGTAGAGGAATCGCCCGGTCCGCGATTCGCCCAGCACCATCGGGCTGCAACCCAGGACGACCGCGACGCATAGAAGGGCTTTATGTCGAAGCATCATTCGTCGACCTCCTTTCTTCGGAGTCTGGACCTGCCATGAACCGTGTTCCCCCGCCCAAGAGCATACGCGATTCGATCCCGTCGTCGCAATCCGGGCCGAAGGCTATATCGTGTCGGTTCTTTGTGCCCCAAAGAGTCGACCACCACGAGGACGCCGTTGATGACCTGCCCACGCTCGGTCACGATTTCCACGGGACCAGGACCACCTCAGATGAGCGTCGGCCCGGCTCCAGCCATTCGCCCTGGCGCACGACCAAGGAAACGCTCCGCGGCGGTTGGCGTTGACGCGGTCCGGGAAGCACGGGTCCTCGTCCACGTTGCAGGAAAAGCTGATCAAGATCGGAGCGAAGGTCGTTCAGCAGGCCGAGGATGTTGACCTTCCGGTTGTACCGCGTGAGCTGTACGCGGCGGTGGGCCTTCATCGATTGGATTGAGCAGTTCGTTCGGGTAGGATGTCGGTCGTGGTGTGACATTCGGGGAGTCCCGGCGCAAGCGCGCCGATCCTGCGCACGGTCGGATCGATCACACGACGAGCGACAACAAGCGGTTGACGAGAACGGATGCCGTAATGAGAAAGCAGCAGTATGAAATCTCCGTCGCCGATCGGGAATGGATCGAAAAGATCGGATGGCGATCTGTGGATGATGTCTTGGCGTGGTCCGCGGGAGGCGTTGCCGCGGTGTCGCGATCATCGGATGTTGTCGAGGTGCCGGTTGATCCCGCGTTTGGCGGCCCCACGACAGTTTTTGTAAAACGCTACCGATACGATCGCTTTGAGCAGAAAGTCAAGCAAGCCTTCCGAGGCACGCTCTTTTGCAAGAGCCGGGCGCGCCGCGAGTTTGAGTTCCTCACTGAAATGCGCCGACGTCAGATTCCGACCGTACGGCCGATCGCCTACGGCGACGACTACGAGCATGCGTTCCTGCGGGCGAGTTTCCTGATCACAGAGGGCGCTGAGGCGTTTCAATCGCTGGACCTGTTCGGACTCGACGCGCGTCGCCGCCATTCCCTGAAACGATCCCAAAGGAGGGAGTTGACCGAAGGGCTGGCGGTCACCATCCGCAAAATGCACGATGCCGGCATTCGCCACGGCGGTCTTTTTTGGCGCAATATTCTTGTGGGCGTACGACCCGACGGCGGGTTCCAGTTCCTACTGTTTGATCCTGACACGCATGGACGACTGAGTGATTCACCCGTGCCGGAGTCTTCCGTCGTAGCCGATCTTTCGGCGTTTGTCGCGTCGGCGATTGCTCTCGGGCAGCGCGTGGGATTGGTCGCTTTGATGACCGCCTATTTTCGCGTCTCGCGGCTCACCGCGGCGCAGAGAAAGCTGACATCACGGATTATCGAACGCGCTCATACCCTCGCGCCGTCCGAGCGTCGCAGGATGGCCGTAACCGAGGCGATCGGATGGTTACGGGTGCGGTCCGCCGATGTACAACGCGGAAACCGCAGCGCTCGCCGGTTCAATTCCTTGGACGAATTCTTTGACCGAATGTCACCCGGTCCGCCTGCTTCAATTCCTGCTTCCAAGACGAACAAGGCAATCCGTTTTTCGTTTTCCGGCACGAACGGCGTGAACGACGCGTTCGACCGTACTGTACTCTTGAATGACGGGCGAGCTACGGTGTGTGCGGGGCGTCCGTCCGGGCACGATCTTGTCATTCGCACTGATCCCGAAACGTGGCTTGCCGTGATCTCCGGTCATGCCGACGCCTATCCCCGAATGCGTGCAGGTCGTCTCCGCATGGAGGGGAACCCGACCGTTTTATGTACGTTGATCGAGCATCTCGATCGAAAGGAATCGACAGCCCTTTCGACGGCGGCAGGCGCCCATGCGGATGCGGCGATCGAGCGCGAATCGCGTAGAAACTCGATCGTGAAAGAGGCATCACAACAACCGTCACAACGGAATTTTGGTGGAAAATACAAGGTTGACGACTACGCGCGGTATTACGCAAAGAAACACGATTCCAGCTTGGGGCGGCGGATCTCCAACAACTTTGAGAGGAGCATGATACGGCGATCGCTGCTGCGAATTCAGCGGCATCATCCCGTTGAAACCGTGCTGGACTGCCCATCGGGAACGGGGCGATTTCTGCCTACACTGGCGTCGTTGAACGTGTCGGTGATCGCGATGGACACGTCCGACGCGGTTCTTCGAGAAGGAAGGAAGCATCATGCCCTGTTCAAAAAGCCGCCGGTCGTGTTGGTCGGATCGGCGCTCGAAATCGGCCTGCCTGATGACGCCGTCGACGTCGTCCTGTGTTCCAGGCTGCTGCATCATATCGCCGACCGCGAGGAGCGATTGACTATCCTGCGGGAGTTCGCGCGCGTGGCTCGTGTGGGCGTGGTGGTATCATTCTTCGATTCGGTTTCTTTTCGCGCATGGAGAAGCGAACGTAAGAAACGAAGAACCGGCAAGCTGGGCGGACGTCATGCGATGACCAGGGCTGCGTTCGTGGATGAGGCGGTTGGAGCCGGATTGAAGCCCATCGGCATGAACGCGCTGCTCCGATTCCACACGGAGATCACGGCCGCTGCGTTCCTGTGTTGAGTTCGCCGCATCGCGACAGGACCGTTTTGGTATTTCTCATGTTCGCCGCAATGGCCGTGCTTTGCCTGGCGTGTACCATGCGATGAGCAATCCGCGTATTGAGGATCGTTGGCGCCGCGTTGCCCCGACAAGGGGCTGGAATGCGGTACGATCGTCTGCAGGGGCCGTTTCAGACGCGAAGGAGGCGTGATTGTCAGCCTTCGTCCTTCGGAGAATAGATCAGATCCACCGCACGGCGATCTGGTAGGTGGCCAACGCGCCGAGATAGGCGAGTACGGTCATGTAGGTGAAGGTGAAGATCGGCCATCGCCAGGTGCCGGTCTCCCGGCGGATGATGGCCAGCGTCGCGCCGCACTGGCAACAAAGGGCGAAGAAGACCATAACCGAGAGGGCGACGGCGAGGTTGAACAGCGGCCGGCCGTCATCGGCCCAGGTCGCCGAGGTCAGGGTGCCGTGCATCTCGACCGAGTCGGCATCGATATCCTGACCCAGGTTGAAGATGGTCCCCAGCGTGCCGATGATCACCTCCCGCGCGGGGAACGACGCGATGGCGGCCATCCCGATTCGCCAATCCCACCCGAGCGGTTTGACTGCGGGCTCCACCGCCCGGCCCATTCGCCCAAGCACGCTTTGACGCAGATACGTGCCCGCCTCTTCCCGATCCAGATGGGCGGCGGCTTCAGTGTCGTCGGCGATCGCGATGCGACGTGTCTCGAAGTCGGCGTGGATCGAGGCCGGTCGCGGATAGTAGGCCAGACCCCACACCACGATCGTCACCGCGAAGATGATCGTGCCCGCCCGGACCACGAACGCCTTACCCCGATCGTACATACGGTAGAGGACGGTGCGTATCGACGGCCACTTGTACGTCGGCAGTTCCATCATGAAGCCGTCGGTCGGACCGCGGAAGACGGTTTGGCGCAGCAGCCACGCCACCGGGACCGCGACCACGATGCCCACCAGATACATGGCCAGGAGCACGAGTCCCTGAAGACCGAACCAGCCGCCGAGGTAATGCGTCGCGGGCACGAATGCGCCGATCAGCAGGGTGTAGACCGGCAGCCGGGCGCTGCAACTCATCAGCGGGGCGATCAGGATGGTGACGATCCGGTCCCGGCGGTCCTCGATGGTCCGCGTGGCCATGATGCCGGGAATCGCACAGGCGAAGGACGACAGCAGGGGGATGAACGACCGCCCGCTCAAGCCGAAGGCGCTCATCACCCGGTCCATGAGCAGCGCCGCCCGGGCCATGTAACCGCAGTCTTCGAGGATCGCGAGAAACAGAAAGAGCACGAGAATCTGCGGCAGGAACACCATGACCGCGCCGACGCCGGCGACGATGCCGTTGACCACCAGGCTGCGGAACGCGCCGGCGGGCAGCAGTCTGCCGAGCCCGTCACCGGCCCAGGCGAAGAGCGATTCGGTGGCGTCCATGAACGGTCCGGTCCAGGTGTAGATGGATTGAAACACCGCGGCCATCACCACCATGAAGAACAGCATGCCCCACACGCGGTGGGTGAGGACGCCGTCGATGCGGTCGGTCCATCCGGCGTGGGCGTCATCGGCGGTACGCACGACGCCGTCCAGTATGCTGTCGATCCACCGGTACCGGCTGTCGGCTTCGACTCGCGCCAGGACGATGCCGGCATCCACGAGTCGGCGACGATGTTCGTTCAGCCGCGCCGCGGCGTTACGGTCGCGTTCGCGCACGAAACGCTGTTCCGCGAAACCGCCTTCGTCGATCAGCACGTGCAGCATTTCGAGTTGCGGCGGCGGCGACTGGAAATCGCCGTTGAGCGAGTCCATGGCGCTCAGGACGACTTCGGGCAACATCGGTCGTCGCTCGGGCGGGCTAACGTCGAGCGATGCGACGATTTGATCGCGCAGCGCATCGAGGCCCTCACCGCGGTTGGCCACCACCGGCACCACCGGGACGCCGAGTCCCGCGGAAAGGGCGGGGATGTCGATGTGTTGGCCGAATCGCTTGGCCAGATCGACCATGTTGAGCGTAACGACCACGGGCAGGCCGAGTTCGAGCAACTGGCTGGTCAAATACAGGTTGCGTCGGAGGTTCGACGCGTCGACGATGGCGACGATCAGGTCCGGGCGGGGGACGCCGATTTCCTGCCCGAGCAGAACGTCGACCACGACCATTTCGTCGGCGGACCGTGCCGCGAGGGAGTAGGTCCCGGGCAGGTCGATGAGCTCGACGGCCCGCGACGCGCCGCGCAGCGCTCCGGTTACTTTTTCAACCGTGACCCCCGGGTAGTTGCCGACCCGCTGCCGGTACCCGGTCAATTCGTTGAAGAGGGTGGTCTTGCCGGTGTTGGGGTTGCCGACCATGGCGACCACGGCGGGAGCGGTGCGTGAGACGGTCGGGTCGCACTGGGCGTCGGTGAGGCTCATTCAGCGATTCCATCGGCGGGACAATCGATCAGAACCCTGAGCGCGAGCGAGGGGCTGGAGCCGAGCACCGTGAACCATGCCGGCCCCGCGCTGGCGCTTGGGGTTCTAATCAGGCGTCTACCCCGGGAACAAAGTTGGGGCGTACCCCGCCAAAAGGGTCAGGGACCGGCTCTCAACAAAACCGAGTGTAGCCGCTAGGCCCGGTCGGTCAAGCGTCGTACAATGGTCCGCCATGACCCGGCACGAGCCCGCACCCGTATGGACGGCCGAGAGCCTGGCCGATCCCCATCGGATCGGCGACAAGGCCCGGCGCGTCGAGCACATGTTCGACGCCATTGCTCCGAGCTACCGTCTCGTCAACACCCTGGCCAG
>Ga0302046_10005121_pt1 | contig 11582 bp, 12 predicted proteins | sample RVTome_11_FD_200261 | JGI IMG/M metagenome (GOLD analysis project Ga0302046, IMG submission 200261) | Soil microbial communities from uranium-contaminated site in the Upper Colorado River Basin, Wyoming, United States - RVT147D111 (version 2) ... | reverse complement strand
CACTCGGACTACGGGGCGGCGCTCGACTCGTTCCTCGACCGCTACGGAGACGTCGTGACTGCCCGCTCGACCGTGATCATCACCGGCGATGCGAGGTCGAACTATCGGGATGCGCGGCCTGAGCTGGCCGAGGAGTTGGCACGCCGGGCGCGTGCGCTCTTCTGGCTGAACCCCGAGTCGCACCGCTACTGGGACACGGGAGACTCGGTCATGTCGCTGTACGGGCCACACTGCGCCGATGTCGTCGAAGTGAGGACGTTGCGGCAGTTGGAGCGCTTCGTCGAGCGGGTCGCTCTCCACAGACGATTCGCTCGCCGCGCCTGAACCTTCCTCAAGTTTCCGTGGGGCAGAACCGATAGCTGGAGATGAGGAGAAGCACAGTGGTGCCGGTAAACAGGAGGAACTCGTGAGCAGGCGAGTGCTTGTAGTTGAAGACTCTCAGGTGATTCAGCGCCTGATCGAGGTCTGCCTGCGCCCGGCCGGTTTCGAGGTCGAGATGCGTGCCGACGGCCCGAGCGGCCTCGCCGCGGCGACCGAGCTGCTGCCCGACCTCGTCATCCTCGACGTCGGACTCCCCGGCATGAGCGGCTGGGAGGTTCTCGAGGCGTTGCGTGCCAACGAGGCCACGAGGGCCCTGCAGGTCCTCGTGCTGACGGCACACGCCCAGGACGAGCAGCGGGAGCGTGCCGATCGCGACGGCGCCGACGGATTCCTGACGAAGCCTTTCCGCCCAACGGACCTTCGGGAGCTGGCCACGAAGCTCGCCGGCCCCCCGCAGGAGCTCGCTTCCGCCTCGTCGGCGGTCTAGGAATCCCGGGCGGCACGGGCGGCGGACGCCCTTCTCTCTGTCATCCCGCGGCGATAGCCTGTGGCACGCTGCGGTGGCTGCCGGAGGTGCTCTCATGTCCCTCGCGCCGGCTGCAGCCGCGGTTGCGGTCCTGCTCTCCTGCCCCGGCCTCGTCGCCCCTGTGCCCGGACCGGTCGTCAGGTACTTCGAGCCGACCGGCGCATACTCCGGTCACTGGGGAGTCGACCTGGCGGCGCCCGTCGGCTCGCCGGTCACCGCCGCTTCACCCGGGTCGGTGACCTTCGCGGGGTCCGTGGCCGGGATGCGCTCCGTGACCGTCGACCACGGAGGAGGGGTGAAGACCTCGTACAGCTACTTGTCGAGGATCGACGTCACCCGCGGGGATCGGGTCGCGCAAGGTGACGTGGTGGGGCTCTCCGGGCTCGACCACGGCCGCCAAGCACTCCATTTCTCGGTCCGCCTCCGCGACGTGTACCAGGATCCGCTTGCCTGGCTCGGATGCCTCGAAGACCCACGGGACGGCCTGGCTCTCCTGCCCAGACAGCCGATGCCGGTGCCCGTGAGCGCCCCCGGTCGGCAGAGGGGTCCGTGACGGCCGCGCCTATGCTCCCGCCGTGCGACGCGGCCTGCTCGGCGGAACCTTCGACCCACCCCATTTGGCCCATCTGTATGCCGGTGAGGCGGCTTACAGGTCGTTGGGCCTCGACGTCGTCACCTTGATCCCGGCAGGCTCCCCCTGGCAGAAGGCGGCGGAGTCGGTCACCGGGTCGAGTGCCCGCTGGGCGATGACCAAGCTCGCTGTCGAGGGCGTCGACTACTTCGACGCAGACGACCGCGAGGTGCGCCGCGACGGGTGGACGTACACGATCGAGACCCTCGAGTCGTTCCCGGACGACGAGGAGTTGACGCTGATCCTCGGCGCCGACGCCGCCGCGCGGCTGCCGACTTGGCAACGTGGCGAGGAGGTCATGGCGCGGGCTGCCATCGCGGTGGCACCCCGGCCGGGTGTCGAGTCCCAACGGGTCGCCTCCGTGCTGGAGGGGCGCCGCTGGGAGTGGCTCACGATGCCGCTGCTCCACGTCTCGGGCACCGAGCTGCGGGCCATGGCGAGGGCGGGGCACAGCCTTCGGTTCCTCGTGGCCGAGCCGGTGTGGCGCTACATCGTGGCCGAGGGCGTGTATGGCTGATGGTGACGCGACGTCGCTCCCGGCCTGACGCACCCATCAGGCGCGCCGGTCGGCGCTCATGGAGCGGCATCGCGCTCGTCACCGTGCTGGTCGGGGGTCTGCTGGCGTCTCCCTGGTTGCGTGGACGCTGGTCGGAGTGGACGACCTCGTTGCGAGCGGATGCCGAGGCGGTCGACGTCGAGTCGGTTCTCGGCACCGGACAGAACGGCGACGAAGCCGCGGCTCTTCTCGTCGTCGTCACAGACGAGTCGGGGAGGGGGGCGTCGTTCGCCATTCTCACGGCAGACGAGGCAGGCGCCCCATTGGCCCTGCTCGTCCCGGCCCCGCTCTTCGTCACGCTGCCGGGCTACGGCGAGTTCCAGCTCGCCGATGCCCCGCTCTTCGAGGACGCCTCGTTCGCCGGCCTCGTGCTCACGAATGCGACCGGCCTTCGATTCGATACCGTCGCACTCGTCGGTCCCGACGAGATGACCGCAGTGATCGGGGGCGAGCTCGGCGTCGGCCTGCGGTCGGATTACGTCATCATGGGAGACACAGGGGAGACACTCGTGGCTGCGGCCGGCTCGTCCCGAGTAGACGCCGCCACGGCCACGATGATGCTGATCGATCCAGGTGGCAGCGACGTACTGGGGTGGGTGGAGCGGCAGGCGGCGGTGTGGGATGCGGTGCTCGGGGCTGCGGTTGCGGCGCCCCAGATCGCCGAGCGCCTGGCGTCCGTGGCGGCCGACCCGGCGGAGGGGAAGGCGGCGGTCGCCGCCGCGTTGGGTGCGAGCGTCACGCTCATCCCGGTCGATCGCACGGGCGCAGGCGGGGACGCCGATGGCTTCGTACTCGACACCGCCGAGGCAGACTCATTCATGGCAGCGAGGCTCGGCGGGCGCCTCGTTGCGGCAGAACCACGGCCGCGCCTCGAGCTCCTCAACGGGAACGGCCGGCTTCAGGGGGCGCGCGGCGTCGCCGAGGTGCTCATTGGCAGCGGCTTTCGCGTCGTGCGCACCGACAATGCGGTGACGTTCGACTACGACACGACGCTCGTCATCGCGCAAGGACGCGACAACATCCTCCCGGCCCAGGAGGTGGTTGCGCTCCTGGGACTCGGCGCCGTCGAGCTCGAGCTCCGTGCGCCGTCGAGTGTCGTCGACCTCTCTATCATCGTGGGATACGACGTTCCCGAGGCAGAGGACTAGCGCATCGCCGCCGATATCGAAGCCAGGACCGCAGCTCTGCATGCGGCTGCCGCGATCGACGACAAGCGAGGGCTCGACATGTCCCTGCTGGACGTATCGGAGCTCGTCGTCGTGACGGATGTGTTCGTCATCGCGACCGGCACGTCGAATCGTCACGTCAAATCGCTCGTGGACGAGGTCGAGGCGCAACTGGCGCGGCACCTGAGCCGCAAGCCGCTCCGTCGTGAAGGCAAGGAGCATGCCCGGTGGGTGCTCCTCGACTACGGCGACATCGTCGTCCACGTGTTCGATCAGGAGACCCGCGACTACTACGAGCTGGAGCGCCTCTGGGCGGACGCACCCTCGATCGACTACGAACCGGCCTCGGCGGACGCCTGATACAATCGCCGTCCCGCCGTTCGGCGAGGGGCTGTAGCTCAGTTGGCAGAGCGCTTGCATGGCATGCAAGAGGTCAGGGGTTCAAATCCCCTCAGCTCCACGCGGACCTGCCGGCGGCAGGTCCGTCTCCAGTTCCTTCGGAACTGCCTCACCGATCGCAAGGGTCCTTCGAGCCGTCCTGTCCACGCTGTCTCCTGCTGTGCGGGGTACGGGTGGCGCTCCCCACGCTGTCTCCCGCTTTGCGGGGGACCGGCGAGTGGTCGCTGTGCGACCCGAGCCGAGGGGGCGGCTTGGATTTGGGGCCCCCCTCGACTCGGCCTGTGGCGCTCGTCGATCCCCCGGCTGGTGCCGGGGGATTGCGTGTTGGGGCGGCTCGGGTTGGCGGGGCCCCCTCGACTCGGCCTGTGGCGCTCTCCACGCTGTCTCCCGCTTTGCGGGGGACCGGCGAGCGGTCGCCCTGCGACCCGAGCCGAGGGGGCGGCTTGGGGTTGGGGGCGGCTCGGGGTGTCTCGGAGCGCTGCCTATCCACGCTGTCTCCCGCTTTGCGGGGGACCGGCGAGCGGTCGCCCTGCGACCCGAGCCGAGGGGGTGCTTGGGGGTTGTGGGGCCCCCTCGACTCGGCCTGTGGCTCTCGTCGATCCCCCGGCTGGCGCCGGGAGATTGCGTGTTGGGGCGGCTTGGGTATGGCGGGGTGAGGTGTTGGGCGGGGTACGGGTGGCGCTCCCCACGCTGTCTCCCGCTTTGCGGGGGACCGGCGAGCGGTCGCCCTGCGACCCGAGCCGAGGGGGTGGCTTGGGTTGGCGGGGGGCATGGATCGGTACTTCCCGGAATGACCAGGCGGGCCTGCTCCTGGTCCTCAGTGTCCCCGTGACACGACGGCATGGCCGTCGCGCACGAGCTTGGCGATCGTGGGATCCTCCGAGAGTCGCTCACCGACGCCGACAACGAGCTCGTGACCGACTGCTGTGGCGAGCTTCTCGAGTGTGTCGAGGGTGGGACGCGTGCCGCCCCCTTCGACCCGCGCAATGGCTGATTGGGTCGTGCCCATGCGAGCGGCGAGCTCCGCCTGGGTGAGTCCCGCCTCGGTCCTCAGCCGGAACACGAGCTCACGGAAGGCGGTGATCCGACCCTCGTCCTCGTAGGCCGCCTCTCCTGATGGGGTGAGCGGGTGGTCTCTTTTGAGCTGCTCCCAGCTCGTGCGCCTGGTCATCTCGGTCACTCCTCGTCGACTCCGTGCTGTTCGGCGATGCATCGCTCCATGGCCCGTCGCGCCCGCTCGATCTCCCGTCGTTCTCGTCGGCGTGTCTTCTCGAAGACCGTCAAGAGCACGATTCGCCGCTCCGGCGCGATCCAAAACGTCACCCGAGTCGGTCGGCCCTTCAGAAAGAACCGGAGCTCTCGCAGCTTGCCGGCCAGTTGCCGGGTGTGCGGTTCATCGAGCAGCGGGCCCCGTTCGGCCAGCCGGTCGATGTGGAATCGCACCCGTCCTTGATCGTCCTCGCCCAGGGAGAGGTACCAGTCCGGACTTCTGGATCGAGCTCGACCTCGCCCCAGGGCATAGCGCGCATGCTATATCACGAGACTCCGCGAGGGAAGGCCGTAGGGCTCCGCTGCGAGGCGGGTCAATGCAGATCCGTTGCCGATGGCCGCTCGATGGGTTCTGGCTGGCGCGACGCCACCCGGGTGATGCTTGGTTGGCGATCGTCGCGAGGGTGGTTCGAGAGCTGTCCTCTCCACGCTGCTTCCCGCTTTGCGGGGACCGGCTCGGGTCGCTGTGCGACCCGAGCCGAGGGGGTGGCTTGGGGATGGGGCCCCCTCGACTCGGCCTGTGGCGCACTCCACGCTGTCTCCCGCTTTGCGGGGGACCGGCGAGCGGTCGCTGTGCGACCCGAGCCGAGGGGGTGGCTTGGGGATGGGGCCCCCTCGACTCGGCCTGTGGCGCTCGTCGATCCCCCGGCTGGCGCCGGGGGATTGCGTGTTGGGGGCAACCTATCCACGGAATCCCGGCGACCCTCGCCCCGCGTGACGTTCCCGGAACCACTCTGCGCCCTATAGGCTCGTGATGTCCGCGAATCCGGGAGTGTGAACGATGACCCGCAAGTTCTTGGCCGTGCCTGTCGCGCTTGCCCTGTCGGCGACGATGTTGTTCGCGCCGACGGCCGGGGCGGCGGCGGCGAGCTGCAACGGCGAGGCGGCCACGATCACGGGGACGGCAGGGGACGACATTCTCGTGGGGACCCCGGGTGACGACGTGATCGTCGGGCGCGCTGGTCGGGACCGCATCGACGGGCGCGGCGGGGACGACATCATTTGCGGAGGGGCCGACCACGACCGGATCGACGGCGGCGGCGGACGTGACTGGATCTCCGGGGGCGACGGCAAGGACTACCTGCTCGGCGGGAAGAAGCGGGACGAGCTGCGCGGGGGCTCCGGGCGCGACGCGCTCGCCGGGGGAGGCGCCGCAGACACGCTGCGCGGAGGTGCACAGCGCGACGTCATCGGCGGCGGCGGCGGCGCAGACGAGATGTTCGGAGGGAGCGGCCCCGACATGTTCCTGGGGGGCGGTGCCGTGGACTCGGCCAACGGAGGCGACGGCGTCGACTGGTGTGGCGCCGAGACGATCGTGGCGTGCGAGATGCTCCCCCACGCCCGTGAGCTCCACCCCGACGGGCTCGGAGCGCAGACCTTCGGCTCGAACACCGAGGCGGTGCTGCTCGAGTTCGCCGCGGCGCTCGGCGACCCGGCCGACATGGGCGATCCCGACGACGATTCCGGATGGATCGACAGCTTCTCGCCGTTCGGCACGTGCCCGGGTACACAGGTGCGCGTCGTTCGGTGGGGGAACGTCCAGATCTTCAACACGCGGGACAACATCGCCGAGGACGGCGAGTTCTTCACCGTCGAGGTATCCGACCCGGCCGGGAACCGCGCCGACAAGCGGATCCACACCGACGAAGGCCTCCAATGGAACGACACGAGAGCGCAGCTCCAGGTGATCTACGGCAGCAGGGTGACGATCGAGGTCGCCGACCCCTTCGGGTTCTGGCTGTTCTTCGTGGACGGGAACCCGAGCGGGATCCGCGGGACGTTGGAGAGCAACGGGCGCTACTACCACGACGTCTTCCTGCTCGGGGGAGGAATCGGCTGCGGCGAGTGAACGGTTCGGCGGACCCGGCGCTTGCACCTCCGAGGACGCCCGTCTGAGTCGTTGCGCCGAGTCGTCAGACGACGATGTTGACGAGCCTCGGGGCGCGCACGATCACGGTACGAACCTCGCCGCCCGCCAGCCACGCCTGGATGTTGCCGGTCGCCAGGGCCCTTTGCCTCGCCTCGTCCTCCGAGATGTCGGCTGAGACCTCGATCCGGTCGCGGACCTTCCCGTTCACCTGAACGACCATCGTGACGGTCTCGTCCCGTGCGAGGTCCTCGTCGGCGACGGGCCATGCCTCCAGATGGATGGAGCCGGGGTTGCCTCGCAGATGCCACAGCTCCTCGGTGACGTGTGGGGCTATTGGTGCCAGCAGCTTCAGCAGCGTGTCGACCGCCTCGCTCCAGACCTCAGGCGACGCCGTTGCGACGACATTGAGGTGCTGGGTGAGGTCGTTCCTGAGCGACATGAGCGCCGCGACCGCCGTGTTCCACTTGAAGTCCGTCAGGTCGGCCTCGACCTTGAGGATCGTCTGGTGCAGTGACCGAAGGAGCGCAACGTCGCCGCTGGAGGCGATCGACTGGTACTCGGCCGTCCCGATCTTCCAGACGTCCTCGATGAACCGACGAGCTCCGACGATCCCGCGACCGTCCCACCGACCACCCTTCTGCCACTCGAACGCGAACATGAGGAACGTCCGCATGGTGTCCGCCCCGTACAAGGCGACGAGATCGTCGGGTGAGACGACGTTGCCGCGCGACTTGGACATGCGTTGCACGTCGAGGTGGTGCTTGAGTTGGGTGACGTCGTTGTCCCCGGGGATGGTCGCGATGTCGACGACGGCGGACGCAGGCACCTCGACGGTGACGAGATCGCCGTCGACCTCCACCTGCAGAACGTTCTCGGTGCGCCGCTTCAGCTCCCCGGTGATGAGCCCGGCCTGCGCCGCTCCGTCGACCCGAACGGACGTGGCGACGATGCGTCCGTCGAGCCACTCACCGTTGACGACGACGACATCGCCGGTGCGCTCCTCGCCGAGGATCTGTCCTTGGTTGCGCAGGATCATGAACGGCTCGTCGAACAGACCGGCCGGGTCCCTGTCGTGCTCTTTCATGACGGCGACGGTGTCGTCGAACACGCCCATGTCCCGCATCGCCTTCACGAAGAAGCGGGCGTACAGGAGGTGCATCACTGCATGCTCAGCTCCGCCGGTGTACGTGTCGACGGGCAGCCAATAGGCCGCCTCCTCCGGGTCGAACGGTGCAGCTTGGAAGTGCGGCGAGAGGTAGCGGAACCAGTACCACGACGAGCACATGAACGTGTCCATCGTGTCGGTTTCCCTCCTGGCGGGCTGGCCTTCGGAGTCCGTGGTCTCGACGAAGGGCGGGTACTCGGCGAGCGGGCTACGCCCCTGGAACTCGACGTCTTCCGGCAGAACGACTGGTAGGTCGTCGTCGTGCACCGCCTCGATCCCACCGTCCTCGCGGTGGATGATCGGGATGGGCGAGCCCCAGTACCGCTGCCTGGAGATGAGCCAGTCGCGGAGCCGGTAGTTGATCGCCTCCTCGCCGACCGCTTCCTCCTCGAGCCAGTCGATGGCGGCCGCGATCGAAGGGTTGGCCCTGCCCTTGGCGTCGGTCGTCTCGGCTCCGTCGATCGGTCCGCTGTCGACCATCACGCCGGGACCCACGTACGCCTCGGCCATGTCGTCGGCAACGAGCGGGGCCGCGCCCGCAGGCTGGATGACGGGGACGATGTCGAGCCCGAACTGCCTGGCGAACTCGAAGTCGCGCTGGTCGTGAGCGGGGACTGCCATGATCGCCCCGGTTCCGTACGAGAGCAGCACGTAGTCGGCGATCCACACCGGGAGGCGCGCTCCGTTCACGGGGTTGATGGCGTGTCCGCCGGTGAAGACACCGCCTTTCTCGCGCTCGGCTTCCATGCGCTCCAGCTCGGTGCGCCTCGCCGTCTGTTCCCGATAGGCGTCGATCTCCGGGCGCATCTCGTCCGTCGTGAGCGAGTCGACGAGCGGGTGCTCGGGGGCGAGAACCATGAACGTCGCACCCCACAAGGTGTCGGGGCGGGTGGTGAAGACCTCGATCGGGTCGGCCTCTGTCTGGAAGGTGACCCTGGCGCCCTCGGAGCGACCGATCCAATTGGTCTGCATCGTCTTGATCGGCTCTGGCCAGTCGATGCCCTCGAAGCCGAGCAGCTCCTCGGCGTACCTCGTGATCGCGAAGAACCACTGCTCCATGATCCGCTGCACGACGGGCTGGCCGGTGCGCTCGTCCCTGCCGTCTATGACCTGCTCGTTCGCCAGCACCGTTTGTAGCGTCGGCGACCAGTTGACGACCGCCTCACCGCGATACGCGATGTCGTGCTCGAACATCTGCTTGAAGAACCACTCGCTCCACGTGTAGTAGTCGGGCTCGCAGCTGACCGCCTCGCGGGCCCAGTCGAACATGGCTCCCATCGACCGCAGTTGGCCCCGCATGTGTCTGATGTTCTCGTGGGTCCATTTGGCGGGATGGACGTTGCGCTGCACGGCGGCGTTCTCCGCCGGCAACCCGAAGGCGTCGAAGCCGATCGGGAACAGGACGTTGTGCCCCTTCATGCGCATGAACCTGGCGCGGGCGTCGGACGGCGTCATGGCGTACCAGTGCCCCATGTGGAGGTCGCCTGAGGGATACGGGAGCATCGTGAGCGCGTAGTGCTTCGGTTTGTCCCAATCGACGACCGAGCGGTAGAGGCCGTCTGCCTCCCAGCTCTCCTGCCAGCGCTTTTCGACGTCGGCGTGGTCGTATTGCCTCGACATTCCGGCTCCTCGTGGAGTGACAGCATGGTAGAGGGCGGACGGGGCGGTACGGTCGCCCATCGGTAGGCTCGCCCGATGGCGAACGCCGTCACGGCACTCGACTTTCTCCTGGCCGGCGGCATCGACGTGCAAGCCGTGCACGACCGGCTTCCTCATGTCGACCCCTCCACCGTCGAGGTCCGCATCGCCGGCCCGACCTTCCGTCGCTTGTGGGCAGAGGGTATCGCCGCGGTGACGACGCCGTGGGCGGTGTACGTGCAACCGTCCGTGATGGAACGCCAGCTCGCAGGCGGAGACACGACGGACATCGCCGTGCTGATGGTGCACGAGCTCGTGCACGTCGAGCAGCTGGCTCGACTCGGCATCCCGCGCCAGGTCGTGCTTTACGCGGCCGACTACGTGCGGGGCCGGGCGCGCAGGCTGGGGCATTGGGATGCGTACCGCGCCGTGCGCTTCGAGATCGAGGCGCGCCGGATCGCCAGCGAGTTCATGCCAGGATCTCCGCTGTGAGCTTCACGGATGAGCCGGTCGCCGAGAGCGGCCGGCCGGCAGGCGGCTACCTGCCGGGGACGCCCTGGACGTACGCCGACCCGATGTGGGTGTTCCTCGGCGGGCTGGCGGCCTCGTTCATGGCCGCGATACCTCTCGCGCTCCGGTACGGCGACTCCGGCGTGCCCGACTCGGCGATCATCGGGATCCTCGCTCCTGCGCAGTTCGGCGGCATGGCTTTCGTGATCTTCGTGCTGTGGAGGTCGCGCGACCCCCGCCCGCTCGGCGAGGCCCTCGGCCTGAGGATCCGGATGGCCGACTCATGGGCGCTCGTCGTCGGCGTCGCCCTCCAGATCGGAGCCGGTGTGCTGCTGCTGGCCCTCCGCGAGCTCCTCCCGATCTCAGATCCTCCCGATCAAGGGATCACGGAGTCGCTCGAGGTGATCGAGGGGGCGGGTGTCAAGCTCGTTGCCCTGTTCGTCGTCGTTGCCTTGGCGCCCACCGTCGAGGAGATCATGTTCCGCGGGATGTTGCTCTCCCGTCTCCTCCGCTCATTCGGCCGCCACACCGCGGTCGTGATCTCCGCAGCGGCATTCGCCGTCTCCCACGTGATCGGCGATCCCAACTCGTGGTTCGCATCGATCGCGCTCCTGCCGGTCGGGATGGGGCTCGGCTACCTGGCCCTCTCCGGCAGGAGCCTGAGCAGGGCGATATGGGCTCACGCAGGGGTGAACCTCCTCGCCGCCATCGGATTGCTGTTCCTAGAAGACCTGCAGCGGATCCAGAACGAGCTGGAGCAATCCGTCGAGTCCGTCCTGCGGCTGCTCTTCTAGGTCGCCCCAACACGCCGGCTACCCCCCGGATCGGCGGAGCTCCGTCGGCTTCCCTCTTCAATCTGTCCGACTCCGGTGATATCTGTGATGCCGCGGAGTCTGCGGTGGGCCGGCCGAGGAGGTCCCCATCGAGCCACCCCGCAACATCGGTGGTGCAGCCTGGCTCGTCGTCGTTGCGCTCGCCGCCGGCGCATGGTTCGGCTGGCGGTCGATCCCTCCCGTCCCCGGCGTGGTCGCCCCCGGCATCGAGCTGACCTCCGAGCCGGGCAGCGGCCAGGTGACGGTGCACGTGTCGGGGGCCGTGGTCGCACCGGGGCTCGTCGAGATCGCCGAGGGCGGCCGGATCGCCGACGCGATCGCCGCAGCAGGCGGCGTGCTGCCGGGCGCCGACCTCGAAGGAGTCAACCTGGCCGCGGCCGTTCGAGAGGGCGAGCAGGTCGTGATCCCGTCGGCGGATGGGGGAGGTCCCCTCGGCCCCGCTGCCGTGACCGATACGGGCGTGCGGGTCAACACGGCTTCCGAGAGCGAGCTGCAGCAGCTGACGGGCGTGGGTCCCGTCCTGGCGGCTCGCATCGTCGAGCATCGGGAGGCGAACGGCCCATTCGAGAGCCCCGAGGATCTGCTCGACGTGCCCGGTATCGGCGAGGCGACCCTGGCTGAGATGCGCGACGACCTCGTCGTGCCGTGAGTGGTGCCGCCGGGCTCGGCTGGCCCAAGGGGCGGGGGAGGCGGGTGTG
>Ga0302046_10005120_pt1 | contig 11583 bp, 15 predicted proteins | sample RVTome_11_FD_200261 | JGI IMG/M metagenome (GOLD analysis project Ga0302046, IMG submission 200261) | Soil microbial communities from uranium-contaminated site in the Upper Colorado River Basin, Wyoming, United States - RVT147D111 (version 2) ... | reverse complement strand
ACCGAAGAAGTCACCCACAGTCCCGTCTGAGGCGGTGAGCTTCGCCTGCTGGGTCCAGGCGCCTCCCGAACGGGTGAACACGTACGCGCTCCCCGAGCTCGCGCCTTTGTCGTCGTCGTTGTAGGCGCCGATGAGCGCCGTGTCCCCACTCACCGACACCGAGGAGCCGAACAGGTTGTTCGTTGCGCCGTCAGCGGCGGTCAGCTTGGCCTGCTGGGTCGCGGCCTGGACGGGCTGAGTCCCGAGGACGAGCGCCAGCGCGGCCGCCAACGCGGCGAGTGCGGCACGAGCCCGACCCTTGCTCCGATCCTCGTGCCGCATTCCATGCCTTCCGATGTCATACGTCCCCATTTGACGGGGGTTCGCCGGGCGAGCGGGGATCCCTCCCGCAGATGAGCCTTTCTTGGTCAGCCTCGCCAACCCCCGCGCGGCGGAGCCGAGCGTTCGGTTCAAGCGCCGAGCTAGGCGGCTCGTGCGATGACACGACCGACCTCCTTGCGGGATACACCGAGGGCGAGCAGGGCGCGGACGAGCAGATCGAGGGAAACGGAGGGATCGGCCGCCTCCATCTTTGCGACGCGAGATTGGCTTGAGTTGAGGCGGCGAGCGATCTCGGTCTGTGTCCAGCCCTGCTTGGTCCGAACTTCGCGTAGGAAGGCAGCGAGGGCCAGCTTGAGCTCGACGAAGGCAGCCTCCTCCTCGGTGAGGCCAAGGAACTCCGCTGTGTCACCGATCCGGAAGCCTGCTGCCTCCAAGCGCTCCCTCCTCGCCTTCCTCATTGCACTCATGTTCCCTTCACCACCCGATCGTAACGGCGCAACCTCGCTCGGCAAACGGCGATGACCTTCTTCGGGGTCGCCTGTGTCTTCTTGCTGAAGACGTCCGCGATGATGATCGCGTCATCATCAACCCGATAGACCAGTCGCCACGTTGCATCCTCGTCCATGATCCGCAACTCGTGACAGCGCTTCCCGATGGCGGGCATCGGTCGCGAGTGGGGCATGATCAGTGATTCCCCTCGCTGGAGTCGCCTGAGCAGGACGCCGGTCTCGACGCGAGCCTGCCGAGACAACGGCGGGGTCTTCACCTCGCCATGCAGCCACACAAGAGGCTTGCCACCATCGAACACCGCAGGAGTCTATGTCAAATATGACATGTCGTCAAGCTTTCCTTGCAACGCCTTGGTAAGTGGCTCCGACCCTCTAGTCACCGCGGATGCTAGGTCTGGACGCTGAAAGAGATGTCTTCGCCCCGGAGGAGCGACGTGATCTCATCCCTATCCTCAACGTATCGAAGTTCAACACGCCACCGCTCAAGCGCTTCGAGCATCCCGATGGTCTCAGCCCCGACGGCGGCCTGCGGACTCCTCGAGACGAACTCGTTGCTTGGTACGGGCTCGAAGCCTTCCCGAGGAAACCGAAAGATCGTCGGGCGGAAGGTCTCGATCGCCTCTCGATCCTGCGCGCGGCAGAAGATCAGCGCGCGACATCCTGGGCGCCAGTCGAGGTTGAGCCTACGGAGCTGCTCGACGTTGTGGCCATCCACCCACACGCGCAGCCGCCAGACCTTCGGTAACAGGTGGATATTGACCTCATCGAACTCCGCCGCATACAACAGCGTGTCCTCGATATGACCTTCTCTGATCCGAGTCGAACTGCTCGTCCAATCTTCGGTGCGCCAGAACCTCGAGGGAACGAACGTCAGGTCCTCTCTCGGCTCGCTGACCTTGTAGAGGAAATCACTCATCGAGCATCAGGCGGATCGACCCGCATATAACGATTCTGCGCGTCAGCATCGCCGCGAAGCGGCGTCCGCTGCACGCGTGAGTTACCGGCGGACGGCACCCAACCGATCCATGTCTTCAGGCTGGATGTCGGCAACCTTCGACAACGCCTTCGCGAACCGCTTCTTCGATCCCCGTTTCGCACGCTCTTCCAAGTACTCCTCTGTCATCAGGGCAGCCATCTTTTCCGCAACTGCGGAGTTGATGAGCTGGTTGATCGACACACCCTCGCGCTTGGCGAGCTCGGCTAGCTTCTCATGCAAAGACTCTGGCAGACGCAAACTCAAGGTGCTCATCTCGACCTCCCTAGTTCCTGAAGCATTTCTTGAGGACTGATGACGCGAAGGCCCAATGCTGCGACCGCGTCGAAGTCCTCCTTATTGTGGGTCACGAGGGCGTCGCCCGCGGCAGCCACCGCAAAGGTCTGGGCCGGGCAAGGCGCATCCTCGGACGGCGCAGCCGGTCGGGACCGGCGGCGAGTTGAACGGCACTGTCGCTTACTCACCCGCACCGATGGCCGCTTGCGCCCAATCAACAACGCGCTCCGCATCCTTTCGAGAGGCAAAGCGAACCTGGATCCAATCCGAAGCGCCGGCTCGAAGTTCCACATTGGGATCGGAGCGCAGAGCCTCGATCCGCGAGCGGATGGTCCGACGGCCCAGACGCACATCTGCCAGACCAGGTTCGTCGAGATGGAAGAACTCCCTTCCCCCGTAGAACAAGGCTGCCCGGTCTGCGAACTTGGACTTGCTCTCCTCCACGCCTCCGAGCGCCAACAGTTGGTTCACGATCCAGTCGCTCGTCGCTTCGATTCCGCGCTTCAATCGACGGCTCCCCCTAACTCAGGCAGCTCCGTACAACGCTCGGCACCAGCGGCGGCGCGGCGCGGCGTCTCCTGCGCCGAGTCAGCCAGCAGGTCACCCATCAGATAAGAAGCACGTGATCTCGGCCCCAACGGTCTCTGGGTCATCGATCCACGGCAGATGTCCAGCATCGGGAACGCGCGCGACATGAGCGTTCGAGATCTTCGCCGCGAGGGTCTCACCTACTTCAGGAGCCGCAAATGCGTCGCGCTCGCCCCAGACGAACAGCGTCGGAACGCCCATCGCATGCCAGCGATCACCCAAGACCAGATGATGCCGGAGTCCACGCAGACCGCCTACACATCGAAAGAGAGTGAGATGACTCTCCAGGTTCCGGCGCTGGCTCGCGACATCGGCGTCCAGCAATATATCATCGATGCGCTCCGGGTGGGCTACGAGGATCTGCCAGAACCTTCTGTTGCCATCTCGCGTGGGGTTGGACATGGCCATCCGGCCGAGCGGTCGGCCGATCACGGGGAAGCTCGGGAGTCGCACCTGCATGGGGACGGCCCGTTTCGCTCCCATCGGTGCGCCCACGAGGACCAGCTTCGAGACCCTGTCGGCGTGGCTCAGCGTGAAGTACGACGACATCAGCCCTCCGAGCGAGTTGGCTACGAGGATGGTCGTTTCGAGGTCAAGGGCGTCCATCACATCGCGGAGGAACGCCTCGCCAACGGTGAGGAAGTCGATGGGTCCATAGTCGAACGGGTCCGCTGAGCCATGGCCGGGCCGGTCCACAGCGATCACCCGGTGTGTCTGCGAAAGAGTGCTGAACATCGGCAACCACTCGAAGGCGGCGCTCAAGCCTCCGTGGACGTAGAGAAGCGGCGGACCGTCGCCGAGCTCAAGCGCTGTCGTCTCCCCCTGCGACCACCGGACTCGACGGCGGATTGCGCCCGGCGCATATCGTGTGAGAACCAAAGACTCTGCTTCCTCGTACTGCCTGTCTAGTTCGACGGTCTTCTCCACATCACTCCCCACGAAAGGGCTGGCGAACGTCTTCGGCGCTGAGCCGCCGCCGGTGAGCGGAGCGAGTCGGCGGTCGGTTCCAACGCCGAGTTGTGCAGCGACTTCATTGTCCTACGCGCGAAGCCATTCAACGGAAAACCGCCAGCCACGCAACAAAGCCAGCCCCACCCAAGATCACCATCGTCAGGATGGAGTAGTAGAGGATGCGACCACGAGGGCTGAGTGGCTCATCGGGAAGCCGAGATCGGGGGTTCTCAAAGCCATGCGGAATCTCGGCGTTAGCAAAACCACCCGGCGTCTTTGCTTTGGACCGTCGGCTCATCGCCCCTCCGTCCGCCCGGCTGCACAACTCTTGGGCGTACAACTTCTGGGCACGCGCTGCTCGTCCACGGGGGTCAGTATACCGGCATGAAAATCTGCCCCTGACCCGTACATGTAACGTTCGTCACACCGGGAGAGGGGCTTCGTTTGGGAGAACGCAGGTAGGGCAAGCCGAGCACGTCTTATGGGCTGAGAGCCCGTCAGTATATGTGGCTGCCCCTGCGACTGACCCGGTTGTGCCGAGAGCACGCATCCGTAGGTGTCGTTCGCCCGCCTGATCTCCCACGACAGGAAGGAGACCGCTGTGCGCACCATCGGCATGGACGTCCACCGCGACTTCTGCGAGGTCGCGATCATCGAGGATGGCGCTGTCCGCAGCGCGCCTCGTGTCCGCACCGCTCCTGAGGACCTGCTCGTGTTCGCGCAGAGCCTGGCACCGACCGACGAGGTCGTGCTGGAGAACACCGGCAACGCCCGCGCCATCGCCGCAATCGTGCAGCCGCACGTGGGTCGGGTCGCGATCGCCAACGCCCTTTCCGTGAAGCTGATCGCTCACGCAAGAGTCAAGACGGACAAGATCGACGCTCGTGTGCTCGCGCAGCTGCTGGCGGCCGGGTTCCTGCCGGAGGTCTTCTTCGGCGACGAGGACACCCGTGCGCTCCGGCGACGGATCTCACGGCGGGCGGCCCTGGTGAAGCAGCGTACCGCCGCCAAGAACGAGATCCACGCGGTGCTGCAACGCAACCTCAAGGACCGGCCGCCGGCGAGCGACCTGTTCGGCAAGCGGGGACGCGCCTGGCTCGCGATGCAGGTCCTGGTCCCCGATGAGGCCGAGACGGTCACCGGCTGCCTGCGGCAGATCGACATGCTGGACACCGAGGTCGCTTCGATGGACGCCGCACTGGCCACCAGCGCGCTCGGGTCCGCCGACATCCGGCGCCTGATGACGATCCCGGGCATCGACATGCTCACGGCCACCGCGGTCTGCTCGGCGATCGGGGACGTGAAGAGGTTCCCGACGCCGAGGCACCTGGTGAGCTACCTCGGTCTGAACCCCACCGTGAAGCAGTCCGGGATCGCACCCGCGCGCACGGGCCGCATCTCCAAGGCCGGATCCTCGGTCGCACGCTCGGCGCTGGTCGAGGCCGCATGGGCCGCCGCGAGGTCACCCGGACCCCTGCGCGCGTTCGCCGAGCGCGTCGGGGCGCGTCGGGGCAGGAACATCGCCGCGGTGGCCGTCGCCCGCAAGCTCACCGTTCTCTCGTGGCACCTGCTGAGCAAGGAGCAGGACTACGCGTTCGCGCGCCCGAGCTTGGTGCGCGGGAAGCTCCGGCGCCTGGAGCTCACCGCCGGCGAACCCTCCAAGAGAGGGCAGCGGGGCTCGACCGGCACGCACGTGTCGGCCGACGTGCGTTCCGCCGAGCTCGCAGCGGCGCGGCAGGTCGAGGACGCGTACCGGCGGATGATGGCTGACTGGAAGGCGACCGGGAAGCGGGGTGCGGGTGCCGCCACCGGGGCGCGCATTTGATGAACGCACGAGGCGCTCAAGCGGCGCGGCAGGCATCAGCCCCAACCCTGCGCTTCGCTACGGGGTCACCCGCACCCCACCACATCCTTACAGAGGAGGAGAACCTCGTCCAGGCACTTGACTTTCATCCGTAGGACGCGCGAGCCTCGCTGGGCAGGCATTCGCCCCCTGCGCGCAGTGCCGCGCGGTCTCAGTCCGGCGGGATCTGGGAGCGGCGCGCGCGCCCGACGCGGCGGCCTCCGTACATCGCGCCGGGATGCTCGAGAAACGCGGCGAGCAGTTCGTTGAATGCTTCGGGCTGTTCGAGCATGGGCATGTGGCCGGCGCGCGCGATGGTAGCCAGCTCGCTGCCGGGGACGGCGTGCGCGAGCTTGCGCGCGCACGCGATCGGGGTGATGCGGTCGCGCTCGCCGACGACGATCAGGACCGGGATGCCCTCGAGCGCCTCGAGGCCGGCGCGCACATCAAGCGTCCGCAGCGTCGCGATCACGCGGACCAGAGCCGGCGCGGGGACGGCGGCGAATTGCTGCTCGACGAACGACAAGCGTTCGGGTGGAGCATCCTTGCCGAAGGACATCAGGCGCACGCCGGTGCGGATGAGGCGCTGCTGGCTGCGGCGGATGCCTTCGAGCCGCTGCGGTGACGCGGCGGCGGCGGCCTCGATCAGGCGTAGCGCGGGAAGCGCCATGCGCGCGGCACCGGGCAGCAGGTTCCCCAGCACGTCGTTGCAGTTGGTGTCCACGAGCGCGACGGCACGAACCGAGGATCCGATGCGCTCGGGGAACATCGCGGCGTAGCGCAGCACGGTCATACCGCCCATCGAGTGGCCGACGAGCGTCACCGGCTCGCCGGCGGCCTGGACGATCGCGTCGAGGTCGCGCGCGAGCGTGTCGATCGTGAAGTCTCCCGAAGACGGGAACGCCGAAAGGCCATGGCCGCGTTGATCGAACAGCACCAGCCGGTATGACTCCGACAAGCCGAGCATCTGGTAGTGCCACGAGGTCAGGTTCAGGCAGAAGCCGTGGGCGAACACCACGCTCGGGCCGTCGCCGATCGCCTCGGCGTGCAGCGGCGTACCGTCGAACGCGATGACCGGACCGATCGGCTCTCCGCGGAGATGCCCGAGATCCCAGTCGAGCGTCTCTACCACAGCTCGTCGGTGTAGGTGTCCGTGCCGGGGATGGTCGGGATGAACGGCGAGCAGAACGTCACGCGTGCGAAGCCGCCGTCGGCAACGTGCTCGCCCAGTCCGGCGAAGACGTCCCAGTCATCGGCCGGGTTCGCGTCGCAGAACCAGAGGTACAGCAGGCTGCGGGGGCCCGAGCCGGCTTTCGGGATGTCGTCGTGCGTGCCGCCGGGGATCGGGATCGGCGAGAACGACAGCGCCAGCGACGCGCTCGAACGTTTGAAGACATGGGAGGCGAGGTTCATGTTGAACCAGCCGGCGACGTCGCCGCGCGACACGCCCTCGTTGGCTTCCAGGAACAGTGCGACCAGGCCGGGATAGCGGTGATCGAGCGCAAGCTCGGGCGGCACGCCGTCGGGATCGGTATACCCGGCGCCCTTGAACGCGTACATCTGCGTGTGGACGTGGTCGCGCTGCTCGAACATGCGCCCATCATCCATCAGGCGCTGGAACTCCTTCGCCGCCCACGCGCCCCACTCGCGCGACTGCGACGCTTCGATGAAATACGTCGCCAGGTACGAGCCGGTCATCGGGTCGGCGGTGATGGGGGAGTCGGCGGGGTAGCGCAGCTTCTTCAGCTCGCGCGTCGCGACCCAGCGCGCGCCCGACAGGATGCCGGGCCCGACAAGGCAGCCGGCGTAGAAGTGGTCGCGCTCGTACCAGCGGTTGTAGGCGACCACATGCTCGCGATGCGGCTCGACCAGCGTAAACAGCATCGAGCCGAGCTTCACCGGATACTCGTTCATGCGCGCGCCCTAGCGATCCGGGGTGCACCTTGGTCGAAGATCATCGCGCTGCATAGCCGTATAAGCCCTCCACGGATCGGCCGTCAGAGGCGTTGAAAACTCGAAGAGCGTACGTCTCGCCCGGAAGAACACCGAACCATATCCGTTCGGGACAGCCATGTGGTGCGGGAAGTTGGCCTCTGCACGGACCCGCGCAAAAGTCAAAGCATGCAATAACCCCATGTGGCACCACGCGATACTCTTCATTCGGCGTCCCCGGGTTGGCTACCAGACAGGCTGTAGCCTCATAGTCGATCCGGGGATAGATCGTAAACGAAAGAGAAACTGGGGTTCGCCCCTGGATGCTGTCCGGAACGGTTACCAGGATCTCATCATAAGATCCCGGTGTAGTCAGCGGTTCCTTGCGGCATCTGGCCGGCGTACTGACACCGTTGCCATCGTTGAACACGAGCGCATTCCAGTCCGGACACGAAGGGCCGCAAGCCAAGGCGGTTGTGAAAGTTACATCTGTTGGTTGAAGCAACTCGTGCTCTTCGGCACGTGCTGGTGGCGACGCCAGCAGGAGCACCAACAGGCTTCCCAGCGCGACGAGCAGCCTTGCCTGGGGGGCCGAGGACCGAGTCATCCTAGGACTCTTCGTGAGATCCCCCGCGGTTCCTCCTCGCAGCGCCTATGAGGAAGCGTTCCAGAGGGCGCAGTTCCCCGACAAGGGCTCAGGGGTGAAGCTCGAACCCTCACCGGCCGACTGCGGAAGTCGGAAGCCATACTCTGCCATGAATCATGCGCGCGCCCTCTCTCGCAGCTCGAACTTCAAGATCTTGCCGCCGGCGTTCACCGGAAGCTGCTCGACGACGACGACGCGACGCGGCGCCTTGAAGTTCGCCATGCGCGCGCGCGCCCAGGCGACCACCTCGTCCGGATCGAAGCTCGCGCCCGCGCGCGGGACGACGAATGCGACGCCGACCTCGCCGAGGCGCTCGTCGGGCGCGCCCACGACCGCGACCTGGGCCACGGAAGGATGCGCGAGCAGCTCACCTTCCACCTCCGCAGGATAGACGTTGAAGCCTCCGACGATGAACATGTCCTTGAGCCGGTCGGTGATGCGCAGGTAGCCGCGCTCGTCCATCACGCCGATGTCGCCGGTGTGCAGCCAGCCGTCGCGGATCGTCTCGGCGGTCGCATCGGGATCGTCCAGATAGCCGAGCATCACGTTGTAGCCGCGGATCACGACCTCGCCCGGCTCGCCCGCGTTGGCCGGCGCGCCGTCGGTGTCCACGACGCGGACCTCGGTGTCGGGGATCGCGCGCCCCGAGGTGTTCGCGATCGTCTTGGCATCGTCGCCGCGCCGGCACATCGTTGCGGTACCGGTGGACTCGGTCAGCCCGTAGGCGGTGAGCACGGTCTCGAAACCGAGATCGTCGCGCATCTGCTCGATCAGGCTCACCGGGACGACCGCGGCGCCGGTGACGGCCAGCCGCAGCGACGATAGGTCGCGGCGCGCGGGATGGTTCAGGATCGTCTGGTACAGCGTCGGCGGGCCGGGGAGCACGGTGATCCGGTCGCGCTCGATCGCCTCGAGCACGCTCGGCACGTCGAAGACCGCATGCGGGATGATCGTCGCGCCGCGCATCAGGCACGCGAGGATGCCCGCCTTGTAGCCGAAGGTGTGGAAGAACGGGTTGACGATCAGGTAGCGGTCACCGTCGGCGAGGCCGACCTCGCGCGACCACACGTCGAACACGCGCAAGGTCTGCTCGTGCGAGACCATCACGCCTTTGGGTTTGCCGGTCGTTCCGGAGGTGAAGATGATGTCGCTCAACTCGGCCGGCTCGGCGGTGACGGGCGTGTCGCCGGCGCGCGCGAGGAAGTCCGCGTACGACGTGGTGCCGGCCGGTGCGTCGCCGCGCAACACCACGATCGGCGGCGCGCCGTCCGGCATCGCCTCGCGCAGCATCGCGACGTAGTCGGTGTCGAGGAACCCGTTGACGGTGAACAGCAGACGCGCGCGGACGCGCTCGAGCACGTACGCGGCCTCGCGCCCCTTGAAGCGCGTGTTGATCGGCACCAGGATGGCGCCGGCGGTGATCGCGCCGAGCGCGGCGGTGATCCACTCGTGGATGTTCGGCGCCCAGATCGCAACCCGATCGCCGCGCGTGATCCCGGCCGCGGCGGCCGCGCGCGCGGCCTGCTCGACCCGCTCGAGCAGCTCCGCGAACGACCACCGCTGGTCGCCGTCCACCAGCGCCTCGGCGTCGCCGTACTCATCGGCCGCCCAGCGCACGAGCGCGGGGATGCTCGGCCACGGTGCTTCGTTCACGGATCCCCCCACCTGATGGTCAGTCAGGTCAACGCTATCGAACTTGCCCGATCGCGTGCGGTGTAGTATGCTACAACCATGCTCACCGTACCCAAGGCGGCCGCTGTCATCGGCCGAAGCCCCGAGACCATCAGGCGCTGGATCCGCGCCGGCAGGCTTCGCTCGACCAAGGTCGGGACCCAACACATGATCGACCAGGACGACCTCGCGGAGTTCATCCGCACGACGCGCGAGCAGGTCGGCGAGTCGCCCGTGCGCTACGAGGTCGTCGAGTCGGCATTCGACGAGCCCTTGTTCCCGGAGCTGCGGAAGCGCATCACCGCCAACCCGGAGGTCTTGGTGGGGAAGGCAGCGGTGCGGGGAACGCGGATCTCGGTGGAGCTGGTGCTCGAGCTGTTCGCTGCGGGATGGACCGAAGAAGAGGTGCTCGACAACTACCCGACGATCACAAGGGACGACCTCCGCGCGTGTTTCCTCTACGCGTACGAGCGGATCGAGGGGGAGCGGATCCTGCCGTTCGACTCGATGCCGTGAAGCTGATCGTCGATGAGAACGTCGCGGAACGCCTGGTCGAGGAGTTGGTCGCGCGCGGCCACGATGTCGCCTGGGTCAGCCGACGTTCACCCGGTCTCGACGATGGCGACCTGTTCCGGCTCGCCATGCGCGAAGGGCGGATCGTGCTGACTCATGACAGGGGACACGGGGAACGTGCGCTCGTCGAGCCTGTCCCCGGCGTGATCGTGATGCGAGTGACCGAGAACCGGCCCCTGCTCGAGCACCGCGTACTCGTGGACCTGCTCGAACGGCGAGATGACTGGTTGGGGAACCTCGCCGTGATCGTCGGGCACCGCGTGCGGATGCGCGCGCTCCCGGATGTCCAATCTGGTGGGGTCCGGTGAAAGGCCTCGGTAAACACTTTCATCTCCAGGGCGCTGTGTAAGAGTTGGGGGTGAGGTGCGCGCAGGAGATGTTCCGAACTTCGACGAGCTGTTCCGGCATGAGTATCCGACCATCGTGCGGACGGTCTATCTGATGCTGGGTGAACGCGAGGCCGCCGAAGAGGCAGCGCAGGAGGCATTCCTGGAGTTGTACATCCATTGGCGGAAGGTGAGCCGTTATGACAAGCCGGGAGCCTGGGTGCGGCGCGTTGCGATCAGACGGGCATCGCGGGTCCGCAAGCATCGGCGCCTCGAGCTCCAGGGGTCTGTCCCGGAGATGATCGGCGGCGGGGAAGACGACGTCGCGATCCGGCTCGTCGTGCTGACCTTGCCGGTGGCGCAGCGGGCAGCGGTAGTCCTTCGTTATTTCGAGCAGTTGTCAACCACAGACATCGCTCATCTGATGGATTGCAGTGAGGCGACCGTGCGTGTGCACCTCCATCGGGCACGGAAGCGGCTCGGTGCTCTCCTCGGGGAAGAGGTCGCCGATGCCGCTCGATGAACGGCTTCGAGATGGGCTGCGGCGTGCTGCCGCATCCGTGGATCCGCCGGCGGACGTTGCGCTTGAGCGGATCCACACGAGGGGACGGCGTCAACGATGGCTGGCTCAGCTGCGTCCCGCCGCGGCTGCCATGGTCGTGATGGTTGCTCTCGCCGTCATCGCTGCCGACCTCGTGACAGCTTCGCGGTCCCCAAGCTTGGTCGGCCCGGCTTCATCCTCGGCGCCACCAAATGATCGCCTATCCGACGGCACCTGTTCTCGCGCCATGGACCCCGACCTTCCTGAGGGCTCAGGCTGCCTCTCCGATGCCCGCGCCGATCTCGACGGCGATGGGCGCATGGACCGATTCGTCGTCTACGGCATCCTTGACGAGTCAGACGTCCCCAGCACGTGGCGCGCGCGCGCGCTCCTGGCGAACGGAGCGATCCAT
>Ga0302046_10005118_pt1 | contig 11588 bp, 9 predicted proteins | sample RVTome_11_FD_200261 | JGI IMG/M metagenome (GOLD analysis project Ga0302046, IMG submission 200261) | Soil microbial communities from uranium-contaminated site in the Upper Colorado River Basin, Wyoming, United States - RVT147D111 (version 2) ... | reverse complement strand
CGCGCGTCAGAAGGCCGAGCACTATGAGGAAACCCCCGACCAGCTCCGCGAGCGTCGCCGCCCAGGCGAACACCGTCGGATAGGGGAACCCGAGGTTCGCGACGCCCTCGATGAATGGACCGCCCTGGCCCGACAGGAGCCGCTCGATCTTGGGCCAGCCGTGGGCCAGGGCGAGTCCCAAACCGGAGAGTCGCAGAATCAAGAGTGCCGCGTCGGTCATGAAACTTCCTTTCATCGGAGCCGCCTTTTTCATCGATATAAATCTCCTGCAAGGTATTTGAGCCCGGTGTCTACGGCCACGGTCACGACCCTCTTGCCCGGACCGAGTCTCGAGGCGAGGACCATGGCGCCGAGGACGTTCATGCCGGTGGAGGTGCCGGCGAAAATACCCTCCTGCCGCGCCAGCCTTCGCGCCATGTCCCGGGCGTCCGATTCGTCGATGGCGATCGCCTCGTCGTAGAAGTCGCGGTGGAGAAGCGGCGGCGCGAAGCCCGCGCCCACCCCCTCCACCCGATGAGTCCCCGAGCGGCCCTGGGTGATGATGGGCGAGGAAGAGGGCTCGAGCGCCACGATCCGGGTCCCCTTCTTCTTGAGAGCGGTCGAAACACCCACGAGCATGCCCGCCGTTCCCACCGCTCCCACGAAGGCTTCGGGGGCGCCGTCGAGCTGAGCGAAGATCTCGCGGCCGATCCCGGAGTAGCCCTCGACCGCGTCGGAGTTATTGAACTGGTCGGTCCAGAACGCACCCTCCTCCTCGTGGATGCGCTTGGCTTCCGCGCGGGCGCGGGGGATGAGGTCGGGCGTGATCCGACCTCCCTCGCTCGGTATCAAAATCACTTCCGCTCCCAGGGCTCGCATGGTGTCGAGCTTTTCCTTGGCGAAGGCGTCCGAGGAGACGAGCTTCAGGCGATAGCCCTTGACGGCGCAGATGAGGGCGAGAGAAGACCCCGTGCTCCCGCCGGTGTACTCGACGACGGTCGCCTTCGGCCGAAGTTCCCCGCGCCGCTCGGCGCCTTCGATCATCGCTTTCGCCATCCGGTCCTTGTAGGAGCCGGTGGGGTTGAAGTACTCGAGCTTCACGAAGACCCGGGCATAGCCCTCGGGGGCCAAACGGGTGAGCTCGACGAGCGGGGTCCCGCCGATGGCATCGAGAACGCTGGTCACGGGAGCGAGCGGTCTTCTCGGCATTACTGGATGCTCGCCTCGCGCGGATGCATGGACTGGAGGCTTCGGACCCGATCGCCGCCGCGCTTCAACGCCTCGATGCCGGCGACGGTGGCATTCGCTCCGGTCAAGGTGGTCACAGAGAGGATTCCGAGGTGGAGCGCGGTCCTTCGCAGCGACGCCTCGTCGTAGAACGACTCCCGCCCGAGCGGGGTGTTGATCATCAAGTCGATCTTTCCGCTGAGCATATGGTCGGCGACGTTCGGGCGCCCCTCGTTCACCTTGTAGACCCGCTCGACCGCGAGGCCCGCGGCGCGAAGCTCCGCCGCGGTGCCTCGGGTCGCCATGAGCTGGAACCCGAGCCGGGCGAGCCGTCGGGCGATGTGAACCACGCCGGGCTTGTCGTGATCGTTCACCGAGAGAAACGCGGTTCCCTCGGTAGGGAGGTTCTGCCCCGCGGCGATCTGGCCCTTGGCGAAAGCCATGCCGAAATCGTCGGAGATTCCCATGACCTCCCCCGTGGACTTCATCTCCGGTCCGAGGAGCGTATCGACGCCGGTGAACTTGGCGAAGGGCAACACCGGGACCTTCACCGCCACGTGGGGGATGGGAAGCTCCGGCGGAAGCCCCAGCGAGGAGAGCTTCTCGCCCAGCATGACGCGGAGGGCGGCTTTCACCAGGGCAACGCCGGTGGCCTTGCTCACGAAAGGAACGGTTCTCGAGGCGCGCGGATTCGCCTCGAGAACGTAGACCGTGCCCGCCTTGACCGCGTACTGGACGTTCAGGAGCCCTTTCACCGCGAGCGCTTTCGCGATCCGCCGGGTGTGGGAGCGGATCGTCTCGAGGTCCTTCTCCCCGACGAGATACGTGGGAAGGACGCAGGAGCTGTCGCCCGAGTGGATCCCCGCTTCCTCGATGTGCTCCATGATTCCGCCGATGATCACGTCCTCACCGTCGGAGATCGCATCCACGTCGACCTCGAAGGCCGCCTCGAGAAAACGGTCGATGTACACCGGATGCTCGGGCGATGCCGCGACCGCCTCCTTGAAATAAGACTGCAGGTATTTGTCGTCGTAGACGATGGCCATACCCCGGCCCCCGAGGACGTAGGAGGGCCGGACGAGGATGGGGTAGTGGAGACGATTGGCCGCCTCGAGCGCCTCGTCCATCGATCGCACGGTGGCGCTCTCGGGCTGGGGAATGTCGAGATCCTTCAGAAGCGAAGAGAACCGATGCCGATCCTCGGCGACGTCGATGCTGTCGGGGGTGGTTCCCAAGATCGGGACCCCTTCGCGCTCGAGAGCGCGCGCGAGCTTCAGCGGAGTCTGGCCTCCGAACTGGAGGATCGCAGCCTCGGGCCGTTCCTCCTGGACGATGTGAAGAACGTCCTCGAGGGTCAATGGCTCGAAGTAGAGGCGGTCCGATGTGTCGTAGTCGGTCGAGACCGTCTCCGGGTTGCAGTTCACCATGATGCACTCGACACCCGCCTCGCGCAGGGTGAAGGCGGCCTGGCAGCAGCAGTAGTCGAACTCGATTCCCTGGCCGATACGGTTCGGACCGCTTCCGAGGATCATGAGCTTCCGGCCGGAGGTCGGCTGGGACTCGCTCTCCTTCTCGTAGGTGGAGTAGAGGTACGGTGTGTAGGACTCGAACTCCGCCGCGCAGGTATCGACGCGTTTGAACACCGGCCGCAACGAGCCGCGCTGCTCGCGAACCTCCTTTTCGGTCTTCCCCTGGAAGGAGGCGATCTGGCGATCGGAGAATCCGCACTCCTTCGCCGCTCGCAGGAGCTCGGGGGTGAGGTCCTCCCCTGACAATCTTCGGCCGAGGCGAGTCACCATCGCGAGCTGCTCGAGGAACCAGGGATCGATCTTCGTAAGCAGCGCGATCGAAGCGACGGACCAGCCCCGGTAGAGCGCCCCGAAGATCACGTCGAGACGGTCGGGACGGGGCACGCGAAGCCGCGCCGCGAGCTCCGATTCGTCGACTTCCAGCCCTCGCACGATGCCGACGCCTTCGTCGGTGAGCTCGAGAGAGCGTGTGGCCTTGAGGAGCGCTTCGCGAAAGTGGCGGCCGATGGCCATGACCTCGCCCACGGACTTCATCTGCACTCCGAGCGTCGGGTCGGCGAGCGGGAACTTCTCGAAGTTCCAGCGGGGGATCTTCACGATGACGTAGTCGATGACGGGCTCGAAGCTCGCCGGCGTCGTTCGAGTGATGTCGTTCTCGATCTCGTCGAGCCGATAGCCGAGCGCGACTTTGGCGGCGATCTTGGCGATGGGAAACCCCGTGGCCTTCGAGGCGAGAGCGGAGCTTCGCGAGACCCGCGGGTTCATCTCGATGATGACCATCCTCCCGGTCTCGGGGGAGATCGCGAACTGGACGTTGCTGCCTCCGGTCTCGACCCCGACGGCGTCGATCACCTTCCGCGCGGCGTCGCGCATCTTCTGATACTCGACGTCGGTCAAGGTCTGCGCCGGAGCCACGGTGATCGAATCCCCGGTATGGACTCCCATGGGGTCGAAGTTCTCGATGGAGCAGATGACGGTGAAGTTCGAGGCGGCGTCGCGCATTACCTCGAGCTCGAACTCCTTCCACCCGAGGAGGGACTCCTCGAGAAGCACCCGGTGGATGGGCGAGAGCCTCAAGCCCCGTTTCACCAGATCGGTGAGCTCCTCGCGGTTGTAGGCGATGCCCCCGCCCGTACCGCCGAGAGTGAACGACGGCCGCAGGATCGCGGGATAGCCCAGGCTCTCGCTGAGCTCGAGCGCTTCCTCGAGGGAGGCGACGTGGCCGCTCTTGGGGACGTCGAGCCCCGCCTCGATCATCGCCTGCTTGAAGCGTTCCCGGTCCTCGGCGAGACGCACCGACTCCACCCGGGCGCCGATGAGGCGCACGCCGAGCCGATCGAGAACCCCCGCCTCGGAGAGAGCGACGGCGAGGTTGAGCCCGGTCTGGCCGCCCACCGTCGGCAGGATGGCGTCCGGTCGCTCTTTCTCCAGGATCGGCGCCAGGTGATCGACGGTGAGGGGCTCGATGTAGGTGGCGTCCGCGAGCTCGAGGTCGGTCATGATGGTCGCCGGGTTCGAGTTCACGAGCACGACACGAACGCCTTCCTCCCTCAGGACCTTGATTGCCTGGGTGCCGGAGTAGTCGAACTCCGCCGCCTGGCCGATGACGATGGGCCCCGAGCCCAGGACCATCACGCTCTTGATGCTGGGATCGCGGGGCATCGACTCAGGCTTCCATCATCTCGATGAATCGACGGAAGAGGTAAAAGGCGTCGTGAGGACCGGGCGAAGCTTCGGGGTGATACTGAACGCTCATCGCGGGGACGTCCTTCAGGCGAAATCCTTCGAGGGTCCCGTCGTTCAGGTTCTCGTGCGTCTTCTCGACGGCGAGCCCGCGAAGGGAGTCGGGGTTAACGGCGAACCCGTGGTTCTGAGAGGTGATCTCGACGGCGCCGTCTTCGGTGCGCTTCACCGGGTGATTCGCGCCGTGGTGCCCGAAGGGAAGCTTGAAGGTCGAAGCCCCCGCCGCGAGACCGAGGACCTGGTGACCGAGACAGATCCCGAAGAGGGGCACCCGACCCAGAAGCTCCCGCACCGAGTCGATCGCGTACTCGAGAGGCTCGGGATCGCCCGGGCCGTTCGAGAGGAGGACTCCGTGCGGTTTCCGCGCGAGCACCTCTTCGGCCGGCGTCTCCGCGGGAACGACGGTCGTGCGGACGCCGTGCCGGGCGAGCGACTTCAGGATCCCCCGCTTGATGCCGAAATCGTACGCGACCACGTGAAGGCGACCGTCGGCGGCCGGCGGAAACTCGTAGGGCGCAGCGCAGGTCACTTTTAGCACCAGGTCCGAACCCGCCATGCTCGGGACCTCCCGTTGGACCCGTTCGGCGCCGGGCACCTCGCGATTCGGCTCGGTGGTCAGGATCGCGCGCATCGCTCCCCGGGTCCGGATGTGCCGGGTAAGGGCGCGGGTGTCGATTCCAGAAAGAGCGGGGATTCCGTGCTTCTCGAGGTACTCGGTGAGAGTCCCTTCGGAGCGATGGCTGCTCGCGATGGGCGAGAGGTCTTTCACGATCAGGGCCTCGACCCGGATGCGATCGGATTCCTCGTCCTCACGGTTGACGCCGTAGTTTCCGATGTGCGGGTAGGTGAGGGTGACGATCTGCCCGCAGTATGAGGGATCCGTCAGGATCTCCTGGTAGCCGGTGAGGCCGGTGTGGAAAACGACCTCGCCCCGCGCTTCGCGCCTGGCGCCGAAAGGACTCCCCTCGAAGACTCGACCATCTTCGAGGACCAGGTAACCGCTCTCGTCGCGCTGCACTAAAAGGCAATTGTAGTCCAGCGGCGCTCGCTTGCAAAGGCGCTCCGAACCGCCGTGCTACACTGCCGTAGCATAATGTCCGGCATGTCCGGCATGTCCGGGAGCTTTCACTCCGGCTACGTCGTCACCGAGACGCTCCTCTCGCGAAAGCCGGCCCGCGGGAGCCTCGGAGTGGCGGGAGCAAGCGTTCTCCTGTTGCTCGCGGGCTCGCTCGTCTACTGGACGAACGCGGCCGGGCTCGCGGGTTATCTTCCTGCGAGCCGGGAGGAGGTCTTCGGCCGCTCCCAGTACTGGCGGCTCTTGACTTCGATCCTGGCTCATTCCGACCTCGAGCATTTCGCGGCGAACGCTCTCGTCTTCGGGCTCCTCGCGTTCCTCCTCTACGGGTACTACGGAGCGCTGGTGTTCCCCGGGCTGTCCCTTCTGACCGGTGCTTTGACCATCGCGCTCTCGCTCGCGACCTATGAGCCGGCCACCCATCTCGTCGGAGCTTCGGGAGTCGTCTACTGGATGGGCGGCTTCTGGCTGTCGCTCTATCTCCTCGTCGAGCGGCGCGTGGGGCCTGGAAAACGGATACTGCGTGCGGCGGGATTCTCGATCCTGGTTTTTCTCCCGACGGTCCTCGAACCGGAGGTAAGCTACCGCACGCACGCGATCGGCTTCGGCCTCGGCGTCGCCTTCGGTCTCGCGTACTTCGCCGCTCGCAAGCCGGCGCTGCGGGCGGCCGAGAGAATGGAGATGGAGTGAGATTTCCCGTTGGTCTGATGATTCTTGGCGCCGCCGCGACGGTCTCGGCATCGCAGCGCGAGCCGGTGCTGAAACAAATTGCCGTTCCCCATCCTTATTACTACCGGGAGATGTACCTCCCTCAGCTCACCTCGGGCCCGAGCTCCGTCGCCTGGGCTTCCGATGGCGGTTCGCTCCTCTTCTCGATGGCGGGCTCGCTCTGGCGTCAGGAGCTCGGCTCGGAGATCGCCGTCGAGCTCACTTCCGGGCCAGGATACGACTACCAGCCGGACGCGTCGCCCGACGGCCGCTCCGTCGCCTACGTGAAGTACGACGGCGACGCGATGGAGCTCTGGCTTCTCGATCTCGAGAATGAGACCTCCCGGCCCCTCACGCGGGACGGGAACGTGAACGTCGAGCCTCGCGTCTCACCCGACGGCAAGCGTCTCGCGTTCGTTTCGACGGCATACAACGGCCGGTTCCACATTTTCTCGATGGACGTGGCGAGCGGCCGCATCGAGCGGCTCACGGGCGAGAACCGGAGCTCCCTCCCGCGCTACTACTACGGTCCTTTCGACCACGAGCTGAGCCCCGCGTGGTCGCCCGACGGCCAGGAGATCTTCTACGTTTCGAACCGCGGAAGGATCCACGGCACCGGCGGCTTTTTCCGCATGAAAGCTTCTCCCGGCGAGGAGGCGCGCGAGATACATTACGAGGAGACGAACTGGAAAGCCCGCCTCGAGATCTCGCCGGACGGAAGCCGGATCGTCTACCCTTCGTACCTCGGCCGGCAGTGGCACCAGCTCTGGACGATCCCCGCGACCGGAGGCGACGCGTTCCCGCTCACCTACGGCGAGTACGACAACACCGCGCCGCGGTGGTCTCCCGATGGGAGCAAGATCGCCTTCGTCTCCAACCGCGGCGGCTCGACTTCGATCTGGATTCAGGAGGTCGTCGGCGGAGAGAGCTTCCCGCTCGCGGCGCGAGAGCGGCGGTACCGCCGGCCGATGGGGCGGCTCTTGATTTTGGTCCCCACCTCGGTGCGGGTCTCGGTCGAAGGCGCCGACTCCCGCGCCTACGCTCCGGAGGACGCCTGGATCCACGCCGACGACGCTTTCGTCCGCTCCGAGCGTCCGTTCGAGAAGCACTACTTTCATACCTTGGGCCGATCCCAGATCACGGTCCCTCGAGGAGCGGTAACCATCGAGGTAACGAAAGGGCTCGAGTATCGGCCGGAGAGGCGGACGGTAGAGGTTTCGAGCGAGCTGGTCGCGGTTCCGATCCGGCTCACGCCGCTCGAGACGCTTCCTCGCGTTGCCGGAGAGCGCTGGTCGAGCAGCGACCTCCACGTTCACATGAACTACGGGGGCACCTACCGAAACACCCCCGAGCGCTTGAGGTTCCAGGCGGAAGCCGAGGACCTCGAGGTGGTCCATAACCTCATCGTCAATAAAGAACAGCGCGTCCCCGACATCGAGTACTTCGAAGGCGAGCCGGATCGGGTGTCGAAGGAAGACTTCCTGCTCTTCCATGGGCAGGAGTTTCACACGAGCTACTGGGGTCATCTCGGGCTTCTCGGGCTCACCCGCAACCTCGTGGTGCCCGACTACGCCGCCTATCCGAATACCTCGGCGAAAAGCCTCTATCCGCCGAACTCCGTCGTCTCCGAGCTCGCGCGGGCTCAAGGCGGGCTCGTGGGCTACGTGCATCCCTACGACACCGCTCCGGATCCCGAGCGCGATCCGTCTCTCTCCCACGCGCTGGTGGTCGACGTCGCGCTCGGAGCGGTCGATTACCTCGAGGTCATGGGCTTCAGCGACCACCGGACGACCGCCTCGGCCTGGTACCGGTTCCTCAACAGCGGATTTCGTCTTCCCGCGGGCGCGGGCACGGACGCGATGGCGAACTTCGCGTCGCTCCGCGGACCCGTGGGATTGAATCGAGTTTACGTGAGTGTGCCCGAGGGCCCCCTGAGCCTTCCGGCCTGGCTCGATTCGCTCCGCGCGGGACGAAACTTCGTGACCAACGGACCCCTCGTCGCCTTCACGCTTTCCGGAAAGGGACCGGGAGAGTCTCTCGACGTTCCCTCGGCTGGAACCGAGGTAGCGATCGCGGCGTCGCTCAGGTCGATCGTTTCCGTCGATCACCTGGAGGTGGTCTGTAACGGCGAGGTCGCTCGGGCGATCGAGCTCTCCGGGGAGCGCATTCATGTGGATTTCGAGGGAACACTGCGGATCGAGGGGCCCGGGTGGTGCGTTCTTCGCGCCTGGAACGACGGAGCCTCGGAGAGGGTGCTCGATTCCTATCCCTATGCGACGACGAGCCCTGTCTACGTGACCGTCGCGGGCCGGGAGGCGCGGTCCCCCGAAGACGACCGCCATTTCATCCGTTGGATCGACCGCATCCGCGAGTCGGTAGAGGCTCACACCGACTGGAACAACCCGACGGAGAAGGAGACGGTGCTGGAGATGCTGGAGCAGGCCCGGGAGGTTTATGCCTCGAGAAGCGGCGGTCATGCTACGATCGATGGGTTCCATCAAAAACCCAGGGGAGGAATCGCATGGCGAACGGTCCGGTAGCGCCTCAGCAGCCGCAGAAACCACAGAAGAAAGCTTTGAGCCCTCTCGCGTGGGTGGGTATCGGGTGCCTCGGTCTACTGGTCATCGGGGGCATCGTGACGACGGTCATCGCCGTGTTCCTCGTAGGCAAGGTGAAGGAGGTCGCGAGCGAGATGGAGGATGATCCCGTCGCGACCACGGCGAAGATCCTCGCGGCCGCGAATCCGGACGTCGAGCTGGTGTCGGCCGATAAAGAGAACCGCACGGTGACCTTTCGCGACGTGAACACGGGAGAGGAGATCACGTTCGGCTACGACGACATCGAGCAGGGACGGGTGACGTTCTCATCGGGGTCGGAGACCGCGGAGCTCGAGGTCACGTCCGGCGATGACGGGTCCGGCGGGCTCACGGTCAAAACGTCCGAGGGGACCGCGACCTTCGGCGCCGGAGGAGACGCGGATATTCCCGACTGGGTCCCGGTCTATCCGGGCGCGACACCCACGAGCAACTTCTCGGCTGAGAGCGACGGCCAGCACACCGGCACCTTCAGCTTCACCTCCGACGCAACCATCGAGTCCATCCTCGACTTCTACGACGATGAGGGGAAAGAGGCGGGCCTCGAAACCAAAAGCCGGACCACCACGGGGGAGGGTGCGATGTGGGTCGCGGCCACTTCCGATGACAGCCGAGGGCTCACCGTCATGGCCTCGAAGCAAGGTGGGGGCATGGAAGTGGTGGTGAGCTTCACCGAGAAGCGTTGACCGATCGAGCCCTTGCCAACATCCGGCTCTTGACGACCGAGCGCCGGCGAGAGTAAGTTAGGCCACACCGCCGAACCCGAACCTGTGCGTGCGCCGCTCCGGGGAGACCCGGGGAGAAGGGCGTTTTATGGCCTGGAAGAAACCCGTTGCCCGGAAGACGGTCTGCGTTCTCTCCTCCCATCCGTTCGTGCTCCGAGAACTGGCGCTGGTTCTCACTCCCGATCGTTTCCGGCTCCAGGTGAGAAGGGTGGCGGCCTCGCCCCTGCAGGAGTCCGATTGGAGCTCGCGGGCGCCGCTCTACGTCGTGGACGCGCAGCTTCCGCAGCCGACGACCGAAACCCTCATCAGTACGATCGCCCGGCGATTCCCTCGATCGCGAATCCTGGTGGTCTCCGATCGCTTCCGCGAAGCCGAAGCCTTCGGACTCTTGCGGCTCGGAGTGAAAGGGCTCGTGCCCTACAGCGATCTCCGGAAGAAGCTCCCGCTGGCGATCGACACCGTCGCCACGGGCGGCTTCTGGGCACCGCGCTCCCTGTTATCGCGCTTCTTCGATACCCTCGTCGCTTCCTCGCGCGGCCGGCCGCAGTCCGGGCTGTCGGCGTCGATCACCGGCCGAGAGCGCGAAGTGCTGGGGACGCTCCTCGACAACCTTTCGAACAAGCAGATCGCCGAGCGGCTCCACATCTCGGAGCGAACGGTCAAGTTCCACGTCTCGAATCTCCTCGCGAAGTTCCAGCTCCCCCGCCGGCAGGACCTCATACTTCACTGCCTCGGCCTCGCGGCGAGAGACCGGGCCTCGGCGGGAAGCCGACGCCTAGCCGCGGAGCAATAACCAGACCCAGGCGAGAGCGAGGGTGGCGATCGTCACCGGCACTCCGACCCGCGCGTGGCGACGCCAGCCGATCTCGACTCCGAGCCTTCGGGCCTGGTCGAGCACGATGATGTTGGCGATGCTTCCCACGACGAGGCGCAAGGCGGGGGTATCGGTAACCCCGGCCAGAATCGCGTTGGCGGTGATGCCGGCGGGCGCGAGTTCCACCGCAAGCTGGCGAATGTGGGCTTCCAGAATCGCTTTGGCCGCGCTCACCGGGCCATAGTTGGGGATCGCCCTGGTTCCGCCGGCCGAGGTCATGGCGAAGATGCGGCCGCCCCAATCGAAGAGGGCGGCCTTCAGACAGTCCTGCACCCAGTAAACCAGCGAGTGGCCCATGGTGTCCGCGGTCATCTCCAATTGCTTTTGGAGACTACCTGCTCGGCTCCGGCCAGAGGCTTGAGAGACCCCCACGCGATGGAATGCATCAGGACGCGGAGCGTGCCTATCGGCTCGGCACGCTCGCGGAGCTTCTCGACGGGCGGCACTTGGGACACCGCTTCGGTAGTTCAAAACCACGGGCCTTGGCCGCCACCACGAAGACATCCGGGACCCTGAACGGCAACCCGCACTTGAGACACCGCCTGTAGACCGCGGGAAGCGGAACCTTGTGTCCCGGCTCGAGGCGGAGGTTATTCCAGGCGTGCGTTTGACTACGCCCCGCCATGCCCTGCCGGCATCGCGGTGTTTAGGAACGAAGCAAGCCAGATGCCAGTGGCGGGAAGTCAGGCATCAAAAGGTTTTGCATTCCGGCGCATTATATGTTACATATCGTAACGTGACAGACCGTAACGGACAGACCCACCCCCTGACCGAGCTCCAGCAAGCCATTATGGAGCTCCTTTGGACGAAAGGGCCGGCCACGTCGGAGCAAGTCCGAGAGGCCCTGCGGCCCCGGCGTCCCCTCAAAGACTCGAGCGTGCGCACGCTGCTCCGTCGTCTCGAAGCGCGGGGCTACGTGCGTCATCGCCTCGAGGGCAAAGTGTTCGTGTATCGCGCCCGGGTCGAGCCGCGGACCATGGCCGCTCGCGCCGTGCGGCAGATCATCGATCGCTTCTGGGCGGGATCGGTGGAGCAGTTCCTCGTCGGAATGGTGGACGAAAAGGTGCTCTCGTTGCGCGAAATCCAGCGCCTCCTCCGGAAAGTGAGGAAAACCAAATGAGCGACACGATTCTT
>Ga0302046_10005117_pt1 | contig 11590 bp, 12 predicted proteins | sample RVTome_11_FD_200261 | JGI IMG/M metagenome (GOLD analysis project Ga0302046, IMG submission 200261) | Soil microbial communities from uranium-contaminated site in the Upper Colorado River Basin, Wyoming, United States - RVT147D111 (version 2) ... | reverse complement strand
CAAGAGGATGCCGGTGCCGGCGGCGACGATGCCGCTGCCGAAGGCGAAGTTCAGCGTATAGGTGTTGGAGACCGCGTTGCCGGCCCCGTCCATGACGGCGAAATGCGCGGTCTGGTCGCTTTCGTAGGCGGCGGGGGCGCCGGGCCGGATCTCCGCCGACGGCCGCGCCCGGCCGCGGTCGATGTCCGCGGCGATCGTCTCGGCGTAGCGCGGCGAGAGCAGGCCCCGCGCCGGCACCGGCCAGAAGGCGGGATCGCCCAGGTGTTCGGCCCGGTCGGCATAGGCCCGTTTCATTGCCTCGGCCAGCAGATGCGCGCGCTCGGGCCCGAGCGGCGCCATCTCGGGGATGGGGAAATGTGTCAGCACGTTCAGCATCTGCAGCAGATGCACGCCGCCCGAACTCGGCGGCGGCATCGAGGCGATCTCCAGGCCGCGGTAGCGGCCGCGGAGCGGCGGCCGCACGATCGCCCGGTAGCTTTCCAGGTCGCCGCGCCGCATCGGCCCGCCGTGCGCCGCCATGTCGGCGATCAGCCGCTCGGCGATGGCGCCCCGATAGAAGGCGGCGGCGCCCCGCTCGGCAATCCGGCGCAGCGACCAGGCGAGATCGGCCTGCACCAGCCGCTCGCCTTCGGCGAGGGGCGCGCCGTCGGGCTTCAGGAAGATCGCCTTGCCGGCGGCGGAGCGCGCCAGCCGCTCGCGCGCCGCCCGCAATGCCTCGGCCAGCGGCGCACCGACGACGATGCCGTCCTCCGCCAGCCGTATGGCCGGCGCCAGCAGCCGGTCGAGGGGCCAGGTGCCGTAGCGTTGTTGCGCGGCAACCAGCCCGGCGACCGTGCCCGGCACGCCGACGGCGTGGTGGCTCTGGCGCGACTTCTCGGCGTCCGCCTCGCCGGCGGCGTCCAGGAACATGTCGCGGTGGGCTGCCGCCGGCGCCGTCTCGCGGTAGTCGATGGCGACCGTTTCACCGCTCTTGGCGTCGTGCACCAGCATGAAGCCGCCGCCGCCGAGGTTGCCGGCCACCGGCAGGGTGACGGCGAGCGCGAAGCCGACGGCGACCGCCGCGTCCACCGCGTTGCCGCCCTGGCGCAACACCGCGACGCCGATCCGCGTGGCTTCCGCCTCGCGGCTTGCCACCATGCCGTGCGCCGCAACCGCCTGTTCGGCGGGCGTCAGCGCCCGGGCCGGTGCCGGCAGCAGCAGAAAGGCGAGGAAGACGGCCGCGAATAGCCGCATCAGGCCCGTCCCTTCAGCCGCACCTCCTGCGGCCGGCGGCCGACCAGCACGATCAGCGGCAATACCGCCAGCGCGGTGATGGTGTAGAAGTAGAAGGCGTTGATATAGCCGATCATCGCCGCCTGGCGCTGGATCTCGCCGCCGAGCGCGGTCAGCCCGCGCAGGCTTTCCAGGTTCCAGAAGCCCGTCACCCAGTCGTACCGCAGGCTTTCGTTGTAGGGCGAGATATTCTCGGTCAGGCCGGCGTAGTTCACCCGGCTCATGTGGATCACCAGGGCGACCGACAAGGAGATGTGGACGCTGGAGCCGATGTTGCGCAACAGGTGGAAGATGGACATGCCGACCGGCAGCAGCCGCGGATTCAAGGTGGCGGTGGTGACCAGGGTCAACGGCACCCAGAGGAAACCGACACCAAGTCCTTGCAGGGCGCTGGTCCAGGCGACGTCGAAGGTCGAGACATTGATGTCGAACTGCGCCATCTGGTAGCCGGCGATGGCCTGCAGGCTGAAACCGATGGTGAGCCAGATCCGCGGGTCGAAGCGGTTGCCGAAGAACATGACGAAGAAGCCGAGCATGGTGCCGGCGCCGCGCGCGCCCAGCAAAAGGCCGATGACCGAGTCCGGGTAGCCCTTCAGCGATTGCAGCATCGGCGGCAGCAGCACCATCGGCGTGAAGTTCAGCATGCCGAAGAGGATGGTGATGAAGAGGCCGACCGCGAAACAGCGGTCCTTCAAGAGCTGCGGGTCCAGGAACGGGCGCTCGTGGGTCAGGCTGTGCACGACGAAGAGGTAGAAGGCGCAGAGGGCCACCGCGGCCTCGATCACGATCTCGGGGGAATCGAACCAGTCCTGGCGCTCGCCCCGGTCCAGCATCAGCTGGAAGCAGCCGATCGCCAGCGCCAGGGTGACGAAGCCGGTCCAGTCCAGGCTCATCCGCGTGGCGCCGAAACGGTTGTGGATGAAGCTCCAGCAACCGAGCAGGCAGATGACGCCGAAGGGCACGACCATGAAGAAGACCCAGCGCCAGCTCAGCGCCTCGCTCAGGTAGCCGCCGACGGTCGGCGCCATGATCGGCCCCAGTACGACGCCCATGCCGAAGATGGCGCTGACGGTGCCGTGCCGCTCGCGCGGGAAGGTGTCGAGCACGATGGCGTTCGCCAGCGGTGCCAGCGGGGCGCCGCAAAGCCCCTGCAGGACGCGGTAAAAGACCAGTTCGCCGAGCCCGTCGGCGAGGCCGCAGAACAGCGTCGTCAGCGTGAAGCCGGCGAGCGAGGTCAGCATCACCTGCCGGCGCCCGAAGCGGGTCGCCAGCCATCCGGTCAACGGTGTTGCCACGGCGGTGGCGACGATGTTGAAGGTGACGATCCAGGCGATCTGGTCCTGCGTCGCCGACAGCGAGCCCTGCATCTGTGGCAGCGCGACATTGGCGATGGTGATGGTCATGGCGTAGAGCGCCACCGCCAGCGTTAGGAAATACAAGATTATGCCCCGCCGGAAGGCGGAAATGCCGATGTCCTGGGCGTTCGCTGTACTCATACGCGCTTCGTCTGGGCGGGAGCGCGGCCGACGCCGGCCGAGCGCGGCCTCAGCCGGCCGGTCCGTTTTTGGGCCCGCCGCCGTTGCCCGCCCCGTTGTCGCCGTTCTGCGGCGAGGGGATGCCGATGGCATGGAAGCCGCCGTCGACGTAGACCGTCTCGCCGGTGACCCCGGCGGAGAGGTCGCTCAACAGATAGAGGCCGGCGGCGCCGACTTCGCCCAGCGTCACGTTGCGCCGCAGCGGCGCATTGTCCCGGTTGTAGCGCCAGACGTAGCGGGCATCGCCGATCGCCGAGCCGGCGAGCGTGCGCATCGGCCCGGCCGAGATGGCGTTGACGCGGATGTTGTCGCGGCCGAGGTCGGCCGCCAAATAGCGGACGCTGGCTTCGAGCGCCGCCTTGGCCACGCCCATGACGTTGTAGGACGGCATCACCCGTTCGGCGCCGAGGTAGGTGAGCGTCAGCAGGCTGCCGCCCTCGCGCATCAACGGTTGTGCGCGGCGCGCGATCTTGGTCAGCGAGAAGCAGGAAATATGCAGCGTCTTCAGGAAGTTCTCGCGCGTGGTGTCGACGTAGCGCCCGCGCAGCTCGTTCTTGTCCGAAAAGGCGATGGCGTGGACCGCGAAGTCGAGACGGGGCCAGGCCTTGTCGAGGGCACCGAATGCGCGGTCGAGCGAATCCGGGTCGGCGACGTCGCAGGGGAATACGATCTTCGAGCCGACCGAGGCGGCCAGCGGCTCGACGCGGCGGCGGAAGGCTTCGTCCTGGTAGCTGAAGGCAAGCTCGGCGCCGTGCTCGGCGAGGCGTTGGGCTATGCCCCAGGCGATCGAGTGGTCGTTGGCGACGCCCAGGATCAGGCCCCGCTTGCCGGCCATCAGTCTCGCCCTGTCGAGCCCCATTACCGCCTCGTCCTCAACCGGCGCAGGCCGCCGCCTCCGCCGTGGCCCGGCGGAGCATCGTGCCAGCGCTTTCCCCCCTCATCCCTCGTAGCGCTGGAAGACCAGCGAGGCGTTGGTGCCCCCGAAGCCGAAGCTGTTCGACATCACGCGATCCAGACGGACGCCGTCCCAGCGCTCGCGCACGATCGGCACGTTGCCGCAGGCCGGGTCCAGGTTCTCGATGTTGGCGGATGCGGCGATGAAGTCGTTCTGCATCATCAGCAGGGAATAGATCACCTCGTGCACGCCGGTCGCGCCCTGGCTGTGGCCGGTCAGCGACTTGGTGGAGCTGATCGGCGGGATGGCGTCGCCGAAGACCTCGCGGATGGCATCGATCTCGCGAACGTCGCCGATCGGCGTCGAAGTGCCGTGCGCGTTGATGTAGTCGATGCCGCCCTCGACGCCCTCGAGCGCCATCGCCATCGAGCGCGCCGAATCCTTGCTGGAAGGCTGCACCATGTCTTCGCCGTCGGAGGTGGCGCCGTAGCCGACCAGTTCGGCGTAGATCTTGGCGCCGCGGGCCTTGGCCCGCTCCATCTCCTCGAGCACCACGACGCCGCCGCCGCCGGAGATGACGAAACCGTCGCGATCGCGGTCGAAGGCGCGGCTCGCCCGCTCGGGCGTTTCGTTGTAGTGCGTCGACATCGCCCCCATGGCGTCGAACAAGACCGAGAGCGTCCAGTCCAACTCCTCGCCGCCGCCGGCGAAGACGATGTCCTGGCGGCCCAGTCGGATCATGTCGCCGCCATGGCCGATGCAGTGCGCGCTGGTGGCGCAGGCGGCGGTGATCGAATAGTTGATGCCCTTGATGTGGTACTCGGTGGCGAGGCAGGCCGAATTGGTCGACGACATGCAGCGCGGCACCATGAAGGGGCCGACCCGGCGCACGCCCTTCTCGCGTACCGTATCGGCGGCCAGGATCTGGTTCGACGTGGATGGCCCGCCCGATCCCATCACCAGGCCGGTGCGCGGATGCGAGACCTCCTCGGCTGCCAGGCCGGAATCCTCGATGGCCTGGGCCATGGCGATGTAGTTGTAGGCCGCGCCGTCGCCCATGAAGCGACGCGCCCGCCGGTCCACCCTGGCGTCGATGTCGAGCTTCAGCGAGCCATGCACCTGGCTGCGGAAGCCGCGCTCGCGGTACTCCTCCGCGGCAACGATGCCGGAACGCCCCAGACGGAGCGAGTCCAGCACCTCGTGCCGGTCGTTGCCGATGCTGGAGACGATGCCCAGGCCGGTCACGGCGATGCGTCGCATGTCGATGTCGCCTTCTATCAGGCGAAGACGCCGACCCTAAGGTCCTGCGCCTCGTACACGATTTCGTCGTCCGCCTTCATGATGCCGTCGGCGATGCCGAGGCCGAACTTGCGGCTGATCAGACGCTTGATATCGATGGTCCAGGTCAGGCGGCTTACGGTGGGCTGCACCACGCCGGAAAACTTTACGTTCCCGGTGCTGAGCGCGCGGCCCTTGCCGGGCAGGCCCATCCAGCCGAGGAAGAAGCCGACGAGCTGCCACATGGCGTCCAGGCCCAGGCAGCCCGGCATCACCGGGTCGGACTCGAAGTGGCAGTTGAAGAACCAGAGGTCCGGCCGGATGTCCATCTCGGCGATGATCTGGCCCTTGCCGTAGGCGCCGCCGCTGTCGTCGATCTTGACGATGCGGTCGAACATCAGCATCGGCGGCAACGGCAGACGCGCGTTGCCGGGACCGAAGAGGCGGCCATGGCCGCACTCGATCAACTCCGCCAGCGAGTAGCTGTGCTTGCGCACGAATTTTCCCGTCACCGCTAACGATCCGCATTGGTCTTCGTCATCGAGCGGTGTCCCGCTCAAGCCGCGGACTATAACGCAACTGGCGCCTCGCGCGAAGGGCGAATGGCCTGTGCAGCAGCCACGCGAAGCTCGCAGCTGTTTGAAAGTGCTGGCAGAAACTCTATATTTGCAGCGCGGGCGGCGGCTCCGCCGCCGCGAACCTGCAAACGCCGACCGCCACGAGGCCGATGACCACCACACCGCCACGTCCATTCACGGAAGCGCTGAAGCGGCTGCGCGCCGTCGGACTGCGTCCGACCCGTCAACGCCTGGCGCTGGCGCGGTTGCTGTTCGAGCGCGGCAACCGCCACGTCACGGCCGAGATGCTGCACGGCGAGGCACGCGCGGAAGGCATCCGCGTCAGCCTGGCGACCATCTACAACACGCTGCACCAGTTCACCGAGGCGGGCCTGTTGAGCCAGGTGGTGGTCGACGCCCAGCGCACCTATTTCGATACCAATACCGCCCAGCACCACCACTTCTTCGACGAAAGCTCGGGCGACCTTACGGATATCGCCGGCCATCGCATCGTTCTGCAGGGATTGCCCGAGGCGCCCGACGGCGCCGAGATCGCCCGCGTCGACGTGGTCGTGAGGCTGCGTCCGGCGGCGCCGGGGAAGGCCGCCGACTGATCGCGCGGTCGGTACCGGATTGATCCGGATCAAATTCTAGAATTATTCTAATAAACGTTGACAGCGCCAGTCGGCGCTTCATATAACTTGGGCGCCAGCAAAATGTGCAGTGCGGTCGCTGCCAATCTTTTAGCACCGCTGTCGAGCCAGCTTTGAGGAGGAAACCATGCCGTCACTGAAGGGCACCAAGACCGAGCAGAACCTGAAGGACGCCTTTGCCGGCGAGAGCCAGGCGAACCGGCGCTACCTCTATTTCGCGCAGAAGGCCGACGTCGAGGGCTACAACGACGTCGCCGCCGTCTTCCGCTCCACGGCAGAGGGCGAGACCGGCCACGCGCACGGTCACCTGGAGTATCTCGAGGAGGTCGGCGACCCGGCCACCGGCGAGCCGATCGGCGGCACCGACAAGAACCTGAAGGCGGCGATCGCCGGCGAGACGCACGAATACACCGACATGTATCCGGGCATGGCACGCGCGGCCCGCGACGAGGGCTTCGAAGAGATCGCCGAGTGGTTCGAGACCCTGGCCAAGGCCGAGAAGAGCCACGCCGGACGCTTCCAGAAGGCGCTCGACACGCTCGACGGCTGACCGATAGGGCCGGCCGGCGCCGACGGGCGTCGGCCGGCTCGATCCATGCGTGCTTTGACCGAGCCCGGCGCGGCCGCCCGCCCTCGGAACGGGCGGACGGCGGGCCGCGCTGCCGGGCGACGCGCCGACCCCCGCACACTGGACCGAACGAGATGACGGAAGCCAACACCCAGGCGCCGACACGCCATCCCATCGCCTGGGAAGATCCCGACTATACCGATCCGGACAAGATCGACGCCGAGCTTCGCCGGGTTTTCGACATCTGTCACGGCTGCCGGCGCTGCTTCAATCTCTGCGACAGCTTTCCGCGCCTCTTCGACCTGATCGACGAGGGCGCCACGGGCGAATTGGACGCAGTGGCGTCTGCGGATTTCAAGCCGGTCGTGGACGCCTGCACGCTCTGCGACATGTGCTTCATGACCAAGTGCCCCTATGTGCCGCCGCACGAGTTCGACCTGGATTTCCCGCACCTGATGCTGCGCTATCGGGTTGCGGAACGGAAAGCCGGCAAGGTCGGCTTCGTGCGCCGCCAGTTGGCCCGGACCGATGTCAACGGCAGGCTTGCCGCGCCCGTCGCCGGCCTGGCGAACTGGGCCACGGACGAGCACAACCGCGGCACCCGCACCATGCTGCGCGACCTTGCCGGCATTCATCCGGAGGCGGCGCTGCCGAAGTATCATGCCGGGACGCTGGTGAAGCGGGCGAAGGCGACCGTGCCGCCGGTCAACCGCGACGCTCCCGCCCACGGGCGCAAGGCGGTGCTCTACGCCACCTGCTTCGCCAACTACAACAACCCGGCCATCGGCGAGGCGGCGCGGGCGGTGCTGGCGAAGAACGGCGTCGAGACCGAGGTGGTCTACCCCGGCTGCTGCGGCATGCCGCTCTGGGAACAGGGCGCCGTCGAGGCGGTGGCGAAGAACGCCGAGAAGGTCGCCGCTGAGCTCGGCCACTGGCTCGACGAGGGCTACGACGTGGTGGCGCTGGTGCCGTCTTGCGCGCTGATGCTGAAGCTCGAATGGCCGCTGACGCTGCCCGGAGACGCCGCCGTCAAGCGGCTCGCCGAGGCCACCTTCGACCTCTCCGAATACGTCGTCGACATCGCCCGCAAGGAGGGCCTCGCCGACGGCCTGCGGCCGCTCTCCGGCGGCGTGGCGCTGCACTTCGCCTGCCATGCCCGGGCGCAGAACATGGGCGCCAAGGGCGCCGAGATGCTGCGCCAGATCCCCGATACCGAGGTGCAGGTGATCGAGCGCTGCTCCGGCCACGGCGGTGCCTGGGGGATCATGGAAGAGAACTTCGAGGTGGCGCTGAAGGTGGGCCGGCCGACGGCGCGGCAGGCGCTCGGCGCCGGCAAGGCCTACGTCGCCTCCGAATGTCCGCTCGCCGCCGACCACATCCGCCAGGGCATGGAGCGCCAGGACGAAAATCCGCCGGCGACCGTTGCCCACCCCATCCTGCTCTTCGCCCGCGCCTACGGCCTGACGATATGACTGACGATATGACCGGAGTTCCGACGATGACCGAGGCCGAACGCCGCATCACGCCCGCCGACATCATGCCGTTGGCGGACTACGCCAAGGTGCGCCTGGACTGGCGGCGCCAGATCATCGCCCTGAAGCGGGACCGCCGCCTCGCCGTCGGGCCGGAGGCCACCCTCTACTTCGAGAACTACCGCACCATGCTGCAGCAGGTGCAGGAGATGCTCTGGATCGAGAAGGGCGGCGCGGAACAGGTGGCCGACGAGCTGGAGGCCTACAACCCGCTGATTCCGCAGGGCCACGAGCTGGTCGCCACGCTGATGTTCGAGATCGCCGACGAGGCCCGCCGCCGACGTCTGCTGGCCGGGCTCGGCGGCGTCGAGGATACGGTGACGATCGAACTCGACGGCGAAGCGATCGAGGGTGCGGCCGAGGCCGGCGATGGCGTCGAGCGCACCACCGAGGCGGGCAAGACCTCGTCGATCCACTTCCTGCATTTCCGCTTCACGGCCGGACAGGTGGCGCGTTTCCGCGATCCCTCGATCCGCGTCGTCGTCGCCATCGGGCACGAGAACTACGCCCACATGGCGGTCATGCCGCAGGCGGTGCGGGAGGCCTTGGCGCGCGATTTCGACTAATCGAAGGTTTCGCCCGGCAGGGCGCCGAAAAGCCGGGTCTTGGGCAGCCAGCCGGCCAATTTCTCGACTTCCAGTTCGCACCAGTCGCGTTCGCAGGCGACAAGCCGGCCGATGACGCCGGGCTCCGCCAGCAGCACCGCCGGCGCGTCCGGGCGCGGCGCGCGGCGCAGCGTCTGCACCTCGCCCTCGACGACGCCGTAGCGCCGCCCCGACAGCAGACTCTTGTGCACCCAGCCCTCGGCGCCGTCGCGGTCGCGAATCTTGCGCCAAAGCTCGAACTCCTCGGTCACCATCACCGGCAGGTTGCGGCGCACGAAGACCCAGGCGACCGGGTAGCGCATGCCGGGCCCGGTGCGCAGGTTGACCTTGTCCGAGGTGATGGAGACGAAGCGCGGCAGCGACAGGCCGCTCGGCCCGACGACCTCGCTCGCAGCCGCGCGCCCGGCGCAGAACAGGCCCAGGCACGCGAGCGCCACGGCCGCGACCAAGCCTCGCCTGCATCCCCCGCGAATCATGCCGGCATTATATGCCGGCGCGCGCGCCGCGGGCTCAAGCGCCGGGTTTGAATCAGATGCGCCCCGGCGGCGGGCCTCGTCCGTCTCACGGCCCTAAACGTAGATCAGGTCGGCGTCGGCGGCCTCCAGCAAGAGGGTGGCGAGGCCGGCCTCCTCGATCGGGATGTCTTCGCGCAAGTCGTCGCGGGCGAGGCCGGCGGCGCGCAACCCCGCCTCGCAGGCGACGACCCGGATGTCGAGATCGCGGCAGGCGCCCAAGAGCTCCTCGAAACCGGCGATGCCCCGGGCCCGATATTCGGCGTCGGCTGCGGCGCCGGGCAAGGCGCGCCAGCCCTCGCCGGCCTCCAGCGCGCGCAGCGCCTGCAGGGTGAAGAACAGCGTCGCCGGGCGCCCGACGGCAGCCGCCGCGGCGGCGATGGAAAGCGCGTAATGCACCTGCTCGAAGCTGCCGGCCTGCACGATCAGCGCCAGGCCGCGTGCCTCAGGCGGCATGCTGCGCCAGGTCGCGGATGGTCGGGCTGTCGCCGCAGAGGCGGCATTTGACGTCAGGCTTGACGCGCACCTTGCGGAACTCGGCCGCCAGCGCGTCGTAGATCAGCAATTGCCCCGACAGGCTCTTGCCGACGCCCAGCAGTTCCTTGATCACCTCGGTCGCCTGCAGCGTGCCCATGACGCCGGCGACCGCGCCCAGGACGCCGCCCTCGGCGCAGCTCGGCACCAGGTCGGGCGGCGGCGGCTCGGGGAAGATGCAGCGGTAGCAGGGGTTGGCGCCGCCCTCATGCGCCTTGTAGGTGGAGAGCTGGCCGTCGAAACGCAGCACCGCGGCCGAGACCAGGGTCGTCTGCGCCAGGTAGCAGGCGTCGTTGATCAGGAAGCGGCTGTCGAAATTGTCGGTGCCGTCGGCTACCAGGTCGTAGCCTTCGATCAGCGCCATGACGTTGCCGGCATCGAGCCGCGTCTCGTGGCCGATCACCCGGACCTCAGGGTTGATGCGGGCCACCGTCTCGGCGGCGCTCGTCACCTTCGGCCGGCCGACGCTGGCCGTGGCATGCAGGACCTGGCGCTGCAGGTTGGAGAGGCTTACCGCGTCGTGGTCGACGACGCCGATGGTGCCGACGCCGGCCGCCGCCAGGTACATCACCAGGGGCGAGCCGAGGCCGCCGGCGCCGATCACCAGCACCTTGCTCGCCAACAGCTTCTCCTGACCGATGCCGCCGACCTCGTGCAGGATGATATGGCGGGCGTAGCGCTCGATCTGCTCAGGCTTCAACGACATGGCTCACAGCATATAGCGTTCGGGCCCCGGTGCGGCAACGACGGCGGCGGTTCATCCGGTGGAGCCGAAGCCGCCATCGCCGCGTCCGCTCCCGGGCAATTCCGCCACCTCGTCCCAGCTCACCCGGACGGTCGAGATAATGACGAGTTGGGCGATGCGGTCGCCCCGGTGGATCAGGAACGGCGTCGCGCCGTGGTTGATCAGCACCACGCCGACCTCGCCGCGATAGTCGCTGTCGACGGTGCCGGGACTGTTCAACACGGTGACGCCGCGGTGCAGCGCCAAACCGGAACGCGGCCGGATCTGCGCCTCAAGGCCCGCCGGCAAGGCCATGGCGATGCCGGTCGGAATCAGCCGCCACTGTCCGCTCAAGAGCTGCGTCGGCTCGCCGATGGCGGCCAGCAGATCCAGCCCGGCGCTGCCGGCGCTGGCCGCCTCGGGCAAGGGCAGGTCGCGGGCGTGCTCCAGCCGGCGCACGGCGACCCGGAGCGGCGCCGTCATGGCGTGACCGCCGCCTGGCCCAAGGCATCGCCGATCAGGCGGCAAAGCCGGGCCGCCACCTCGGTCTTGGTCAACGTCGGCCAGGAATCGACGCCGCGTGCGGTGACGAGGTGGACGGTGTTGCGATCGCCGCCCATGACGCCTTTCGAAACGTCGTTGGCGACGATCCAGTCGCAGCCCTTGCGCTCGCGCTTGGCGCGGGCGTGCATCGTCACCCGCTCGGTCTCGGCGGCGAAGCCGATGACGAGACGCGGCCGTTCGGTATGGCGCTGGGCGAGGCCCGCCAGGATGTCCGGGTTCTCGACGAGGGCGAGGAGCGGCGGCTCGCCGGAGCCGTCTTTCTTCATCTTCTGGGCCGCATTGTTGCGCACCCGCCAGTCGGAGACCGCGGCGGCGCAGATGGCGACGTCGACCGGCAGCGCCGAGACGCAGGCCTCCATCA
>Ga0302046_10005116_pt1 | contig 11590 bp, 8 predicted proteins | sample RVTome_11_FD_200261 | JGI IMG/M metagenome (GOLD analysis project Ga0302046, IMG submission 200261) | Soil microbial communities from uranium-contaminated site in the Upper Colorado River Basin, Wyoming, United States - RVT147D111 (version 2) ... | reverse complement strand
GCCTCGACCACGGGCCCCGACAGGTAGGTCAGGACCTGCTGCCGCAGCTTCACGCGCAGATGCCGGAGGGTGGCCTCCCGGAAGCGGCGCTGCTCGAACTCCTCCATGCCGAAGGCCTTGACCACCCGGTGACCGCGGGTCGCCTCGCCCAGCAGCTGGGTGAGATCGGCCAGCCTCTCCTGGCTCCGGTGGCTGGTCTTCCACATCCCCTTCCCGAAGCGCGCGATGGGATAGACGAAGACGGGGATCGCCACCAGCACGATGAGCGCCAGCTCGAGGTCGATGGTGAGGATGAACAGCAACAGGGCGATCAGGGTCGGGGTCTGCTGGAAGAGATCCAGGAGCCGGCTGGTCACCGCGTTCTGCAGCACGGTGACGTCGGAGACCACGCGGCTCATCAGCTCCCCGGAGGGATGCTCCTCGTGAAAGCGGCTCGACTGGTCCACCACCCGCGCGAACATGTCGTTGCGCATGTCCGTGGTCATGCCGAGCCCGATGTGCTGGAAGGCGTATCCCGAGACGAAGCTGGCCAGGCTGCGCAGCAGGAGCATGACCAGCAGGAGCAGGGGAACGAACCAGATGACCTCGCTCTCGTCGATCCCCCACCGCTCCCGGAGACTGCGGTAGGACTGCATCAGCGTCTTGTCGAGGTTCAGGTCGAAGCGGTCGAAGAACTCCTCGCCACGGCGTTTCGGACGCTCCCCGTCCTCGCTGGGCGGGCTCAGGCGGAAGGGCGTCGGCGTCGCGTCCGCCGCCTGCAGCACCTCGCCGAAGACCGGTTCCATCAGGGCCACCATCCCGGTCGACGAGAGGGCGTAGACGAGCACGGCGGCGAGCGCCAGGACGACCCAGTGGGAGTAGAGGCGCAGGTAGTGGGTCAGGAACCGGGAGGTCGAGACCTTCACGCGCCGCCCTCGACGAAGGGGAGCGCGTCACCCAGCTTGCGGGCCAACCGGTCCCTGATCCAGCCGGAGTCCCACCACTCCTCGGGTCGGACCGCGAAGCCGTTCAGGAAGACACCGTAGTGCAGGTGATCGCCCCCCGCCAGTCCGGTGGCGCCGGTGCGGCCGAGCGCCTGCCCCCGCGCGACGCTCTCGCCCTCGGCCACGTCGATCGTGGAGAGATGGGCGTAGAGAGTGGCCAGGCCGTAGCCATGGTCGACCAGGACGACGTTGCCGTAGATGCCGAGATACTCCGCCATCAGCACCCGTCCGGCCGCCGCCGCCGGCACCGGCGAGCGCTGCAGGGACGCCAGATCGATGCCGAGGTGGTCCTGCTGGTCGACCTCCTCGCCGCCGTAGAGATAGGTGCGGTGGTCGCCGAAGCCCGCCATGACCTGACCGTTGGGGAAGGGCAGGAACGCCCTGTCCCAGAGGAACTCCGGGGCCGACCGTTGGCTGATCTCCAGGATTCTCTCCCGGTTGGCCTCCCGCAGCTCCCCGTTGATGGCGAGGAAGCGCTCGATCAAGCTCCCGGAGGGCTCCAGCCCCGTCGTCTGCGACTCGATCTCCGGGGCCACGCCCTCGATGAACCCGTCGGAGACCTCGATGCGGTCGCTCCGGTAGCTCCTGGGCAGCAGACGGTCGACGAAGCTGCGCGCCGCCGCGTTCCCCAGACCGTCCTCGGCCACGACCCGGACGGTCGCGACATCGGTGAGACCGATGGGCACCGCGAAGAGGGCGAAGCGCTCGCCGCCGCGGGCGCCCGGGAGATCGTGGCCGGGAAAGAACCACTCTCCCGCCTCGACGCCGTCCCGCACGGTCCCCTCTCCGACCTGGTAGATCACGACCTCGCTGCCGCCCTGGGTCGGGTAGTGCTGGCTGGAGAGCACCTGGATGAGGGGCGGGGTCAGGTCGACGGTCAGCTGCAGCTCCTCGACGCTCGGTGCGGGCCGTCGCAGCCAGGTCCCGGCGGGCCACCCGCTGACGCGCACGACCGCCGGGCCCTCGGCGAGCCACTCCACGGCGTTGCGCCCCACCTCGACGTTCGCCCGCTCCGACGCCGTGCGCGGGCCCCAGAAGGCCCAGGGCGGCCGCACCGCGTGCTCGCGCTCGAGAAGCACGGCCGAGCGATCGCCCTGCACGAGATCCACCTGCAGGCGCGCCAGGCCACGACCGGGCTCCGAGGCCTCGACCGTGACCGCCGTCTCGCGACCGATACCCGCGCGGTCCGCCGAGATCGCGATCGCGGGCGGCGCGCCGACGCGCAGCGTCACCAGGGCGGCGCCGCCGAGGGCCACGAGGGCCAGGCCCAGCAGCCACGGGCCCGGTCGGCGGCGGCGGCTGCTGCCGTCGAGCGGCCTCACGGATCGAGCGACTTGAGCACCGCCCGGTGCTCGGAGTAGCGGCTCATGGCCTCGACGAACTCGCGGTGGCCGAAGCCGAGCTCGCTCGCGATCTGACGGATCTGCCTCTCCTCGGCGCTGCTGATCGACTCGTCCGCCGCCGAGACCGCAAAGAGGCAGTCCAGCAGCTCGGCGCGCTGCTCGGCGGTGGCGATCTCGCGGAACTCGCGAGTGACCAGGAAGTTCTCGGTGCCGCCGAGCAGGCGGTTCTGGCTCTTGGCGATCTGCACCACCAGCACGGCCTGCTCGTCGGAGAGCCCGCCCAGCCGGCTCACGATCTCCTCCATCGCCACCGTCTCCTCGCGGCTGATGTCGAGGTCCGCGTTGGCCACCCGCCCGAGAACGTAGGCGAAGGCCGCCAGATAGCGTGCCTCGGTCGGCTCCATCGCCTCGAGCTCGGCGACGATGCGCCGCACAGACGCGCTCGTCTGCTCCTCCTGCTCCTGGCGAGGCGCGACGTGCTGGCGGAGAAAGTCGAGGACGGACATGGCGGGGGGACCTGGGCCGGAGCCGAGGTGCTCACTCGATCCTATCCCGCCGGCGGGCGCGGGGCACAACGGGCGAGCTCTAGTGCCAGTACCCGGAGGCGGAGCGGGCCTGGAGGCCGGGGCCTTCGACGTCGACCTGGAGCTCGCGCCACTCGCCCTGGGTGGTGCGCTCGGCGTAGTAGCCGAGGACGTACTGGCCGCGCAGCTCGTCGGCGATCTGGGCGTAGACCTCCTTGAGGTCCTGGCCGACGCGGGTGAGGTAGACGCGGCCGCCGACGTCGGAGGTGAGCTCCTCGAGGCGCCCGAGGAAGGACCGGACGTTGAGGCCGTCACCCTGGGTTCGCACGATCTCGTTGTTGGAGAGGATCACGTAGACGGGCACGCCCACCAGGCGCGCGAAGCGGCGGGCGGTGCGGTAGGAGAAATCGGGGTCCTCGTCGGCGCCGTCGGAGTAGACGATGAGGGCTTTCATGCCGGGTACGCCCTGGAGCTGGACCAGCGAGTAGACGATCGATTTCCAGATCGCGGTCCGCCCTTCCGGCGCCATCGACTCGACGCCGCGCACGAGGTAGGAGAGGTCGCCGCTCGGGCGGCCATGGAGCTTGGGCTCGCCGCCGAAGGCGACGACGAAGCCGCGGTCGCGCCGGCCGATCAGCTCGCGCAGGAACTCGATGGCGGCCACCTTGACGTCGGGGAGCTTCACGAACATCGAGGCCGAGGAATCGATGGCGAGACCCAGGGTCAGCGGCAGGTCGGAGGCGTCGCCGAAGCTGGCGATCTCGCGGACCTCGTCCTCCTCGCGCACCGAGAAGGCCTCGCGCGGCAGCCCGCGCACGGGATCGCCGTCCCGGTCGGTGACCACGACGTAGAGCTGGACCAGGTTGACCTCGAGGCTCTCGGCCGATCCCGGCGAGTTGACGAAGAGGACGTCCTCGGCCGACGCGCCGTCGAGGAGGGTGGCGACGGCGCGGACGAACCCCTGCGGACGATCCGCGGGGATGCGCACCGTCCGCCGGTAGGGCGGAGCGATCTCGGCGCCGAGCAGCTCGTCGCGCCAGTAGAACTCGACCCGACGGACCCGGCGCTCCCGCGGCGCCTGGACGTCGGCCTCGACGACCAGGCGGCCGGAGGCGGTGACGTTGCTGCCGGTCCGCTCCTTCCCCACCTCCCGCAGGGTCACCTGGAAGGCGCCCGTGCCGCCGTTGACCAGCAGGCTGTCGCGGCCCAGCTCCCGCCCCGCCGCGTCCAGCGCCACCGCCTCGACCCGCCGGATCCGCGGCAGGGTGCCGAGATCCAGATCGGCCGTGAAGGGAGGCGTCCGGCGGACGGCCTCGCGCTCCCCGTCGAGATAGAACTCGACCTGCGCGACGTCGGTGCTGGAGACGACGGTGCGGAACTCCACCGGCCCCAGCAGCACGCCGCCCCCCGGGTCGAGCAGATGCACGACGCCCGGCGCGGGCAACAGCAAGGCGTCCACGTCCTCCAGCGCGCCGTCGCGCCTGCCGCTCTCCACGTACCCGGCGAAGGTCGCCCCCCAGCCCGGCTGGAGCGGCGAGTCGACGACCACCGAGACCGCGGGGCGCTCGTCCGGAGCGCCGGCGAGCGGAGTCTCCCAGCGCCCTTTTGCGAGCTCGCCCGTCGCGAGCTCCCGGTGCCGCACCTCGACCCGTCCGTCGGCTCCACCGGCGGCCCAGGTCACGCGCAGCCGCTCCGGGGTCCCTCCCGGCCAGCGCGAGGGGTCCGTCTCCACCACCAGGCGCAGGGACTCCTCCGCCGCTCCGGCCTCGACCAGGGCGGCCACCGGGAGGTCGCCCTCTTCCACCTCCGAGTCGAGCAGCTGCCGAGCCCGCGCCTCCGAGAGGGCGAGAGGGGTTCCGCTGTCGATCCAGCGCGCCCCGCCGCCACCGCCTTCCGCGCTCTCGACGCGGTGGCTGCCGGGCGCGGCCGTCCAACGGACGGGGCGCCACCGCGCGAGCGCCGCCAGCGCGCCCGGCAGCTGGTCCGCGGAATCGACGATGCGTCCGCCCGTCTCCTGCGCCAGGGGAGCCGGACCGGAGAGGGGGTCGAGCAGGAGGGGGCGCTCCTGCGGCTGCCGACGCCGCCCCAGCCGCTCCGCGATCTCGCCGGCCTCGAAGAGCACCGCGTCCCCTCCGTCGTCCTCACCGGTCACCGCCGCCTCGACCTCCTCCTCCAGTCGATCCGTCTCGTCCGCGGCGTCCCGGGCTCCTTCGAGTAGGGCGTCCGAGGTCTCGTCCAGCGCCAGCGGCACGACCGTCCATCCCAGCGCCGAGAGCGCCGCGCCGATCGCGTCGACCTGCGGCCACTCGACGACGTCGAGGTCCATCCCCTCGAGCACGGGGAGCGAGCCGTAGAAGCCCTGGGGAGGGTCGAAGCCGCTGCCCACCAGGACCATGAGCCCCGGGCCCTGCGGTCGATTCTCCGCCGCCCAGAGCAGCAGGGCGTCGAGCTCCTCGCGCACCATCGCGACCTCCTGGGAGAGGGCCTCCAGCGCCAGCTCGCGGGCCTCCTCCGGGTCCTGGGAGTCCCGTTCGAGCTCCGCCCGGAGCTCGGCGCGCAGCGCCTCCTGCGCGCCGTCCACCGTCTCCCGCAGGCGCATCCAGGAGAGTGCCTCCGCCAGGGCTTGGCCCTCCCGGGTGGGCGGGATCGCCCGCCGCACGTCCTCGTCCACCACCAGGGCCTCCACCGGCCCCAGGGCGACCAGCCCGTCGACGTTCTGCGAGAGCCGCACGGCCCCATTGCGGAAGGCGAGGGGCGCCGAGAGCAGCCGGTCGAACGCCAGGACGACGCGCCACGGCTCCTCCGCCGCTCCGGCCGTAGCGGTCACCGGCTCGCCGTCCACCAGCAAGCGCACCGACTCCGCTCCGGATGGGACCTCGAGCCAGAGCGCTCGCTCGGCATCGCCGGACGACCTCGCTCCGGCCACCGCGATCAGGGCGGTGAGCCCGACAAGGAAGAGGGCTCGCCGGGCTCGCGGAGTGGGGCGGCGCATCGTCGACAGTCTTCGGATGGAGCGTGGGGAGGGCGGTCTCGGGCAGAGCCTCGTCACAGAGCGAACGTCGAGGAAGCCCGTCTCATTCCCTCTGCTGGCCGAGTCGCTCGCGCACCACCGGCTCGAGCCCGGTGAGCCCCGCGTCACGGCCGATGCGCAGCGCCTCCTCGGGCGAAGCGCCGTCGACGAAGTGGGCGCGCAGCGCCAGCAGAGCCCCGACACGGTTGCCGCTGCCGCAGTGCAGGACGACCGGCCCCTGGACCTGATCGAGGACGAGGTCGAGGGTCCTCGCCTTCTCCTCGCTGATGTCTGCGGCACCGTCCACCGGCAGCCGCAGGTAGGCCAGGCCGAGGGCCTCCACCTCCTTCCCGGTCGGTCCGCCCTCGCCCTCGGTGCTCAGGCTGATGACGGTGCGATAGCCCAGGGAGCCGAGCCGCTCGAGCTGCTCGAGGCTCGGCTGTCCGCCCACCAGGAGTCCGTTCTCGAGCCGCCGGCCGTCGGGCAGCAGCTCGGCCGGCGCGGGTTCCTCCCGCGCCGCGCTCGGCGCCGTCGAGGGCTTCGGCTCGGCGGCGACGGCGGCGGACTCCTCCGCGCGCCCTCCGCAAGCGCCCAGCAGGGCAAGCGCGGCGAGCGCGCCGCGGACCCGGCGCATGGTCACGACCCCTCCTCGTGCACCTGCGCCAGCTTGCGGTAGCCTCGATTCCAGTAGACCAGGGGCGGCGCCTCGATGCCCGCGACGCCGCTCGCCTGGATCTCGCCGACGTAGATGGTGTGCGTCCCGGCCGCGTGACGGGAGTGGATGCTGCAGTCCAGCCACGCCAGCGCGTCCTGGAGAACCGGCGCCCCGGTGGTGGCCGTCGTCCACCGGCCCTGCTCGAAGCGGTCCTCGTCCTTGACCCAGGCGAAGCGGTTGGACAGCTCCACCTGGTCCTCGTGGAGGATGTTGACGGCGAACACCGCTCCGTCCCTCTCGAGCAGGCCGAAGGCGTGGTGGCGCTGGTCGATCATCACGCTGACGAGCGGCGGCTCGGGCGAGACGGAAGCGAAGGCCGACACGGTCAGCCCGTGCACCTCGTCCCCCGCCTTCACCGTGACGATGGTCACGCCGGCGGCGAAGTGGCGCATGGCGTCGCGGAAGGCCTCTGAGCTGATGGGCATGGGATCCCTCCGGCCGGCAGGCACTCAGGCCGGCGTGAGCTCCCGCTTCGCATAGCGGGTGACGACGTAGTCCTCGACGATGGCCTGGAAGCCCCGGGCCAGCTCCTCGTAGGAGCCGCGCAGCGAGGTGAAGTGCTGCCCGTCGACGTAGACCGGGCAGTGCGGAGCCTCGCCGGTGCCCGGCAGGCTGATGCCGATGTTGGCGGCCTTCGACTCGCCGGGACCGTTGACGACGCAGCCCATCACGGCCACGGTCATCGCCTCGACGCCCTCGTAGCGCTCCTTCCAGCGTGGCATGTTGCCGCGCACGTACTCCTCGATCCGCTCGGCGAGCTCCTGGAAGGTCGTGCTGGTGGTTCGCCCGCATCCGGGACAGGCGGTGATGCTGGGGGCGAACCGGCGCAGGCCGAGCGCTTGCAGCAGCTCGACGCAGGCGTAGACCTCCTCCCGGCGGTCACCGCCGGGGCGAGGGGTGAGCGAGATGCGGATGGTGTCCCCGATCCCCTCCTCCAGCAACACGCCCATGGCGGCCGCCGACCAGACCAGTCCCTTGACACCCATCCCCGCCTCGGTGAGGCCGACGTGCAGGGGCTGCCGGGTCCTGCCGGCGAGCTCGCGGTAGACGGCCATCAGGTCACGCGGCCGGGAGACCTTGCAGGAGATCACGATCCGGTCCTCGCCGAGGCCGCAGGCTACGGCCTGGGCGGTCGACTGCAGGGCGGAGACGATCATGCAGTCGTTGTAGATCTCCTCGGCGCTCTTGCCGAGGTCGTGATCCGTGTTCTGCTGCATCCTCGCCATCACCAGCTCCTGGTCGAGCGAGCCGGCGTTGACCCCGATGCGGACCGCCTTGCCGTGGTCGACGGCCACCTTGCAGATGGTGGCGAAGTTGCCGTCGTGCCGGTCACCGCGCCCGACGTTGCCGGGATTGATGCGGTACTTGTCCAGAGCGGCGGCGCACTCCGGATAGCGGGTCAGCAGGACGTGCCCGTTATAGTGGAAGTCGCCGATCAGGGGCGCGTCGCAACCGGCGTCGAGCAGGCGGCGCTTGATCTCGGGCACCGCCCGGGCCGCCTCTTCGACGTTGACCGTGATGCGCACCAGCTCCGAGCCGGCCTCGGCCAGCTCGCGGCACTGGCGCACCGTCGACTCCACGTCGGCGGTGTCCGTGTTGGACATCGACTGCACGGCGATCGGGGCCCCTCCGCCGACCTGCACGGAGCCCACCCGAACGCTGACCGTCTCGTGACGCACCATCGAAAAACAGCATAGCATCGGCCCTCGTCGCCCGATCGCCCTCCCAACGCGCTCCCGCGCAGGAGATCCCGCCCTGGCTCAGCCTTCGAACGACACCCGGCCCCCGGCCGACGATTGGACCCTCGACGACTCGCTCGCCCTCTACAACGTCACGGGCTGGGGGAACGATTACTTCGCGATCAACGCCCGTGGGCATCTGGTGGTGCGTCCGAAGGGGCGCGAAGGCGGGGAGATCGACCTCGAGACCATGGTCCAGGAGCTGCAGGACCGGGGCATCGGCCTCCCTCTGCTGGTCCGTTTCTCCGAGCTCGTGGAGTCCCGGCTCGCCGAGATCCACGGAGCCTTCCGCACCGCGATCGCGGAGGCCGGTTACACCGGCCGCTACCAGGGCGTCTACCCGATCAAGGTGAACCAGGACCGCCACCTGGTCGAGCGTCTCGTCTCCTACGGTGGTCAGTACCACTTCGGTCTCGAGGCCGGCTCGAAGCCCGAGCTGCTGGCGGTGATCGCTCTGCTCGAGGACCCGGAGGCCCTGATCGTCTGCAACGGCTACAAGGACGAGGAGTACGTCGAGATCGCGCTGCTGGCCTCGAAGCTCGGCCGCCGCACGGTGCTGGTGGTCGAGAAGCCCGCCGAGCTGCCGCTGATCGCCAAGGTGGCCGAACGCACCGGCCTCAGGCCGCGCCTCGGCCTGCGCGCCCGCCTCTCGAGCCGCGGCTCCGGCCACTGGCACGAGTCGGGCGGCGTGCGCTCGAAGTTCGGCCTCTCCGGCCGCGAGCTGGTGGTTGCGACGGAGTTCCTCGCCGAGCGCGGCCTGCTCGAGGCCTGCGAGCTCCTCCACTTCCATATCGGCAGCCAGCTCGGCGACATCCGGGCGGTCAAGGACGCCATCCGCGAGGCCGCCTGGGTCTACGTCAATCTCAGCCAGCTCGGCGCCGGCCTGCGCTACCTCGACGTCGGAGGCGGCCTCGGGATCGACTACGACGGGACGCAGACCGAGCGCGCCTCCTCCACCAACTACACGCTGCAGGAGTACGCCAACGACGTGGTCTGGGGCGTGCAGGAGATCTGTCGACCCGCCGGCATCCCGATGCCGACCCTGGTCACCGAGTCGGGACGCGCCACGGTGGCCCACCACGCCGCGCTGATCCTCGACGTGCTGGGGACCGCGGCCCTGCAGGAGGACGAGGAGCCGAGCGAGCCGCCAGCGGACACGGAGACCGCGGTCCGCCTGCTCTGGAACACCTACCAGGGGGCCAACGAGGGAGACGCCCTCGAGGTCTATCACGACGCGGTGGCCTACCGGGACCAGTGCCTGAACCTCTTCCGGCTGGGCAAGCTCACGCTCGGTCAGCGGGCCGTCGTCGAGCAGCTCTACCGCGCCATCCTGCGGCGCCTGCGCCGGGTCCTGACGGCCACCGAAGACGCTCCCGACGAGCTCGAGGAGCTCGAGAACGCGCTCGCCGAGACGTACTTCTGCAACTTCTCGATGTTCCAGTCGCTGCCCGACGCCTGGGCGATCGACCAGCTGTTCCCGGTCGTGCCCCTGCATCGCCTCGACCGGCGCCCGACCGACCGCGCGGTGCTGGCCGACATCACCTGCGATTCGGACGGCAGCCTCTCGCAGTTCATCGGCTGGGACGGACCGGAGAGGAGCCTCCCGCTCCATCCTTGGAACGGCGAGCCGTACCATCTGGGCGTCTTCCTGGTCGGGGCCTACCAGGAGAGCCTGGGCGACCTCCACAACCTCTTCGGCGACACCAACACGGTGGTCGTCTCCCTCGATCCGGAGGGCGGGTACCACGTCGACGAGGTGGCGGTCGGCGACACCGTCGGCGAGGTGCTCGAGTATGTGCACTACGACCGGCGGGACCTGGTCTCACGCGTCCGCCTGGCGACAGAGCGCGCGCTGCGCCAGGGCGACATGAAGCACTCCGAGACCCGGGACCTGCTGCGGATCTACGAGGAGGGACTCGCCGGCTACACCTACCTCGAGGGCGAGTAGAGCCGTCCGTTCGGTGTCCCGCGGCTCCTGCGCTACAATCCGCGCCCTGCCATGACCGCACCGGCACAGGTCACTCTCGAGCTCACGCCGAGGGCCCGCTTCGACGTCATCGACGTCAGCCGCCTCCTCGACCGCGACTTCGGCCGTTTCCTCGACGGCTGTCGTCGCGTCCTCTACTGCTCGCACCACACCACGGCCGGGTACCCCGACCAGCAGCTCGCCGAGCGCCTGGGACACAGCCGTGATCGTCTTTCGGGCTTCCTCGAGCCCTTCCGGAGCCTCTTCCCGCAGGGCGCGGCCTATCGTCACGACGAGATGGAGCTGCGTGACGAGCTGACGGCAGAGCAGAAGCGGGTGGAGCCGCGCAACGCCGATTCCCACCTCACGTTCATGAGCGCGGGCCTGCACAACTGCGTCACCTACGACCACCGCCCGGGCGAACCGGTCTGGTTCGTCGATCTGGACGGCGTGCACGAGCACGGCGTGCGCACCCGCCGCACCACCGTCCTGGGCTTTCAGCGCGACGACGTCGTCGGCGTCAGGATCCTGGAGATTCCGGTCTCCGCCCACCCGATCGACTCGGTCAACCTCTGTGCGCCGGAGCTCGGCCTGGTCGACGGGCTGCAAGAGCAGATCCGCGAGCACGGCGTCGCCAACGGACGCCTCGATCTCGAGCTCCTCGACGAGGAGAGCCACGCCGGGCTGACGGTCAACGAGTACGAGACCCTCCTGATGCGCCACGACCTGCGGGAGGTCCTGCGCGATCCCCTGCGCTACATGGCCGAGAAGGGCCGCAACCTCCTGCGCGACCCCCGCTCCGCCGCCGCCAAGACGCTGAACTACGCCCAGTACGACCTGGTCCAGATCTACAACGAGCTGATGTCCAAGGTCGGCCACGGCGCCGCCTACGTCGAGGAGCTCGTCGCCCGCTTCATCGCCATGCCGACGATCCGTTTCTTCGGCCTGAGGCGCTCCGCCAGCTTTCTCGTCCACGACGGCGATGGCCGCGGCTGGGGCTCCATCGTCCAGGGCACCTACCAGAGCCCCATCCTGGTGCAGTGGTCCCGCTGCGAGCGCGGCGCCCGCCGCGTGCGGGCCACGCTATCGCGGTTCGAGTAGCCCCGGTCGTCTCTTGGCCCTCCAGACCCCTCAGAGCTTGTGAGGCCGTCTGCGTGCGGCAACACCCTGGTAGGGGCGGGGCTTGTCCCCGCCCGGGCGGGGGCGTGGCGCCGACTTCGGCGACGAGATGGACGTGGTCGGGCATGAGGCACGGGGCCTCCACCTTCCTCGCGTGGGTCACACGGCGGCGAGGACCCCCGCCCGGGCGG
>Ga0302046_10005115_pt1 | contig 11594 bp, 7 predicted proteins | sample RVTome_11_FD_200261 | JGI IMG/M metagenome (GOLD analysis project Ga0302046, IMG submission 200261) | Soil microbial communities from uranium-contaminated site in the Upper Colorado River Basin, Wyoming, United States - RVT147D111 (version 2) ... | reverse complement strand
GGCCGCGGGCCGCCAGCCAGGGTCTATCGCCCGAGGTCGCGAGCGGGTCGCCGTCGGGCCACGTCTGGCCGTTGTCGCGCGAGGAGAACACCGACACGTTCGCGAGGTCGATCTCGGTCCCGTAGATCGTGCCCGCGGCGTCGATCGCGAAGTCGGGGTCCGAGAACCCCGTCGACGTGGCGGTGTGCATGTTCTGGAGCGGCAGCATCTCGATCCGGTCCCAGGTCGTCCCGTCGTCGGTCGAGCGCCAGATCGGGGTCTGGTTCCGGTAGTCGGCCACCCACTCGGGGTCGGGATAGGTCCGCAGGTAGGCAAGGGTGGTCCCCAGGTGGGCGCTGTAGATGATGCTCCCGTCGTTCGCGATCACGGTGACGGGCTCGCCGCCCGGGCGGTGCTGGTCGACGAAGACGGGGGTGTGGAACCGGAGCGCCGGCGGGTCGGGCGGCGCGCACGGTTCGGCGGCCGCGGAGCTCGCGACGAGGGCGGACCCCCCGAGCGTCAGGACGAGGAGCGCTGCGCGGGCTCGCATCACGATCCCTCCACCGTGCGGACGCGCGGGCCGCCGATCTGGCGTACCGCGTACCCCATCCCCGAGCTCACGTTGTCCACCCCGCCCGTGCCCTTGCAGCCCGTGCTCTCGCAGCTATCCGAGATCGCGGCCCAGAAGCCGCCGTCGAGGGGCGAGACCGTGATCTCGATGAAGTCCCACAGCGGACCGCATCGCCCGGGGCCGCAGTTGCCCTTGTGGATCGGGTCGCTCGGTGGGTTCGCGGTCGTGGAGACGAACAGGGGGTTCTCCTCGAGCGCGTTCGTGGTGACCATCGTGTACTGGTTCCACCTGCGTCCCGACCCACCACTCGAGCCCGCCGTGTTGCCGGGGAAGGTGATCGCGACCTTCCCTTCCTCGCCCGCCTCGAGCTCGGGGAAGTTCACCTCGCGTACGCCCGGCGGAGCGATCATCATCGGCTCGCCGAAGGTCGCCCCGTGATCGGTGGAGATCGCCAGCCACGGAAGCCGGTTCTGAGCGTCCCACCACAGCATGTACACGTTGTCGGCGTCGTCGGTGGCCACCGCGATGTGGGTCGAGGCGGCGCTGATCGTCGACGAGACCTGCGAGCGCCGGAACGTAAGGCCGCCGTCGTCGGAGGTCGCGAGCCACGCTCTGCCGCAGTGGCCCTTCGGCAGGAACAGGCGTCCCTCGGAGTCGGTGTCGAGGTGCCCGGCGAGTCCGCCGCACAGGCCCCCGGCGGCCGGGTCGTAGCCCTGGAAGGCGGGGGTCCCCGAGCCGGTCCACGTGATGCCGCCGTCGAGGCTGCGGTGGCACCAGCTGAACGCCACGTGGTTGGAGCAGTACCAGATCACGTTCGGATAGATCGTCTCGAGCGCCTCGAGGTTCGGCGGGAACGGGCCCACGCCGAAGCTCTGGTGGTCGACGTTGAAGGCGCCGCACGCGAGGGGGTTGGAGATCCAGCTCGTGCCCTCGTCGTCGGAGATGTTGAGGAACAGGCACGCGCCCGCGGCCTCGGGCTGGAAGAGGCGATCGGTGTCCTGGTCCACGTACACGTACGGGTCGGCGTTGGTCGGCGGCAGCGGCTCGCCCTGCACCGGGACGCGCGGGGTCCGATCGACCCAGCCCACGCCGCCGTCGAACGAGGCCCGGACGTGGGTGACCGGCAGCACGATCGCCTTGCTGTCGTCGTGCCAGGACGCCGCGTAGAACGCGTTGCCCTTGCTGTTGACGCCGATCGTGGGCTCGAGGGCCCGCCGCCCGACGCTCTGGGACTGCACCTGAAGGAGCTCGCCGTCGTAGCAGTTCGGCGGGTCGTCCTCTTCACCCGTGCAGATCGGGATGTTCTCGCTGAACGTGAGCACCCCGCCCTCCATGCCGCCGGGGTGGAACACTTGGTCGATCCCACCGATCACCGGGATCACCACCTCCGACCCCGCCTGGGTGCCCCCGAACGCGCCCGAGGACATCATGAGGGTGAGGACGGCGATCAAGGCGAGCTTGCGGCTGCGACGGCGGACGGGCATCACGGCTCCTTCTGCTAGAGGTCGATGGCTTCTTCGGCTTCTTCGTCACCTCTGGCCCTCATCCCTTCGTGCAGGTGCACAAATGCACGGAGCAGGAGTCCGGGCCGCTCCGGCGAAGTATTGGAGGATGCCCACACGAAGGAGGACCGGGATGTCTCTGCCCGTCCGCTCGCTGCGTTCCACCGTCCCCGTCGTCGTCGCGTTGAGCCTGCTGGCACCGATGGCGGCCTCGACCCCGCCGGCCGCGGCGGTCCGCGACGGCACTCCGACCGTGGGCACCTCGGTGCGCAACGATCTCTCGCCCCCGCTCGCGGATCTCGCTCGCACGCAGCCGCCGGTGTCGCTGACGGGCTACCGCGAGCACGACGAGACCCTGCCGCTGCCCCCCGGGGGCGCCCCCCGGGTCGATCCCGCGCTCGACCGCTCGGCCTCGCTCGACGCGATGCCCGAGCCGCTCCTCACGTTCGAGGGCAACGACGGCGTGGACAACCCGGGCGCCCTGTTCCTCCTGCCGCCCGACACGAACGGCGACGTGGGGCTCGACCACTACGTGCAATGGGTGAACCTGGTCCTGTCCGTATGGACGAAGGACGGCACGCGCGTCCTCGGGCCGGTCGCCGGCAACACGATCTGGTCGGGGTTCGGAGGCGTGTGCCAGACGACGAACAACGGCGACCCGATCGTGCGCTACGATCACCTCGCCGACCGGTGGATGATCAGCCAGTTCGCCGTCCCCGGAGGCTCGGCCGGCTACCACGAGTGCGTGGCCGTGTCGCAGACCCCCGATCCCACCGGCGCCTGGTACCGCTACGACTTCAGGTTGAGCAACACCGTCTTCAACGACTACCCGAAGCTTTCCGTGTGGCCCGACGCCTACTACATGTCGATCGTGCAGTTCGCCCCCGGCTACGCGGGGCCGGGGGCGGTGGCCTTCGAGCGCGAGGCGATGCTCGCGGGCGAGCCGGCGCGCTTCGTCTACTTCGAGCAGGGCAGGAACCCGGGCCTCCGGCCGCAGCTCCCGGCCGACCTCGACGGTTCGAATCCGCCGCCGGCCGGGTCGCCGAGCTACTTCGTCGCCTCGGTCGACGGCACGCCCGACCGCCTGAGCGTCCACCGGTTCCGGGTCGACTGGTCCGACCCCGCCGCCTCGACCTTCACGGGCCCCGTGGATCTCCCGGTCGCTGCGTTCGACTCCGAGATGTGCCCGAGCGGGGACCCGACGCGAGGCTGCATCCCCCAGGCGGGCAGCCCGGCGCGGCTCGACGACATCTCCGACCGCGTGATGTACCGGCTCGCCTACCGGAACTTCGGCGACCACGAGTCGATGGTGGTGAACCAGACCGTCGACGTGAACGGGCTCGACCTCGCCGGCGTCCGCTGGTACGAGCTTCGGCGATCCGGCGGTGAGTGGGCCGTGCACCAGCAGAGCACGTTCTCGCCGGGGATCGAGCTGCCCCAGGGGGTCCACGTGCCGAACCCGGTCGACCATCGCTGGATGGGAAGCATCGCGATGGACTCCTCGGGCAACATGGGTCTCGGCTACTCGATCTCGGGGGTGCACCGGTTCCCCTCTGTCGCGTACACGGGCCGGCTCGACGGCGATGACCCCAACACGATGCCGCAGGGCGAGGTGATCATGTGGCCCGGCGAGGGCTCGCAGCACTTCGTCATCGGGCGCTGGGGCGACTACAGCTCGATGACGGTCGACCCCACGGACGATTGCACCTTCTGGTACACGAACGAGTACTACCCGGTGGCCCCCGCCGAGGGCGTGAACCTATCGCCATGGCACACCAGGATCGGGGCCTTCCGGTTCCCGCAGTGCGGCTCCGACCTCGAGGTCGCTGTGGCGGCACCGGACGAGGTTCCGACCGGCTCGTCGATCACCTACGAGGTGACCGTGACCAACCCCGGGCCCGGCGCGTCGCAGGGCGTGACCCTCACCGACGCGCTCCCCGCGGGGACGACGCTCGTCTCGGCGGCCCCGAGCAGGGGGACGTGCGAGGGCGAGGCCGAGGTGACCTGCGCGCTGGGCACGCTCGGGATCGGGGAGAGCGCGGTCGTGGAGATCGTGGTCGTCGCCGGTCAGCCCGGCACTCTCGAGAACGTGGCCACCGCCGCGAGCGTGACCCGGGACCCCGACGCGGCGAATAACGCCGTCACGTCCGTGACCGCCGTGACCTGAGACCGGCTCAGCCCTGCGGCGCCTCGAGGACCGCGACCCCGTACGGGTGCACGTCGGTGTGGGAGGAGACCGCCGCCTCGAAGTAGTCGAGCCGCAGGTACGTGCTGTAGTCGAACAGGTGCGCGATCACCTCGTCGACGCCGTCGCCGTCCAGGTCGGCCACGTCGAACGCTCCGTTCCAGATGTCCCGCCCGCCCCCATAGCGGAGCGCGACGCGCGGGTGGTCGCCGGAGCCCGGGGGGGTCCACGTGGCCAGGTCGTCGCGGTAGGCGCGGATCATCTGCGTGTCGGTCCCGAGCTGGAGGTGTCCCCAGGTGCCGAGGTCGGCGGTGCCGAGCTGGCGCAGCTGACCCATCTCGAGCTCGGTCGCATCGGGCCCGTCGAAGCGCATCGCCCCCCACCAGCTCATCGCGAGGAGCCGGCCATCGAGGCTCCCGACGCCCGTGGGGATCGAGTGCTGCGCCGAGGTGTGCTCGGCGAGCATCTCGCCCGTCGACGCGTCGATCGCGACCATCCGGGCCTGGAAGCGCGGGGTGGTGCCGGACCACCCCTGATAGGTCATCAGGAACGCCTCGCGTCCGGTGCCGTCGACATCTCCATACCTCACCGTGCGCCACTGCCGGGTCTTGAGGCCCGGCTCGACCTCGTCGCCGGCCCAGAGGAGCTCGCCGGTCGCGCCGTCGAGGCCCTGGATCAGGGCGTGGTGCCCGTGCGTCACCTTCCCGATGCCGTGGTTCACGGGGCGCGTTGGGTGCTGGTAGACGATCTGGACCGCCACGGTCCCGTCGGGTGCCACCGCGGGGGTGCTGAAGTGCATGTCGCCGACCGGGATCGGCGCGTACGTCCACAGGCTGGAGCCGTCGGCCCCACGCCAGGCGGTGAGCGAGGTCGAGGGCACGAGGAGGTCGTCGCGACCGTCGCCGTCGAGGTCGGCGATCGTCACCGTCCAGATCAGCTCCCCCGGGAAGGGCAGCGTGAAGCGGATCTCGCCCGTCGCGGGGTCGGCGACGTGCACGGCCTCCTCGGCGACGATGACGAGCTCGGGGCCGCCCTCGCCGTCGAGGTCGGCGAGCCGCAGCTCGTGGACCGCGTGCGTCGCGTCCACCTCCCACAGGGGCGACGGCAGCCCGTCGAGGTCCCGCCCGTCGGCGGCGACGACCGCGCCGCTCTCGATCCCCAGGAGCAGGTCCTGGGTGCCGTCCTCGTTCACGTCGAAGGTCTCGAGCCCGTACACGTTGCCGGGCAGGCCGCGGTCGATGGCGGTGTCGCCGGTCGCCGGGTCCACGATCGTGAGCCGCTGCGTCCATGTGGAGCCGATCGCGACCGTCTCGCCGTCGCGCTCGCCCGCTCCGAAGTAGGAGGGGAAGGGCACGTGCTCGTCGCGCGTCCAGCGCACCGTCCCGGTGGCGCCGTCCAGCCCGTGGAGGCGCGAGACGTACACGTTCTCGACCGCGGGGTGCTCGTAGGTGCCGACGACGACTGCTCCCTCCCCGGCCACGATCCGGTAGGGGAAGGCGACCGCCGGCGCGCCGCGCGCGTGGGTCCAGAGCGGGTCCAGCGAACGCGTGTGCGCCACCACCTGCCCCTCGCCGATGTCGTCGTCGGTCGCCTCGGTGGGGGCGAGGAGGACGCCGGCCGACAGGATCTCGGCGCCGGGAGCCGGAGCGACGTCGGCCAGCTCCACGTCGAGGAGGATCGTGCCCTCGTAGGTGCGGCGGGCGGTCTCGGCTCCGGTCGCGGCGTCGAGGTGGAGCAAGGTCGCGTCGTAGGCCTGCCCCGGGTCGGTGTGCATGTGCACCAGCACGCCTTGCGCGTCGGCATCGACGGTCCGCGGGTAGCCGGCCGTGGCGACCGACCAGATCGGCTCGCCGGTGGCCGGGTCGGTGAGGACCACGGTGCCCCGTACCGGGGCTCCCGACCCGAGCGGCGACACGGTCGACGCCACCAGCACGCCGCCGGCGGCGGGCTCGAGGTCGAGGATCGCTCCGGCCTCTGACCCCGTGTCCACCCGCCAGGCCTCGGCCGCCGACCACACGCCGTCCTGCTCGACCAGGTCGAGGGCGAGGACCGCGGCGCTCTGTCCGCCACCGCCCTGCCGTCCGACGAGCAGGCGGCCGTCCAGGACCCGCACCTGGGTGGCGGTGCCGGGAAGCGACTCCGACCACAGCACGCGTCCGTCGGTGCCGTCGAGGACCGTGACGCGCGGGAGGTAGGCGAGCTGGGGCGGACACGCCACGAGGGACCAGTGCGCGGCCGCCACGTCGTCCACGCCGTCGCCGGTGAGGTCGCCGACGTCGAACGGCCGGTCGCTCAGCACGTCGAAGGGATCGCTCGGGTCGAGGCCGTACAGCAGGTACGGGAGGGCGAGGTAGGGCAGGTCCCACGCGTCGTGGAGCGCGACGACGTCGGTGGACCAGAGTACGTCGCCGTCCCGGTCGATCACCGAGACGTCGCCGTCCCAGTGGAGCCGCGCGTGCGCGCCATCGCCCAGACCGCGGACCGGCGCGTGCACCGCCTGCCCGCGCGGGGTGGGGAGCCGGCCCGCCTCCTCGAAAAAGGCCTCCGGGGTGTCTTGTGGCTCCCCGCATCCGTCCTCCGCGGGCGCCTCGGCGACCACCAGCTCCCGGACGTCGACATCGCTCGCGCCGCAAACCTCGGCGAGGTCCGGACGGCCCAGGGAGGGCGCGCCCGACGCGACCGCGTCGGCGTCCCAGCCGGGCAGGAGCCCCGTGGTCTCGTCGCACGCGCCGGCCCGGACCCGGTCGAGGAAGCCGGCCTCGAGGTCGGGCGCGGCGGCCCGGGTCGGCGCCGAAGCTGCCGGCGCGGGGAGGAGCATCAGGAGGGCGAGCACCAGGGCGCGCGGACGGTGGCGGATCGCGGCGAGCATCGGTCTCCCTTCGTGGGCGTCCCTAAGAGGTTCTCCGTCGCCCTGCGCGATCCCTGCCCCCGCGCTCGAGGTCCTCGCCGATTTATGCACCTGCACAAAGGGATGAGTCCGTCGGGGGCGAAGGTGTCCGGGACCGAAGTAGGCGCTTCCTAGAGGAGGAACCGATGCCCAAGACCCGCACCGCCCTGATCGCGCTTGGCGTGATGCTCGCCCTCACCGCCCCCGCGCGGGCCGTCCCGACGGTCACGATGCTCACCCCGACCGAGGGACAGGTGTTCTCTCAGCCCGACTCGAACGGGATCCCGATGGCGGGCAAGGTCGCCTTCGACATCCCGACCGCCACGAGCCAGGCCTATTACCTGCGCCGGACCGCGTGCCAGGACGACAAGCGACTCTCGCTGGTGCTGGGCTCCGAGACCACGAGCTGCGCGGACCACAACAGCGACACCCCCGCCAACGAGGCGACCCGGACTGCCGCGATCTGGGAGGCCGTCGACGGCGCCCCGTTCGCCTTCGACGCCTCCCGCGCGATCACCGGCCAGATGGTCCTGTCGAGCTTCAACGAGCCCAACCAAGTGGGCGCCGGGCAGACGATCATCGAGATCGCGCTCTCGGGGAACACGGGTGGATCCGAGGTGAGCCTCGGCTCGACGCAGGTCGAGTACGTGGCCCTGCCGGGCCAGGCCTACACGACCCCGTGGTCGATCCTCCCACCCGCCTCCACCGACAAGCGGGACTTCACGTCGCTCAGGATGGCGATCACGATCCGCGGCATGCACGTGCTGCATGGCTACATCCGGCCCAACGAGAGCAGGCTCGTCCTGCCGACCTTCACGGCGAGCTTCGATCGCCGGGTGCAGGTGCGGATCGGGACCGGCCTGTTCGAGCAGGCGGCGATGACCCCCGACCTCACCTCGTGGTCGGGGGCGGTCCCGATGCCCCTCGAGGGCTCCTACCCCCTCCAGGTCCGCGCGGTCCAGGGCGACACCGTCTCGGCGGTCGTGACGCGGAACATCGTCGTGTCCTCGTAGGGGCCGGCACCCGCGCGGGCGCGCCCCGTTGGCGTGACGGGCCAGGACGGGGCATGATGCGGCACTGATGTCCTTCCAGGTCTGGGTCCTGATCCATCTGGTCGGCGTGGTCGGGTTCGCCGCGTCGCACGGCGTCTCGATGGCGGTCTCGTTCCGGCTGCGCAGCGAGCGCGACCCGGCGAAGATCAACGCGCTGCTCGACGCGTCGAGCCGATCCATCACGCCCCTGTACATCTCGCTCCTGGTCCTGCTCGCCGGCGGTGTCGGGGCGGCGTTCAGCGGCCGCCTGTGGGGGTTCGGCTGGATCTGGGTCTCGATCGCGACGCTCGTGATCGTGATCGGTGCGATGTACGGGCTCGCGACGAGCTACTACAAGCGGGTGCGCGTCATCGCCCAGGCGATGGAGGAGGGCACCGAGGCCGTCACGCCCGAGCGGTTCGACGAGGTGCTGCGCTCGGGCAGGCCTCTCGCGATCATCGTGATCGGGATCGCGGGGCTCGCGTTCATCCTTTACCTGATGGTGATGAAGCCGACGCTCGGCCTCGCGCCCTCCGCCACGCCCCCCGGGCCGGGCGAGGGCGGGGTCGAGATCGCGGCCGTCGACCTTGCGTTCACGACCGACACGGTCGCGATCCCCGCCGGCGAGCCGTTCGCGATCGTGTTCGACAACCGCGACGCCGGCGTCCCGCACAACGTCGCGATCTACACCGACGAGACCGCGGCCGAGGCTTTGTTCGTCGGCGAGACCTTCCCGGGTCCTCGGATCGAGCGCTACGAGGTCCCGGCGCTCGATGCCGGGTCCCTCTTCTTCCGGTGCGACGTGCACCCGGCCACGATGGTCGGCACGCTCGAGGCCGGCTGATGGGCTACCGCACGATCGTGGTCGGGACCGACGGGTCCGAGACCGCCACGCGCGCGGTCGACAAGGCGGTTCGGTTCGCGAAGGAGGTCGACGGGACGATCGTGCTCGTGTGCGCCTCGGCGCCGGTCGGGCTCACCGACGATCGCGCCGAGGCCGTGCTCGAGGCCGCGAGCGATCGCGTGCGGCGCAGCGAGGTGGCGGTCGACGCGGTGGTGCGCGAGGGCGCTCCCGAGGACGTGATCCCCGCGGTGGCGAACGAGCGTGACGCCGACCTCGTGGTGGTGGGGAACGTGGGGATGGGCAAGGCGAAGCGGCTCTCGCTCGGCCCGATCCCCGAGCGCGTGATCAAGGATTCGCCGGCAGATGTGCTCCTCGTGCAGACGCAGCAGGAGCGTCCGGTCGACCCGGAGCGCCACGGCCTCTACGGACGGATCGTGGTCGGGACCGACGGCTCCTCGACCGCGAGCGAGGCCGCGCGCAAGGCCTACGACCTCGGGATGATGCTCGGCGTCGGGGTCACACTCGTGTACGTGGCCGGCGACGAGCTCCTCGGCGCGATCGCCCTCGAGCGGACGCAGAAGGCGAAGCCGCGCGCGCTCGGCGTCGAGACCCGCGTGGAGCACGGCGAGCCCGCGCAGCAGCTTGCGAAGGTCACGGCCGAGCAGGACGACGGGCTCGTCGTGGTCGGGAACAAAGGGATGACCGGCGCGCGCAAGGTGCTCCTCGGGTCCGTGCCGCTCCAGGTCGCGCACGGCGCCCCCGGCGACGTGCTGATCGCCAAGACCGTGGACCGCACGATCGCCGACCTCGCGCCCGGCACCGGCGGCCTCGTGAACGTCGGCGGCCGCCGCCTCGCCGTGTACAAGGCCGAGGACGACTCGATCGTCGCCCTCTCGCCCCGCTGCTCGCACATGGGCTGCACGGTGGACTGGAACCCCGCCGACGCCACCTGGGACTGCCCCTGCCACGGCTCCCGCTACGCGAAGGACGGCGACGTGATCCAGGGCCCGTCCAAGGCCCCGCTCGACCCCGCCGACGCCTAGCGCGGTTGGCTTCCACCGGGATCGGCTCGGTCGTGGCTCAGTCGTCGAAGGTCGCGGCGTCGAGGCGGCGGCGGTTGACGTGGACCTCGAAGACGTCGGGCCTCGCGTAGTGGCCGGTGGGGTCGAAGCTCTGGCGCTCCTCGCGGACCCGCGCGAGGTCGACGTCTGCGACGACCAGACGCTCCTCGCCTCTCACCGGCTCCACGACCCACTCGCCGCCGGGGCCGGCGACCGCCGAGCCGCCGTCGTAGAGGAGGCCGGTCTGTCCGGCGAGCGCGGCCTCGCGCAAAGGGAACCCGTCCGGGATGTCCTCGGCGCGGAGCAGCGCGCCCGCCGAGAGCACGAAGACGCGTCCCTCGCGGGCGATGAAGCGGGTGGCGTCGCGCGTGAGCCCGGTCGAGCCGGGCCATGCCGCGACGTGGAGATCCTCGCCGCCCGCGTAGAGCGCGTGACGCGCCTGGGGCATCCAGTTCTCCCAGCACAGCAGGCCGCCGGCCCGCGTGCCGGCCACGTCGTGCACGTCGAGCCCGGCCCCGTCGCCGGTCCCCCACACGAGCCGCTCCTCGTAGGTGGGGGAGAGCTTGCGGTGCGCGCTCACGATCCCGCGCGCGGGGTCGATCGCGACCAGCGTGCACCACACGGTTCCGCGCCCGGGCCCCGAGCCCCTCTCGGTGATGCCGAGGTAGGTGAATACGCCGTGGTCGCGGACCGCCTCGGCGATCGCGGCTAGCTCGGGCCCGTCGGCCTCGACGGCCGCTTCCAGGTAGTAGGCGTAGGCCACCTTCTGGTCGGCGGCGTCGAAGCGGGCGCCGTCGGTACGCGAGACCCAGAACGGGTAGCCGGACAGGAACGTCTCGCCGAAGGCGAGCAGCTCCACGCCCTCGTCGGCGGCGCGGCCGATCCACTCGGTGACGCGTTTCGTGGTGGCGTCCTTGTCGCCCCACGCGGGGGCGGTCTGCGCGGCCGCGATCCTCACGTGCGCATCCTCGCACACCCGCGCGATCGCGACGTTGCTCGGTTCCCCAGGTGAGGAGTAGTGTCGCCTGGTCGCTGCTGGAAGGGGGAGATCAGGATGAGCTCACCGATGGGGCGTCTCGCGCGGCTGCCGGTGGCGGTAGTGGTCGGCATGGTGGCGGGGAGCGTGCTGCTGCTCCCGGCCGGCGCGCACTACAACCCCGACGTGCAGAAGTTCGCGCACCTGAAGAAGCACTTCGTCGCGAAGGCCGCCGCGCGCAAGCCCGGGACCATCAACGCGGCCAAGAACCCGGTGGACTGGACGAAGCTGAAGGGCGTCCCCGACGCGCTGGCCGACGGAGACGACTCGACCGACGGCTTCACGGCCACGAAGCTGGGGCCGGCGGACATGCCCGATGCTCCGCTCACCTCGGCGGCCTCCGTGATCGGCACCGTGGCCCTGCCGGCGGGCAGCTACTCGGTGTTCGCCAGCCTTTATATCACTCCGCCGGCCACGGATCACGAGGCGGAGTGCCGGCTCGAGCTGGGGGCCGCAGCCGACGATTCGGGGACGCTGGAGGTCGAGCAGTCCGAGGTC
>Ga0302046_10005114_pt1 | contig 11595 bp, 9 predicted proteins | sample RVTome_11_FD_200261 | JGI IMG/M metagenome (GOLD analysis project Ga0302046, IMG submission 200261) | Soil microbial communities from uranium-contaminated site in the Upper Colorado River Basin, Wyoming, United States - RVT147D111 (version 2) ... | reverse complement strand
GTTGGGAGAAGAACGTGGCCAACTACGCGGCCTTCCTTCACCTGGCTTGTGCCTTCATCGTTTGGCGCAACTGCCCGGTTTTCGGATAGGCTCTTAGCCACTTCTTCATCTAGCTCAGGGAATTGATCCTGAATATGCTTCAGCATTCGTTCATATAGCCACTTTCTAGGACAAAGATCAAACCGAATCGGAATATTAAAATCATAAGGGTCATTAAAATCATCTGGGTTTGTGAAGTTGAGTCCGTAGTATTGTGTAAAAAGTAGGCCGGATGGAAATGGCCACCGCTTTCCGCTAGGTTTAGATGAGCGACAAGTTCAACCAACCCTAGCATCGAGACGATGGCCACGCTTGAGATTACCCTCGACGATAACCAATTGCAAACTCTCCTCCGTAGTGATGATCGACTCCAGCAGCTGCTGGAGTCGATGTTGAATCAACTTCTGCAGGCTGAGATGACCGAGCCCTTGAAGGCGGCACCCGGCGAGCGCACCGACCAACGAAAGGGCTACCGTAACGGTAGGTATCAACGCAAGTTGACCACGCGCGTAGGCACGCTCGAGTTGGACGTGCCGCGTGACCGGGAGGGCCGATTTCAGACGGAACTCTTCGAGAGATACCAGCGCTCGGAGAAGGCCCTGGTGCTGAGCTTTATGGACATGTACGTCAGCGGCGTCTCGACGCGCAAAGTAAAACGCATTACGCGCACACTCTGTGGGCGGGACTTCTCCAAGAGTACCGTCAGTAAGCTCTGCATGGCCCTCGACACCCAGGTCCGGGCCTGGTGTGAACGCCCTCTCGATGCGAGGGCCTTTCCCTTCCTCATCGCTGATGCGATCCAGGTGAAAGTGCGCCGTCAGGGCGCCGTGCGTGCCACGACGGCGCTCTTGGCTATCGGCATCAATGAGGCCGGCTACCGGGAGATCCTCGGCCTGCAGGTCGCCTTCGGCGAGACCGGGCAGGCCTGGCAGGACTTCTTCGCCTCGCTGCGTCGGCGTGGACTCTATGGCGTGGAGTTTGCCCACGAGCGATGCCCACGAGGGGCTCGCCTGTGCGCTCGAATCGACGTTTCCCGGTGTCATCTGGCAACGCTGCCAGGCGCACTTTATGCGTAACGTGCTCGATGCCACGCCAGAGCAACTCCGCGACGAGGTGCACGAGCACCTAATCCGGATCCTACGTGCGGCGACACCGGAGAAGGCGCGAGCCGCCTTCGAAGAGGCCCAGGCGTTGCTCGACGGTCAGGCCGACAAGGCGCTGGCGAAGCTGGAGGCGGGCTTTGAGGACGCCACAGCGGTACTGGTCTTGCCGGCGAAATATCGGCGGCGTCTGCGCACGACCAACATGCTCGAACGCTTCAACGAAGAGATCCGGCGACGGGAGCGAGTGATCCGCATCTTTCCGAATGTGACGGCGGCCTGGCGTTTGATCGGGGCGCTCTCGTGTGAGCAGCACGAGGCGTGGTCGACGGGTCGGGTTTACCTGAACATGGAGGCGTTCTTTGCCTGGAAGGCGGCCTTGGAGAAGCCGGAGGCAGCCCGGCGGGCAGCTTAAATTAGCATTACCTGGCAGAAAGTGCTTTTACACATAACTGTGGACTTGATCCGCCATCATTTTCTCTAAAACGATAGTGCCAAGTGCGAAACCTCAAGTGATTTAATGTCAAGCATCCTTCCTGACCGCATTAACTTGACTGGGAAGTAAGATCGCTGATCCTACCCAAAGGCCCACTCCACTTCTTTTTTCGTAGCCTCCATGCCGAGCAGCTCGCGGACGCGCCGCTCTCCCTCCGCCAGGTAGTACTGGAAACCCAGGGCGGCGAGACGGGGCACGAGGGACAGGGCCTGCCGCCTGCGGGATCGACCGAAGAACCTGTGACCGCGCAATCGGCCAAACCTTTCTGGATGTGCCTTGAGGGCGCGGCGCGCTTCCTCCGCCGAGGCCGTCACGCACAGCTGGAGAAAGGCGCGCCGAGCTGCCTTTGCATCCCGGAAGACGTGCGCCGAGACACGGATGAAATCCTTACCGTACGCCTCGAAGGCAGCCGAGGCCTCGGGCTGCACCTTTTCATGGTAAGGGTTAGGGTCGAACGTCTCCTCAAAGATCTGGTCGTAGAGGTAGTTCGGGCGGCGCAGCACGAGCGGCTGCTTGCCACGTGCGAAGACGAAGCAGTACCGGTCATCAAGCGTGCGTGCCTCTTCGGGCTGGATGAGCTTGCGCCGGGTCTCCCGGAGGGTGCGGGACCGGCCCCGCGTGGTCGACATCGTGAAGAGCCCTTTCCCCTGTTTGTTCAGGTTCTCCGACTCCTCGATGTACGCGACGGTGTGATCACCGGCCAGTTCGCTGATGAACTTGCAGGCCTGGTCGTCATTGGCGGCCCAGAGGATCTGCAGCGTGGTGTTGGTGATGAAGTTGCGCCAGAGGGGGCCGTAGATGTCCTCTAACTGGGCCACCGACTGCACGATGACGAGGTATTGCATGCCGAAGCTTCTGTGGGCGGAGAGCCCTTCGTCGATGCGGTCGAACCGTTGAAGACGTGGGAACTCATCGAGGAGGAAGAGCACGGGATGAGGTGGGCGGTGCCGCAGGCCGAGCAGCCGTGCTTGCGCGCAGGCGATCATCACACGAACGAAGCGGCTGTAGTTGTCCAGTCGTTCGATCGGAATGATGAGGTAGACCGTCGTCGGCTGCGTCTTGAGCGCCGTGAAATCAAACGTGGAGCGCTCCAGGGCGCGCTGTATGGCGGGAGAGTCGAGAAACTCCGTCTGGGAGCGGGCCGTCGAGACCACGCTGGAGAAGGTACGCTCGTCCATGTCGGCGAACTGGGCGCCGCGCTTGCGGACGATCTCGTTCTCGTGTTCCATCATCTCGCGGAGCAACTCGCGCAGCTCTGTGTCGGAGAGCGTCAACAGGCGGCGCACCTCGATGAGGCTGCGGCGGGGGTTGTAGGTCTTCACCGTCCGATAGGTCATCCCGGGATACCACGAGTCCGCTTCGAGGGCCTCCAGGGCGGCTTCCAGGTCCGCAGACACGCCATTCCCCCCTTCCCCATTCGATGCCGGCCCGGTGCCCTCGTCGAAGCCGGAGAAGGTCCGAAAGGCATCGACCAGTTCGGCAAGCGAGGCGAGAGCAGCGTAACCCGTACCGTCGGAAGCTTCGCCGGCGCCGTACCCGTGGCCGTCGGACGAGGCGCTCTGGGCCATGCTCAGGGCGCGCTGTTGCCGGTGGTATGCTTCAAAGTCGGGAACGCGGACCTCCCGCATGCGGCGGTGGGTGTAGGCCACGTAGAGGATCAGGCCCGTCAGGAGCTGGCGGGCGTTGTCCACGAAGAACGGTTCCTTTTCCTTCCCGGTCTTGATGACGAGCATCTCGCTGATCATCTTCGCGTCGTCGAACGCCCGTGTCTCTACCGGCCTCGCCTGGCCGGAGCCGGGCGCACTGCCGGAGAGGTCATGCTCGGTCACGATCATGTCGAGCGGGTTAAAGGCGTCGCCTCCCTCCCCGAACGGTTCGAGGCGCCGCACTTGCTGGCGAAGCCTTCGGCGCCGGCACCGGCCCGTAACCGCATACAGCTCTCCCTTGATGTCCAGGACAAAGCACGATCCTTCATGTGAGAGCAGCGTGGGGATGGCAAAGCCCACGGTTTTTCCACCCCCGGTGGGCGCGCAGACGAAGGTGTGTGCACCGGTATCGTCGTAAAGCAGCCGCTCCTCCCCTTCCCGGTACCCAACCGGAATGCCATGCTGCAGCTGGCCGCTTGCTTCCGTAAACCACGCGCCGTCTCCAAAGTGGGCCGACCCGTACGTCCCCGAGGCCTTGTGATAGCGCGGACGAGCGACCGTAACGAAGATCACTACCATTCCGAATAAGAGCAGCCCGAAGAGCAAGAGCGCTCCTTCCTTGAGCACGGGCTGGGCAATCGGATGCTCCCACATCGTGTGCAGCCAGATGCCGAGCCCGTGGGGGGCATAGAGATATGGGAATGAAAAAAAGTAGCTCAGCGCGCCGGTGTAGCCCAGGCTGGCTGCCGTACATACGAGTCCGGAGCGGAGCGATTTCTTTACCACGAGGCAGACGACCATGCACAGCAGGGCCAGCGCGAGCAGGACCATCCACAGATATGAGAGGGCAGGCGCCAGCGACTCAGGCACCGCCGCACGAGGGACGCCGAGCCGAGGGTCGAAGGCAAAGCGCCTGGCCACGTACTCCGTAGCTCCGAAAGCAGAGAGCGCGAGCACGACGAGCATGCCCAGAATCACCCCGACCGGGCTGCCCTTGCCGAGACTTTGAACCTGTTTTCGGCTCAGGATGTCAGGTCTTTGCTGCGACATGGGCGTGGCATCAAGGAGGCCCGTGCTCACGACCGGTGTGGACGGCGAGATCACCGCCCGGGCCGCCAGAGAGACTATCCTCTGAAGGTGTCAGGGCCGGTTCCCGAACGTCACCAGCGGCGAGGTCGTGGGGCGAGTTGAAGGACCGGTGGGCACCAGTGGAGGGGGTGGCACCTGTGGCGCGTAGCCCGGCCGCACGTCGAGCGGCGAATAGCCGAAGGGGTCGGGCTCGAGGTTTCCCTCGTAGTAAGGGCGTACCATGTCGACGTCGTCACCCAGGATGAGGACGCCCCGCAGGCCGCTACGCAGCTTGATCGTGTTGGGACGGTTCAGCACGCGGTCCATCTCCTTGGAGATGACACGGTTGATCTCGCCTATGATGTGCTGCGCGGCGATGTCTTCGGGCGAGCGGTAGACGTTGTCGATCGGGATCTCAACGGTGCGACCATCCGAGCCCTCGAATACGATCACGTCGCTGCCCCGCGTGTTGCCCGATGCCACCGACACGGCGACCCCGGTCAGCGACAGGACGGCTATAGAACCGAACTTGCCCAGCAAGTGGCGGTCAACACGACCGGTTGGGTCATAGGCGGCCGCATCTTCAAAGTCGACGTAGCGGCCGTCGGGCAGGTTCAGCCGGGAGGCCGCCACGTCCAGCCTGTTCTGCCCGACGGCGGCCGCACTGCCATAGTCGCTGATGATCTCCGAACCACGCGGGATGAGGATGTGCTGCCGGGTGCGGTCGTAGACGTCGGTGGTCGTCCGCGCGATGATCATGCCGCCGACGTCGGAGTTGACCGAGCTTTCGAGGACGATGGGGACGAGCGTGCCTTTCGCGATGGTGTACGGCGGAAACGGTCCCTGGACGGCGATACGTGGGCCCTCCTGGCGTGCCCGGGCGGGCGGCCCCTCCTGTACTGCCGGCAGAGCCGACGCCTCCTCATAGGAATCCTGCTGAGCAGTGGACGACGGCCCCTCAAAGAATGCCGGCGCGGGCAGATGGGTCTCTTCATCAGCACCATCAAGGCTGTCCTGCCTCCGGCTCGACTGGCCAGGATCCTCGCTCCGTCCGGTTGCCGGGCCGGGCAGCGGCCTGATGTTCGAGCGGGTGGGCAGGCCGAGGGTTTGCTGGAAGGCGAGCTGTCGCTGGAGTTCATACTCCGACCGCGTCTCAAGCGGCGGAAGCTCCCCGGCCAGCGCTTCCTGTCCGGACTGCCCGCCCAGTAGCGCGTCAAGCTCCTCCTGCGACATGCCGCCGGCGAAGGGATCGTTGTTCTGTTGCCCGGGGTCGGTTTCTCTGGCTTCGCGGTGCTCTCGCGGATCAGGCGGGCGTGCCTCCTGCGGGATGGTCCGGGCTTCCTCTGACACTTGCAGGCGCCCCTGCTCGTCATCGCTGCCGCCGAGTGAGAGAAAGAAGCCCCCGCCAATGAGGGCCAGCCCCATCAGGACGACGATCATGATGTTGCGTGTGTTGTACGAGTTGGGTGTTTTTTGCTTCAGTTCGTCGTCCAGGCTGGGGTCGTCAAGAACGGTGTTTTCCTGGTGTTCGTGGGCAGTAGCCATCACTTCCTCCGTGAAATAGGTCGCATTTCTGCTTCTCAGTGGGCGCCTTTGCAGCCGTCAGATTCCTTTCCAAACTTCTTCTCAAAGATCTACGAGCAGGCCGGCGGAGAGAGGCGCGAATGCCCTGTACTCCCGCGAGGTGAACGAAAAATCGTAGGTTACTTCCAGGAAGAAGTTTGCGCGTGGCCCCACCTGCTGAAGCACGCCGAAGGAGAAGCCCATGTCGAGCAGGGTCTGCACGACCTGCTCGGCCAGGAGCCAGCCCGGCAGATCATATTCTGGATCGAGCGGGTCGGCCAGCAGCTCCAGGAAGTCTCCCTGTAACGGGTCGCCGGCGTACGCGCGGAGCAACTGGTTGAGACGATCGTTCAGGTCCCGCTCCTGGTCATCGGGCTGAAGTTGCGCCGAGAGGCGTAGCCTGAGCGGGCGAGCCGAGCGCCGCGACAACCCCATACGCATCCCCACGTACGGCCTGGCCTTCCGACGCCGGGCCAGCAGGTAGCGCAGGCCCACGCCGAAGGCCACGTCCGTGACGCTGCCCCCGTCTGCCCGTGCGAACACAACCACCTCCCCGTCGAGCGTCTCTTCCTCGGGTAGTTCGCGGATAAGCTGCCGCTCTAACTCGCGGGCGAGCGTGGGGTTGACGGCGAACTGGACGGCGTCGCGCACGTCCGACTCGTTGAGCGAAAAGGCCACGTAGTCCGTGAAGGCATACGCGCTTAAAGCAGCGGAGAGATTCATTCCGAGCAGGCCACGCACGTTGTAGCCGACGTTATACGTGTCGCGAAAGACGCCGATGGCCATCGGAAAGGTGGCCCCCCCTCCCCCACCGAAATACATCTGCCGCTTCAGCCGCCCCAGGGGGCCTTCGCGCTCACGGATGCGACGCTGGAGCGTCTTGTTGATGATGCGGACTTCGCGCTGGTCTTTCTTGTCCGTCACGTAGAGGATCACGGATTCGACCGGAATGCGCTCGGCCACGTAGGTGTTGCCGCCGAAGACCTCGTAGTTCAACAGGTGCAACTCATCGTTTTCGTCGACGGCGAAGAGCGGGTATCGGGTTGCGCAGAGGGGGTCGTCCTCTCCGTCGGGAAACTGAACGAAAAGGCGCACGCCGTCGTCCCCGACAAAGCGCGGCGTACAGGGAAAGAGCGGATCCGCCCGGACTTCATAGTTGGTGTTGAGGCTGGCGATGTCGATGAGCTCGCGCCTGGCGCCTGGCGTGATCGCCTGACTGCCGGAGGCCGTGTAGTTGCTGCCGGACAGCAGGCCAGGCAGTGCTTCCTCCGGTGGCGGCACGCGCATGACGGCACCGTCCGGGTAGTAGAACTTCACGTGCTTTGTATAGGGGATATCCACCGGGTTGGTGGAGTGCTCGATGTCGTACGGCTCCGAGTCCAGCGTAAACTGGTAGATCCGCCCGAAGCTGGTCGTGAGCACCAGGCTGGTCGTGACGTCCTGGTCCTTCGGCTTGACGCTTACGATCTGGTGGAAATTCCCCTGCTGGCCGGCTACCCCGTAGTCGATGTTCCAGCGCAGCGAATCACCGATGAAACGGTCGATCACGTACTCGTTATGGTCGAGTTCGATCAGGGTCGTGCGCAATAGAGCGGTCTTCAAGATCGGGTGAACCTGGCCATAGGGGACGATGATCGTCTGTCCGTCCTCGATAATGCGCGCCACACCCGTCTGCTTATACTCGTCGATGGCACGCTCAATAGCCCTCGACGTGTTGGTTTCATTCTGGACCTGTGCTCGCGTGATCGAGGGCACGGCCGTACCGGCTGCCAGGACGAAGAGCAGCGAGAGGAGAACGCGTATACGGGGGCCTACGCTCCGACAGTCGGACATCTGGAGCAGGTTTGAAATGGGGTTGGATTGTTTCATGGCACTGCGTGATTTATTCTTTCGACTGTAGCCGTTAGGCCGATGATTCAGCAAGCGAAGATCCCTCGCGGGTGTCGCGTTCTTTGCCTGGCCGCACGCCCGGCGGTGACCACTGGAAGGCATCTCCTACCTTTGCTCCTCATCCTCCGGATAGAGCAGGTCGAGCGGCGAGAGGTCTTCGAGGTCGGTCAGGTCGATGACTTTGCTGGAGACCTTCTCCCACTGCACCCCGTCGATCCAGATGCCGAGAGGGTTTCGCTCGGCCATCTCACGATCTTCGACCGGGATGATGTTGATCGTAAAGGAGCCGCGGTAGACGTCCTCGGTCACCTCTCCGGTAATCAGGGCCGTCCGCTCGACCCACTGCATCGTCCACGTGTGCGTGCCGGAGAGTGGGCTGGGTCCGATCACCTCGACCACCGAGCGCTGCGCGCGGCCGATCAATTCCAGGGGGTGATTGCCCGCTCGGGAGAAGAAGTCTTTCAAGTAGGAATCCGCCGGGCTGTTCTCCGCGATGTAGCCGTAGGCCTTCAGGAAGCTCCCCGAAGTGGCGGCCTCGTCGTTATAGACTACGCGCAGCCCTTTGAGGATTTCGCGGAGCTCTCGCTGGATGTAGAGGTCCTCCACCGTACTCATCGGCTCCACAACACCTGCCTCGAGGAGTTGCCCCGTCTCGCCATGGACGACGACCTTGAACGGTATGACCCTGGCCTTTGTGGACTGGTATATGTTCAGTCCGACGGAGAGCGCCAGGACGACGACCAGGCAGAACGCGGCCAGCATCCAATCGTCGCGCCGCTTCCTGAGTTCGGCGAAGCGGTCATTCAGGCCGCTCTGGGTATGATCGGCAAGAAAAGGACTAAGCTCGTGCGAGTGCTGCAGCCGTGGCGCCTTCTTCTGTTTGGCTCTGCTCGCTTTGCGTTTTTGCCTGCGCGGCTGATCCTCCACCTCCGTTTGTTCTCCGGCGGACCGGCTGCCGTTTAGCAGTCTGAGTGGGTTCATGGCATTATGGGGTCGAGGTGAACGGGATGTCGTCTCCAGGTGATGAAGGGCAGTTACGCCTCCGGCCGGAGGAGGGCATGCAGATCCAGGTCGAGCCGCGAAGAGATCGCGTTCGCCACGCGCCCGGGCAAGTAGACGGTCAGGATGGCCAGAAACGCGGTCGCCCCCATGAGTTGGAACATAAACAGTTGAAACTGTGCCATAGCCCCGCCCGGGATGGCGTTGACGTCCGTGCTCCATCCATCGCCCATGTTGAGGGCGATGCCGGCGAGCAGGTACAGAAAGAGCATCTTGATGCCCAGGTACGCGATAAATGCGATGTAGCCCGAGGCGAGGCCCGAGGTGGGACGAAAGATCGTCGTGGCGATGAAGATGGGCGCGGTAGTAATCGTCAGTACAAAGACGGTCTCCGTCAGAGCCAGCTGCACGGCGATGCCGATGTAGCACAGGATGACGACGAACGCGCAGAAGAAGGACACGAGAATCCAGGTGAGCCCCGCGAAGATGCCCCATCCCATGTTGCCGGCCTTGGCCAGGATGGTCAGGCTGAGGCTCTCTCCGGCGCCGAAGACGGTGCCGGGCTCGACGCAGGGCGCCGGCGCCGGAGGGCACGCGTTGATCTCACGGCCAATACCCTCAAAAACGTCGTAGATAGCGCGTACCCACCCCCCTCCTGACGCACCGCCGACGGCCCAAGGACCGGCGGTGTAGACGACGACCCAGGCCAGCGCACCGACGATGAAAAAGACCAGCAGGTTGGCCAGGGGGTTCTCAAAGCCAAGCGCTGAACTACTCGACAGGGACGCCGGCCCTCGGATCACGAGGTTGAGGCCGATGATGAGGAGCTGGATGCCGAAAAGCACCCAGAACAACTGGCGACCCAGCGTGATGAGGGTAGGCTGGAACGTGTTGGCGATGTTCAAGAAGACGTCGGCGATATCGTCGATGTCCGGGTTGGTGGGCGGCACGACCACCTGGGCGCAGGCCTCGTCGACGAGGCCCAGGCTCGCCTCCACCGCCGGGAGGCACACAAAGAGTCCTGCCGCCATTAGCAGCACACGTAGCGCGATGACGTGCTTGCCTCGTGGCAAGCCTTCATCGTGGCGCGTGCGTACCCGGCCTGCACCGTCGTCGCCTGCTCGTGGTTGTGGGGTGAGGATCGTCATAGGATCGGGGAATGCGCTCCATGTGGTCCACGGCTCTGAGGACAGGCCGTGTGCGGGGCGGGTTATGACCACGTCACTGGCACGTGCCGCTGCCGTGGAAGCAGTCGAGGAGGTCCTGACTCGTCTTCAGGCCGACCGCCGCCCGGCGCGCCCTTTCGTCGGTCTGCTGTGACATGTAGACGGCTTCGATGTTGGCCAGCGTAGCAATCATCTGGCGTAGCGACTGGACCTGGGCGGCCACGTAGGTGCGGATCTCATTGCCGTTCTGGAGCGCCTGGAGATTTCCGCTGGTGCTCTGAGCGGCGGCGCGAAGGTCGTCGAGCCGCTGGTGGTCGGTGATCGTCGCGTCGTGCTCGTTCATGACCTCCATAGATGCTCGAAGCGTCTCCATCGTCTCCTCGATACTCGTCTCCAGTTCGGTGGCGTAATCGGTCCAGGTCTGGTAGCCCGGCATAACCGTCTGAAGATTGCCGGCGATGCCCGAGGACCGGTAGCTCAGGCCGCCCATCTTCAGGCTCGGACGGAGCGTAAGCTCTTGCGAAGGGACGCCGATCCAGCCCCCGCCGGAGAGCTGCTTGAGGTTCTGTCTGAATCGTTCGGTGTGTTCCTTGAGTTCATCGTACCGCTTCCTCATGTTCTCCAGTTGCAGGATCAACTCAATGTGGTTGGCCGGGTCAAAAACCGGAAAGCCCTGCGCATGGGCAGGCCGGGCCGGGCTCAAGGCCGCCAGCAGCGGTGTCATGAGTACGAGGACGCAGAGCAGGCGCGCCAGGCTCGGGCGCTTTGGTGCAGCTTCAAGATGTTTCATGGCCTTGTTCGGGTTCTGGTGATTGAGTAGGCTGTGCAGGGTTGTGCCTGCGTCACTGGCAAGCGCCGCTGCCGTGGAAGCAGTCGAGGAGATCCTGACTCGTCTTCAGGCTGGCCGCCGCCCGTCGTGCCCTGTCGTTGACCTCGTGCGACCGGTGGACTGCTTTGAGGTTGACCAGTGCGGCGATCTGCTGGCGTAGCGACTGCAATTGCGCCGCCAGGTAGACCTCGATCTCATTGCCGTTCTGGAGCGCCTGGAGGTTGCCCTCTGTGCTCTGGGCCGAGGCGCGAAGGTCGTCGAGCCGCTGGTAGTCGGTGATCGTCGCGTCGTGCTCGTGCAGGGCCTCCATGATGGAGCGAAACGTGAGCAGCACCTCGTTGTAGTCCTGCGCCAGTTCGGCGGTGTAATCGGTCCAGGTCTGGTAGCCCGGCATGACCGACTGAAGATCGCCGGCGATGCCCGAGGACCGGTAGCTCAGGCCATCCATCTTCAGGCTCGGATCCAGCGTAAGCTCTTGCGACGAGATGCCAACCCAACCATCGAGTTGCAGCAGGTCCTGATCAAGCTGGCTGGTACGCAACTTCAGCTCTCGTAGCTGGTCGACCATGTTGGCGAGCTGGTCAACCAGCGCCACGTTGCGGGACGCATCGAACACGACGGGTGGACAATAGAACTGGGCCTTCGCCTCCCTGGGTATCACCTGCAAGGCGGCCAGGGTAAGCATGGCCATCAGGCATACGTGCAGGCATCCTGGCCTGACGACCGGGGCTGTTTGCTTCATGGCGTTCCTCCAAAGTGTTTTGTTTGTGGTATTGGAGATTCGTACGGGGGCGTCCTT
>Ga0302046_10005113_pt1 | contig 11595 bp, 7 predicted proteins | sample RVTome_11_FD_200261 | JGI IMG/M metagenome (GOLD analysis project Ga0302046, IMG submission 200261) | Soil microbial communities from uranium-contaminated site in the Upper Colorado River Basin, Wyoming, United States - RVT147D111 (version 2) ... | reverse complement strand
CCTGCAGCGTCGGGTGCCGCTTCTGGTTGCGCTGGCTGTCGGAATCGACCGAGGGCGCGACGCCGCCGAGCGTCACGTCATGGTACAGCGTCACGCCGTCGCCGATTTCCGCCGTTTCACCGATGACGACGCCCATCCCGTGATCGATGAAGAAACGCTCGCCGATGCGGGCGCCGGGATGGATCTCGATGCCGGTGATGAAGCGATTGAACTGCGAGAGCGCCCGCGCGGTCACCCGCCAGCCGCCGCTCCAGGCCCGGTGCGCGATGCGGTGCAGGACGATCGCATGAAAGCCGGAGTAGCAGAGCATCACTTCCCAGCCCGACCGCGCCGCTGGATCGCGCTCCATGATGGCCGATATCTCTTGCCGGAACATCTTGAACATTGCGCTGGCCCTATAATCTTTATGTTACAGCGGTTTTTTGCGGTATATCGGATACTCTGCGCCAGCCAATGCCCCGTTCGCTTGCGTGCGGGCGCGCCGATCGGCCGTCGGAGCCTTGCTGTCGATATAGATTGACCCTTCGCAACGGTCAAGTATTCATGGCGAGCGGTACAAAAGATGGATTTTTATGGCGGATCAATGCCATGATCCGGTAGCGGACATCTACGGCGGGAACATCCAGCACAGACAGAACCGAGGCGGTACGAGAAATATGCCCGAAGTCATCATAAACGGCCCCGAGGGGCGGCTCGAAGGACGCTACCACCACAGCAAGGAGCCGAACGCGCCCATAGCGCTCTTTCTGCATCCCCATCCGCAGCACGGCGGAACGATGAATAACAAGGTGGTATATACGCTTTACCAGAATTTCGTGCGGCGCGGCTTTTCCTGCCTGCGCTTCAATTTCCGCGGCGTCGGCCGCTCGCAGGGCGCTTTCGCGCGCGGCGAGGGCGAGCTCTCGGACGCCGCGACCGCGCTGGACTGGATGCAGATGTACAACGAGAACGCCAGCGGCTGCTGGATCGGCGGCTTTTCGTTCGGCGCCTGGATCGCCATGCAGCTCTTGATGCGCCGGCCGGAAATCGACGGCTTCATCTCGGTCGCGCCGCCCGCCAACATGTACGATTTCAGCTTCCTGGCGCCCTGCCCGGCGTCCGGACTGATGGTGACCGGGTCGCAGGACGAGATCGTGCCCCCGGAATCGGTCAGCAAGCTGGTCGACAAGCTGCGCCAGCAGCGCGGCATCGCCATCGGCCACGCGATCATCAACGGCGCGAACCATTTCTTCGCCAACGAGCTGGAAGAGCTGAGCGACATCGTCAGCAAGTATCTCGACGTCGCGCTTGCCCCGCCCGGCGGCAAGGCCGCCCACGGCTGAAGGTCAGGGCTTGGCGGCGAAATGCCGGCCGCCGCGGAGCGGCTTCGGCGCGCCGGTCGTTCCCGGCCAGCTGATTGGCAGGCCGCGCAGCGCGCGCACCGCCATATAGGCGAAGGCCTGCGCCTCGATGAAGTCGCCGTCGCAGCCGATCGCTTCGACGGGCTCCACCGGCGCCGCCAGCCGTCCGGCCAGCATGCGCATCAGCACCGGATTATGCCGGCCGCCGCCGCAGACGATCCAGCGGCGCGGCGGCGCCGGCAGCAGCGCTAGGGAACGCGCGACCGCGGCGGCGGTGAATGCCGCGAGGGTCGCCGCGCCATCCGCATCGCTCAATCCTTCGGCCGGGGCCATCGTGAAATCGTTGCGGTCGACCGATTTCGGCGGCGGCGCGTCGAAGTAGCTATTGCCGAGCAGCCGTTCGAGCACGGCCTCGTCGACCGTCCCGGAAGCCGCCAGCCTGCCGTCCCGATCGACGGGGACGCCGGTCCGTTGCAGCAGCCAGTCGTCGATCAGCGCGTTGCCCGGACCGGTGTCGAAGGCGATCAGCGCGCCCTCGGGCCCGATCCAGGTGACATTCGCCACCCCGCCGACGTTGAGCATCGCGACCGGTTTCTCGAGCCCCGATGCGAGCGCGGCATGATAGGCGGGCGCCAGCGGCGCGCCCTGACCGCCTGCCGCGACGTCGGCGCTCCGGAAATCCGCAACCACGTCGATGCCGGTCGCGCGCGCCAGCAGCGCACCGTCGCCGATCTGCCAGGTCCGGCGCCGTTCCGGCCGGTGCAGTAGCGTATGCCCGTGGAAGCCGACGACGGCGACGCTCGCCGCCGGGATGCTTTCGCGATCCAGCAGCATGCCGACGATGCGGGCATGCGCGAGCGTCAGATCGCGTTCCAGGGCGTCGGTCTCGGCGCTCCGCGTCTCGCGGCCGAGCGCGGCGCGCAGCCGGTCCCGCAGCGCTCCGTCATAGGGCACCGTCACGGCGCCCAACGGACGGATCCGGGACCCGCCATCGGTTTCCAGGACCGCCGCGTCGATCCCGTCGAGCGAAGTGCCGCTCATCAGGCCGACCGCCAGGACCGGCGGCGCGTCAGGGGTGGATCGGGTCGAGGTCATTGTTCCTCAAGGGGGACTGTGCTAAGGGACCGCCCTCACCGTAAGGCGAAGCGGCGGCTATCATGAACGCGTTCCGTTCGGATTTCCTTAATGGCGTGGCCGAGCGCGGATTCCTGCACCAGTGCACCGATCCGGACGCGCTCGATTCCGCGGCACGGACCGGCCGGATCATCGGCTATATCGGCTTCGACGCCACGGCGGATTCGCTGCATGTCGGGAGCCTGGTGCCGATCATGCTGCTCCGCCTGCTGCAGCGCACCGGTCATAAGCCGATCGTCCTGATGGGCGGCGGCACGACCAAGGTCGGCGACCCCTCCGGCAAGGACGACCAGCGGCAGCTCCTGACGGATGCGCAGATCGATAAAAATATCAACGGCATAAAGGGCGTTTTCGAGAAGTTCCTCAAATTCGGCGACGGGCCGACCGATGCCATCATGGTCAACAACGCGGAATGGCTCGAGCGGCTCGAATATATCGCATTCCTGCGCGACTACGGGCGGCATTTCTCGGTCAACCGCATGCTGTCCTTCGACTCCGTGAAGCTCCGGCTGGAGCGCGAGCAGCCGCTGAGCTTCCTCGAATTCAACTACATGGTGCTGCAGGCCTACGATTTCGTCGAGCTCGGCCGGCGCTACGGCTGCCGCCTGCAGATGGGCGGCTCGGACCAGTGGGGCAACATCGTCAACGGCGTCGATCTGGGACGGCGCGCCGCCGAGCTGGAGCTGTTCGGCCTGACCTCGCCGCTGCTGACAACGGCGAGCGGGGCGAAGATGGGCAAGACAGCGAGCGGGGCGGTCTGGCTGAACGAGGACCGGCTGCCGGCATATGACTACTGGCAGTACTGGCGCAACACGGAGGACGCCGACGCCGGCCGCTTCCTGCGGCTGTTCACCGAGCTGCCGATGGCGGAGATCGCCCGGCTGGAAGCGCTGCAAGGCGCCGAGATCAACGAGGCGAAGATCGTGCTCGCTAACGAGGCGACGCGGCTCTGCCGCGGCGCGGACGCCGCTGCGGCTGCGGCCGAGACGGCGCGCAAGACCTTCGTCGAGGGCACGATCAGCGAGGACCTGCCGCGCGTCGACATCCCGGAGACCGAGCTCCGCCCTGGCATTCCCGCCTTCGCCCTGATGACGCGGACCGGCCTGACCCAGTCGAACGGCGAGGCGCGGCGGCTGATCAAGGGTGGCGGGGCGCGGCTCAACGATGCCCGCATCGAGAACGAGGCGGCGACCGTCACCCTCTCCGACGTCAACGACCAGGGCGTGATCAAGCTGTCCGCCGGCCGCAAGCGCCACGCGCTGGTGCGTCCGGTTTAGAACGGCGCTATTGGCCCGCCGGGGCGGCCGGCGTCTTGTCTGCGCCGAGCCCGAACAGGTTGCGGAGGAAGCCAGGCGCAAGCGCGGACAGCGGGTTTACCTCGACCTTGGGCTCCTCGATCGGCCCCTCCACGCGATAGGTCGCTGCGAAGACGCCTTCATTCTCGCCGCCGGTGATCAGCGCGCCGATCACGGGAATCTTGCCGAGCACGCGGTTGAGCGAATAGGCCGGAACGAGGGTGCCGCTCGCCGTGACGGCTTCCTTCCCGAGATCGAGCACGCCGTTGCCGGAAACGCCGATCGACGAGCCGTAGGCGCTGGCCTTGGTGAAGGTCACGCGGCCGCCGCTGTATGAGAACTGCCCTTCGAAGGCGTCGAACGGCAGGCCCTTGCTCGTCAGCGCATCGCCGATGCCGGTCAGCGACGCCACCTGCAGCACGCGGGCGAGCAGCGGCGCCCGCGACAGGGTGAAGCGCGAGGCGACGAATTCGCCCTCCATCGGGCCGTCCGGCGCCCGCCTGAGCCCGCGAACGAGGAGTGCCCCGCCGACGACACGGCTGCGCGACGGCGACATGCCGAGCAGGCTGCCGAAATCGTCGGATGCGATGCGCAGGACCTGCCCGTCCGGCCCCGGCAGGTAGCGGATGCTGAGCGTCCCGTCACGCCCCAGCGTGCCGTCGAGCGTGAGGCCTTGGACGTGGCTGTCGGTATATTTCGCGACCGCGCTAACGTTCGCGAGCTTACGGTCCGTCCCCCAGCGCAGGTCGTCGACAGTCGCCTTGACGGCAATCGGCGGCAGCTTGGGCGCGTCGGCGGCGTCCTCGGTCGTCTGAAGATCGACGAGACCGGCAATGTCGAAACGCTTGCCGGTAAGCTCCGCGTCCACCGTCCCGTCCGGGCGCAGCTCGATGCGGCCGCGCAGGTCGTTTCCATCATTCGTGAAGCGCTCAACGGTGGCGACCCAGGCCTGCTGCTCCGACCCGAAACCATCGACAAACCCCAGCAGCGTCGTCTTGCCCGCCTCGACGCTGACCTTGTCGACCCGCTGCAACCCCTTTGCATCGAAGGCAAGCGCGACGTTGGCGGTTCCCGGCACGCCACGGTCCTTCGTCCATCCCAAGGCCGGCAGGGTTACTTGCGTATCGGCGATCTCGAGATTGATCAGCAACTCGCCCTTGCCGTCCCGTTGCTGCGCGAAAGCAACGCTGGCGTCGGCCGGCCCGGCGAGGAAGCGCAGGTCGGGCAGCCCGAAGCCGGGTTTCCGCATGTCCGGAATGCGGCCGGAAAGAACGAGCTTTCGCCGCTCCTTGGCCTTCGACGCGAACTGCTCCTGCCAATCGACCGTCGCGCGCAGGCCCGAGACCAAAGCCGTGCCGGTCGCCGTCATCGCCGTGTTGTCGGCTTTCACGGACAGCTCGCCGTCGCTCACGGCCAGCCCGTGCGGCGCCGGCGAGACCGCAAGCTTTCGCAGCGTCCCCGTCGCAGACACCTTGACCATCTCGAGGCTCAGGTCCCTGCGCAGCGGAAAGCGGAACTGCAGGTCGGCGACCGCATCGCCGGAGACCGCGGACGGCGAGACGCCGAGCGAGCCGAGAAATCCGAGCGGCTGCGTATCGACCACCTGCGCGACCGTGCGCGCCGGGCCGCGCAGCGCCAGATCGATCGCGATTTTTTCGATGTCGGTGTCGAGGTCGAACATCCTGATCGTCGCGCGATCGACCGCGATGTCGCGGAGTCGGCCTTCGCTCACCGCGAGATCGAAGCGCGTGCGGTCGAATTCCGCCGTGCCGCCGACACCGGTGAATTTCGGCATCGGCGCCAGATAGTCGACCGATAGGCCGCGATACTGCAGCGTTCCGCGAATGTCTTCGAGCCGCGCCCCGGCCGGGTCGTCCGTCGGCACGTCGGCGATGATCGCGAAGGTCCCCGTGTCGACGGTTCCGTCGACAATATTCGCGATCACCCAGCGCCGGGCGGGCGGGCCGAGCGCGACCGGCCAGTAGCCGTCAAGCGACGCCATCGGCACCGCGGCTACCGTTCCCTCGGCGCGGAGCCGGTAGCGGTCGCCGACGCGGTCGGCGACGCCAGCAAGGCGCAGGCGCGGCCCATCGAGGTCCAGCGCGATTTCCTTCAGCTCGATCGACGCACCGTCCGCGCGGACCTCGGCGAAAAGCCGCGCTTCCGTGACGTCCGCGCGCCGCGGCAGGATGCCGGGAAGCTCGATCGTTCCTTCGCCGCCGCGAAGGTCGACGCGCATAAGACGGAAGTCGCTCGCCGACGTGGCCGTGCCTTCGATCTGGCCGGTGACCGGGATATCGATCCCGGCAAGCGACGCCATCGCCGGCGTCGCGCGCGCGAGCGCGCCGATCCGGACGTCCTCCAGCCGCGCGAGCACCCGGACATGCTCGCCTACCGGCGGGTACTGCAACGCAATCACCGCGCTGCCGGCCTCGCTCGCCAGCTGCAGCCTCAGTCCGTCCAGCTGCCAGCCTTTCGCGACGTCGAAATGGGCGCTGCCGGAGAAGGGCATGCGGACGCCGGCGAGCTGGCTCAAATACGGCACGGCGCGGGCGATCAGAGTCGGCTGCAGCTTGTCGAAGTCCACACGGCCGCCGATCCGGCCGGTCTGGCGGTCATTCAGGACGGTGGCGGCGAGCTGCGTGCTGGCGCCGGCGTTCTCGACCACGATGTTGAAGCGGCTCTCGATCAATCCCCGCCCGAAGACCGTGATCATGTCCGCGGCGGGCATCGTCCAGAGCTGGCGGGACGCCTCGTCGCGGTATCGCACCTTGGCAGCGATGATCGAGAACCGCTTGAGATAGCGGAACGGGCCCTCCCCTTCGCCGACCGAGCGCAGCGCCTCGGTCGCGACATCGCCGAATGCCATGGGATCGCCTTGCGCATCCTTGGCATCGACCGGCAGGGCGAAGTCGAAGCGTCCGTCCGGGTGGCGCACCAGCATTGCCCGCAAGCCGAACACATCGAGCCGCGAGATCGCCAGATCGCCGCGCAGCAGGCCGGTCACCGACAGGCCGATGGATACCTCGGGCAGCAGCGCCACGATCTTCCCGTCCGAGCCGTACAGGCGGACATCGCGGGCGCGCAGGTCGAAGACCTGGCGCCAGCCGCCCCACCCCAGGGTCGTTTCGCCGACCTGCACGGCGACGGGCATGCCTTGCAGGGCAAAGCTGCTCTCGATCACCGGGGTGAGAAATTCGAGCGAGACGGGCCCCTTGGAAAGGCGCCAGGCGGCGAGGCTGCCGAGGATCGCGATGCCGACGGCCAGCGTAACGAAGAGCTGCGCCACCCGAACGACGATCTTGTGCACGATTCCCCCGTCCCTCCTTGGGTCAATAGCTAGTATAGTGAGAATCGCAAGTTTTCCCAGGAATTTGGCGACGCGGACCAGATCGAGATGGCAGCTATCGACCCAGGACTCCTGCCGAAACCGGCCTTTCCGGACCGGGCCGAAACCGGCATCGCGCGGTGGCGCGAAACTGCCGAAAAGGCCGAGGACGGCGCCCTCGTCCGCCGGATCGCGGACGACGCAGCCGGCCGCGCGGTGCTGACGGCGCTGTTCGGCAACAGCCCCTATCTCGGCGAGCTGCTGCTCCGCCATCCGTCGATCGCCACCGAAGCCATTCTCGCAGGCCCGGACGAGGTCTATCCGAAGATCGTCGCCGAGGTCGCGGCAGCGGCGGCGGACGAGCCGTCGCACGAGCGGGTCATGGCCGTGCTGCGCCACGGCAAGGGCAAGATCGCGCTGCTCGTCGCGCTCGCCGACATCGCGGGGCTCTGGCCGCTCGAGACGGTGACGCGGGCGCTCAGCGACTACGCCGAGCTCGCATTGCAGATGACCATCCGCTGCCTGCTGCGCCAGTTCGCCGCCGGCGGGGTCCTGGAGCTCCCCAAGGGCGACGCGCCGGAACTGGAGTCGGGCCTGACCGTCCTCGGCATGGGCAAGCTCGGCGGCCGGGAATTGAACTATTCGAGTGATATCGACCTGATGGTCCTGTACGAACGGCGGAAGATCCACTGCGCCGACCCGGACGGCCTGCCGCAGCAGCTCGTGCGCCTGGTGCGGCAGATGATGCGGATGATGGATGAGCGCACGGCCGACGGCTACGTCTTCCGCACCGACCTCAGGCTTCGTCCAGATCCGGGAGCGACGCCGCTCGCCATCCCCATCGCGGCGGCGGAATCCTATTATGAGAGCGTCGGGCAGAACTGGGAGCGCGCGGCGATGATCCGCGCGCGCGCGGTGGCCGGCGACATCCGCGTCGGCGAGGCCTTCCTCGACCACCTGCGGCCGTTCATCTGGCGCAAGCATCTCGACTTCGCCGCCATCCAGGACATCCATTCGATCAAGCGCCAGATCACCGCCTATCGCGGCGGCGCAGAAATCGCGGTCAACGGTCACGACATCAAGCTCGGCCGCGGCGGAATCCGAGAGATCGAATTCTTCGCCCAGACCCAGCAGCTGATCTGGGGCGGGCGCTTCCCGACGGTCCGCACGCGCCGGATCATCGAGACGCTGCACGGGCTGGCGGCGCTCGGCCGGATCGAGCAGACCACCGCCGACGAGATGGAGGAAGCCTACCGCTACCTGCGCCGGCTCGAGCACCGGCTGCAGATGGTCAACGACCACCAGACGCACGCGCTGCCGAAAACCGACGCGCAGGTCGAGCACATTGCGCTGTTCATGGGCTATCCGGACGGCGACGCCTTCCGCAAGGACCTGCTCGCCCGGCTCGGCCGCGTCGAATCGCACTATGCCGAGCTGTTCGAGGAAGAGCCCAGCCTCGGCGGCAAGGGCACGCTCGTTTTTACCGGCGCGGAGAACCATCCGGAGACGGTGAAGACGCTCGAGGAAATGGGCTTCAGCGACGGCGGCTCGGTGTCGACGATGATCCGCCGCTGGCACCACGGGCGATACCGCGCGGTGCGCAGCGTCCGCGCCCGGGAACTGCTTACCGAGCTGATGCCGCACCTGCTTCAGGCTTTCGCGGAGCGCACCAACCCCGGCGCAGCCCTGGCCCGCTTCGACGCCTTCCTGGCGGCGCTGCCGTCCGGCGTGCAGTTATTCTCGCTCTTCTACTCCAATCCGATCCTGCTCAACCTGGTCGCCGAGATCATGGGCGACGCCCCGACGCTCGCCGACTGGCTCAGCCGCAACCCGCATCTGCTCGACAATGTGCTGTCGGACGATTTCTACAAGCCGCTACCCGATGCGGACGGCCTGCGGGCGGAACTGGACGCGCTGCTCGGCGAGGCGCGCGACTTCCAGGACGTGCTCGATATCACCCGGCGCTGGGCGAACGACTGCAAGTTCCAGGTCGGCGTGCAGCTTCTCCGCGGCATCACCGACGGCCACGCGACCGGCCCGGTCCTGTCCGACGTCGCCGAGACGGTCGTCCGCGCGCTGTGGCCGCATGTCGAGGCGGAGTTCGCCGGCCCGGGCGGCGGCCACGGCCAGTTCCCCGGCGGCGCAATTGCCGTGCTGGCGCTCGGCAAGCTCGGCGGGCGCGAGCTGATGCCGCAGTCGGACCTCGATCTCGTCTTCGTTTACGACGTGCCGGAGGACGCCGACCCGTCGGACGGCGAGAAGCCGCTGTCATCCAGCGTCTACTACATGCGGCTCAGCCAACGCATCGTCGGCGCCATCGAAGCGCTGACCGGCGAAGGGCGGCTATACGAGGTGGACACCCGCCTGCGCCCGACCGGCAACAAGGGCCCGACCGCCACCCGGCTCGACGGCTATATCCGCTACTACGAGGACTCGGCCTGGACGTGGGAGCACATGGCGCTGACCCGCGCCCGGCCGATCGCCGGGTCGCCGGCCCTGATGCGCCGGCTTGCGGAGGTCGTTCGCGATACGCTGACCCGGCCGCGGGACCCGGACCGGCTCGCGGTCGATGTCGCCGACATGCGGGTGCGGATCGCGCGGGAGTTCCGCGGCACGTCCCGCTGGGACATCAAGCACCGCCGCGGCGGGATGGTGGACGCGGAGTTCATCGCGCAATACCTCCAGCTCCTCCATGCCGCCACGCACCCCGGCACCCTGTCGACGAACGCCGTGACCGCGCTGGACAACCTCGCCATGGCCGGCCTGATCGAGCGGACCGTCGCCGACGAGCTGATCGACGCGCTCCGCCTGTGGCACCGCATCCAGGCGGTGATGCGGGTCAGCACCAGCGACGCCCTGGACGACGCCGGAAGTCCCGAGGGGCCGCGCAACGCCGTCGTCCACGCCGCGGGCGCCGAGAGTTTCGCCGCCCTGACCGCGAAGATGGACGAAACGGCCGCTCGCGTGCATGCTCACTTCAACGCCTTGATCGACGCGCCCGCCGACCGCGCCCGGTCCCGGAGCGCCGACAAGGCCTGACGGACTAACACAGAATAGGGGCAATGCTGGGCATGAGCGTGGATGTCGAAGACAGGGCGCCTGACTTTAATATGCCAACGGACGATGGTGACGTTTCGTTGAAGTCGCTGAAGGGCCGCAACGTCGTGCTGTATTTCTATCCAAAGGACGATACGCCGGGATGCACGAAGGAGGCCTGCGGCTTTCAGGACGCCTTGCCGAATTTCTCCAAGATCGATGCCGACATTATCGGCGTATCGAAGGACAGCCCGACCCGGCATCAGAATTTCAAGAAGAAGTACGGGCTCAAGTTCAGGCTCGCGTCGGACGAGGATGGCAGCGTCTGCGAGAGCTTCGGCGTGTGGAAGGAAAAAAAGAATTACGGCCGCAGCTACATGGGTATCGAGCGGTCGACCTTCCTGATCGACGGCAAGGGCATGATCCGAAAGGTCTGGCGCAAGGTCAAGGTCAACGGCCATGTGGATGAGGTACTGGAAGCCGCAAAGGCATTGTAAGCGGGGCGGCGGAGCCCGCCTGACGGGCCGGATGCAAGGCATCCTGGCGGCAGCCGCGCTGTTCGCCCTGCCTTTCGCCGCGGCGGCGCAGGAACGCGACCTTGCCGTCGACCTGGAGCTTGTTCTCGCTGTCGACGTCTCCGGCAGCATCGATGCCGACGAGGCCCGCCTTCAGCGCGACGGCTATATCGCCGCCTTCTCCGATCCCGAAGTAATCCGCGCCGTCTCCGGCGGCATGCTGGGCCGGATCGCCGTCACCTATATCGAATGGTCAGGCGCGCGGTATGCCCAAACGGTCGTCGACTGGATGCTGATCGAAGATGCGGCGAGCGCGCGCGCCTTTGCGGAAAGACTCGCCATGGTGCCGATCCAGACCGAGCTGTGGACGTCGATCAGCAACGCCATTGCGTTCAGCATGCCGAAATTCGCCGACAACCGCTTCGAAGGGACGCGCAAGGTCATCGACATCTCGGGCGACGGTCCCAACAATCAAGGCGGGCTGGTGACCGCGTTCCGCGATCGCGCGGTCGCCGCGGGCATCACCATCAACGGCCTGCCGATCGTCAACGACCGCGCCGGCCCCTGGGGCTGGCCGCCGCTGCCCGATCTCGATCTCTACTATGCCGCCTGCGTGATCGGCGGCAGCGGGTCGTTCTATGTCGTCGCCAACAGCTTCGCCGATTTCGCCCGCGCCGTGCGCCAGAAGCTGCTGCTGGAAATCGCCGGCCGCGTCCCCGGCGACGGGCCGGAGCGGATTTTCAAGGCCGCGGCACGCAACACGGTGCGCAAGGCGCCGGCCTGCGATTCCGGCGAGCGACGGGTGCAATGGCTGCTCGACGAACGCTGACCCGGTGACGAGCCGTCCGACTTCGCTGACCGCCGCGACCTGCGCCGTGCTGCAATGCGCCGATCCCATGGCGAAGGTACGGCTCTCGGCGGCCGTCGCGGCGGATTGGCGAGCCGGC
>Ga0302046_10005112_pt1 | contig 11598 bp, 10 predicted proteins | sample RVTome_11_FD_200261 | JGI IMG/M metagenome (GOLD analysis project Ga0302046, IMG submission 200261) | Soil microbial communities from uranium-contaminated site in the Upper Colorado River Basin, Wyoming, United States - RVT147D111 (version 2) ... | reverse complement strand
CTCCGTATCTTCTCGGATTGGCTCGACTTTGAGATCGCCAAGATCGAATTCGAGCCCGTCGTCTTCGACCCGCGTGTTACAGATCGCCTGGATTCTCCGCACAATGCTCTCAGGAGTCACGTCACCGCTTGCGAGGAAGTCCATGTCTCGGGTTGCACGGTATGGCTCCCCGCTCCAAACTTGGAAGAGCATCGCGCCTTTTAGGATCATGAGCGCTCGATCTTCAGACAGTGAAAGGCGAAAGAGGAAGCGCTCGAGTGCATACCGTGTCAAGGTCAAGTCGAAAGCCGTTCCGCGCGCTCGCGAGAGATTGAGGAGCCTTGCACGGACTGATGTTGCATGGCGATCTTGCGCCGAGTTACTCATTGCGAAAGCGCTTCAAGGTACGGCCTTATGACTGCCTCCACCCGATTGATCTTCGCATAGCGATAAATGTCGTCACGCGTACTGCGCTTGCTGTTGAGCACCTCCCTCAGTGCTTCAACAGCCACATCATGGCCGATCTTGTTCCGAAACTTAAAGCAGTCGGCGACGGTCTTTGCCACTGAGTAGATCGAAACGTCTATGCCCTCTAGCTTGTGGGTCTCAATGCCTGCTAGATACGCGGGGTTCTTCATGACCACAACGCGGATCGGCACGGATCCACGCACCGCGACCCTTGCGCCGTAAGGGATCGCCAGCCAGACTTCGTGTGGTTGTTGTGTGCCGATACCGTGGAAACTGAGTGCCGATGATAGGCAAACGACTCCCTTCGACTGGGTTCGAACAGCCTCTACAATGGTGTGCGCCTCTGTAAAACTGTAATCCCGAAGCGAGTAGAGACCGCGGCCAACCCTCACGAGCGTTCCGGAGTCGACCAGCGAACGCAACACCGAACGGCTAACGCCAACCGACGCCAGATCGCGAGCACGAATGACGCCGTGCTTCTTGGCGTAATCTACAAGGGTCTCTTGTTTGCTAGCCATGAAAGCCAAAAACGACTAAAGATATCCATAAGTATAGACGTTTGGGGCCACCGACTATATGGGAAGGAAGGGGATTGGTCGGGATGACAGGATTTGAACCTGCGACCTCCTCGTCCCGAACGAGGCGCTCTACCAAGCTGAGCCACATCCCGGTTTATTCAGTTTTGCGACGGTTCTTCGACCTTCCCGGTTCTGACCGGGACGCTCTACCAAGCTGAGCCACATCCCGGTGTTTTCTGTTTTGCGACGGTTCTTCGACCTTCCCGGTTCTGACCGGGACGCTCTACCAAGCTGAGCCACATCTCGACAGCGGGCACCGATTCTACCTTTGACCCTCGCCAGGCCCAAACCCATCTGCCAAACTCATATCGGTGCACGTCCAGCCCTACTTCCCGGAGCCGATCACAGTCCGAGGCAACGTCGCAGCAGAGAGCTACGGCGTCACCCTCCGGTTCATCCGCACCGTCATGGGGGGGCACTTCCTCTCTGTCGCGCTCACGGCGGGCGTTGCGGGCTTTCCGCCGGTCGTGGACACCCAGGCCGCCGTCCGCGTCTTCCTCGCCTGCCTGCTCGCACTCACGCTCGTCCGTCGCCTCCTCAAAGGCGGGGCGGCAGACAACCTCGTTAGCCTGGCGCTGCTCGTTCCGACGGTCGCCAGCCTCGGCACCCTCGTCCGGCTTGGCTATGACGCCGGGCTGCCCGTCTGGATCCCGTTCCTCGCCTACCTCTTGGCCTGCGCGTACGGGGCCGTCTGTGGGCGGGACTTCAGCTTCGTCGGCCAGTTCGTCATCACCGCCGCCTCCCTCACCGTCGCCCTCGTGGCCGCTTCCCTGATCGGATGGCTCGGCTGGCCCGAGGCCGCCCTCTGGGGGCTCGGCGCCCTCGCCCTCGGCCTGTACTACACCTACGACCTCGCCGCCCTGCTCAGCCGAAGGCGGCTCCAGGAGGCCCCAGCCGCCGTCGCAGACCTCTACCGCGACCTCTTGAACTTCCTCACATATTCCGTCCGCATCGTCCTCCACTGGCGCAGGTTCAGGTTCATATGATCCTGCGGGTCACCGCTTACGTCCGGCCCCACAGGCTCGAACAGGTCAAGACGGCCGTCGCCAACCTCGGCGTCACCGGGCTCACGGTCACCGACGTCCGCGGCTGCGGCAGCTCCCCCGAGCTCGCCTCCTCCTTCGGGGGCCAGGACGTCCTCGTAGCTTTGCCAGTTCGCAGCAAGGTCGAGGTGATCGTCGAGGAGGCCCTGGTTGAGCCCCTCATCGCCGCGATCTCAGCCAACGCCCGAACCGGACAGCCCGGCGATGGCAAAATCTTCGTCGAACCCATCGAGGACGCCCTGCGCATCCGCACAGGGGAAAGAGGCCCCGGCGCAGTGTGACTTTGGGCAATCTCAGGCGTCATAATGTCCGTGAGGGTCTTTCCCATGTTTAATCGTTTCGTTGGAGCTGTCGTACTGTCCGTCGCGCTGGGCGCGGCGGCTACTGCCCAGATCGTCGTGAACTCGGCGACCAAGGACGGAGACACGATCAAGGGCCAGCACAGGTTCCGGGTCACCGTCCAGTCCCAGAGCCTCGTCTCCCAGGTCGAGTTCTACGTCAAGGGCAACCTCGTCGCCACTGACGAGAGCACCCCGTACGAATACACGATTGACACCCTCGGCTTCGATGACGGACCGCTCGCTGTCGTGGTCGCGGCCTATAACGCCGACGGCAACTCCCAGCGCACAACCCTCAACTTGACCGTTGACAACGGCCTCGCCAAGGGCGTCGCCTTCCACGTCGGCGTCGCCGAAGGCCTACTCATCGAGCAACAGTGGGACCAAGCGATCCAGGCCGGACGAGTGGCCCTCAAGATCAACGGGACTGACAATTCGGCCAGATCGGTCATGGCCCGCGCCTACTTCGGCAAGGGCATCTACGACCTCGCGCAGAAGTTCGCCGAGGACGTCGTCGAGAGCGACCCGTCCAACGTCGCCGCCCGCGAGCTCCTCTCCGGCATCAGCCTCCGCCAGGCGTTCCGCGCGATGACGACGAGTTCCGACCGGGACCAGACTCTCACGATCGTCTCCAGCGCGCTCCGCAGCGCGGCCAGCAGCCGCCGGTCGGCCCTCAGCGCGATGATCGAGAACTTCGGGGTCGTCACTCCTGAGAACCGAATGAGCTACACCGACATGCTCATGGAGGCCGGCCGGTTCTCGCTCGTGATTGACCAGCTCGCTCCAGTGTTCAACATCGACGAGCGCGACAGCCAACTCGCCAACCGCCTCGCCTACGCCCAGCTCCGCGCTGGCCGATATGCCGAGGCGCGGACGACCATGACTCGCCACGTGAGGCGGGGCGACCCCGACGCTTACGGATTTGCGCTCAAGGCCGTGATTGACGACTGGTTCGGAGACGCGCAGGGCTCTGCCAACGCCGAGCGCGAAGCGCTCCTATACGACCCCAGCGACCTCGGCGTCCGCACGGCGCAGGCCTTCCTCGCACTCCGGCGCGGCAACAACGCCACCTTCGCCTCGATCGCGACCAACGTCGCACAGTCCACGAGCGCGAGCCCGATCACGAACTACTACCTGAGCGCGATGTACTACCTGCAGGCGCAGTTCGATAACAGCGACAACGCCTTCCAGGCCGGCCTGCTCGCCGACCCTGCGATGTACCACCTGTACATCGAGCGGTTCAACCAGTCGGTGTCCTTCTACTTCAGCAGCAATCCCAGCGGCGACGACAAGTCCTACCAGATCGCGTTCGCGAAGTCCTTCGCGGAGGGCGCGCTCGAGGCCAAGCCCGAGTCCTTCGAAGCGCTCACAGCGCTCGCGCTCATCAACTTCATTGACGGCAAGCTCGACGACGCGATCCGCCTCGGTCAGGCCGCGGTCGCCGCAGGGCCGCAGTACGGCGCGGCGCACTACACGCTAGCCGGCGCCTACTTCGCCCGCAACATGTCGCTCGAAGGGCAAAGGGCGATGGTCGAGGCCGCAAAGTACGACAAGCACCTCGACGGCATCCGAGCCCCCAAGGTCGAAGAGGCCTGGCGCTACTTCTACCGCTACGGCCGAACGCCGCTCCTGACCCCGCCCACGCGCCCGTCCGGTAACTAGGGCCCGTCGATGCGGGCGGGCGCAAAGCGCCCGCCCGCTTCTGTCTGTCCGGGGCGCGCAACCTGTCCCGCTGGTATCCTGATTCTGTCGGGGCGTGGCTCAGCTTGGTAGAGCGCCACACTGGGGGTGTGGAGGCCGCGAGTTCAAATCTCGCCGCTCCGACCAGAATTTTGTTCGGGTAACGGGAGATGCGTAACGCGGTTCTGCAACTGAACTTGCGAAATCCCGGACATATCTGAACTCCCGTCTCCCGCTACCCGTCTCCCGTCTCGCGTCTCTCGTCACCCTTCTCCTCCAACGCGTTCAAGCTCGGTGAGTTCCTGAAGAAGGCAAGGTAGCAGAGGGCCGCCACGACAAGCCACACGATCCCGATCCATGCCGCGTCGCGTGTCCGCTCGTCGAGGAAGGAGCCGATGACCACGAGGCACTCGCCCAGCACGAACAGCACGGGTACGATTGGATAGAACAGGACGCGCACAGGACGCTCCGCGTCCGGGCGCCTGGACCGCAGCACGATGACCGCGAGCCCGGTCATCAGCATGAAGATCGCCTCTACCATCACGACGCCGGTCAACATAAAGTCCACGCCGTTCTCCTTTGCGAGCCACAAGATCACCAGGCCCAGCCCCGCGATGAGCGTGATAGACCAGTACGGAGTGTGGAACCGAGCGTGCACCTTGGCGAACGGCGAGAAGAACCGACCGTCGCGCGCCATGCCGTAGAGCAGGCGCGGGCTGCTCAGGAAGGACGCGTTGAGCACCCCGAACGCCGAGACCGCCACCAGCCCTGCGACAACGCGCGCGACGTCGCCGGACATCACGCGCGAGACCGCGTCCGCCGCGATCGTCCGCGACTCCGTCATCGCCGCCTCTCCCAAGAGGTGCAAGTACGCCCAGTTCGCGAGCAGGTAGACCACGATCACGATGCCGACTCCCCCGACGAGCGAGAACGGGATGTTGCGCTTCGGGTCCTTGATCTCGCCGCCGATCCACAGCGCGTGCTGCCACCCGCCGTATGAGAAGAGGACCGGCACGAGTCCGGAGAAGAACAGCGCGACCTGGGTCCCTTCAGGCCTTGGCAGCTCGCGGGGAACGAGCGGCGCCGAGGGCTCGATGAACGCCGCCATCAGGATGATCGCGGCGAGCGTCGCGACCTTCGAGAACACCGTCACGTTCTGGATCGTCGCGCCGAACCGCACGCCGACCACGTTGTTCACGGCGAGCGCGACGATGAGAACGGTGGCGATCAGGATCGTCTTGACGTTCCCCTGGGCGGGGCTCACACCGTCGAACGCGGCCACCAGGTGCCCCGCGCAAACGAGCGACATGATCACGCCGCCCCCGCTCTGGATCACCGTCGAGTTGCAGAACACGTACAGGAACCCGCCGACGGGGCCGTACGAGTCGCGCAAGGTCGCGTAGTGCGCGCCAGAGCGCGTGTACATCCCGCCCAGCTCGGCGAACGTGAGGGCCCCGAGCATCGCGACCGCGCCGCCGACGACCCAGGCGAGCAGCGCCATCTGGCCGCTGCCGGTCAGGCTGACCACGCGCCCGGGCGTCAAAAAGATCCCGACACCGATGATCGCCCCGATCACGATGCACGTCGCGCTCACCGGCCCTAGCACCCGGTCGAGGTGCGGACGCTCTGCCATGCGTGGGATATTGCCACACCGGTTCCGGAGTTCGGTTATCGGGGTTCGGGTTTCGGGCGTTGGGTTTCGACTCTCGCCTCGGGACTCGGGACTCTCGTCTCCCGTCTCCCGTTACCCGTTACCCGGAACCCGAACCCCCCTTTCCCGGTATCGTCTCATACAATAGCGGTAGGAACACGATCATGCCGGAATACACAATCACAGTCAACGGCCAACAAAGGAAGGTCGAAGCCGTCCCAGACATGCCCTTGCTCTGGGTCCTGCGAGACCTCCTCGGCCTCACCGGCGCCAAGTACGGCTGCGGCATCGGGGCCTGCGGCTCCTGCTCCGTCCTCTTCGACGGCATGGAGCTCAAGAGCTGCCAGATCCCGATCTCCGAAGTCGGAACGGCCAAAGTCACGACCATCGAAGGGCTCTCCCCGGACGGCTCGCACCCGGTCCAAAAGGCTTGGATCGAGCACGACGTCCCGCAGTGCGGCTACTGCCAGACGGGCAAGGTCATGGCCGCCGCCGGACTGCTCAAAGACAGCCCCAACCCGACAGACGCGGACATTGACGCCGCGCTCGGCTCCCACGTCTGCCGCTGCGGCACCTACACCCGCATGAGGGAGGCCATCAAGGCCGCAGGGAGGGCGAAATGAGCGCAGCCCCGCAACTTAGCCGCCGCTCGTTCCTCGCCGCTGTCGGCGTAGGCGGCGCGAGCTTCGCGCTCGGAAACTTCGACGGCCTCTCACCGGAGAAGGAGGGCGCGTCGCTCGAGCCCAACGCGTTCGTCCGCCTCGACCCCGACGGGACCGTCACGATCTGGGCCTCCAAGTCCGAGATGGGACAAGGCATCAAGACCGGCCTTGCGATGATCCTCGCCGAGCAGATGGACTGCGACTGGACCAAGGTCGTCGCGCTGCAGGCCGACGGGGACGGCGCAAAGTACGGCCGACAAGGCACCGGCGGAAGCGGCAGCACGCGCTCGATGATGCAACGACTCAGCCAGATGGGCGCCTCCGCGCGGTCCATGCTGGTCGAGGCCGCCGCGGCCAAGTGGGGCGTGGACAAGGCGACCTGCCGGACCGAGAACGGCTTCGTCCACCACGACGCCACCAAGAAGTCGCTCTCCTATGGCGACCTCGCCTCCGCTGCGAGCGAGCTGGCCGTGCCAGAGGGCAACGTGCCGCTCAAGCCGCGCAGCGAGTTCCGCATCGTCGGAAAGCCGACCGACCGCGTGGACAACCGCGAAGTCGTCACCGGCAAGGCGCTCTTCGCACAGGACGTGCAGATCGAGGGCGCGGCCTATGGCGTCATCTCGCGGCGTCCCGCCTTCGGCGCGACGTTCCGCAGCGTGGACGACACCGAGGCGCGAAAGGTCCCCGGCGTGATTGACGTCTTCCGCGTCTCAAGCGGCGTCGCCGTGATCGCCACGAACACCTGGGCCGCGCTCAAGGGCCGCGAGGCGCTCAAGGTCCAATGGGACATCGGCCCGAACGCCAACCTGGACACGGCCGAACTCCGCAGTCGCATGAGCGGGTGCGTCGGCGAACACCCTGCCGCCCCGGAAGGCAGCAAGGTCATCGAGGCGGTCTACGACTTCCCCTACCTGGCCCACTACACGATGGAGCCGATGAACGCGGTCGCCGACGTCAAGCCCGACAGGTGCACCGTCTGGGCCCCGTCGCAGAGCCCGGACGGGGTGCAGACCCAGGTCGCGCGCATGCTCGGCCTGGACGCCAGCGCCGTCACGGTCCACGTGCCGCTCCTCGGCGGTGGCTTCGGCCGTCGCGGCTCCGGCGACTTCGTCACCGACGCCGTCGAGGCGTCGCGACAGGCCAAGCGGCCCGTCAAGCTGCTCTGGACGCGCGATGACGACATGCGCAACGACGGCTACCGGCCGATGTCGCTGCACGCCATGCGCGGCGCAGTGGACTCCAGCGGCAAGCCCGTCATGTTCAACCACCAGTTCATCAAGGCGCAGGGCGGTTCGACACGGTCGGCGGGCAACCCCGCCGAGGCGAGGCTGCTCTACCAGATCCCGAACTGCACGCAGATGAGGGGCGCGGCGGCCTCGCCGATCCCCACGGGCGCGTGGCGGTCCGTGGACCACAGCCAGGTCAACGTCGCCATCGAGTGCTTCATTAACGAGCTCGCGCACGCGGCCGGCAAGGACCCGCTCCAGTTCCGCCGCGAGAACACCGCGGACCGCCGCATGCTCGCGATGCTCGACCTCGCGGAAGAGAAGTCCGGTTGGAAGGACCCGCTCCCGCCCGACATCAGCCGCGGAGTCGCGTGCTTCGACGGCTACGGCGGAAAGACCGTCCACGTCGTCGAACTGAGCACCGACGGAGGCGTCGTCAAGCTCCACCGGATCGTGTGCTGCCTCGACCCCGGCTACTGCATCAACCCCAAGTCTGTGGAAGCGCAGATGCAGGGCGCGTGCGTGGACGGGATCTCGACCGCGCTCTACGCCGAGATCACGATCAAGGGAGGCGCGGTCGTGCAGAGCAGCCCGCTCGACTACGGGTGGGCCCGCATGCACCAGGCGCCCAAGATCGAGGTCCACATCGTCGAAGGCGACCCGCAGCCCGCAGGCATGGGCGAGACCGGCTACCCCGGCGTACCGGCGGCAATCGCGAACGCGGTGTTCGCCGCGACAGGCAAGCGAGTGCGCAAGTTCCCGATCAAGCTCGCCGAGCTCGAATAGATGCGCGACGTCCTCCCGACGCTGCGAGAGTGGAACGACGACGGTCGCCAGTTCGCGCTGGCGACCGTCGTCCGCACAAGGGGCTCCGCCCCGCGCGAGACGGGCTCCGTCATGGGCGTCCGCGACGACGGCCTCCTCTGCGGGTCGGTCAGCGGCGGGTGCATCGAGTCGGCGACGGTCGCGGCCTGCCAAGAGAGCCTGAAGTCCGGCGAGCCGCGCCGCCTCCCGTTCCCACAGGGCTCCGGCGAAGCCTGGGAGGTCGGCCTGATGTGCGGCGGCGAGGTGGACGTCTGGATTGACCCGACACCGGTCGGGCGCGACCCGCGCCTCTGGGAAGACCTCTGCTCGTTCGTCGCACAGGACGCCGCGTGCGTGCTCGCGACGAGGATGGAGCCGTTCGCGCAGGCGCTCCAACGCCCAGGCGACGCTATCGGCGGTTCGCCGCTCGACGCGGCAGTGGCCGAGGCGCACAGGTCGAGGCGCAGCCAGCTCGCCGACGTCGCGGGCGAAGAGTGGTTCCTCCACGTGCTCGCGCCGCGGCCGCGCCTCGTCATCGTCGGCGCAGTGCACATCGCGCGCGCGCTCGTCTCGTTTGCGAAGCAGCTCGGGTTCGAGACCATCGTCATAGACCCGCGGACCGCGTACTCACAGTTCGACGCCCCGCCGGACGCTGTCATCGAGCTCTGGCCGCAGGACGCGCTCAAGGACGTCAGGCTCGACGAGGACACATACGCGGTCGCCCTCAGCCACGACAGCAAGATTGACGACGTCGCCATCGAGCTCTTCCTGAAGTCCGGCGTCGCCTACGTCGGCGCGCTCGGAAGCAAGACCACCCAGGAAAAGCGCAAGGCGGCCCTGCGCGAGCGCGGTCTCACGGACGAGCAGCTCGAAAAGATCCACGGCCCCGTCGGGCTCGAGATCGGCGCGGAGAACCCCGAGGAGATCGCACTCAGCGTCATCGCCGAGATCGTCAAGGTGCGCCGTGCGCGCGGTTAGCGCGGTCGTTCCCGCGGCCGGGCTTTCGCGACGCATGGGCGGCCCGAACAAGCTCCTCCTTCCCTACGACGGCACGACCGTCGTCGGCGCGGTCGTGCAGACCCTGCTCGAGTGCGGTCTCGAAGTCGTCGTCGTGACAGGGCGCGACGCCGAGGAGGTCGCGCGCAGCGTCGCCCCCGCGCGCACCGTTTTCAACCCGTCGTTCGCGAGCGGCCTCGGGACCTCGATCGCGGCGGGCGTCGCTCAAGTCCCAGAGGAGAGCGCGGTCCTGATCGCGCTCGGCGACATGCCGTCGCTCCGCAAGGACGTCGTCGAGTCGCTGCTGGACCGTGCGTCGCGCGACGCGATCGTCGTCCCGCGCTACCAAGAGACGCCCGATAGGCCAGGGCACCCGGTCCTGTTCGGTCAGTCGTTCCGCGCCGCGCTCCTGCAACTGAAGGGCGACAGGGGGGCCAGAGCGGTCATCGAGTCGAACACAGCGAGCGTCGTGACGCTCGACGTGCCCGGTGTCTTCCCGGACGTTGACGAACCCGCCGACCTACCGTGACTTCGTCAACTTGCGCTTGATCTTCAGCACGAGGGGCAGCGCGGGGCCAAGGACCCTTCGCAACAGCCGATAGCGCACGCGCGGCTTGCCGCGCATCGGGGCCTCCCTCGACGACGCCACCCACGACGCGAGCTGTTCGAAGTCCACGATCGGCGCTGGGCCGTGCACGCCATCGGGCGTGCCATGGAAGAACCCCTCGCCGTACACGTACTCCTGGAACTTCTTCTCCATCGCCTCGAACATCGGCTGGTTGGCGATGTCCACGCCGACGGTGCGGCACAGGCGCTCGATCGTCCACCGTTGGTGGGTCGTCGCGCGGAGCGTCGCAGTAAACCTGTTGAGGGCGCGCCAGATCACGTACTCGAGCGGGACCGGGAAGTCGAACGTCCATTCGTAGTCGAACATCGTGTACGGCACGTGCTCGTCGTGGTGCAGGTGGACGTTCGAGAACACGAGGTCCACGTTCGCAGGGTCGAGGCACAGCATTGGCCGCGCCGACTTCGCGTCCACCTGGCCGAAGATGCGCACGAACGCCTCGCTCCTCCACCAGTTGTTCCGCGTCTCCGCCGCTTCACCGACGGAACCGGCGAACTTCATCAGCTCGAGCTCGAACCCCTCTTGGTCGCCGGCCCGCACGAGCGAGCACAAGTGCGCGAGCAGCGAAACGTTGCGGTCGAACTCGAAGTGCGCCTCCCCCCTCACAAAGATCGGCGGTATCACCGAGAACCTGCGGTACGTAATGTCGAGCGCTTTGTACTTCCCGCCAAGGCTCTCGATGTGCCCCGAGGACTCAGGCAGCACCCCGCGCTTCACCACCCGCCTCCGGTTGTCGCGCTCCAGCACCATCGTCGCGGTCTGAAAGTGCGGCCGGCGGTAGTTGTTGAACTTGGCGCGAACGACGTCCATCACTCGCCCTCCACCCGGCAGTCCACGAAGAACGAGTTGGCGAAGAACGCGAACAGCCCGAGGTCAATCAGGCCCTCGAACGCCGCGTCCTCGTCGAACAGCCGGAACTCCCCCTTCTGGTAGTTCGGGACGTGGACCTCCAGGTCGCCGCGGGACGGGAGCGCGCGGTCGCTGAAGATCTGGATCGGAAACTTGTAGTCGGGCATCGGATAGTAGAACTGCTCGACCGCGAGGCCCGCGAAAGCGATCTTTTCGGCCAGCTCGGACCGGCTGAACGTCCGCGCGTCGTCGTCGTGCTGGTACCCCTCGATCCCGTCGAAGAACCGGCTCGTGTGGTCCTCCCTCGCGCCCGACCAGTACTTGAGCCCGAACCGGTTCTCGATCGCGATGAGCACGCGACCGCCGGGCTTCACGATCTCCTTGATCTTCCGCAAGAAGTCAATGTGCGGCCGCGGGCCCGGCGTGAACCGCTCCGCGTACTCCAGCACGCCGACCAGGGTGACCACGTCGAACGGCTTGCAGAACTCCACCTCGTTCAAGTTGCCGACGACGACCCTCAGGTTCTCGCGGTCCTGGTGCCGCGTCGCAAGGATCTCGGCCCGCCTCTTGGAAAGCTCGTTCGCAACGACCTCGCCGGCGCGGTCGCACAGCACGCCCGTCACCGCGCCGCACCCGGCGCCGATCTCCAACAGCCTGCAGTCCGGGTCGAACGGGTACCACGAGAGCAGGTTCTCGCGG
>Ga0302046_10005111_pt1 | contig 11598 bp, 6 predicted proteins | sample RVTome_11_FD_200261 | JGI IMG/M metagenome (GOLD analysis project Ga0302046, IMG submission 200261) | Soil microbial communities from uranium-contaminated site in the Upper Colorado River Basin, Wyoming, United States - RVT147D111 (version 2) ... | reverse complement strand
CGCGCGCCGAGATCCACGACAAGTTCAAGGACATCCTGGCGTTCTCGCGGCGCTATCGGTTGAGCTCGACCCCGATGTTCCTCGAGTTCGCCGCGGGGCTGCGCGATTACGCCTGCTCGCCGTGGAGCACGGTGACCTTCACCCCGAAGGGGTGGAAGGGCCCGTGCTACCTGATCGCGGAGAGCTATACGCATTCCTGGGAGGAGTTCTGGAGCTCGACCGACTGGAGCTACTGGGAATCCCGTGAGGACGCGCGCTGCCGGAACTGCGCGATGCACTCCGGCTTCGAAGCGTCGGTCGTCCGGGAAAGCCGGCACCGACCGGGCGACATGGTTCGATTGCTCGCCTGGAACCTGCTCGGATAGAGCCGCGAAACGGGGACGCACGTGAAGGTCTTTCTCACCGGTAGCACGGGGTTCGTCGGGTGGCACGTGCTGCAGGCCCTCGTGCGGCGCGGCGACAGCGTGCGATGTCTGGTCCGCGATTCGAGCCGGCACCTGCTGGACGGCCTTCCCGTCGATCCGGTTCCCGGAGACCTCCGCGATCCGGGCTCGCTGCTGCGGGGAATCGACGGCTGCGAGCAGGTGTTCCACTGCGCCGCGGACTACCGCCTGTTCGTCCCCGATCCGCGCGAGATGTACGCCGCCAACGTCGACGGCACGCGCAACGTGCTGGCTGCGGCCGCGCGCTGCGCGGTCGGCAAGATCGTCTACACCAGCACCGTCGGCGCGCTGGGCCTGCTCCCCGACGGCACCCCGGCGAACGAGATCACCCCCGTCCACGTGCGCGACATGATCGGTCACTACAAGCGCAGCAAGTTCCTCGCGGAGCGGGTGGCGGACGAGTACGCGGCCCGAGGGCTGCCGGTCGTGATCGTGAATCCCTCGGCCCCGGTGGGCGAGCGCGACGTCAAGCCGACCGCCACCGGACGGATGATCCTCGACTTCCTGCGGGGGCGCATCCGTGCCTACGTCGACACCGGATTGAACGTCGTCGACGTGCGCGACGTCGCGGCCGGCCATCTCCTGGCCGCGGAGCGTGGCCACGCGGGCGAGCGGTACATCCTGGGCCACCGCGACATGACCCTCAAGGAGATCCTCGACACACTGTCGGTCATCGCGGGGCTTGCGGCTCCGAGAGTCCGGCTGCCGCATTGGGTTCCGCTCACCGCGGCGGCGATCGACACCGGCTTCGCGAGGCTGCGCGGGCGGGTGCCTCGGCTGCACCTCGACGCCGTGAGACTGTCGCGTCACCGGATGTTCTTCGATCCCGGGAAGGCCGTGCGCGAGCTCGGGCTTCCCCAGACCCCCGTCGAGCAACCCCTGCGGCGCGCGATCGATTGGTTCCGGGAGCACGGCTACGTCGATCGGACCCTGGGGTCGGCGGCATGATCCCGGCGCTCGCGGAGCGCGAGATCGCGCGCGAATCGGCGCGCTCGCGCGTGGCGATCGTGGCGGCGATGCCCGAGGAACTCGCCGGGCTGCGGGCGCTTGCGAGGGAGACTCGCCGCCTGGGCTTCGGCTCGCGAAGGGTCGTCGAGGCGACGATCGCCGACCGGCGGGCGATCCTGGTCGTGACCGGCGAAGGCACCGACCGCGCCTCGAAGGCCGGTCACGCGTTGCTGTCGGAGCTTCCGATCGGCGGCTTGATCGTCGCCGGCGTCGCGGGAGGCCTGTGCCCCTCGCTCGGATCCGGTTCCGTGATCGTCGCGCGGCGGGTCCTGCAGGATGGCGAGACGACTCCGGCACCCGATTCCCGGTGGGTGTCGGCGGTGCACGGCTGCGGAAACGTGGTGCTGGGGACGATTCTGTCGTCGTCCTCGATCCTGTGCACGCGCGACGCCAAGGCCCAAGCGTACGCGCGGCTGGGCGAACGCGAGCCGGCGGTCGTCGATCTGGAAACCGCGGCGCTGGCTCGGGTTGCGGCCGCGCACGGCGTTCCCTACATTGCCGTTCGTGCCGTGTGCGACACCGTGGACGAGAATCTGCCTCTGGATTTCAATCGCTACCGCGACGATTCCGGGAAGCTCGACCGATTCCGGGTGGCGCGGGTCGTCGCCTCGCGACCCGGACTGATCGCACCGCTGTGGCGCCTGCGCGGGCGGGTCGCGATGTGTTCCGAGAACCTGGCGTTCATGATCCACCGGATACTGGAAAGGGGAATGCCGTGAGCTCCCCGGGGTCGCGCCACGTCCGGCCGGCGCCGGGGGCATCCGAGGCCACAGATCGCGATCGAAAGGCCGAGCACATCCGGCTCGCACTCGACGGACGCATGCAGCACGGGACGAGCTTCTTCGACGACTACCGCTTCGAGCACGTCGCTCTCCCGGAGCTCGACTACGACGACATCGACACCTCCTGCACCTTCCTCGGCCGGGAGCTCGCCGCTCCGCTCTTGATCTCGTGCATGACCGGCGGCACCGACGAAGCGTCGCGCATCAACCGCAATCTGGCCGCCGGTGCGCAGGCCGCCGGGGTCGCGGTCGGAGTCGGTTCTCAGAGGAAGGCGCTCGAGGATCCGTCGCACGAGGCCAGCTTCAGGGTACGCGCCCTGGCTCCCACGGTTCCGATCCTGGCGAATCTCGGAGCGGTCCAGCTGAACTACGGCTTCGGCGTCCCGGAGTGCCGCCGCGCGGTCGAGATGATCGATGCGGACGCGCTGGTGTTCCACCTCAACCCGTTGCAGGAGGCGATTCAGCCCGAGGGCCAGCGTGACTTCTCCGGCCTCCTGGACAAGATCGGGAGCGTGGCGTCCCAGCTCGACGTCCCGGTGATCGTCAAGGAGGTGGGTTGCGGGGTCTCGCGTCGCGTCGCGTCGGCGCTGCTCGAGCGCGGGGTCCGGTTCGTCGATGTCGCCGGCCTCGGCGGGACGAGCTGGGCCCGGATCGAGGCGGCGCGCGCGGACGACCCGCAGGTCGGCGAGACGTTCGCCGGTTGGGGTCTTCCGACCCCGGAGGCGATACGTCAGCTCCGCGGCGTCCCCGGCCTGACGATCATCGGAAGCGGAGGGATCCGGAACGGCATCGACGTCGGGAGGGCGTTGGCCCTGGGCGCGGATGTCGCCGGGCTCGCGTACCCCTTTCTGAGGGCCGCGGCGGAATCCGCCGAGCGCGTGGTCGAGGCGGTGCGTCGCCTCGTGCACGAGCTCACCATCTGCATGTTCTGCGTGGGCGCGCGAACCCTCGCCGACTTGAAGCGCGTCCCGCTCGTACATTCGAGGCATGGGAATGAACCGTAGAGCGAGCCCAGCGGTGCTCGGCCCCGTCAAGACGCCGGCGCTGATGGACCGTCTGCTCGAGAGGAGCAGCAGGACCTTCGCGCTCACCATTCCGCTCCTCCCCGAGCCGACGCGGTGCGAGGTCACGGTCGCCTATCTCCTGTTCCGCGTCGCCGATACGCTCGAGGATGCGACCCGGTGGTCGAGGGACGGGAAGCTCGCCGAGCTCGGGCGCTTCGCGGAGCTGCTTCAGAGTCCGTCCTCGGACGCCGCCGAGCGGCTTGCCGAGGACTGGAGACGGGAGCCCCCGTGCGAGCACGCCGGTTACCGCGAGTTGCTCTCGGAGCTACCCGCCGTCATGGCAACCGCCGCGACGCTGTCGGGCGGCGCCCGGAAGGCGATCGTCGTGCACACGCTGCGAACCATCGACGGCATGGCGTCCTTCGTGCGGCGCGAGTGTTCCGGGGTCCTGCGGCTCGACAGTGTCGAGGACCTGCAGGACTATTGCTACGCCGTGGCCGGGATCGTGGGCGAGATGCTGACCGAGCTGTTCGTGCTCGATCGTCCGGCCCTGCGCACCGTCGCCCCGGCCCTGCGTCGCGACGCGCCGAAGTTCGGGGAGGCGCTGCAGCTCGTGAACATACTGAAGGACGCGGCGTCCGATTCCAGTCTGGGACGCAGGTATCTCCCGGAGAGCGTGGACCGGGCGGTGGTGTTCTCCCTCGCCAGGGAGGATCTCTCGACTGCGGGCCGCTACACTGCGACCCTCGAGAGAGCAGGGGCGCCCCGGGGTGTTGTCGGATTCAACGCCCTACCGATGATGCTCGCCTGGGCGACCCTGGCCCGGGTCGAGGTGCTGGGTCCCGGCTCGAAGCTCACGCGGGCGGAGGTGGGCGAGCTCGCCGCTGGTCTCGAGGAGGCGCTCGATCGAGGCGCCGTCGGCGAGCTGTGGCTGCGGATGCAGGCCTCGGGATACGATGCGCCGGACGCGGCTCGATTGGGGGAGCTCGATGCCTGACGAATCCATGCTGCGACGAATCTCGGGTCCCGCCGACCTCAAGGAGCTGTCGGTCGACCAGCTCGGTGAGCTGGCCGGCGAGATCCGCCGCGCCATCTGCGAGCAGGTCTCGCGCAGCGGGGGGCACCTCGCTCCGAACCTCGGGGTCGTCGAGCTGACCCTGGCCCTGCACCGCGTTTTCGATTTCGGCCGCGACCGGCTGCTGTTCGACGTCGGGCACCAGTGCTACGCGCACAAGCTGATCACCGGGAGGCTGCCTCTCCTGCACCGCCTTCGCCAGCGAGACGGCATGGCGGGCTTTCCGGATCCCAGCGAGAGCCCCTACGATCTGTTCGCGGTCGGGCACGCCGGCACCGGGATCTCGACCGCGGTCGGCATGGCCCGCGGCGACACCTTGAACGGCGAGGGTGACCGCAGGGTGGTCGCCCTGGTGGGCGATTCGTCGATCGTCAACGGGCTCGCCATGGAGGGGCTGAACCACGTCGGGACCCTCAATCGGCAGTTCCTCGTGGTCCTCAACGACAACGGCATGTCGATCGGCAAGCCGCAGGGAGCCCTGGCCGCCTACTTCGACAAGATCCGGGTCAGTCACCGCTTCACCGAGCTCAAGGGTCGCGCCTACGAGGTGCTGAAGCGCGTCCCGACGGCGGGACACTGGGTCGAGGAGATCTACCACCGGCTCGGAGAGGTCACCAAGGCCGCTCTCGACCACGGCCACCTGTTCGAGCGTTTCGGCTTGCTGTGCGTCGGACCCATCGACGGTCACGACCTGAACGGCCTGATCGCGATGCTGGAAGAGGTCAAGGAGATCGATCGTCCCGTGCTGCTGCACGTCAAGACCGTGAAGGGCAAGGGATTCGACTTCTCGGCCGACGATCCCACGACGTTCCATTCACCCAAGCCGTTCAAGGTCGACGGTTGCCGGGTCGAGATCAGCTCCGGGGGCCGGTCGTTCACCGCGGCCTATGCCGACGCGATCGTCGATCTCATGGAGCGCGATCCGAAGGTCACGGCGGTCACGGCGGGCATGGCCGACGGAACCGGTCTCTCGAAGGCCATCGCGCGCTTCCCGGAGCGTGCCTTCGACGTCGGTATCGCGGAGGAGCACGCCGTCGACATGTGCGCGGGCATGGCGAAGACGGGTCTCAAGCCGTTCGTGACGGTCTATTCCACGTTCATGCAGCGCGCCGTCGACCAGATGTTCCAGGAGGTCGCGCTCCAGGGGCTGCCGGTGCGCTTCTGCATGGATCGGGCGGGCCTGGTCGGAGGCGACGGGGCGGTTCACCACGGCTTCATGGACATCGCGGTGATGCGCTCGATGCCGGGGATGGTCCTGATGGCGGCGATCGACGAGCCGACCCTGCGCGGCGCGCTGGAGTTCATGCGCCGCCGGGAGGACGGCCCGTCCGCTGTGCGCTACCCCCGGGACAGCGTCCCCGAGTCCCCGCAGGGCGAGAGCATTCCCGAGTTCCGGCTCGGCAAGGCCAATCTCTTGGCCGACGGCGGGGACCTCGCCATCCTGGCCTATGGATTCCCGGCAAACCATGCGCTCGCGGCACGCGCCGAGCTGGCGCGCGAGGGACTGTCGGTCGCGGTCTACGATGCGCGGTTCGCCAAGCCGGTCGACATCGATCTGATCCGGGGCCTGGTCGCCTCGGGCGTGCCGATCCTCACCCTCGAAGACCATCACACCATCGGCGGATTCGGATCGTGCGTTCTCGAGGCGTGCAACGAGCAGCGATTGCCCACCGACGCGGTCCACCGGCTCGGCCTTCCGGACCACTGGATCCATCACGGCTCGCGCGCGGAGCAGCAGGCGGAAGCCGGCATCGATCGCGACGCGGTGGTGCGCGCCGTGCGCGAGATCCTCGGTGCCCGGGGTGTGGCGCAGATTCGACGTCCCGCGGGTGCGAGGGCCGCGGCGGGAACGGCGGCCGCGTCGCGTCGCCGGTGGTGGAGCGCGCCCGGGCGCTGACCGGGACTGCAGCCTCGCACCGTGCAGGCCGTGGCACAGCCTTCGGACCCACGCCCTGGCTCTCGTTTCTCATCGGAAACTCGACGCCATATATTGTGGCAACGACCCCACCCCCGGGCGGAAAGGTGGCCGCATGAGTCGTAGAACGTACGGCGTGGTCCTCGTCGCTCTCGCATCCCTCACGATCGCGACTCCGGACGCATGGACGTCCCACGAGCCGGACGCGGACCGGGCGCTGACCTTCGAAGGTCGCGTCGCCGCCCAACGGGCCATCGAAGAGGTCTACTGGAGGCACCGCATCTGGCCGCCTGAGAACCCCGGCCCCAAGCCTCCGCTCGATGCCGTCATGCCCGAAAGCGCGATCCGAGCCAAGGTCGAGGACTACCTCAAGAAGTCGAATGCGCTCGAGAAGTGGTGGCGGCGTCCGATCACCGCCGAGCAGCTCCAGGCCGAGCTGGATCGCATGGCGCGGGACACGCGCGATCCGCGGCTGTTGCGGGAGCTGTTCGACGCCCTCGGCGGCGACGCCTCGCTGATCGTCGAGACGCTGGCGAGGCAGACGCTGGCGGAGCGGCTGATCCGGAGCTGGTACGCCAGCGACGAGCGCTTCCACGGCGCGCTGAAGCGAAAGGCCGAGGTCGCGCTCGCGGCGTGCGATGAAGTCGCGTGCATGAGAGAGATGGGCGGTGAGTACCACGAGAGAACGGCGAAGTCCGACGACGGCGAAGCCGTGGGCTCGGGGGTCGCCCCGCGCGACGCCGTCGTGAACCTCGACGCCGAGCAATGGAAGAGCCACCTCGGCCGCTTGGCGGCGAAGCTTGGCGGCTCGCCGGACTCGATCCCGACAAATCGACTGAGCGGTTTGGAGGACACGGCGGCCGCCTTCATGGTCACCGCCGTGCTGTCGCCACGCAAGGGGGAGATCGTGACGGCGACAGCCTTCTGGCCCAAGCGATCGTTCGACGCCTGGTGGGAGGCGCAGGGCGTGACGCTCTCGATCCGAGTGGAGCCGAGTGCGCGCTCATTCACCCTTCCGGCGGTCGCTCTCACCGATTGCGTGAACGACACCTGGGCTCCGACGCATCAGGAGCTTCCGGATTCCCGGGTCGCCCCCACGGCGGTGTGGACGGGTACGGAGATGATCGTGTGGGGCGGGTACGTCAATGCAACCGGCATGAACACGGGCGGTCGCTACAACCCGAGCACCGACAGCTGGACCACCACTTCGGTCGGGCCCAACGTTCCGGCGGGCCGGGCGGCTCATGCCGCGGTGTGGACGGGTACGGAGATGATCGTGTGGGGCGGAGATGGCGACGGTGTGCTGAACACCGGCGGTCGCTACGATCCCACCACGGACAGTTGGACGGTTACCTCGATCGGGCTGAACGTACCGAGCGCGCGTTCGTTCCACACGGCGGTGTGGACGGGTACGGAGATGATCGTCTGGGGCGGCCGCGGAATCGCCTTGATGTCGTACCTGAACACGGGTGGCCGCTACAACCCGACCACGGATATCTGGACGCCCACATCGACCGGGCCAAGCGCCCCAATGGCGCGCACCTATCACACGGCGGTGTGGACGGGCGCGGACATGATCGTCTGGGGCGGCGAGTACTACGAGGGCGGTCTGTTCTATTCCCTCGACACCGGGGGCCGATACCGCCCAACGACGGATACGTGGACTGCGACCTCGATCGGCGCGAACGCCCCCTCGCTTCGACAGGAGCATGCCGCCGTGTGGACGGGCACGGAGATGATCGTGTGGGGCGGCTGGGGTGACTCGGATGACCCGGATGACGACTCACCCATGCTCCCGGCCGTCGGGGGCCGATATGACCCGACCACGGACACCTGGACGCCGACTACGACCGGAGCCAGCGTTCCCGCCTCGCGCTCGGACCACGCGGCCGTGTGGACGGGGGCCGAGATGATCGTCTGGGGAGGGTTTGACGCCAATTCCCTCCTGAACAGTGGTGGCCGTTACGTTCCGGCTACGGACAGCTGGACGCCCACCTCGATGGGAGCCAACGTCCCGGCTCCTCGTGCCGGCCCCACGGCGATATGGACGGGGACGGATATGATCGTGTGGGGCGGTGGCGGTTTCCTGGATACGGGCGGGCGCTACGACCCGACCACGGACCTCTGGGCGCCGACCTCGACCGGCGCGGACGTCCCGGCCGCGCGCGCAGGCCACACGGCGGTGTGGACGGGCACCGAGATGCTCGTTTGGGGCGGTAGTCATTACGACGGCTCGGCCGTTATCCTCCTGAACACCGGCGGGCGCTACGACCCGACGGCGGATGCGTGGACGCCGACCTCGGCAGGAGCGAGCGTCCCCGCGGGGCGCTCGGGCCACAGCGCGGTGTGGACGGGCAGCGAGATGATCGTCTGGGGCGGCGAGTACTACGACACGACGTCTCACTACCTCAATACCGGCGGGCGCTATGACCCGACCACGGACTCCTGGGCGACGACCTCGACCGGCACGGACGTCCCGGTACCCCGGAGTGGCCACAGCGCGGTGTGGACCGGAGCCGAGATGATCGTGTGGGGCGGCGGGTACTACGACACAACCACTCACCACTTCAATACCGGCGGCCGCTACGATCCGACCACCGAGGACTGGACCCCTACCTCGACGGGCGCGAACGTTCCGAGCGAGCGTTCTCGCCACTCGGCGGTGTGGACGGGGACGGAGATGATCGTGTGGGGCGGCGCGAACGAATCCGACAGGCTGTCGACGGGCGGCCGCTACGACCCGACCACGGATGGTTGGACGGGGACGTCGACCGGGACCTTCGTCCCGAACGGCCGCCAACTCCACACCGCCGTGTGGACGGGGACGGAGATGATCGTGTGGGGCGCAGACATACCCACGTCGACCGGCGGGCGGTACTGCGCGTGCCCTGACGGCCGCATCGTTTACCGCGACACTGACGGCGACGGCCACGGCAACGCCGCGGTCTCCTCCGCGACCTGCGACGGCTCCATTCCCGAGGGTTACGTCATCGACGCGATGGACTGCGAGGACGGCGATGACTCGATCCACCCCGGGGCTGGCGAGACTTGCAACGGCATCGATGACGACTGCGACGCCTCCGTCGACGAGGGCCTGCCGGGCCCGGGTGTACCGGAGCTGCTCGCCGACCGCTCGGGCTCGAACGCGAGCCTCTTCTTGACGGCCGCCGGCGGAGTGCGCTTCGACGTGCTCAAGGGGAACCTGTTCCAACTCCGTCAGGCCGGGAGCTTCTCCGCCTCGATCATCGAGTGCCTGGCCGACGACACGCCCGAGACGTCGATCCAGGACCCGAACGGCGGGGGAATCGGAAGGTGGTACCTGGCGCGCGAGATCGGTTGCTCGGGCGAGGTCGGGAGCTACAACTCCGGCTCAGAATCCCAGCACCACGATCGCGACGCGGACATCGCATCGAGCGCAGCTCCCTGCCCGTGACGGGATCGCGCCCGGCCGCCGATGTCCATTCGGCTGCGGGAGAAAAAAGGCCTGGAACTCGAAGGCAAAAGGTCTTGGCCCTTTCCCCTCTCCTTTCCCTCTTTGAAGCGCGGCCGGCGAAGCGTATAAGTAACGCCATCATGGGTCGCGGTCCGTCCTGCCTGGTTGTCGTCGCTCTCGCGTTCCTCCTGGGGGCGCGTCCATCAACGCCGCAGCCGGATGCGAGCCGAGCGCTGACTTTCGAAGATCGCGTCGCCGCCCAGCGGGCGATCGAGGAGGTTTATTGGCGGCACCGGGTTTGGCCGCCGGAGAATCCCGGCCCCAAGCCCGCTCTCGATGCCGTGATGCCCGAAAGCGCTATCCGAGCGAAGGTCGAGGACTACCTCAAGAAGTCGAACGCGCTCGGTGAGGTGTGGACCAGGCCGATCACTTCCGCGCAGCTGCAGGCGGAGATGAACCGCATGGCGCGAGAGACGAAGGCGCCGGAGGTCCTGCAGGAGCTGTTCACGGCGTTGGGGAACGACCCTGCCCTGATCGCGGAAACGCTGGTCCGCCAGAAGCTCGTCGACCGGCTCCTCAGGAACTTCTACGCGTACGACGAGCGGTTCCACGGCGAGGTTCGGCGCGAGGCGGAACAGGCGTCGAATGGAGTCGTGAGCGTTGCCGCGATGAAGTCCATGGGCGGCGCGTACTGGGAGACGACGTGGCGCCTCTCGGAGCTGTCCGGCGATCTCGACGACGCCGTGCGCGTCGAGCCGACTCGCGACGGCGAGCGTGCGGTGGTACGCCTCGACGCTGAAGAGTGGGAGGAGCGTCTGCGGGACCTCGCGGTGCGATTCGACGCGCCGCCGGAGCGCCTGCCCGTCGATCGTTGGAGCCCGCTCGAGGAGACCGCGGACGCGTTCGTCGTGACCGCGGTCCTTTCGGCCGGACACGAGGAGATCACGACGGCGAGCGTGGCGTGGAGCAAGACGCCGCTCGATTCCTGGTGGTCGGCCGAGCGGGAGAAGCACGGAGTTGCTCTGCCCGAAGACGTCGGGACGCATGACATCGTGCCACTGCGGTCGAGTGCGTGCGTGGACGACACGTGGCGGAGGACTTTCGATGGGGATGTGCCGGATCTGCGCGCCTTACACACGGCTGTGTGGACCGGAGCGGAGATGATCATTTGGGGAGGCAGCGACGGATTCTCCTTGTTCGGCACCGGAGGCCGCTACGACCCGTCGACGGATACGTGGGTGGCGACGTCGACAGGCGCGGGAGTTCCATCGGCTCGCAGGATCCACACGGCGGTGTGGACCGGTAGGGAGATGATCGTCTGGGGTGGAGCCGACGGCCATTCTAGAACGAACACCGGAGGCCGCTACGATCCTTCGACTGATACGTGGGTGGCGACGTCGGTGGGAGCAGAGGTTCCCGGGGGGCGTTTTCACCACACGGCGGTGTGGACCGGTCGGGAGATGATCGTCTGGGGGGGGTACGAGGACTTCACTCTCTTCAGTACCGGAGGCCGGTACAACCCTTCGACGGATACGTGGGCGGCGACGCCGACAGGCCCGGCCGTCCCGTCGGGCCGCAGTTCCCACACCGCGGTGTGGAGCGGGACGGAGATGATCGTCTGGGGCGGGGACAGCGGCTTCTCCTTCCTCGACACCGGAGGCCGGTACGATCCGTCGGCGGACGCCTGGGCGGCGACATCGATAGGCCCGGCCGTCCCGTCGGGCCGCAGTTCCCACACCGCGGTGTGGAGCGGGACGGAGATGATCGTCTGGGGAGGGTTGAGCTTCGGCGGGAGCTTTGCGAGCACCGGGGGCAGGTACGATCCTTCGACGGACACGTGGTCGTCCACATCAAACGGGACGGGGGTTCCGTCGGGCCGACGATCGCACACGGCGGTGTGGAGCGGGACGGAGATGATCGTCTGGGGCGGGGAGAGCC
>Ga0302046_10005110_pt1 | contig 11599 bp, 12 predicted proteins | sample RVTome_11_FD_200261 | JGI IMG/M metagenome (GOLD analysis project Ga0302046, IMG submission 200261) | Soil microbial communities from uranium-contaminated site in the Upper Colorado River Basin, Wyoming, United States - RVT147D111 (version 2) ... | reverse complement strand
CTATCAATCCAACAGTCGAAAGCGTGGTTTTCGAATCGCATGGCCCACTCTTCACCCTTCACTCCACCCGAACGACCGCACGCGAATCAACTGCGTTCGGTCGCCCGCCCGAACGACTGTGAAGAGCTATCATCATTCAGTCGGGCGGGGGCGGGCCTTTACCCTTTACCGCTTTTCAAATGAAGCGTCTCTTCTCCCCCTGGCGATCCGCCTATATCCAGACATTCAAAATTCCCCAAAAAGGGAAGCGATGCCTGTTTTGCCGCATCGCCCGTGAGAAGAAAGATGCAAAGAATCTTGTGCTTTACAGAGGGAAGCATGCGTTCATCGTCATGAACCTCTATCCCTACAACAGCGGTCACGTAATGGTTGTACCGTATAAGCACGCAGACACCATAGAGAAACTAGCCGAAAAGGAGCAGGCAGAGATTCTCAGACTCACGGCAAAAGCACAGAAGGCCCTCCGAAAACTCAACAAACCCCACGGATTCAACTTTGGAGCCAACTTCGGCCGTGTCGCTGGGGCAGGTATCGATCAGCATATCCATTTCCATCTGGTGCCCCGCTGGAGCGGAGATACGAATTTTATGCCTGTTCTGGCTAATACGAAGATGATTTCGGAGGATATGAGGAAAATGTGGGGGTCTCTGAGAAGGATGATGAAATAGCTGTTAATTAATCCAAATTCATTAATTAATGAATTAATTAATTCCTATGGGGGGACTATGGGTGGGTACAGTTTTGAGGACATGCCGCTTTATAAGGAGGCAAGGGAGTACAGGAAGAAGATTTACAAGCTATCAAGAAAGCTGCCGGTGGAGGAGAAATACAATCTTGCTGGCCAGATGCGGGATGCTGCGAGATCTTTGACAAACAACATTGCCGAAGGACACGGGAGATACCACTATCAGGAAAACATTCAATTCCTGAGGATTTCGCGGGGCTCACTTGAAGAGATTTTAGATGACCTGAACATTTGCATTGATGAGCAGTATGCGGAAATGGAAGAATTGTCGAATCTAAAGAAGGAGGGGTTCGAGTTGTTGCATAGTTTGAACAGATATGTTGCGTATTTGAAACGAAGGAAGGAGTCATCCTGAATTAATCAATTGATTAATTAATTAGTCCATTTCATGTCAGCGAGTTCATTTATAGCATCCATCCAAGCCAAACAAGCGACCGTAGGCATCATCGGCCTCGGCTACGTAGGCCTGCCCTTGGGCCTCTGTTTCGCCGAAAAAGGCTTCCCCGTCATCGGCTTCGACGTTGACCAATCGAAAATCGCGGCGCTGAGCAAGAGTTCCTCATACATCAAACACATCAAGCCCGATCGCATTGCCCAAAGCATCCAAAACAAGAAATTCACTCCAACATCGGATTTCTCCAAACTCTCTTCCTGTAACGCTATCCTCATCGCCGTCCCCACGCCTCTCACAAAGCAGCGTGAGCCGGACATGACGTACGTGGTCTCGACGTGCGAAACGATTTCGAAATACCTCGTCAAGGGTCAACTTGTCGTACTCGAATCAACGACATACCCCGGCACCACCGAAGAAGTTGTCGTTCCGATTCTCGAAAAGGGCGGACTGAAACTCGATAAGGATTTCTATGTCGCATTCTCGCCCGAGCGAGAAGATCCCAATAATCCGAATTACACAACCGAAACCATTCCCAAGGTCGTCGGATCTACTTCTTCCGGGGGTTTGACAATTGCTGAGAAGTTGTATTCCCAGATCGTTGTGAAGGTCGTTCCGGTATCATCACCAAGAGCCGCAGAAGCGACGAAACTGCTCGAGAATATCTTTCGCTCCGTGAACATAGCGCTCGTGAACGAGCTCAAAGTCACGTTTGCCAAAATGGGCATCGACATCTGGGAAGTGATCGAAGCCGCAAAGACAAAGCCCTTCGGCTATATGCCGTTTTATCCGGGACCCGGACTCGGAGGGCATTGCATTCCCATCGATCCGTTTTATCTGACCTGGAAAGCGCGTGAGTACGATGTGGCAACGCGTTTCATCGAGCTGGCGGGCGAGATCAATACCGCGATGCCCGAGTATGTTGTCGGAAAGGTTGTCGAGGCGCTCAACGAACGCGGAAAGCCCCTCAAGGGTACCCGGATTCTCATTCTGGGATTGGCCTACAAAGCCAACGTGGATGACGACCGCGAATCACCGTCATACAAGCTCATGCAAATGCTTCAGGACCGCGGCGCGATAGTCGATTACAACGATCCATTCGTTCCGGTCATCAGACCCACACGGGAATATCCTGAATTCGCCGGCAAGAAATCGGCGGAAATCAGTTCAAACTATGATCTGTTCCTTGTTGCCACGGCGCATGATGAGTACCGGAAATTGGATTTTATGAAACTTGGCGTTCCGGTTGTTGATACAAGGAATATTGTCCGGGGCGATACTGGCTTGGTCTCAAAAGCATGATGAACAGGAAGAAAGAAAATCGCAGAGACGCAGAGGTTCGCAGAGTGTTGTTTAACCCCCTGCGATTCTCTGCGACCTCCGCGTCTCTGCGTTTATCTTCTAATCGCCGCTCGATAAGAGTTTTACACCACATATCACCTATCACTCATCACCTTTAACAGCCTTGCCTCAAACCAGCATCATATCTGTCGTCGGCGCCCGGCCAAACTTCATGAAGGTCGCGCCGATCCACAAGGCGCTCAAGAAGTACGCAGACATTCGCCACGTGATCTGCCATACCGGCCAGCACTACGACGAGACAATGTCGAAAGTCTTCTTTGAGGATCTCGAACTGCCGAAACCGGATTATTATCTCGGAGTCGGATCCGGCTCTCATGCCGAACAAACGGCAAAGATCATGGTCGAGTTTGAAAAGGTCGCGGTAAAGGATAGACCGGGCCTGGTTCTTGTGGTGGGTGACGTAAACTCAACCATCGCATGCAGTCTGGTTGCCGCGAAGCTTGGAATCAAAGTGGCACATGTCGAAGCAGGCCTGCGCAGCTTCGACCGCACCATGCCCGAGGAGATCAACCGCACATTAACAGACGCGATCTCGGATTTTCTTTTTGTAACGGAGCCGAGTGGAATCGACAACCTGATGCGCGAAGGGATCAGTGAAAACAAGATCCATTTCGTCGGCAACGTGATGATCGATTCGTTGGTTCATTATTTGCCTGCGGCAGAACGTTCCAATGTTCTGAATACATTTGCCGTGGAAAACTCCAAATATATCGTCGCCACGTTCCATCGTCCGGCAAATGTCGATACGCCGGAAGGGCTCAAAGCACTGCTCGGATTTCTGAAGGACATCGCGGGACACCACCGCGTGGTATTTCCGGTACACCCTCGCACCAGATCCAACATTCGTTCGTTCGCTCTCGAAGCCTCGGTCAACGGACAGGTGAGTTTGTCGGAGCCCGTGGGCTATCTGGATTTTCTTTGGCTCATAAAGAATGCCGCGCTGGTGGTAACGGACAGCGGGGGAATTCAGGAGGAAACCACCTATATGGGTGTGCCGTGCATAACCATCCGGGACAACACCGAACGGCCCATTACAGTGGAGCAGGGAACGAATTACCTGGCAGGTACGAACCTCGATTCAGCCCGGAAAATTGCTCATGAAGTGTTTTCAGGAAAGGTGAAGAAGGGGAATATCCCGGACCTTTGGGATGGAAAAGCAGCGGAACGGATTGCGAGCATTATTCATGATGCATTCGGTGAAAGGTGAAATGTGAGATGTGAGAAGTTGTAAAACGGGGGTCATGTCAAACAATTAGTGGGGGTGTTATGATACGCCAAAAACCGCATAAGAGACTGGATCTTTGGAAAAAAGTCATCGATTTCGTCGTCTTGATTTATGAAGTGACAGGTAGTTTCCCTAAGGAAGAAGAATTCGGTTTGAAATCACAGTTGAGGCGGGCGGCAGTGTCGGTTCCATCGAATATCTCGGAGGGTTTGACTCGACGGACAAGCAAAGACAAGTTGCATTTTCTCAATATTGCTCAAGGATCGTTGAGCGAAATCGACGCACAACTAGAAGTCTCCGAACGACTATCATTCCTGACGATAAATGACGGCTTTCGAGTTGGGCAGTTGCAAACAGATGTGGAAAAACTACTCAGCGGGCTCATTCGAAGTATATCGAAATTCTAGTTTCACAGCATTTCACTTTTTACGTTTCACTTTTCACTATGCTTGTCAAGAGCCTAACATCATTTCACCTTTCACATTTCACATTTCACTGCGAGCATAACCCGGTATCTCCATGTTGCAAGCAATAGCCAAAAAAGGCAAAGTCATCGCAGCCAACGTCCCGGCCCCCGTTGCCACCAAAGGCTCCGTCCTGATCAAAGTGGTGTATAGCTGCATTTCGGCGGGCACCGAGATGACAACCGTTCAGTCTTCTGGATTCACTAAGATCAAGAATGCTATAAAAGAACCGGGCGGGATACGCAAGACGATCGATTTTGCCAAATCGCAGGGAATCTCAAAGACCATCGAGCGCATTAAAGGCACCCTGGAAGACGCCAAGCCCATCGGCTACTCCGTCGCAGGTGTTGTCGTGGAGGCAGGTGAGGGTGTTTCCGGATTTTCACCCGGTGACCCCGTCGCTGCGGCCGGGGCAGGGTTGGCGAATCATGCGGAATATGTCAACGTTCCTGCGAACCTTGTCACTCCGGTTCCCGCGGAACTCGATTTCCAGAAAGCCTCAACAGTCACTCTTGGAACCATTGCTCTCCAGGGCGTCCGCCGCTGTGATCTTCGCTTGGGCGAATTTTGCGTGGTGATCGGAACCGGTATCCTTGGACTTCTCGCCGTTCAGATTCTGCGTGCTTCCGGAATCCGGGTTATTGCCGTCGACATCGACGAGAAACGTCTCGGACTCGCCAAAGAACTTGGCGCTGAAAGTGTTTTCAACTCGGGTTTGACGGATCCTGTTGCCGGAGTCATGTCCGCCACCGGCGGTCACGGCACCGATGCCGTGCTGTTCACCGCAGCAACATCAAGCAACGAACCACTGTCCCAAGCCTTCCGCATGTGCAGGAAGAAGGGGCGTGTTGTGCTGGTGGGTGTATCCGGAATGGAAATCAAGCGCGAGGACATGTACGAAAAGGAACTCGACTTCCTGATTTCAACGGCATACGGACCCGGGCGCTATGACAGGAATTACGAGGAAAAGGGTCTCGAGTATCCGTATGGGTACGTTCGCTGGACGGAAAATCGCAATATGGCCGAATATCTTCGTCTAGCGGCCTCGGGACAGATTCGACTTGATGGGCTCATCGACGCTGTCTATCCGATTGCCGATGTTGAAAAAGCTTTTAAATCTCTGAGCGGACCCGATCGGCCGGTCATGGCACTTCTCGATTACGGCACACCCCCAAGCCCTCTTAAATCCCAGGACATCCACACCGTCAGCCTTCAACCATTAACCAAGAAAGATTCATCTCTGATTGGCGTTGGACTGATTGGCGCAGGAAGTTTTGCTACCAGCGTGCATTTGCCCAATCTCGCAAAACTGAGCGACAAATTCGCCCTCCAGGCAATCATGCGCCGGGACGGACAACTGTCCGTCTCCGTGGCCAAGAGGTTCAACGTCGCCTACGCCACCACCGATTTTGAACAGGTCATCAAAGACCCCGCGATCGACCTTGTCCTCATAGCAACGCGGCACGACAGTCACGCCGAATTGACGCTCCGGGCATTGCAGGCAGGAAAGCATGTATTCGTTGAGAAACCGCTGGCAATAAATAATGAGGGCCTTGAGAAGATTGTGCAATTCTATGAGAAGCACGTCGGCGGCGCTCTACCGTTGCTCATGGTCGGATTCAACCGGAGGTTCAGTCCGTACGCGCGCGAAATCAAGCGCCACACCGACACGCGTGTGAATCCATTGTTTCTCCATTACCGCATGAATGCCGGCTATCTTTCGCCGGATCACTGGGTGCAGGATTCCGGCGGCCGGATCATCGGTGAAGCGTGCCACATCATTGACCTGATGACCTATTTCACGGGATCAAAGATCGAATCCGTACAGACGGACAGCGTTCGTCTCCCCGCGGACAACCAGAATCCATCCGACAACAAAACCATCACGCTGAAATACGCTGACGGCTCTCTCGCGACGATCGAATACTTCGCGTCAGGCAGTAAAGAGCTTCCCAAGGAATACCTGGAAGTGCACTTCGATCAAAAGACCATCGTGATGGAAGATTACCGTTCGTTGAAGGGATATGGAGTTGATGTGAAATCCATGAAGACCTCTTCGAGCCGAAAAGGACATTTTGAGGAATTGGAGTCTCTGGCATCCGCGTTGAGAGGAGAGATGAAGACCTGGCCGATAGAATTGTGGGATTTAGTGCAAACGACGCAGGCAAGTTTCCTGGCATCCTAGTCCGACAGTTCATTTACAACGCTTTTTCACATTTTTGGATGCCTTTGAACTGGAAAGATTGAAATATCTTTGCTAAATTGAGTGGCTCAAGACGGGGGAAGAATATCGCAGAGGCGCAGAGGACGCGGAGAAACGCAGAGCGTAAAACAAGGGTTTTTGAACAAGCTTAACACTCTGCGACCCTCTGCGTTCTCTGCGTCTCCGCGATTATCTTTAGTAACAGCCAAGGGGGGTGTTATGCATGAGAATGTGATTTCCGAGTATGTCATCGGTTGTGCGATTCAGGTTCACAAGGCAATTGGACCAGGGCTATTAGAGAGTGTTTATGAGGAATGTCTGGCTGCGGAATTGGAGGTTGCCGGGCTTCGGTTCGATCGGCAAAAGCCTGTCCCGGTTGTTTACAGAGACATCAAACTTGAATGCGGATACAGAGTAGATTTCCTGGTGGAAGACAAAGTAGTCGTTGATCTGAAGGCCATTGAACTTGTGCCACCTGTAATGTACGCGCAAGTCTTGACGTACGCACGATTGCTCGACAAAAGGCTAGGGTTACTGATCAATTTTCATGTTGAGCGATTAATTGATGGTGTGCGTCGGGTTGTGAATAACCTCCGATAAGATGAACAACGCAGAAAAATATTTCCCCATGCCAGAGATTAACACTCTGCGATCCTCTGCGCTCTCCGCGTCTCTGCGATTATCTTCTAAATCATTGAGACTACTGAAGGAATTCTCCAAAATAGTTGTGGTTCTTGGGGCCCTGCTTACTTTATTCGTACAGGTGTCAGTACCTCAAACTCAGGACCAAATCCGCCAAGCCGAAGAAGCCCTCAAGCGCCTGAGCGGAGAAGAGGTCGACTCCAAGCTCAAAGAACTCGGCCTCACCCGTTGGGAAGCCATTCGCAGAGCGCAGGATCAAGGACTGACCCTCGAGAATTTCCTTCAGCGAACGGATGTACCCCCTGTTCGACCGGATGAGAGGGTGGATACGGTTGCGGGTTTTCAGCTCCCGAAGCGGGAGAAGGTAAAGGTAGAGGGGGAGTTGAAAAAGCCGGTTTACGTTCCCGGCTTCACCGGCAGAATTGGCGTTGACAGCACGCTCAAACCCTTTGGACACGATATTTTCCAGTATTCACCCGCAACCTTCGAGCCCGTCCTCAATTTGGCCACACCGCCCTCCTACGCCCTCGGCCCTACCGACCAGGTGGTCATCAACGTTTGGGGAGAGACGAAGCTGTACCATCAGCTCACGGTCAACCGCGAAGGCAATGTTGTCATTCCGGATGTAGGTCCTGTCAACGCAAACGGACTCATGATCGAGCAGTTCCGTGAAAAACTTGTTCGCCGCATGTCCGAGGTATATTCCGGACTCAATAACGGTCGTCCGGGTGCCAACACCTTCCTCGATGTTTCGCTCGGCAAAGTCCGCACCATCCAGGTTTTCATTCTCGGACTGGTCAATCAGCCCGGAGGCTATTCGCTCTCATCGCTTTCCACAGTTCTCCATGCTCTTTATCTCTCTGGCGGGCCGACGGTCGAGGGCAGTTTGCGGAACATCGGCATCGTGCGTGGCGGAAAGTCCCAGATGATGGTGGATCTTTACGAGTACCTCGTAACAGGAAAACGAACAGGTGATGTTCGTCTTCAGGATGGAGATGTGCTATACGTGTATCCTGCGCAAAAGCGAGTCGCACTCGTAGGAAACATTCCGCGGCCTGCGATCTATGAGGTAGGTGAGAAAGAAACGCTGAGAGATCTTGTAGAGATGGGTGGCGGAGTGCGATTCGACACGGATTTCCGGCGTGTGCATATTGAGCGGGTTGTTCCGTTCGAGCTCCGAGCGAAATACCAACAAGGCATGTTGGATATTGACGTCGATTTCCAGTCGATGAATGAACTAAAAACATCGACAGCGGGTCTGGAAGACGGCGATGTTGTGAGCGTATTTCGTTTCAGCACCCTTCCGGAGAATCGCGTGTTCATCACGGGAAGCGTCAACAAACCCGGGCCATTTGCCTACAAGCCCGGAATGCGCATCAGCGACCTGATAGCCGACGCAGACAGTCTGGAACGAGGCACCTTCCTGGAGCGCGGCCTTTTGTACCGCATGCTCCCAAATCTGCGGAGAGAAATCGTGCCATTTGCGGTCTCACGTGCACTGGAAAATGACACGACCCATAACCTCGTTCTCCAGAACGAGGACAGCGTGGCCATTTTCAGAGAAAGCGAATTTCGGCCGGTTCAGAGTGTAGCCATAAGCGGGGCGATTGGACAGTCTGATTACTATACTCGTCACGAGGGAATGACCATCCACGATCTGGTCATGATTGCCGGCGGATTAACAGAAGACGCCGCGTTGACAGGATGGGAAATCTCGCGAGTTGATACGAGCGAGCTTGGTGTTTACACTAAAATCATTAAGATTGCCGAGCCTTTCAATTATTCCTCCACGGGTGGCGTAGGAAATGTATTGTTGAGAGACTTTGATTACATATTCATCCCATCAGACCCGAAGTTCACACAGCAGAAATTCGTGGAAGTGAGTGGATATGTGATGTTTCCGGGGCCCTATACGATTCGATATGAAGGGGAGAAGCTGTCGGACATCATCCAACGTGCAGGCGGCTTGAGACCAGGCGCATATCTCGAGGGTTCCCGCTTCTTCCGGAAGGGCGCAATAGGGGATAAGATTCAAGCAGGTCAGGTGCCTCTGGACTTTCGCAACGCCATTGGGGATGCGAATTCGAGGGATAACCTTGTATTGTATGAGAGAGATTCGATTTACATTTCGTACCTGGAAGACGTGGTTCGGGTCTACGGAGAGGTTTTTGTTCCCTCAGCCATTCTCTATAAACCCGGTGAGGATGAAGATTATTACATCGAGCAGGCGGGGGGGTTGAAAGATGAGGCGGATGAGAGCAGGGTTTACGTGTTGCTTCCTGGGGGCAAGAAATGGGAGAGCGGGGATATCCTCCCTGGGAGTGCAGTCTATGTTCCGAAAGAAATAGAGAAGGAGGACAAAACGCTGCCCATCATCAGGGATCTCGCGACGATTCTTGCGAGCTTAGCTGCGATTACGGTTGCTTTGGTGCAAGTAACAAGAGCACAGTAACACCCTCAGATTCCTTACATCATACGCCAGCGAAATTGTCACATTGCATCGACACACACAATTCCGGTGATTCTCACGAGTCAAGAAAACGGGCCGAGAAACGCACAGGGTGCGTTGAACTCCTCTCCGTCTTTTGGCCCCGTCACGACTAACGATGATTCGCTCTAGGAAGATACAACAGAGGAAACGTCTTGCCTCTCGCATCTTACGTCTCACCGTTTTTTCAAGTCATCAAGAGGCAGAGCAATGGGACATTGAGCAGCAAATCACAATGACTTCTGAAGAGAGGCAAATGGTGGCAAAGGAATTGAAGAGGCGCTTTTTTTGGCAATCGCGTTTCCAATCTTCGTAAGAAGATAAGGAACAAGCGGGCGGTGGGGCGTCACGAGAGACAAGGACGACTTGAAATACCTTATACAAGTCCAAAAGAGGAAGAGAAGAAGACGGCTGTGAGTCAGAAAGCATCGAAACGGAAAGATTCGCCACATCCTGAAACCTGAACGATATTGAGTCGCCAATTTGAACAGTTTCCTTTTCCGCCTTGAGTCTTGCGATGAGCAACAAAGTTCAACAATGGCTTGACAGAGTTGAATACGACGTACAGAGTGCGGAGGCGATGTTCGATGCCGGTCGTTATGTCTATGTGGTTTTTATGTGTCAGCAGGCAGTCGAAAAGTGCCTTAAAGCGGTCATGGTGTCCAAAGCCCGTGAGGTTCCTCCGATCCACAACTTGCGTCGACTTGCAGAACTGACCGGCCTCTCGGTTGACAGTGAAAAGCTCAAAAAGCTGGATTTCCTTTCAGAATATTATATTAGTTCTCGGTATAAGGAGGATCTTGCCGAACTGTCAAAAGGATTGACAAAGACATTTGCGGGAGAGATTCTCGTGTTCACGAAACAGGTCGTGGAATGGCTGATCCAAGGGATCAAATACTAAGAGATTTGAAGACTCTTGTCCTCGAGTTGAAAGAGCGGCATGACATTCGCGGGGCATATCTCTTTGGCTCTTACGCACGAAACAACCCGACACAGTACAGTGACGTGGATGTCGCCATTGTGCTTGGCACATACAGGGATGGCGGTCAAATGGATGAACGGTTTGAGATATTTCATGAGGTTCAACAGCGAAATTCGCTGATTGAAATCGTTTGCCTGACCGAGGGTGAGTTCGCGGAAGGAGAAATGGAGTTAGTACGTTATATTAAGAAGGAGGGTATTCGGATTCTCTAAGCCTCGAAGCTTGAACTTTAAACCTTATCAGACAAAGCCGCTCTTGAGACGTAGTCTGATGAAACCCGCCTGCGTCAAAAAACGACTTCGGCGGGCAAGCCTGAAACCTTTATCAGACGAAGCCGCTTCTCAGGCGTAGTCTGATGAAACTTTAAACCTAAACGCGGTTTCCATGGACAGTAAAAGCACTCTCCGAGACATTATTGCAATTTTGAAGCGGCATGAGTCCGAATTTCGAAGAAAGTACGGAATCAAGAGAATTGGAGTGTTCGGGTCGATTGTTCGGGGGGACGCAGGTCGCGAAAGTGACTTGGATCTTCTCGTGGAATTCGAGGAAGCTGTCGAAATGGATCTTTTACGGTTCGTTGAAGTTGAGAGACAGCTAAGTGAGATACTTGGAAGGAAAGTGGATCTTGTAGAAAAGAAGGTACTGAAGCCATTTATTGGGCAACATATATTGAAAGAGGTCGTTTATCCGTGACGCGAGAGCTTCGGGATTACTTGAATGATATAGTGGATGCTATGGCAAAAGCTTTGAAGTTCGTCGAAGGAATGTCCTATGAGGATTTCGTCAACGACGATAAAACTGTTTTCGCCGTTGTGAGGGCGTTAGAGGTCGTTGGAGAAGCAGTCAAGAACATTCCTGAGGATTTCAGAGAGAAATATCCCCACATTCCATGGAAGGACCTGGCCGGGATGAGGGATAAACTGATTCATGGATATTTCGGTGTTGATCTCGGGAGAGTATGGAGAACTGTTAAGGAAGTGATTCCTGCCATGAAACCGCGCTTTGACGAAATTGCCCAGGTTGGAGGTCAGAAACCTTAAACCCGAAACCTGAAATCCCAAAATGGTCAGCGAATGTTTTTCAATGAGCTGATGCCA
>Ga0302046_10005109_pt1 | contig 11601 bp, 6 predicted proteins | sample RVTome_11_FD_200261 | JGI IMG/M metagenome (GOLD analysis project Ga0302046, IMG submission 200261) | Soil microbial communities from uranium-contaminated site in the Upper Colorado River Basin, Wyoming, United States - RVT147D111 (version 2) ... | reverse complement strand
CGCCGAATGGCTGCGGGGCGTCGACTGGAGCAAGACGCGGGCCTACGCGATCGGTCTGACGGGCATGTTCCTGAACGTCGCCGGCCGCGAGCAGCAGGGGATCGTGCAGCCGGGCGCCGAGACGCAGGCGCTCAAGGACGAGCTGGTGGCGCGGATCAGCGGCCTGATCGACGCGGAGGCCGGCGAGATCGGCGTGCGCGAGCTGTTCGATACCGCGACGCTCTACGAGGGGCCGTACCTGGAGAACGCTCCCGACCTGCTGGTCGGCTACAACGCCGGCTATCGTTGCTCCTGGGACATGGCCACCGGGGTGGTCGCCGGCGCGGTCTTCGAGGACAACGTCAAGCCGTGGAGCGGCGACCATTGCATCGACCCGCGGCTAGTTCCCGGCGTCATCTTCTGCAACCGGCCCATCGACGTCGACGACCCGGCGCTCATCGACATCGCGCCGACGGCGCTGCAGCAGTTCGGCATCACGCCGCCCAGGTACATGGATGGCAAGGTGCTGTTTCGCGAGGAGGCCGCCGATGCCCCGGCCTAGGAGGCCGTGGTGAGACGCCGACGGGCCCGGTGCGCGGGTTTTGCGGGCGAGGGCAAGGAGAGCCGACGCAGGCGATGCCGGAGCCATCGTCGAGGAGGCTCGACGCGGCCATCCGCGGCGCTCGCGCTCGCCCTTCTCATCGCCGGCGGCTGCGGGGGAGCACGCTCCCACGAGCAGTCGATGATCGTCCTCGGCATCGACGGCATGGACTACGAGCTGACCCAGCGGCTTCTCGATGAGGGGCGGCTGCCCAACCTGGCGCGGCTCGCCGCCGCGGGGGGCTTCCAGCCGCTGGGCACGTCGATCCCGCCGCAGAGCCCGGTGGCCTGGTCGAACTTCATCACCGGCCTCGACCCCGGCGGCCATGGCATCTACGACTTCATCCATCGCGATCCGCAGACCATGCAGCCGTACCTGTCCACCACCAGCACCGCGGCGCCCGGCCGCACGCTGGAGGTCGGCAGGTGGAGCATTCCTCTGACCGCGGGGTCAGTGGAGCTGCTGCGCCACGGCACGCCCTTTTGGCAGGTTCTCGAGGAGCACGGGATTCCGGCGACGATCGTCCGCATGCCGGCGAACTTCCCGCCTTCCGGCGCCGCCTACCGGGAGCTTTCCGGGATGGGAACGCCGGACATTCGCGGCGACCCGGGCAATTACTCCTTCTACACGACCCAGCCGCAGCGCGTCACCGGGCGGACCGAAGCGCGGATCGAGCGGGTGCGGGTGCGCAACAACGTCGTGCTCGCCACGCTCATCGGCCCGCCCAACCCCCTGCTGATCGAGCCCGAGGATCTCGAGCGCGACTTCACCGTCTACATCGACGCCGACAACCCGGTCGCCAAGATCGTCGTCGGCAACGCCGAGCTGATCCTCCGCGAAGGGGAGTGGAGCGACTGGGTGCCGATCGACTTCGAGATGATCCCCTGGGTGCAGTCGCTCCCGGCCGAGGTGCGCTTTTTTCTCAGGCAGGTGCGCCCGGAGTTCGAGCTCTACGCGAGCCCGATCAACATCGACCCCATGGTCCCGGCGATGCCGGTCTCGACGCCCGCGGGCTTCGCCGCCGAGCTCGCCGAGGCGACCGGCCGCTTTTACACGCAGGGGATGCCCGAGGACACCAACGCGCTCAACGACGGCGCCTTCTCGCGCGCCGACTTCATGGCCCAGGCGGCGATCGCCCACGCCGAGATCCGCCGCCAGTACGACTGGGTCCTCGACGGCTTCGCCGGCGGCTTCCTGTTCTACTACTTCGGCAACGTCGATCAGGTCTCGCACATGATGTGGCGAGCGATGGACCCCGAGCACTCCGCCTACGACCCGGTCGAGGACCCGCCCTTCGCCGACGCCGTCATCGACCGCTACCTGGAGGTCGACGAGGTGGTCGGCGCGACGCTCGAGCGCCTGCCGGCGGACGCCACGCTGGTGGTGATGTCGGACCACGGCTTCACCTCCTGGCGGCGGTCGATGAACCTCAACACCTGGCTGCTTGAGAACGGCTACATCACGCTGGTGAACCCGCGCCGGCGCACCGGCTACACCTGGTTCGGCAACGTCGACTGGTCGCGCACCCGCGCCTACGCGGCGGGGCTCAACGGCCTCTACATCAACGTCAGCGGCCGCGAGGCCCACGGCGTCGTGGCCGCGGCCGAGCGCCAGGCGCTGATCGGCGAGATCCGCGACAAGCTGCTCGAGTTCGTCGATCCGGCGACCGGCCAACCGGCGATCACCAAGGTCTACGTCCGCGACGAGGTGTTCGCCGACGGCGGCCAGCTGGGGATCGGCCCCGACCTGATCGTCGGCTTCGCCAAGGGCACCCGCGGCGCCAACGACTCGGCGCTGGGCGAGCTCTCGGAAGAGATCGTCTTCGACAACGAGCAGGCCTGGAGCGGCGACCACCTGATGGACCACGAGACCGTTCCCGGGGTGCTGTTCACCAGCCGGCCCCTGGGGCGCGCCGTCACCTCGCTGCAGGACCTGGCGGCGGCGCTGCTCGCCGAGCTCGGCATCGAGGGGTTCCCGCCGGAGCAAGAACGCTGAGCCGTTCGCCGGCTACCTGAAAGGGGAAGACATGTTCGGAGGCTCGAAGGTTTCGCTCGACAAGGACCTGCTGGCGCGGGTCAAGAAGTTCGCCGACATCGCCGGCTACTCGTCGGTCGAGGAGTTCATCACCCACGCCCTCGAGAAGGAGCTGGCGGTGCTCGAAGAGGCCGACACCGAGGAAGAGATCAAAAAGAAGCTGCAGGGGTTGGGCTACATCTCCTAGCCGCCGCTCCCTGGAGCGCCCGAACGACTCGAAAAAGGGCGCCCGCCGCGGTCAGAGGTCGCGGCTCGGCGCCCCGGCGCAAACCGACTCACCCATGGACATCATCAACGCCATCGCCGGTGCCCTGGTCCAGGCGGCCCTCTACCCGTTCCGCGGGTTGCCGCCGATGGTTGGCCTGACGGTGTTCTCGCTGGTCTCCGGCGTCGGCATGCTCTACGTGTTCAAGTGGACCTCGGACCAGAAACGGCTCGCCGAGGTCAAGCGCAAGATCCACGCCGGCATCTTCGAGATCCGGCTGTTCAACGACGACATGCGGGCGATCCTCGCCGCCCAGCGTGACATCTTCCGCCACAACCTCACCTACCTGCGGCTGTCGCTGCGACCGCTGTTGTGGATGATCGTGCCGTTCGTGCTGATCGTCGCCCAGCTGCAGCTGCATTACGGCTACGAGGGCCCCGAGGTCGGCGAGCCGTTCATCGTCAAGGTGCGGCTGGTCGCCGGCGAGCCGGCCGGCGACGGGGCCGGGCCCACGGCAGGCACCGGGCCGCGAGCTGCCGGCTCGGGCGCGCCCGCGGTCACCGCCTCCGGCCAGGTCGGCGGCGCCGCGCCGCGTAGCGCTCCCGATATAGCGATCCAGGCCCCTGAAGGGCTGCGCGTGGAGACGCCCCGGCTGTGGATCCCGACGCTCGACGAGGCCGACTGGCGGCTGGTGGCCACCGCCCCCGGCGATTACGAGCTCGCCATCCGCGCCGGCGGGAACGACTACCGCAAGACCGTCACCGTCGGCGACGCCATCCTGGCGCGCTCGCCGATCCGCACCTCGCGGCTGCTCGATCGGATCCTCTACCCCGGCGAGCCGGGCTTTCCGTCCGGCGCCGCGGTGGCGTCGATCGAGGTCCTGTACCCGGAGCGAGAGGTGAGCTTGTTCGGCTGGCAAACCCACTGGCTGGTGGCGTTCATCATCATCACGATCGTCCTGGCCTTCGCCCTGCGCCGCCCGCTGGGGGTCACGTTCTGACCGCCGGGAGAGGGCCCGCGCAGTGTCCGGCGGGGCCCTCGCTGCTATAGTGGAGGCTCTCCCCGCTTTCTTCCTTTCGCGAAACATGGTCCTGCTATGAAGCCTCGTGTCGCCAACCCCCTCATCAGCGCGCTGATCGCCGTCTCCGTGCTCCTGCTCGCATCCCTGGCGGCGCCCGCCTTCGCCCAGCAGATCGGACAGATCCCGGAGCCGCCGGAGGGCGCCTGGAGCATCCCCGCCGATCCCGCCGCCGCCGCCGCTGCGCCGTTCGCGTCCGTCATGCCGGTGGACCCGTCGATCATCATCGACGAGCTTCCCAACGGCCTGCGCTACTTCATCCGCGAGAACCCGTATCCGGCCGGCCGCGCCGACCTGCGTCTGGTGGTCCGCGCCGGCTCGCTGCTGGAGGACGCCGACCAGCTCGGCCTCGCCCATTTCGTCGAGCACATGGCCTTCAACGGCACCGAGCGCTACGCCAAGCAGGCGTTGATCACCGCGCTGGAGTCGTTCGGCATGCGCTTCGGGGCCCACATCAACGCCTATACGAGCTTCGACGAGACCGTTTACATGCTCCACGTCCCCACCGATGAGGACGTCATCATCGATACCGCCTTCGAGATCCTCGAGGACTGGGCCGTGGGGCTGAGCTTCGAGGACGAGGAGATCGCCAAGGAGCGGGGCGTGGTGATCGAGGAGTGGCGGCTGGGGCTGGGCGCCGGCTCCCGGGTCCGCGACATCCAGTTCCCGATCCTGTTCGGCGGCAGCCGCTACGCCGAGCGGCTGCCGATCGGCACGCTCGAGAGCCTGCAGGGCTTCGACCCCGACGCCGCCCGCCGCTTTTACCGTGACTGGTACCGTCCCGACCTGATGGCGGTGATCGCGGTCGGCGACTTCGACAAGGAAGACATCGAGCGGCGCATCCGCGAGGGCTTCGGCGAGCTCGACAACCCCGACGAGCCGCGGCCACGGCCGCTCTACGACATCCCGGAGCACGAGGAGACCCGTTTCGCGATCGCCACCGACCCCGAGGCCCAGTACTCGCAGGTGCAGGTGTTCCACAAGCAGCCGATCCGCGGCCAGGGCACCCACGCTTCCTACCGGCAGACGATCGTCGAGAACCTCTATACCAGCATGCTCAACCGGCGTCTGACCGAGCTGGCGCAGCAGCCCGAGCCGCCGTTTCTCGGCGCCGGCGCCTCGCAGGGCATCTTCGTGCCCACCCGCGAGGTGTTCATGATCGGCTGCGCGGTGCCCGATGGCGGCCTGGTGCGCGGCCTGCGCGCGGTGCTCGACGAGGCCGGACGCATCGCCCAGCAGGGCTTCACGGCCACCGAGTTCGAGCGCGAAAAGGTCTCGCAGCTGCGCCGCTTCGAGCGCATCTACACCGAGAAGGCCACCCAGCCCTCGGAGCTGTTCGTCGAGGAGTTCCAGCGCGCCTTCCTCGAGAACGAGTCGGTGCCCGGCATCGACTACGAGTGGGCCCTGTACCAGCGCTTCATGCCGGAGATCACCCTGGCCGAGGTCAACGCCGTCGGCGGCCCGTGGGTCTCGAGCCGCGATCGGGTCGTGCTGGTGACCGCCCCCCAGAAGGAGGGGTTGGCCCTACCTACAGAAGAAGAGCTGATGGCAGTGCTGGAGAGCGCCGGCATGGGGCCGTTGGGCCGCTACGTCGACACCGTCACCTCGGCGCCGCTGCTGCCGTACGCGCCCGATCCGGGCAGCATCGAGGCGGAGAGCGTGCACGAGGACGTCGGCGTCCACGAGTGGGAGCTGTCCAACGGCGTTCGCGTCGTCCTCAAGCCGACCCGCTTTCGCGAGGACCAGGTGCTGTTCCGCGCCGTCAGCCCCGGCGGCACCTCGCTGGCCGCCGACGAGGAGCACGTCGCCGCGCTGACCGCGGTCAACATGGTGTCGGCCAGCGGCTTCGGCAACTTCAGCCCGCGGGAGATCACCAACATGCTGGCCGGCAAGGTGGTCAACGTCTCGCCGTTCATCAACCAGCTCGAGGAAGGCTTCGAGGGCATCGCCTCGCCGCGCGACCTCGAGACCCTCTTCCAGCTCCTCCACCTCAAGTTCAACTTCCCGCGCGCCGACCCCGGCACCTTCGAGCTGATCACCGAGCAGATGCGCGCCACCCTCGCCAACGACAACGCGACGCCGGAGGAGGCCTTCCAGAACGAGCTGCGCCGGACCCTCACCCAGGACCACTTCCGGCGCCGTCCCTTCTCAGCCGAGCTGGTCGACGAGATGGACCTCGACGCCTCCTACGATTTCTATCTGGAGCGCTTCGCCGACGCCGGCGACTTCACCTTCGTGTTCGTCGGCAACTTCGAGCTCGAGGCCATCCGGCCGCTGGTGCTCCAGTACCTCGGCTCGTTGCCGTCGATCGACCGCGACGAGACCTGGCGCGACGAGGGCGTCACCTATCCGCGGGGCGTCATCAAGAAGACGGTCCGCAAGGGGGTCGAGCCGAAGAGCCTGACCAACATCTACTTCACCGGCACGCCGCCCGAGAGCGCCACCGACTCCGGCGACGAGGAGCGCACCGCCGCGGGTCGTGCGCGAGCGGCGATGGCGAGCATCCTCGAGACCCGCCTGCGCGAGGTCCTCCGCGAGGACCTCGGCGGGACCTACGGAGTGCAGGTGCGGCAGTCCAGCCAGCGCATCCCACACCCCGAGTACGCGGTCTCGATCGTCTTCGGCTCCGACCCGGGGCGCGCCGACGAGCTCACCGGCTTCGTCTTCGCCGAGATCGAGCGGTTCAAGGAATCGGGCCCGACCCTCCAGGAGATCGACATCGTCAAGGCGCAGATGCGGCGCTCGTTCGAGACCTCGACCAACGAGAACGGCTATTGGCTCGCGCAGCTGGTCTCGACCTACCGCGACGACGGCGATCCGAGCGAAATCCTCGATTACCTGGAGACCCTCGACACCATCACCCAGGAATCGGTCCGCGAGGCCGCCAACACCTACTTCGACCTCGACAACTACGTCCAGGTCGTCCTGCTCCCCGAAGAGGGCGTCGTCCGCTGACCGGCGTATTCGCCTGACCTGCGCAACGGCTCACGCGAGTTTCGCCCGCCGCAGCGAGCGACGAAGAGGTTCTCGGGTCGGCGCCGTCGGCTACTCCGCGTCCATGAACGGATAGCGGAAGTCCGTCGGCGGGTTGAAGTTCTCCTTCACCGTCCGCGCCGAGACCCAGCGCTGCAGGTTCGAGCGCGAGCCGGCCTTGTCGTTGGTGCCGGAGGCGCGGCCGCCGCCGAAGGGCTGCTGGCCGACCATCGCCCCGGTGGGCTTGTCGTTGATGTAGAAGTTGCCTGCCGAGTGGCGCAGCGCCCGGCTCATCTTGACGATATCGCGGCGGTCGTGGGCGAAGATGGCGCCGGTCAGGGCGTAGTCGCTGCCCGTGTCGCACAGCTCGAGCGTCTCGTCGAGGTCGCCGTCAGCGTAGACGTAGACGGTCATCACCGGGCCGAAGATCTCCTCGCGCATCAGCCGCGACTTCGGGTCCTTGCTGGTGACCAGCGTCGGCTCGATGAAGTAGCCGATCGAGTCGTCGCAGCCGCCGCCGGCGACCACCTCGTAGCTGGCGTCGTTCTTGGCCTCGTCGATGTAGCCGCTGATGTCCTTGAACGCCTTCTTGTCGATGACCGCGCACACGAAGTTGCGGAAGTCGAGCGGCGAGCCCATCTCGATCTCGGCCATCTGCTCCTTGACCCCGGCGCGGATCGCCGGCCACAACGACTTCGGGATGTAGGACCTCGAGGCGGCCGAGCACTTCTGGCCCTGGTACTCGAAGCCGGCGCGGACGATCGCTGTGGCGACCGCCGCCGGGTCCGCCGAGGGGTGGGCGAAGATGAAGTCCTTGCCCCCGGTCTCGCCGACGATGCGCGGATAGGAGCCGTAGGCCGACAAGTTTTCCGCCATCGTCCGCCACATCGCCTGGAAGGTCGCGGTCGAGCCGGTGAAGTGGAGGCCGGCGAAGTCCTCGCTGGCGAACACCGGGTCGCCCACCGAGCGCCCCTTGCCGGGGATGAAGTTGATGACCCCCGGCGGCAGGCCGGCGGCCTCCATGACCTTGTACATGTAGTAGTTGGAGAGCAGCGACGTCGAGGAGGGCTTCCACAGCGAGACGTTGCCCATGAGCGCCGGCGCCGAGGGCAGGTTGCCGCCGATCGAGGTGAAGTTGAAGGGCGTCACCGCGAACACGAAGCCCTCGAGGGGCCGGTACTCGACGTAGTCCCAGATGCCGCGGTCGGAGCCCGGCTGCCCCTCGTAGATCTGCTTCATGAAAAAGGCGTTGAAGCGCCAGAAGTCGCACATCTCGGCGGCGGCGTCGATCTCCGCCTGATAGGCGGTCTTCGACTGCCCCAGCATGGTGGAGGCGTTGATGGTGTCGCGCCAGGGTCCGGCGAGCAGCTCGGCGGCCTTCAAGAAGATCGCGGCGCGCGCCTCCCACTCCATCTCCGACCACTCCGCCCAGGTCTTGCGGGCCGCCGCGACGGCGGCGGTGACGTCGGACTCGCGGACCTGGTGACAGACCCCCAGCTTGTGCCCGTGGTCGTGAGGGCAGATCACCTCGAGGGTGTCGCCGGAGCGCACCTCCTCGCCGCCGATGATCGCCGGGATGTCGATCTGCTCGCCGAGCATCTGCTCGAGCCGCCGCTTGAGGCTGTCGCGCTCGGGGCTGCCGGGTGCGTAGTCGCGCACGGGCTCGTTGACGGGCTCCGGGATTCGAACGATGCCGTTCACAGTCCTTCTCCTTGGCTGCTGCGCTGGGGGCTGCTGCGTTGGGGTGCATGCGCCCGGCGTCCCGCGCGCGCGACCTCTGGGGAAACAGGAACGGAACGGTCGCGTCCCCGGCGGGGCCCGCGACTTTCGACGGGCAAGCGGCCGACGTTCAGGAAGGATAGCAGGGGAGGCGGCGGCCGGCAGACGGCGCCGGCGGCCGGGGTCTCGTCGAGGACCACGGCTCGGCAGAGCGCGCTCACGGCGTCGGCGGCGACAGGAACGTGGGACATCCCCCACCCTTTTGGAAGGGGAATTCGCGAAGAGCTCGCCGACTCGAGTGGCGGCCGCCGCGCTCGAAGGTCCGGTGGGAGGGATCCAAGCAGGGCGGATTCGCGCCGCATGTGGTTTTTTCAACGCAATGTTGTTTTTTCAACATGTCCGTGGTACGGTGGCGGCTCGTCGACGATCGGCGGCCGCCGAGGCGTTGCAGAAGAGACACGGGCGGCGGGGCCGCTCGGCATACGACGGAGTGGAATCGGACGCCGGCGATGGCACCCGGCGCCGCAACGACGAGCTTCGAGAGGCGCAACATGACGGAATCGAGGGGCGGGCGGCCCGCCGCGGCGCTCAGCCGGCGCGAGCGGCAGATCATGGACATCGTCTACGGGCTGGGGGAGGCGACGGCCGCGCAGGTGCGCGAGGCGATGCCCGATCCCCCCACCGACGCTGCGGTTCGGGCGACGCTGCGGATCCTCGTCGACAAGGGGCACCTGGCCTACGAGCACGACGGGCCGCGCTACCTCTACTCGCCCACGGTGCCGCGCGACGAGGCCCGCCGGTCGGCCCTGCGCCACCTGGTGACGACCTTCTTCGACGGCTCGACGGAGGGCGCCATGGCGGCCCTTCTGGACCTCCAGGACGATGCGCTCAGCGAGCCCGAGCGGCGTCGCTTGCGGGCGATGATCGAGCGCGCCGCCGAGGAGGGCCGCTGACATGGGCGGCCTGCAGGCGTTCGGACTCCCGCACGAGCTGTTGCCGTGGCTGGCCCTGACCGTCGCCAAGGCCACCCTGGTCCTCGGCAGCGCCTTGCTGCTGGCGACCGCGCTGCGGCGGGCCCCGGGCAGCGCCCGGCATCGTCTGTGGAGCCTGGCGTTCGCCGGCCTCCTGGTGCTGCCGGCGCTGGCGCTGGCGTTGCCGTCCTTGCCGCTGCCCGTGCAGGTGCCGGAGGCATGGTCCTGGGGGATGCCGGCGGCCGCCGGCGAGCCGCAAACGACCGGGACGACGGCCGCCGCCCCGCATCCCGAAGATGGCGGCGCGTCCGTCGAAGGCGACGGGAGCTTCGAGGCGAACCCGGAGTGGGGCTTCGAAGCAACGGCGAAGGGGGGCTTCGAGGCGACGGCGGAGGGGGGCTTCGAGGCGACGCCGATGGGCACCTTCGAGGCGGCGGCGACGGCGAGCCTCAAGAGGCCGGGGGAGAAGCTCTTCGCCGACCAGGTCAGGACGGGAGCCGCTGAGCCGGCGGCGGGCAACGCCGTCTGGCCGTCATGGCTCGGCGGCCGGCCGGCCGACGCGCTCTTCGTCCTCTGGCTGATGGGCTTCGGCGCCGCGATCGGCCTGCTGGCGGCGAGCCTCGGGCGCGGCGTCGCGATGGTCCGCCGGGCGCGACCGGTCGAGGACGCCGCCTGGCTGGACGATCTCGAGTGGCACCGCAACTTCTTCGGCATCCGCCGCCGCGTGCGCCTGCTGGAAAGCTCCTTGGCGCGCGCGCCGATGACCGGCGGCCTGTGGCGGCCCGTGGTGATCGTTCCCGAGGGCGCCGCCGCCTGGTCACCGGTGCTTCGCCGGCTGGTATTGCTGCACGAGCTCGTGCACATCCGTCGCCACGACGTCGTTCGCCACCTCGTCGCCCGCGCCGGCGTCGCCCTCTACTGGTTTCATCCGCTCGCCTGGCTGGCCGCGCGCAGCTCGGCCGTCGCCCGCGAGCAGGCCTGCGACGAGGAGGTGGTTCGCCTCGGCGTCAAGCCTTCGGTGTATGCCTCCCATCTGCTCGAGCTGGCCGAAGCGCTCGGCCACGGCCGCGTCCCGGCCGCCGCACTCCCCATGATCCAACGCTCCCAACTGGAGAAGAGACTGATGACGATTCTCGATGCCGACTCCCGGCCCCGCGCGGCGCGCGTCTCGACGCTTGCGGCGGCCTTGATGGTGCTGATCGCGGTCTCCGCGGGGGTCGCGACGCCGGCGACGACACCGCAGGGCCCGCCCGCGGCGCCGCCCGCACCCGCCGCCCCGGCGCCTGCTGCCCCCGAGGCCGTCGCGGCCCCGGCGCTCGCCGTCCCCTCCGATATCGCCCCGGCATCGGCACCCACCTCCGCCCTCGACGCCCAGGCCGCCCCGGCGCCCGGCCCCGCCCCAGACGCCGGCGTGCCCGCGGCCGCCCCCGCCGCCCCGGCGCCGCCTGTCCAGGCTTCCGCGTGCTGGCCCGGTGGGGTCGATGGGATGCGCGGCAACTTCTCGGGGACATTCAGCTCCAGGACCACCGACGGCGGCCGCCGCGTCGATGCGGTTGGCCAGCGCGACGGCGACCGCTTCATCCAGCGCCACGTCGATGATCTGCGCCTGTGCATGCTCGTGCACGGCGACGTCGAGCTCGAGGACGGGGGCGCTCGGATCGGTCGGGTCGGCGACGGCGGCCGCGTCGTCCTCGAGGCCGAGCGGGATGGCGCCCTGCAGCGCCTCGAGATCCGCAACGACGGTTCCGGCGAACGGATGACCTGGTCGGTGAACGGCGCCGAGCAGGCGATCGACGGCGGCGTCGAGCGCTGGCGCGACCAGATGACCACCGTGCTCGCCGATTACGCCGCCATCGGCGAGCTGCGCGGCCAGCGCTCGAGCCTGCGCGGTCAGATCTCCTCGATCCGCGGCCAACGCTCCAGCCTACGCGGCCAGATCTCCTCCATCCACGGCCAGCGCTCGAGCCTGCGCGGCCAGATCTCCTCGATCCAAGGCCAACGCTCCAGCCTGCGCGGCCAGGTCTCCTCGGCGCGTGGCCAT
>Ga0302046_10005108_pt1 | contig 11601 bp, 14 predicted proteins | sample RVTome_11_FD_200261 | JGI IMG/M metagenome (GOLD analysis project Ga0302046, IMG submission 200261) | Soil microbial communities from uranium-contaminated site in the Upper Colorado River Basin, Wyoming, United States - RVT147D111 (version 2) ... | reverse complement strand
AGCATTCGGTCCGGCAAGTGATCGAGCGCGCGGGGCTCCTGCCCCGCCCCGAGGAGGCAGGATGAGCCTGGCAGATGGCGACGGCGGTACGGTCGGCGGCGAGCCCCTCGCCTCCGGCGGCGGGTCGGGGGGGAGGGGGCCGGTGGTCGTGGCGGCGCTGGTCGCGCTCGTGGGGGTGGGGATGGCGGGATTCTTCGTCATGCGCAGCGTCACCGAGACGGATCCCGGAGGGATGCCTCCGCCCGTCTCCTCGGGGAGCATGGCCCCGCCGGCCGGGTCGCCGCCGCTCGCGCTCGCCTGCGCCCCGGTGGAGAAGCGCCCCGACTTCGGCACCGAGCACACGACGGCGCCCGTGACCTACGAGGAATCGCCTCCCGCCTCGGGTCCCCACGCGCCCGTCACGCTCCCCGCCGAGCCACGCGCGTACCCGATCGCGTTCACGCCCGAGCTCGAGTGGCTCGCCGTCCACAACCTCGAGCACGGGTACGTGCTGATCCGCTACCGCGACGGATGGGTCCCGCCGGTGATGCTCGATGCGTTCACCGCGCTCGTCAACGCCGAGCCGGAGGTGATCCTCGCCGGGTCTTCGACCTTGCCCCAGGGTGTCGATGTGGCGTTCGTGGCGTGGCGGCGTGTCCGGCCGTGCACGGTGGCGCCCGGGGAGGACGCGATAGGCGCCGCCCGGGCCTTCATCGAGGAGTTCCGCAACGGCAGGCTCGCTCCCGAGCAGCAGGGCCCCTAGCCTAGGAGCGTCCGATCTCCTCGGTGCTCGCCTCGGGCGCCGGCCCGGTGGTTTCCGCCTCGCCGGGCTCGGGGATCGGCTCCTCGCCGTCGACCCAGCGCTTCAGCTCGGCGCCCTCGAGGGTCTCGCGCTCCATGAGGATGGTCGCGAGCCGCTCGAGGAGATCCTTCCGGTTGCGCAGCACCGCGGTGGCGCGATCCTCGGCCTCGTTCATGAGCCGCGAGACCTCCTCGTCGACGATCCGGAAGGTCTCGTCGGAGATATCGGGACGGTCGGCGCCGGGGAACAGGGCCCGCCCCTCCGCGTCGCGGAACCCGTTCTGCGCGAACGAGATCGGCCCGAGCTTCTCGCTCATCCCGTACTCGACGACCATCGCGCGCGCGATCCGCGTCGCGTTCGCCAGATCGTTGTGCGCCCCGGTCGAAACCTCGCCGAACTGGAGGTCCTCGGCGGCCCGGCCGCCGACCGCGAGCGCGAGCCGGTCCTTGAGCTGCTGCTCCGTGAAGTAGTGGCGATCCTCGAGCGGTCGCGTGATCGTCACGCCGCCCGCCACGCCACGAGGGATGATCGTGACGCGGTGCAGGGGGTCGGAGGTCGGCAGCGCCAGCGCAACCAGCGCGTGACCCATCTCGTGGACGGCCGTGATCTCCCGTTCCTTCGGGCTCATGACGCGGGACTTGCGCTCGAGCCCGATCGTGACGCGGTCGATCGCCTCCTCGAGCTCGGCCATCCCCACGGCTTCCTTCTCGCGCCGTGCCGCCAGGAGCGCGGCCTCGTTGATGATGTTCGCCAGGTCGGCTCCCGTGAGCATCGGGGTGCGCGCGGCGAGCACGTGCAGGTCGACGTCGTCTCCCAGCACGATGCCCTTCGCGTGGACCTCCAGGATCGCTTCCCGGCCCTTGAGGTCGGGGCGGTCCACCACGACCTGGCGGTCGAAGCGCCCGGGCCGAAGCAGCGCGGGGTCGAGGACGTCGGGCCGGTTGGTCGCGGCCATGATGATCACGCCCTTCGAGGTGTCGAACCCATCCATCTCCGAGAGCAGCTGGGTGAGGGTCTGCTCGCGCTCGTCGTGGGAGCCGAAGGAGCCCCCCATCGCCCCCCCCCGCGACTTCCCCAGCGTGTCGATCTCGTCGATGAAGATCAGGACCGGCGCCTTCTCCTTGGCCTGCTGGAAGAGCTCCCGGACCCGGGCCGCGCCCAGGCCGACGAACATCTCGACGAAGTCGGAGCCCGACATATAGAAGAACGGCACCCCGGCCTCTCCGGCGACCGCGCGTGCGAGGAGGGTCTTGCCGCAGCCGGGCGGCCCCATGAGCAGGACGCCCTTAGGGATCCGGCCGCCGAGGCGCTGGTACTTCTTGGGCGTCTCGAGGAAGTCCACGACCTCGCGCAGCTCCTCGACGGCCTCGTCGAGCCCGGCCACGTCGGTGAAGGTGGTCTTGAGGTCCTTGCGGTCGTAGATCTTGACGCCCTTCTTCCCCAGGTTGAGGGCGGCGCCGGCGCCTCCGCCCGCCATGCGCCGGAACAGGAACACCCAGATCAGCACCAGGAACGCGATCGGGAGGATCCACGAGAACAGGAAGGTGGCGAAGGGGCTCGGCTGCTCGCCGGTGAACTCGACGTTCGACTCCTCGAGCAGCGAGATGAGCTGCTGGTCCTCGATGTTGGGCGGACGCGTCGCCACGAAGTCGACGGGACCGCCCTGATCCTGCTCGAACGTGCCCCGCACCGAGACCTCGGAGATCCGCACGACGCCGTCGATCCGGTCCGTGCGCACGATCTCGAGGAAGCGTGAGTAGGAGATCTCCTCGGGACCCTGAACGAAGAGGCCCTGCACGAGCCACAGGACCAGGAGGCCGAGCAGCAGGTAGCCGAGGCTGAAGCGCCAGCGTCGCCGGTCGCCCCCCTCGTCACCCCCGCCGCCGAAGTCGAACCCCTGCCAGCGGCCCGGCTTCTTCTCGTCGCCCATGGCTCCCTATCCTCCCACAGCGTCGTGGTGGCGAGAGGGATCGCGGCCGACCGCGCGGGCCCCTCAGGAGTATCCTGCGAACCATGACCGATGAGGCCGAGACGCGCGGTGTGGGCACGGTGCGCTCGAGCGGCAGCCCTGAGGAGCTCGAGGAGCGCTTCGAGCGCGATGCGCTCCCACTGCTGCGCGACCTGTACGGGGCCGCGGTCCGGCTCACGCGAGACCCCACCGACGCCGAGGATCTCCTCCAGGAGACCTACCTGCGCGCGTACCGGGGCTTCGCCGGGTTCGAGGAGGGGACGAACCTGCGCGCGTGGCTCTACCGGATCCTCACCAACTCCTACATCAACATGTACCGGAAGAAGCAGCGTGAGCCCCAGACGATCTCCGAGGACGAGGTCGAGGAGTGGTACCTGTACGGCAAGCTCGCCGAGCGGGGGGCGGAGCCGTCGGCGGAGGTCACGGCGCTCGAGGCCCTTCCTGACGAGGACGTCCGCGCGGCGCTGAACGCCCTCCCGGAGCAGTTCCGGATCGCGGTGCTCCTCGCCGACGTGGAGGGGTTCTCCTACAAGGAGATCGCGGCGATCCTCGACGTCCCGATCGGGACCGTGATGTCCCGGCTGCATCGGGGAAGAAGGGCGCTCGAGAAGGCGTTGATGGACGTGATGCGGGAGCGGGGCATTGTCCAGCGATAGGGTCCAACACGTGCTTCGGGAGATCGAGGTCTACCTCGACGACGAGCTGACCGAGGAGGACTGCCGGCGCATCGAGCGGCACCTGGCCGACTGTCCGGAGTGCTTCGACCACGAGCAGTTCCTCGTGCGCCTCCGCGAGATCGTGCGGCGGAAGTGTCGCGAGGGGGCGGAGCCTCCCGAGGATCTGGTCGAGCGCATCCGAAGCGCGATCGAGCTCACGAGGGGCTGATCCTGGAACGAACCACGGCCCCCCTCGCGTCGTATAGCCATACGAAGGAGCGGGCCATCACCGGGCCCGTGGCGCCATGCAGGGAACACGACCGGGCAAGCGCCCGCGCCCATCGAAGACCTCGAGCGCCGGCCGAGCGTGCGCCGCACCCGGTTGCGATACGACCCTCTCGATCTACAACGCCAAGGACGTCTGCTGGCAGCACGCTGACATCGCCTTCCCTAATTTCCGAGGGAAGCGTCTTTCCCCGCGGAAGGCCTGATCCGGCCGCCGCGCGCTCGGCCCGCCTCGTGTTCGCCTATACTTCCCGTGGAAAACCCGCCTTGCGCCACACTGAGACACGCCCGCAGATGGGAGGAAGCACGTGGCGAAAGCCGAACGAGCGGAATACCTGAAGACGGCCGAGGTTGCCGACATCCTGCATGTGTCGCCGAAGACGGTGACCCGGTGGGCCAAGGACGGGAAGCTGCCCCACTCGAGGACCTTGGGTGGGCACCGCCGGTTCCCGGCGGATGCGATCAGGAAGCTCGCGGAGGGCCTGGTCCAGGTCGACGAGCTGTAGCGCGAAGGCATGTTCGCCTCGGCGCCCTGCACCGAGGAACCCGCGAAGCACGTCCGCGAGGCCGACGAAGCCGCGGGGGTCGCCAAGACCCCCGCGGCTGCTTCGTAGGTGATCGAAGAGTCGCGTCGCCGGTCCTCGACCGCGAGCTGCGCCTGGAGCGGGTGCTCACCGGCGAGCGGTTCCGATCGTGCGAGTACGACACCGGCCTGCTCGGGCAGTAGGCTTCGGGCCGTGACCGTCCGCAGCGATGTTCGGGGACCGGCCCTCTGGCTCACGATCGATCGGGAGGAGCGACGCAACGCGCTCTCGGCCGAGGTGATCGAGGGCCTGGTCGAGGGATTGTCGCGCGGCGATGCGCGGGTGGTCGTGATCACCGGCGCGGGGGAGCGGGCGTTCTGCGCCGGGGGTGACCTCGAGGGGTTCGCGCGCGCCGCCCGCGGCGAGTCGCCGCCCGCGGCGATCGCGCGGCTGATGCGTGCGCTCCGCGAGTGCCCGCGCCCCGTGATCGCGCGGGTGAACGGGCTCGCGCTCGGTGGCGGGTTCGGCCTGCTCCTCGGCTGCGACCTCGCGATCGCCGCCGGCGACGCCGAGCTCGGGACGCCGGAGATCGACCTGGGGCTGTGGCCGCACGTGATCACCGTGGCGATACAGCGGAACGTGCCGCGCAAGGTCGCGCTCGAGCTGATGCTGACCGGGCGCCGGATCGGCGCCGCCGACGCCGCGCGGTGGGGGATCGTGAACCGCGCGGTGCCGCGCGCCGACCTCGATCGGGCGGTCGAGGAGATGGTCGAGGAGCTCGCCGGCAAGAGCGCGCACGTGCTGGCGCTCGGCAAGGAGTCCTACCGCGGCGCCGAGGACCTGCCGTGGGACGAGGCCGTGGCTTACCTCACCGAGATGCTGGCTCGGAACATCCAGGCCGAGGACCTGCGCGAGGGCGTGCAGGCCTTTTTCGAGAAGCGCGCCCCCGATTGGAGGGATCGGTGATGGAGCTCCTCCTCGGGTTCCTCATCGTCTCGACCGGGCTCGGCATTCTCCTGTCGGGCGCGGCGGGCAAGATCTGGCAGGACAAGGGCGGCTCGCTGTGGACCGGGGTCGCGCTCGCGGTGCTGCTCGGCCTGCCCGGGTTCCTCTGGGTCGTGTACCGGGGGCCGCGCGGCCCATGATCTTCGCCATCGTCGGCGCCGTCAACCTGGTGCTCGGCGCGATCGGAGGCGTGGTGTGGCGGCGGAAGGGAGGCCGCTTCGGCCTCGGCTTCCTCATGGGCGCGATCGGAGGGTTCGTGGGCTTCGCATTCGCGTTGATGGCGACGCCGGAGGAGTGATCAGGTAACGCGCTCGGGGATCGCGGCGATCGCGCGGTCGAGCCAGAACTGCTCGGCCTTCTTCTGTTTCCGGATCCCGAGCAGCCCACCCGAGATGCCGCCGCCGGTGCCGCGGCCCTCGGCGTTGACCGCGATCCCGGTGCCACCGCCGCCCGAGGTCATCGCCAGCGTGATCCGCATCGGCATCTTCTCGGTCTTGCGGAACCCGCCGGCGAGATAGGCCATCCCCACCGACCCCGTCTCGACGACCAGCGTGCCGGGCTCGTCGGTGACCACCTTGGGGTCGTACTCCGCGAGCTCTCCGAGCGAGGCGGCCACCGACGCCCGCACCTGCTCCTCGCTCGCCTTGCTCTGGATCTGCTCACCCGCCATCCGCGACCTCCTCTCGCTCCGACCCGGAGCCTATCGCCGATGGGTCCATCCAGGCTAGCATCCGCCTGAGCGGGCCCGGGCATGTCCTCGGGGGCGACCCCGGCGAAGGGCCCCGGAAGGAGGTTCGACCATGGGCGACGAGCGCAAACCCATGCCCACGCTCGCCTACACGGGCCCCGACATGGCGGGACACGCCCGAGAGCTCCGGCAGCGTAAGGAAGCCGCCCGCGCGATGGGCGGGCCCGAACGGGTCGAGAAGCAGCACGCCGCCGGGAAGCTCACGGTGCGCGAGCGCATCGGCCTGCTCTTCGACGAGGGCTCCTTCGACGAGCTCGGCCTGCTCGCCCACCACCAGTCGTCGTCGCCCTCGATGCAGGGGAAGGAGACGCCGGCCGACGGCGTGGTGTGCGGGATCGGGCGCATCGACGGCAGGCGGGTGGCGGTGATCGCCTACGACTTCACGGTGATGGCGGGCTCGATCGGGATGGTCGGCGAGCAAAAGGCCACGCGCATCCGCGAGCTCGCGCTGCGCGAGCGGATCCCGCTCGTGTGGCTGATCGACTCGGCCGGGGCGCGGATCCAGGAGGCGACCGGCTCGATGTTCGCGCGCACGGGCGATCTGTTCCGCGAGCAGGTCCACATGAGCGGGGTGGTCCCCCAGGTCGCCGCGATGATGGGCCCGGGCGCGGCGGGCACCGCCTACATCCCCGGCCTCGCCGACTTCGTCCCGATGGTGAAGGGCACCTCGCACATGGCGCTCGGCGGGCCGCCCCTCGTGAAGGCGGCGGTGGGCGAGGACGTGACTGCCGAGGAGCTCGGGGGCTCCCAGGTGCACACGAAGGTCTCCGGGGTGGCCGATCTCGAGGTCGAGGACGACGCCGAGTGCCTCCGCGTGGTGCGGCGGTACCTCTCGTTCTTCCCGTCGTCGAACCTCGAGACCCCGCCGCGGCTAGAGGCGAGTGACCCGCCGGACCGCCGGTGCGAGGATCTCGTCGACCTGGTGCCGGCGAACCCCCGCCAGGCCTACGACGTTATCGAGGTGATCACCTCGATCGCCGACGACGGCCTCTTCTTCCCGATCAAGCCGGAGTGGGCGAGGAACCTCGTCACCGGGCTCGCCCGGTTCGACGGGCGGCCGGTGGGGATCGTCGCGAACCAGCCGGTCCATCTCGGCGGGGCGCTCGACGTGAACGCCGCCGACAAGGCGGCGCGGTTCGTGTGGCTCTGCGACGCGTTCCACGTCCCGCTCGTGTTCCTGATGGACTGCCCGGGCTTCCTCGTCGGCTCGGCGGTCGAGAAGCAGGGGATCATCCGGCATGGCGCGAAGATGCTGTTCGCGGTCGCCGAGGCGACCGTGCCGAAGATCACCGTGGTGCTGCGCAAGGGCTACGGGGCCGGGTACTACGTGATGAACGGGCGCGCCTACGAGCCCGACGTGATCGTGGGCTGGCCGACGGCCGAGATCAGCGTGATGGGACCCGAGGGGGCCGTGAACATCATCTTCCGCAAGCAGATCGAGCAGGCGCCCGAGGAGCAGCGGGACGAGGTGAGGAACCAGCTCATCGAGACGATCCGCGAGCAGATCGGACCGTACATCGCGGCGGGCTGGGCATTCATCGACGACCTGATCGATCCCGCCGACACGCGGCGCGTGATCTGCCGGGGGCTCGCGACGGCCGAGACGAAGAAGGTCGAGCGGCCGTGGCGTAAGCACGGGGTCCTGCCGGTGTGATGGAGGAGCGCACACCGCTCACGTGGGCCGCGTTCCTCACGGCCAGCGGGATCTGGGGCAGCACGTTCCTGGTGATCAGCATCGGGAACGATGCCCTCGCCCCGGTCTGGGCGGCGGCGCTCCGTCTGGGGCTGGCGGCGGTCCTGCTCGGGGGGCTCGCGGTGAGCGTCGAGGGCGGTCTGCCGCGCGGCGCCGCGTTCCGGGCAGCGGGCCTCTACGGGTTCTTCGGGTTCGGCGTGAACTTCCCGCTCCTCTACTGGGCCGAGACGATCGTGCCCTCGGGGATCGCGGCCGTGATCTTCGCGACGATCCCGCTCTCGACCGCGCTGATGGCCCGGGCCTTCGGGATGGAGCGGCTCACGCGGATGAAGATCGCGGGGACGCTCGTCGCGCTCGGGGGCGTCGCCCTCCTCTTCTCGGCGGAGCTGGCGGCGGCGATCCCCGCGCTGCCGCTGCTCGCGCTCCTCGGCGGAGCGACGTCGGCGGCGCTCGCCGGCGTGCTGCTGAAGCGCGGGCCCCGCGTGCGGCCGTTCGGGGCGAACGCCGTGGGTGCGGCGGTCGGGTTCGCGGTGAGCCTGCCGGTTTCCTTCGTCGTGGGGGAGGAGCGCGTCCTGCCGGCCACGTTCGACGCCGCGTTCCCGGTCCTGTACCTCACGATCGTAGGGTCCGTCGGCGCTTACGTCTTGATGGCGTGGCTCCTGAACCGCTGGCATGCCTCGAGCGTGGCCTTCGTGACGGTGATCATCCCCGTGATCGCACTGGCGCTCGGCGCGGTCGTGCGCGACGAGCGGCCCGGCCCGATGAGCTTCGTCGGCGCCGCGCTCGTCCTCGCCGGGATCGCTCTCGACGTGCGCGCGTCGCGGCGCGAGGTGGCGGCCGCGGCGGTAGCGCCGAACGGGTGAGGAGCTGGGCGACGGCCATGCGAAGTGGTCACTTCGGGCCATTGAGGTCGGGTCCTCGGCGGGAGACGATGATCCCCTGGGCCGACAGGCCCGAGGGGAGCACGCCATGACGAAGCTCGAAACGAAGACCTTCGAGGCGCCCGACGCGACGCGCACGCCGGAGCGGACCACCGTGGAGCTGGTGAACCTCGAGATCGGGGCCGTCGGTCGGTACACGTTCGAGCCGGGCTGGCGCTGGTCCGAGCACGTGAAGCCCGTCGCGAAGACCGAGAGCTGCGAGGTCGACCACGTGGGATACGTCACCGAGGGCCGGATCCACGTGCGACACAACGACGGCGCGGAGATCGAGATCGGACCGGGCGACGTCTACCACATCCCGCCCGGCCACGACAGCTGGGTCGTGGGGGACGAGCGGTTCGTGGCCATCGAGTTCCAGGGCGCAGCCGGCTACGCGACGTAGCCGCGCCGCCGACGCGCTCCCCGTCTCCTTCCGTTTCCGGGGAGGAGATCCGGGGGCGGGGGTCGAACTACACCTTGACAGGGCACCTACCGATACTATGGTGCGATGCACATGAGGACTCCCGTTCACACGACGTGGTGGGCCTGGCGCCCCTCGGGTGGGGCGGGACCGCGCGTGTCCTGACGCGAGCGCAGCCGCACCCCACTCGAGGACCTCCGGAGGACCCGGGGGTCTTTCTCATTGGAGGAGCCGGATGACGACCGAGATCCAGACCGACCTCATCACCCCGCTCGGGGCGTACCTGCACCTGCGCGAGGAGGGGCCGGCGTTCCTGCTCGAGTCGGTCGAGCGCGGCCGCCTCGGCCGGCACAGCTTCGTGGGGCGCGGCTCGGCGCTCCTGTCGTTCGAGGAGGCGGAGGCGGCCCTCGCCGCCAGCAGCCCCGTCGTGGGCTACCTCGGCTACGACCACGTGGCGAGGCTCGAGCCGGTTCCGCTCCCGGGCGACGGGCCCGATCTCCCCGAGAGCCGGTTCGTGGCCGCCGACGTCCTGATCCGCTTCGACCATGCGACGGGGGTGGCCGAGGTGGTCTCGGGCGACGCCGCGTCGCTGGCGGCGCGGCTGGCGCGACCGGCGCCGGAGGTCCCGACCGGCGGCGGCGGCCCGACGGGGCTCACCGTACGCACCCCCGAGGCCGAGGCCTACCGCGCAGCGGTGGCGCGGGCGAAGGAGCATATCGCGGCGGGGGACGCGCTCCAGATCGTGCTCTCCCAGCGGGCCGAGCGCGCGACGCCGGTCACCGCCGTGGACCTGTACCGCTCGCTGCGGCGGATCAACCCTTCCCCCTACCTCTTCCTCCTCGAGCTCGGCGACCTGGCCCTCGTCGGGTCCTCTCCCGAGACCCTCGTGAAGCTGGAGGACGGCCGCGCGAGCGTGAACCCGATCGCGGGCACCGTGCCGGTGGGCGAGGGCGACGCCGAACGGCTGCTCGCATCGGAGAAGGACCGCGCCGAGCACGTGATGCTGGTCGACCTCGGGCGGAACGATCTCTCGCGCGTGTGCCGTCCGGGCACGGTCGAGGTGCGCCGGTTCCTCGAGCCCGAGCGGTACTCGCACGTCACCCACCTGGTCTCCGAGGTGACCGGCGAGCTCGAGGAGGGCATCGGACCGTTCGACCTCCTGCGGGCGTGCTTCCCGGCCGGGACGGTGAGCGGCGCGCCGAAGGTCCGGGCGATGCAGCTGATCTCCGAGCTCGAGGGCTACCGGCGCGGCCCCTATGCGGGCGCCGTGGGTTACGCGGTCCCCGGCGGGACGCTCGACACGTGCATCGCGATCCGCACCATCGTGCTGTCGGGCGGCGTGGCGCGGATGCAGGCGGGGGCGGGGGTCGTGGCAGACTCGGACCCCGAGGCCGAACACAGGGAGTGCCTCGCCAAGCTCGAGGCGCTCGAGGCGGCGCTCGCCGACGCGGAGGCCGCGCTCGGCGAGATGGAGGCGGCTCCGTGATCCTGTTGCTGGACAACTACGACTCCTTCACCTACAACCTCGCGCACCTGATCGCGATCCTCGGCGGCGACGTGCGCGTGGTGCGCAACGACGCGATAACGCCCGAGGAGGTCGAGGCGCTCGCGCCGACCCACCTCGTGCTCTCGCCGGGGCCCGGGCGCCCGAGCGAGGCCGGCGTGATGCCCGAGGTGGTGGCCCGCATGGCGACGCGCGTCCCGACCCTCGGGGTCTGCCTGGGACACCAGGCGCTCGTCGAGTGCTTCGGCGGCGAGATCGGGCGCGCGCGTTCGCTCGTACACGGCAAGGCGAGCCCCGTGCGGCACGACGGTCGCGGGCTCTTCGCGGGCCTCCCCGACGGGTTCGAGGCCGGCCGCTACCATTCGCTCGCAGCCACGACCGTTCCCGGCGACCTCGAGGTGAGCGCGCGCACCGAGGACGGCGAGGTGATGGGCGTGCGCCACCGGCGCCTGCCGGTCGACGGCATCCAGTTCCACCCCGAGTCGGTGCTGACGCCGCTCGGGCCCGACATCGTGCGGAACTTCCTAGAAGGGGGATGAGATGCAGATCACGAAGGCGATGCAGCGGCTCCTCGGCGGCTCGGACCTGTCGCAGGAGGAGACCCTCGAGGTGATGGACGAGGTGATGACAGGCGAGGCCACCCCGGCGCAGATCGGCGGCTTCCTGATGGCGCTGCGGATGAAAGGGGAGACCGCCGAGGAGGTGGCCGGTGCGGCCCAGGCGATGCGCTCGCACGCGGTGGCGGTGACGCCGGCGCGCGAGGACGTGATCGACACGGCCGGGACCGGCGGCGATGGCAAGCAGACGCTGAACATCTCGACGGCCGCCGCGCTCGTGGCCGCGGGCGCCGGCGCCGGCGTCGCCAAGCACGGCAACCGCGCGATCTCGTCGCTATCGGGCTCGGCCGACGTGCTGGAGGAGCTCGGCTTCCGGATCGAGATGCCCCCGGGGCGGATCGCGGAGTCGATCGACACGCTCGGGTTCGGCTTCATGTTCGCCCCCGCACACCATCCGGCGATGAAGCACGCGATGCCGGTGCGGCGCGAGCTGGGCGTGCGCACCGTGTTCAACATCCTCGGGCCGCTCACGAACCCT
>Ga0302046_10005107_pt1 | contig 11601 bp, 10 predicted proteins | sample RVTome_11_FD_200261 | JGI IMG/M metagenome (GOLD analysis project Ga0302046, IMG submission 200261) | Soil microbial communities from uranium-contaminated site in the Upper Colorado River Basin, Wyoming, United States - RVT147D111 (version 2) ... | reverse complement strand
AAACCTCCGCATTGCGCCGCCAGGGGAGCTCTGAAAAAGTCGTGTGGTGGTCCCTCGGGCCGCTGCAGTTCGCGGGAAAGGCTAGTGAGTACGAGGGGTCGCCGCTCACTGACGCGTCGCCTCGGGACCATCACACGACTTTTTCAGAGCTTCCCTAGCGGCGCCTACCGCGCTACCAGGTACCCCTGACTCCATAGCTGGTCCGATGCCGGTTCCTCGTCGGTCGCGAACATCCGCCGCCCTCTCTGCCCTCTGCCGCAGCCTTCTGTTACCGTAACTCCGTGTCTTCCCTGGTAGATCTCCTGGCCATCGCCGCCCATCGTGATGACGTCGAACTCACGTGCGCCGGTACCTTGATCAAGATGCAACGAAAGGGATATCGAACAGCAATCATAGATCTCACAAGAGGGGAAATGGGCACCCGGGGGAGCGCGGCGGTTCGGGAACAGGAAGCCCTCAACGCGGCAGAGATCATCGGGGTCACCGAACGTGTGAACGCCGGCCTGCCGGACGCCGCCTTGCACAACACGGACGAGACGCGCGGCGTTCTCGTGTCCCTGATTCGGCGCTTTCGACCACGCACGGTCATCTTGCCGTATCCGGTCGGCCGCCATCCGGACCACCGGATCGCAGCGGAGATCTCGCGAGACGCCTGTTACCTCGCAGGTCTGGCAAAATACGATGCAGCCGGTGACGCACACCGACCCAACAAGGTGCTGTATGCCCAGGCGTATCGCGAAGATCCCATCAAACCCTCTTTCGTCGTGGACATCTCGGATGAGTTCGAATCAAAGATGGCCGCCATCAAGTGCTACCGATCTCAATTCGACGGAGCCGAAGCCGCTGGAGAAATTTTTCCCACGGGGCAGGATCTCTACGAGCTGATCCGGATACAGAATGCCCACTACGGGAGCTTGATCCGCAAACTGTACGGGGAGCCGTTTTACACGCACGAGACGGTTGAACTCGACGACGTAGTGGATATTGGGGTGAGTACGTTCTGAGGCGGAGGCGGCAGCAAACAGCCGCCGCCAACGGCCGACAGTTGGCTGGATTTTCAGCTGAAATCGCCGCCGGCCGTCTCGGTCCCGATAAATGTGAACCCGCCTGCGCGTCAACTCGCGACAACCAACCACCGGGACAGGGAATGTGCGTTGAATAGGCTGCGGGCTGTAGGCTGTGGGCTGACGGCTGTATTATCCACGTCATGAACCAACCCGTCTATCTCGACAACGCCGCCAGCACACCCGTTCGTCCTGATGTGCTGGAGCGCATGCTTCCGTTCCTCTCACCGGCCGCGGTCGGAAACCCGAGTTCGGCGCACCGGTTTGGCCGGGCAGCGCGGGATGCCCTGGCATCAGCCCGCCAGGAGATAGCTTCCTCCCTGGGCGCTGAACCCAATCACGTGATCTTCACGGCTGGTGGGACAGAGGCGGATAACCTCGCCATCCTTGGCGCTGTCCTGGCCGTTCGCGAGAGGGGTGGGCCTTTTCGCATCGCGGCTTCCGCGTTGGAACACCCGGCCGTGCTGGAAGCAGGCAAGGCTATTCAAATGATGGGCGGAGAATTCGTCCAGTTGTCGGTCGACGAGCAGGGCCGTGTCGACCGAGAACAGCTCCAGAAGGAACTGGATGCAGGCCTTGCCCTCGTGAGCGTCATGTGGGTCAACAACGAGATCGGGACGGTCGAAGACATTCCCCAATTAGCCACGATCTGTGGCGACCGTGGCACCCTGTTTCATACGGACGCCGTGCAGGCAGTCGGAAAGGTCCCCTGCTCAATGGGAGACCTGCCGATCGACTTCCTCTCCCTGTCCGGACACAAGATCGGCGCCCCGCAAGGTGTTGGAGCGCTCGTCGTGCGTGAACGCCGTTCACTGAAGTGCACTACACACGGTGGCGGACAACAGTTCGGTCTCCGCTCGGGCACCGAGAATGTTCCCGGGATCGTGGGGTTGGGACACGCGGTGGCGACGTCCGTCAGATCACGGCAGGACGACTACCGGCATTTCACAGGGCTGCGGGACCGGCTCGAGCAAGGGATTCGCGAGGTCGTCCCGACAGCGGTGGTGGTCGCCGAACATGCCGAACGGGCGCCGCACATCACGAATATCATCTTTCCCGGAATCGACAGCGAAGCCATGGTCATGCATCTCGATCTGGCGGGTATCGCCTGTTCGGCAGGCTCGGCGTGTCACACCGGCACGGTCGAACCGTCGAGGGTTCTCACAGCGATCGGAGTACCACCAGACCTCGCCACGAGATCAATACGCTTCTCATTCTATAAACAGAATGCAAACGGGGACGTGGACCGGCTTCTGACCGTGCTGCCCGAGATCACCGAAAAACTCCGCGGACTCACGGCGGCTTTGGGAAGATGAGTCGACCAGGACCTACCACCCTACCGCCTGGCCGCCCGTCCGCCCGTGTGTTGGTCGCCATGTCGGGCGGGGTCGATTCGTCAGTCGCCGCCGCGTTGCTGGTGGAACAGGGGTATGAGGTCATCGGCGCCACAATGAAGCTGTTCTGCTACTCGGATGACGTGCCGGATCGTCCGTGCTGTTCGCTCGATTCGATACAGGACGCGGCCATGGTGGCGTCCAGATTGGGCATTCCGCACTACGTACTGAACCTCGAAGACAAATTCGGTCGAGACGTGATCGACAACTTCGTCAGCGAATACGCGCACGGACGCACACCAATCCCGTGCGTGCGGTGCAACTCGTTCACCAAGTTCCGGGATCTCGCAGCCCACGCGGATGCGCTGGATTGTGACTACGTCGCGACCGGACACTATACGATAGCCGATCAGGGAGCCCTGTATCGCGGCAAGGACCGCGCAAAAGACCAGACCTACTTTCTGTGGGGGATCGACCGCCACGTCGTGCGTCGAATGCTGACACCGGTCGGGTCACTCACGAAGTCGGCAACGCGAAAGATCGCGCGTCAGCTGGGACTCGCTGTCGCGGACAAGGAAGAGTCGGTCGAGATCTGTTTCGTTCCGGACGATGACTACGTTGGAGTCCTCCAACGACACCTGGGCCCTGACGCCGCGGCGCTCCAACCGGGGCCCTTCAAGGACACCACAGGCCGAGTGATCGGAGAGCATCGCGGATTTGCCCGGTACACCGTGGGTCAGCGAAAAGGCCTCCCAGGTGGATATCCAGAAGCCATGTACGTCGTACGCCTCGAACCGGGAGACCGGGCGGTGGTCATCGGACCGGCATCGGCCCTGTTCAGCCATTCCGCCCAGTTAAAGGAAGTGAACTGGCTGGCCGATCCTTTGAAAGTCGGCGACGCGTGCCACCTGCAGATCCGCTATCGCGCTCAACCCGTTCCGGCCCGAGTCGTGTCCGAGGCTCCGTCGGGTCTGATCCTCGAGCTCACCGAGCCCGCAAAGGCCATAGCTCCAGGCCAATCGGGAGCGCTGTATGACGATCAGCGATTGCTGGGTGGCGGAATACTCAACTAATGGAGCACGGACCTTGACCCTCCTCGACCAGATAACCGCGGCCCTCAAGTGCGATGAAGTCAGAGCACGACAGGGCCTTGGCCCGCTTTTCATGCTGCTGAAACTCGCCACCCCGAGAGACATCTTTGCCCGGATTCAGGCCGTCGTGCCGGACGCTGCTGACTGGGCACACGCTTCAGCGCAGGGCAACGCGGGGCGGACCGGGGAGCTTCTCATGCTCGTCACGCCGGACAATATTCGGGCCCGTATCCGGCATGAAGGCTATTCGGAAGAAGAGGTCGACCAGCTCGGACAATCTGTGGCGGTGTTTCTGCGCGAACATGCGGGACCAGAAGTCGCTGAACGAGTGGCGGAAGTCGTCCCGCTGGTGAGTGCAGCGACGACGCACGGATAAATCACTCTCGGATCTGGAGGATCTGACATCAGGCTCAGCGCAGGGCAGTCACGAGTTGTTGCACGAGATTGCGTGCGCCGGCATCGGTTGGATCGAATTCGAGCGCGCGCCTCGCCGCCTGCAACGCTTCCTCCAACCTGTCCACCTGCGCGAGAGACCGAGCCAGAAAGTAATGCCCCCGTGAAAGGCTTGGGTCCGCGGCCACTGACCGTTGGTAAAACTCTATTGCCTGTGCGAACTCGTTTCGGCGCAGGTGGTAGTTGCCGAGATTGAATAGGGCCAACGACTCGCGCGGGTTCACCTCCAACGCTCTGCGATACGCCGTCGCTGCCTCCGCCATCAAGTTCTGGCCCTCGAGGGCCACACCGAAGTTCACCCACGTGAGCGGACGGTTCGGGTCGAGATTCAGCGCCTCGGTGAAGGAGGCAACCGCCAGGTCGAACTCACCCAGATACGCATAGGTATCGGCGAGTCGTCCCAGAACAACCGCGTCCCCCGGGATGATGTCCAACGCCTTGCGGTACGCGACGACGGCCGCCTGCAGCTCACCCCGACTTCGGTACAAATCGCCAACATACCCCAACGTTATCGTCCAGCGGCGACGCAGAGGCACGTCAGTGTCTCCGGACACATTGGCCAACTGATCAACCAGAAACCGGCGAACATCCGGCGCCGCCCCCCGTGCCAGATGGAGTCCGGCCAGGGACACGGCCCGCACATCGAGATCATCAGAGGAGGCCAGCTCGCTGAGTCGATCGACGACCTCCTCTTCGAGAAACGGCAGGTCCGGTTGCAGGTACTGCTCAATGAACCTGCCTAACGCCGTCACTTCGGCGGCGCCGTGCCGTGCATTGAAGGGCAAGAGTGCCCGCAAGGCTTCAACGCGCCCCGAGATCGTATCGAGACTCAACAGGCCACGCACGATGTCTTTATGGGGTTTGAGTTCCCCGTACCATTCATCCACTCGCCGCTGGAGCTGCAGAACACTCGTGTTCTCGTGACACGCGCTGCATGCGTTGAGAACCCCAAGACTGTCGTCAAACGCGGGGCGCGGGATCGGTATGGTGTGATCCGAGCGCGCAAACCGGAGCGCATCCCCCAACTCCGGATGCTGCAGATACGGCATATGACACGACACACACCGGCTTCCCGTCGATCCGTCCGGATGGTGCGTGTGCGCCGGGATGTCCTGTGCTTTGCTCGCGTGGCAATCGAGACACTGTCCGTCAGCAAAACGGCTATCCAATGGTAACCCATAGATGTCGCGGTAGTCGTTGCTGTGCGGATCGTGGCAGTCGACACAGGTCATTGACCCATTCAGATAACAGTCGCTGTACAAGTGGTTCTGCTGGTACGCGAATGTCTTCACCCGACCGTCCGGAAAAAGCGGCGGGTTCCCAACGAGTTCGAGCTTGTTGGAATAGTGTGCCTCGAATGACTCGCCGGGCAGGTAGCCCTCCCGCAGGACTGTCTTGACCGCATGGCATTGAAAGCAGACAGCCAGGGAGGAGTCCGTGGGGACTGCCGTGAAGGTCTTTATTGCCAGCTCCAACCTCTCGGCAAGGGCCCCCATTTCGGCAAGACGGATGTGTTCCCGTCCCGGCCCATGACAGGACTCGCAATTAACGGCATACGTATTGACGTTGGTCTCGTACCGATGAGCCTGTACGTCGTACTCGACCAGGATCTGACTACCGTGACATTCCTGGCAATTCGGAAAGCGGGCATCGGTTCCGAGGATCCGCATCGGGGGCCAGTCGACGCAGTCTGCCAGAACCATGTCGGACGTGATGGGTACCCAACCACGGTTCGCTCGGGAGATGGTATTGCAGAACCAGACCTGTTCGTCCCGGATATAGTCGAACGGCAGAAACCGAATGGTGCCGTCGGGGAACTCAGAGACAAATCCCTGCGTCCCCCCTCCTACCAGGTGTCCGCGACCGATAACCCCATCCACACGGAAGACAATCTCTTCGCGACCATCCTGACGAACGGAGAACGTATACGTACCGTCATCGATCGAAGGAACGACCGTGGCGTCCGCAAACCGAATTGGACGATCGTCGAAGGGCGCAATCACGGTTTCCGCGTTGGGCCGACCGCCAGCCTCCCCGTGCGTCGACCCCGACCACCGTTCGTATTGTTCGGCGTGACACTGCTGGCAGGCCTCGGAGCCCGCAAATTCGTCCAGGGACACTTGCACCTCTGAACCCATCCGAGGAGGCGGGAAGGCGACAAGCCCAGAGGGAGACCGGGATACGATCAACCAGACAGTGCCAATCGCCGCGCCGACCAAAGCGATAAGGGAGAGCCCCCCCCAGAAAAACCCACGCCGACGGCGCATTGTCTGTTTCACGATGGAAGCGGTATCCCTCGTGGATTCCCCGCTCACTGACGCGTCCTTCGGACCACCACACGACTTGGGCAGAGCATCCCTAACGCGCCCCTCCGTCACGCGACCACGCCGGTCCGGTGCAATCGCAAAGCTCGCGAATGTATCGAACCAGACTGCGGATCTGCCCCGGACTCAGGCGCCGTCCAAACGCCGGCATGCGATGATTCCTGCCCAGAATCCGCCCGCCCGCATGAATGCCGTCGTAGATCGTATCATCGGGTCGGGTCGACATGTACGCCGAATCGGAATGCGCTGTCGGTGGCACGGGAAGACTTTCGGCGTTGAAACCGTCACCGTTGCCGTTGACCCCGTGACACGAGGAACAAAACCGCGCGTACAGCTCCCCGCCGGTTCCCCCCTCGGCGCGAGGTGTCGGATCGATCACCGGCGCGGCGCGGGTACCTCCACTTCCGCGCGTCGCGAGAAAACTCGCAATGAGCACCCGTCGATCATTCGTCATGAGTTGCGCGGGCATTACCGTACCGGGTACCTGCATCTCTGGCTGCCGAATCATGAGATAGATCGCGTCCGGGGTCAGGCGGCTTCCGACTGTAGACAGGTCAGGAGCGAGGCTTCCGCCTTCGCCATCGAGCTGGTGGCAACCGAGGCACGCATAGTGGTCCCGGATGAGTCGGCGCGCCTTGTCAGCGGAATAAACGGTCAGGTCACGTGGTTCGAATTGTGTAGCTGTCGTCCGCAGGGCGGCAGCACGATCAATGCGGTCGTGCTCGAAACCGGAGCCCGCAAACCCAAATCCGAAGAGGCCAAGACCCGCCGCGACAGTTGCTACAACGCATACGGATGCCCGCGCTCGAAGGTAACGCGTCACGTTACGCGCCGAGTCCCTTTAGAAACTCAGTGACGACCTGCGAGATCTCGCGACCCTCCGCGTCGACGAGGTAGTTGAGATGACGCATGGTTTCTTCGGAAAGCACCCCGCCGAGTTCCCGCAACGCTCGACCAACTACCGGATGGCGTTCGAGAACCTCACTCCGCACCACGGGAACCGCTTCGTACGGTGGGAAGAAACCCAGGTCGTCCTGCAGATGAATCAGACCCAGCGCTTCGATCTGACCCGAAGTTGAATTCGCTGCAATCATGTCGACCCTGCCCTCGGCCAGCGCTCGATAGGTCAGTGCTAGGTCCATCACCGCCGCTTCACCCATGAAACGCAGACCGTACCTTTCCTGGAGCCCCGGCAACCCGTCCGGTCGATCGGCAAACTCGTAGCCAAAACCTGCCTGCCACTGACCAGCGTACGGCACCGCTTCTGAAAGAGTGGAGATACCGAGACGACGCGCCGTCTCGCCCCTCACGAGCATGGCGAACGTGTTGTTGAAACCCAGTGGCTCCATCCACACAATTTCCCAGCGTTCCCTGTATAGGCTATCCGCGTGACGCCTGACAACGTCTGGCATGCTCTCCATTGGCAGCTCGAGGATCGCCGAATGAGCCGTACCAGTGTACTCCACGTACATGTCCAACTGCCGGGCAACCATCGCCTGATGTACGATGAACGTCCCGCCCAGATTGAACTTCCGCTCCACGTCGAATCCGTGATCTTCGAGTTGCTGGGCCAGCATCTCGCCCAGGATGATCGATTCGGTGAAGTTCTTTGAGCCGATGGCGATAACGTCCGGATTGCGACCGCAGGAAAACTGGATGGTGCCGGACGAAAGAAGTAAGAAGAGCAGGGTCACCCGCCCCAACGACGGCGACCGCGCCGGAGAGAGGGCTGCTCGACGCGGTTCCTGACACCCCTCCAAACCGGACCGTTGACGGAGGGCGTTCAACGGTGGGCGTTGCTTTTCCAATCCAGTCTCCGTTCTAACAGATGCAATCCCCCGTCAGCCACCAGTGCCATGACGGCGGCGGGCACCGCTCCCGCCAGGATGGTGGTCGTGTTCACCATCGACAGGCCTCGAAAGATAAAGGTCCCCAACCCGCCGGCACCGATTGCCGCCGCGATCGTCGCAACGCCCACCCCTACGACCGTTGCGATTCTCAGTCCGGCCAGGATAAACGGTATCGCCAAAGGGAGTTCGACAATACGGAGTATCTGCATGCTGGTCATGCCCAGACCCTTGGCTGCTTCGCGAATCGACGAATCCACCTGTGAGACACCCACGAAGGTGTTTCGAACAATCGGAAGTAGCGAGTACAGAACCAGTGCCACAATTGCCGTCCGTGCGCCGAGACCTCCAATCAGCGGGAGAGGCAGGATGAAGCCCAGCAGTGCGAGGCTGGGAATCGTCTGAAAGATGTTGGTCAGCCCAATAACGGGGGCGCGCAACCTGGGCGACCGCGTCAGGAAGATCCCCAACGGCACGCCGATCACGACAGCCGTTGCCGTTGCAATACCGACCAGCATCAGGTGCTCGCCGGTTCGGACCCAGACTTCGGTGCGATTCTCCACCATGAACTCGAAGAAACTCACCGATTTGACTCCCTGAGTGCGACCACGACCGGGTTGGTGGATGTAGCGAATTCATCCATAGACCCCAGGAATCGAATTTCTCCCTGTTCGAATACCGCGATTCTGTCCCCAAGTCGCACAGCCTCGTTCACGTCGTGCGTGACGAACAGAATCGTCTTCTGAAGTCCCTCCGCCAGTCGTTTGAATTCCTTCTGTAGCTCCGAGCGAGTGAAGGGATCCACCGCTCCGAAGGGCTCGTCGCAAAGGAGAATCGGTGGATCCGCCGCCAGGGCACGCGCAACCCCGACTCGCTGTCGTTGGCCACCCGACAGCTCGTGGGGGCGACGATTCGAAAAATCCGCCGGCGGCAGTCCAACCAACTCGAGGAGTTCATGTACGCGAGCACCAACTGCGGCGTTGTTGTCACCCATGAGCCGAGGAACCACTCCGATGTTCCGAGCCACGCTGAGATGCGGAAAGAGACCGACCTCCTGGATGACGTAACCGATGCGGCGACGCAGCGCGATGGCGTCCCAATCCTTCGCATCTTTTCCGTCTACCAGAACGATGCCGCTCGTGGGTTCGACGAGACGATTCACCAACCGGAGAGTCGTCGTTTTGCCTGAACCGCTCGCACCCACAAGCACGAGCGTCTTACCCTCCTCCGCCGTAAAGCTGAGTGGGCCCACGAGACGCCGACCATCGATGGAATACACCACATCGGAGAACTCAACGACCGTCGCCATGCGTATCAGGTTGAAACGGCGGACTGCGCGAGTCGAGCGGTCAAGTGTCGGAATTCCACACGAGCAAACGAATTAGATTCAGCATTGACCCTGGCTCGATTGGCGGTCCTCGAAAGGGATTGGGGAATCTATGGTAAGGGTAGTTGCGAAAATACTGGTGACCGCATTCGGCCTTTGGATCGCCGACGTGCTCCTCGATGGTGTAAGGGTCGACTCGATCACGACGCTCTGGCTGTCGGCATTTGTGTTGGGTCTGATCAACGCGCTCGTGCGCCCGTTGGTCGTTCTCCTCACCCTCCCGATCACATTCCTGACATTTGGCATCTTCCTGTTCGTCATCAACGGTGCAATGCTCCTTCTGGTGGCTCGGGTCATCCCATCGTTTCACGTGGATTCTCTAGGTGCAGCCATTGCGGCCTGGCTGATTGTCACGGTGGTGAACTGGATGGTTCCGGCGTGGAAAAAGGAAGCAACTTCCGGCCTCAGGCAACCCTGAAGAATCCAGGCAGGCCGGTCAGTGGAGCAGGCTTCCACAATCAGGCAGGGAGACCATCCCCAAGCTAATGCCCGAATAAGGGCATACGCATAGGCCCCCCAAGTGGTTGACAAACCAATTTTTGGGCCGTAGCCTTGGGATTGAAACTGAGCTTTCAGCGGACCTCAGGAAGCTAAACCTCTCAGCGCCAAGCGCTTAGCTTCTGCCCTCAAGACCGCTGTAAAGCACTTTTCACATTCTACCACCATGTCTCAAACCAAGGAGTACGTATGAGACCTAGTATGTGGTTAAAAGCCGCGCTGACTGCGTCGGTGGCCATGGCCTTATTGGCTTGGGCTGTGCCGATCTCAGCGCAACAGACGGGGACCATCAATGGGACCGTCACGGAGGCTGGCTCCGGACGACCATTGGCAGGTGCCCAGGTCACTTTACAGGGAGTCGGCGCCGCCGGTCTCGGCGGTCCGGTCCGAGTCGCTCAGGCCGGCATCACGACTAACCAGGACGGCCGGTATACGCTGGCAAACGTGCCCGTGGGACCGGTTCGTGTGCGCGTGCGACTGGTGGGCTACACCAGTCTGAGCGCGACGACCGAGCTGACCGCCGGGCAGACGGCGGAGGTCAACTTTGAGTTGAGTGCATCAGTGATCTCGCTCGACGAAATCGTCGTGACGGGTGCCGGCGTCGCTCAATCGAAGAAACAACTTGGCAACACCATCGTAACGGTGAACGCGGCAGACCTTGCTCGCACCCAGTCACTCCAGAACTTCTCGGAGACAATTGGGGCTCGGGAACCAGGTGTCCTCGTTCAACCAACCGGGGGCGTTGCCGGTGAAAGCGCACGCATTCGTATTCGTGGAACCGCCAGCATGTCACAGGGCAACAACCCCGTGGTGTACCTGGACGGTGTCCGGATCGACGGGGGGCGGTCGCTGTCATATGGTAGCTCAGGTGGCGGCGGTCGAGCGAGGGCATTCGACAATATCAACCCCGAGTCCATCGAGCGGATCGAAGTGCTGAAGGGTGCAGCGGCCGCAACGCTGTATGGCTCGGAGGCCAACAACGGCGTGATCCAGATCTTCACGAAGAAAGGTTCCGCCGGAGCGCCCCGGTTCAATTTCAAGATCGACCAGGGCGTCAGCATGATGGACAAGGGTCGGATAAAGGCCAACACCGGCTTTGCCCGAACTGCTGAGCAGCTCACGAATATGCAGAACATTTTCGGCGCCCCGAATCTGCAACTGTATGAGCCGCTGGAAACGAACATCCTGGCCGATCGCTACGGCTCCGGTTACTCATACGGGTTTTCGGGGGACGTAGCAGGTGGCACGGATGACTTCCAGTACTTCGTGGCCGGTCGCTGGACGCGGGAAGATGGACCGATCAAGGAGGATCTGGGCCCAGGCGGGCGTGACACGATCCGCAGAATTCAGGGTTCGGCACAGTTCACGCTGTTCCCGCGGGATCGGTTGAGCTTCCGATTCAGCACGATGTTCACGGACTCGTTCCAGGAATCACCGCCCAACAACAACAACATTTACGGCTACATCTCGTCGGCGACCATGGGCAAACCTGAGCATGCGAACTGCGACGAGTCCTCTTTCGGATCGGGCAATGGCACGTGCACAGGCGCCGGCAACCCAGGTGGCGCCCGATCCTTCGCGACGACGGCCGAGACCGCCCAGC
>Ga0302046_10005105_pt1 | contig 11603 bp, 9 predicted proteins | sample RVTome_11_FD_200261 | JGI IMG/M metagenome (GOLD analysis project Ga0302046, IMG submission 200261) | Soil microbial communities from uranium-contaminated site in the Upper Colorado River Basin, Wyoming, United States - RVT147D111 (version 2) ... | reverse complement strand
GGTGACGGCCGGCACGGCCCTGCTCAGTTCCGTCTGCCTGCTGCTGGCGACGATCATGGTCCCCGATCTGCTCCTGCGCGGCCCCGCCGCCCAGCTGGCCTCGCCCAGCGCGCTCGCAGCGCTCCTGCTGCTGACCGCGTCCACCGTCCTGTTGGAACGCGAGTTGATCGTCCACGGCCTGATCGACCAGGGACATGAGGCCGATGACCACGACGACGTCGGTGTCCATCACCTCGCGCCCATCGGTTTGGTTGCCATCCCAGCTGCCGCCGGGGTCCGCGTCATCGCGCTGCCAGAAACCGTGACGCTGCGGTACGCCGGCCGCTCCGACCCGCCCGAGCCGGCTGCCGAGCCAGTCGACGCCGATCCGTGGTGGGCACCCTGGATGGAGCGGGGGACCCGCTCGGTGTTCGACGGCGCTCCGAACGGTCGGCCGAATGAGCCCATCGTCATCGACCTGTCCGAGGACGCGCGGTCCGATCAGCTGGCGGGAGCGCCGCTGTCCTGACCGGCCGCAGCCGGCACCGAGCCGGTGGCCAGAGCCGCCACGATCGGCCCCACGTCCAGGGGGCTGCCGTCCACGGATCTTGACGCCGCGACGGGATCCTCCGCCGTCCCCACGCCCGACCCGTCGACGGCGTCGCACAGGTCGTGCAGTCGCTGGGCGTGTTCGTTGAACCGGTCGTACCCATAGCCGGGCGAGTTGCCGCGGGTCACCAGGAACGGCCAGTCGCTCGAGGACAGCAGCACCAGTTGGCGGGCGATCTCGGTTGCCGTGGGCTGGTCGGCGATGGCCACGGCACGCCGGGCGCGTTCTTCGGCATGTCGGATCCCCTCCCACATCGGGCGTGTCTCGTCGCTCACCCAGCTGGCATGGCCCTTCGCGAAACCCCAGCTTGACTCGGGTAGGTCCAGGCGGCGCGTTGGAGGGCGGCGCTCCAGCCGGTTGGCCAGGGTCGTGGTCACCAGTGCGTCGTCACCCCCGATCCTCCGCAGCAGCACCTCCAGCCAGGCCACCCCCTCGAACCACCAGTGGCCGAACAACTCGGTGTCATAGGCCGCGACGACCAGGTCGCCCGGTCGCGGGTCCAGCACGTCGTGGAGCACGCCGTGCAGGTGCGAGGCGTGCTCGGTGACACGCTCAGCCGCCCGGTCGGGCTCGTAGATGGCCTTGCGATCCGCCGGCAGGGACTTGTCGGTGACCCGCCACGACGGGTGGATCGCGAAGCTGCCGCGGCTGAAGAAGTCCCGGTACCACGGGTCGCCGGGATAGCCGCGGTCGGGCGACCACACGTGGTAGGCGACTGACAGGTCGCGTGCGAACGCGACCACGTCGCTGTCGCCGACGAGCACTCCGTCATGGACGACCTCGTACGGGTCACCGGCCGCCGGGTCGGGCACGGCGGGACGACGCGTCCAGTCCCGCTGCTTGCCGTCGATCGACGCGCGAGATTGGCCTGGCGGCCGCTGCTCGACCGCCCGCACGAGGGTCGCGGCGTCCACCAGGAAGTGGGTGATCCCGTGGGCGGCGTAGAACTCCTCGAGGCCCGGCAGGTCCTGCCCGGTCGTGGGCAGGGTGGGCGTGCCGTGGTCGTCGACCTCGTGCGGGTCGGCGGTCGCGTCGGCCACTGGCCCCCGCGGCCGGTAGGCCATCTCGGGCGCCCACAGGCCTGTCGGGGACGGGGCCCACGAGGCGTGGTGGGCCAACCCGGCATTCAGCTGCGCCTCGATCAGCGCCGGGTCGGTCTGGAGCGGCAGGTACGGGTGCGACAGCGGGCCGCCGAGCAGCTCGATGACGCCCCGGGAGGCAAGGTCGGCCCATGCGGCGAGCAGTCCGCCCGAGGCCTGCATGCGCTCGTGCAGGTCCAGCAGGCGCTGGTACCGCCGCCAGTGCCATGGGCCCAGCGCCATCACCTCGGGCGTGCGGTCCTGGCGGCCGGTGCGCTGTTCCTCGGAGCGCCACAGCTGGATGGCCAGCCAGCGGCCAAGGTCATCCGCGAGCCGCGGGTCGGCCACCTGGGCGGCGACCATGGGGGTCACCCCGAGCGTCAGCAGGTTGCTGTGGCCCTCGTCGGCCAGCCGCAGCAGCAGGTCGGTGACCGGCAGCCACGACTCGCCCCAGGCCTGGAACAGCCACTCCTCTCCGACCGGCCACACCCCGTGGTTCTTGAGCCACGGCAGGTGGGTGTGCAGGACCAGGGCGAGCTCGCCGGGCCGGTCCGCGCCCGTCACGCCGGGTCGCCGGGCACGGTCGCGATCGCCACCAGGTCCAGCGACTCGTCAAGGTCGTCGGTGCCCACGTCGAACCACGTCGCCGTCGTGCGGTGCACCAGGTCGCGCACCCAGCCCGGCCACGTGTCGGAGGCCCCTTCGCCGAGCACGTGCATCAGCGAGCGTCCCAACGCCTGGTCTGCCGCCGCAAGGGTCGGCCCGTGGGAGACGCCGCGTATCTCCTCGACCTCCAGCCCGGCGGCCACGAGCTCGGCCGCCAGCTCTGCCGCCGTGAACTCGCGGGTGTGGAACGGGTTGACCGGCGTGTCCGACCCGGGGGTGAACGTCAGCCGGTTGGGCGTGGCGATCAGGACCCTGCCGCCGGACCGCGTCACCCGGCGCAGCGAGCCCAGGAAGCCGCCGATGTCGTGGAGGTGTTCGATCACCTGGAACGAGACGGCCAGATCGATCTCGTCATCGGCCAGCGGCAGGGCCATGAGCTCGGCGGTGAACGCCTCGATGCGGTCATCGCTCGAGCCGTAGGTCTCGCGGACGTGGGCGATCACCTGCTCGTCAAGGTCGACACCAACGACCCGGCTGGCTCCAGCCGTCGCAAGCATTGGCAGGCCGTAGCCCTCGCCGCATCCGGCGTCGAGCACGACGTCGCCGTCGGCGACGAACTCGGCCGCCAACTCGTAGGCGACCACGTGCCGCTCGAACCAGTACCGCTCGTCGGCGATGCCCGGCAGCGTGCGCTCGCCCGTCAGCTCCAGGGCAGCAGAATCCGGCGCACCATCCGATGGTTGGGAAACCAATACAGAAACCGCGCTGGTACCACCCGGCACGCTGGCCGGGCGGACGTCAGATCTTCGTGACGTTGCTGGCCTGGGGGCCCTTGTCGCCCTGCGTGATCTCGAAAGAGACCTTCTGGCCCTCGGCGAGGCTGCGGAATCCGCCGCCGTCGATGGCCGAGTAGTGAACGAAGACGTCCTGGCCACCGCCGTCAGGGACGATGAAACCGAATCCCTTTTCGTCGTTGAACCACTTGACGGTGCCTTCGGGCATGAGACTGCTCCACTGCTGACGGCACGAGGCTGCCGCCGGACGGCGACGAGTCCACCTGCGTGACCCTGCGGACGCTACCCCAGCGGCCGGGCGATTCGAACCCTGAACGGCTCCAGGCTGTGCGATGACGTTGCCCGGGACGGCTCGCGCACGACCGCGATTTGACCGGCGGCACGGCCGCCGGGTTGCATTGCGGCCTCGTCGCTCCCGCGATTCCACTCCCAGCACAGCCCCGTGCCCGCGGGTCAGCACGGCGGCTCGACCGCTGCCACCTCGGAGCGAGGTACGAAAGGTTCGCAACGGTGAAGGTCATCGTCCCTGTCAAGCGTGTGCCGGACACTGCCGGCGACAAGAAGATCGACGAAGCGTCCCGGACCGTCGACCGCGAGTCGGTCGAGGCGGTCCTGAACCCGGTCGACGAGTTCTCCATCGAGGAAGCTCTCCGGATCAAGGAAGGCGGCACCGACGCCGAGATCAAGGTGCTCATGATCGGGCCGGAGAGTGCGCAACCCATCGTCCGCAAGGCGCTGTCGTACGGTCTTGACGCCGCCGTGCAGGTCATCGACGACGCCATCGAGGGCTCCGATGCGCTGGGGACCGCCCGCGTGATCGCCAAGGCGCTCGAGGCGGAGGAGTTCGACCTGGTCATCTTCGGCAACCAGTCCACCGACGCTCGCACCTGCCTGGTGCCAGCCGCCGTCGGCGAGTTGCTGAACCTCCCGGCCCTGACGTACGCACGGCACCTCGAGATCGACGGCGACAAGGTCACCGTCCATCGTGAGCACGAGGAGGGCTGGGACGTGGTCGAGTCGACGCTGCCAGCCATAGTCTCAGTGGTCGAGGCCATCAACGAACCGCGCTATCCCAGCTTCAAGGGGATCATGGCCGCCAAGTCCAAGCCCCTCGACGTCAAGTCCCTGAGCGACCTGGGGGTCTCCGCCGACGAGGTCGGTTCGGGCAACGCCAGCGCCACCATGTACGAGTTCGCCCCGCGCCCACCCAAGGAGGCCGGGACCATCGTCACCGACGAGGGCGACGGAGCCGGTGCCACTGCCCTGGCCGACTGGATGGCCGAAAAGAAGTTCATCTGACCGGATTGCCGGCTGACGACCCGGCCACCGGGGCAACCAAAGGATCCCACCACATGTCCGAGATTCTCGTCCTCATCGACCACAGCGACAGCAGGCCCCGCAAGGTGTCGCTCCAGATGCTCAACGCGGCCCGAAGGATCGCCGCTGCCACCGGCGACGACGTCAGCGCCGTCTGGCTCGGCGACGGCGCAGCCACCAACGCGGCCCTGCTCGGCGCCAACGGAGCCAGCAAGCTGTACGCGTGGGAGTCGGACGACGCCAAGGGGTACGTGACCTCGCCTCAGGTCGAGGCGATCGAGCAGATCATGGAGCAGGCCGGCGCCGACACGGTGCTGTTCGCGTCCACCAATCACACCAAGGACGTCGCTGCGCGGCTCGGCATCCGCACGGACGGCGGGGTGATCACCGACTGCACGGACCTGGAGGTCGCGGATGGCGAGATCGTCGCGACCAAGGAGGTCTTCGGCGGTGACATGATCACCAAGTCGAAGGTCGCTGCGGGCAAGAAGAAGTACTTCGGCATCGCCTCGAACGCCTTCCCGGTCGAGGGGTCCGGTGGCGGCCCGGCCGAGGTCGTCTCGGTCGACGTGACCCTGTCCGATGACGCGAAGAAGGCCACGGTCGTCGCGGTCGAGAAGCAGGCGTCCGCCGACCGTCCCGACATTGCAGAGGCGGCGATCGTCGTTGCCGGCGGACGTGGGCTCGGCAACGAGGACGGCTTCAACCTGATGGAGGAGCTCGCCGACGAGCTCGGTGCCGGTGTCGGCGCCTCGCGCGCGGCGACGGACGCTGGCTGGTACCCGCACCGCTACCAGATCGGCCAGACTGGCCGGACGATCTCACCGACGCTGTACATCGGCTCGGGGATCTCCGGCGCCATCCAGCATCGCGCCGGCATGCAGACTTCGCAGAACATCGTCGCGATCAACAAGGACCCGGAGGCGCCGATCTTCCAGATCGCTGACTTCGGCGTCGTCGGTGACCTCTACAAGGTCGTCCCCAAGCTCATCGAAGAGCTGCGGACCCGCAAGGGCTGACCCACCCACCTTCTCCGCACGGAGGGACCCGTGGTTGCACCCTGGGATCGTCGAGAAGACAAGGAACGCGAACGGGCGAGCGAGCTGCTGCTCCGCTCGTGGCTGCCGGCCGTCGCCCGGTTCAGCCCATACTGGGCCGAACGGGTCCGCGGGCTCGGCATGGACACGACCAACTTCGTCGACCGCGACGCCTTGACGCGCCTGGCACCGGTCCGCGAGCTGGACATCCAGCGGGTCGGGGGCGACGGCGCCCCGGCGCTGCTCATGCGTCCCACGATCGAGCAGGTCAAGGCACTCGCGACCGGCAGTGTCATGTCGACGTTCCTCGGCTCGATCCGCCGAGACGGCACGCAGGGTGCACGCCACGCGCTGCTGACCGAGTACAAGCCGATCCACGTCCACCGGGCTGGCGCCGCCGACGACCTCGCCATCTCGTATTCGCGCTCGGACCTTGACCGGCTGCACCGCTGCGGTGCCCGGGCCGCCGCTGTCCTCGGCCTCGACGACACCGACTACCTGGTGTCCGCCGTCCCGGCCGGGCCGACGCTCGACTTCTTCGGCGTCTACCACCTGGCGCTGGGCTCCTCGATGCTGGCGCTGCATCCGCGCGGCCACGGCGATCCCGTCGATCGAGTCGTGGACTCCTTCGCGCTGCTCCCGGCAACGGCCGTCGCTGTCCACGCTGACGAGGCCATCGCGCTGGCCGATGTCCTGGCCGCCGCTGACGCGAACACGGCTCGCGTGGACACGGTGATCCTCGTCGGCCCACCGCCATCGGAATCGGTCCGTGAGCAGATCCGCGAGGCGTGGCACCAAGCGGGTGCAACCGAGGCCGACCTGAAGGTCCGGGCCCTGTACGCGCCGCCCGAGGCGCGCGCGTTGTGGGCCGAGGACAGCACCGGGGGACTCGTGACCTACCCCGACCTCGAGGTCCTCGAGGTCCTCGACCCCGTCACGCTGGAGCCAGCTGACGGCCCCGGCGAGCTGGTGATCACCTCTGCCGGTTGGCACGGGACCGCGCTGCTGCGCTTCCGGACGGGCGTCCTCGTCGATCAGCTGGGCGTCACCGAAGCCGACGGCCGCAGGGTGCCGCGCCTGCTCGGCCCGGTCGTCCCCCACGCATGGCAGCCGAGGGTCGCCGGCGGTGACGGCACCCGGCACGTCCTCGACATCCGCGGGATCGCGGCGGCGGCGGCGTCGCTGCCAATCGAGACCTGGCGGGGCGAGCTGCGCGGCCCGACCACCCGCATCAAGGGCGACCGGTTCATCGTCGAGCTTGGCGGGGACCTGGGCGAGGAGCAGCTCGAGGCTGCCCGGCAGGAGCTGGCGAGCGAGACGGGCGTGTGGCCAGCAACGGTCAAGGCTGTCGACCCCACAGTCGTGAACACCAAGATCAGCGAGGACCGGGCCGCCTTCGTCGACCTGCGCTGACCGGCCTGCCCGGCCCGGCCGGCGGTTGACCCGGACGTCGGCCGTACCCTCGCGCGGATGGGCACCCTCTACTTCGATCACGCCGCCTCGGCGCCGTTGCGCGACGAGGCGCGTGCCGCGCTCGACACCTGGTTTGCGCGGACCGGCAACCCGTCGGCCACGCACGCGGCCGGGCGTCTCATGCGCACGGCCGTCGAGGAAGCGCGCGAGCAGGTCGCGGCATGCCTCGGTGCCCGCCCGGGCGACATCGTCTTCACGTCGGGCGGGACCGAGTCCGACAACCTGGCCGTGAAGGGCCTGGCGCAGGCCGCGCCCGCCGGTCGCACGCACGTCGTCACCTCGTCCGTCGAACACCCGGCCGTGCGGGAGTCCGTCCGCTGGCTCGCCGGCCGCGGACACGAGACCACCGAGGTGCCAGCCGCGTCCGACGGTGTCGTCGCTGCCGACGACGTGTTCGAAGCGGTGCGGCCCGACACGGCCGTCGTGTCGATCATGGCTGCCAACAACGAAATCGGCGCCATCAACGACCTCGCCACAATCGGCGGCGAGCTGCGCGAACGGGGGGTGCCATTCCACGTCGACGCCGTCCAGGCGGTCGCGACCCTGCCAGTCGATGTCCGCACCTGGCCATGCGACGGGCTCAGTTTGTCCGCCCACAAGTTCGGCGGGCCCCAGGGCGTCGGCATCGCCTACCTGCGGTCGGGCGTCCCGATCGAGCCCGTCCAGCACGGTGGGGGACAGGACCGTGGTGTGCGCTCGGGCACGATGCCGGCCGCCCTGATTGCCGCCTGTGGCGCCGCACTCGAGGCGGCGATCGCTGACCGGGACGACCTTCACGGCCGGCTCGAAGGATTCCGCAAGCTGCTGGTCGACCGGCTCGTTGCGGTCGAGGGCATCCGCGTCAACGGACCGGCCGACCCCGACCGCCGCCTCGCCTCGCATCTTCACCTGTCGATCGACGGTGTGACCCCCGACGCGCTGTCCCTGGCGCTTGACCGTGCCGGGCTCCAGGCATCATCCGCGTCCGCCTGCGTCTCGGGCGCCGGCAAGGCGAGCCACGTCGTCGAGGCATGCCGCATCGACGGCGACGCGGTCCTCCGCCTGTCCATGGGCGCGACGACGATCGCCGACGAGGTCGAGGAGGCCGCCACGATCCTCACCGACGCCGTGTTGCGGTTGCGTGCCGGCGAGCCAGTTGTCCAACGCACGTCCGCCGGTCCGCGCGATCGGGTGGTTGGCTGATGGTCAGTGTTCTTGTCGCCATGTCCGGCGGCGTTGATTCGGCCGTCGCCGCCGCGCTGCTCGTCGATGCCGGCCACGACGTCACCGGCGTTCACCTCAAGCTCGCGGAGGTCCCGTTGGCGGAGCAGGTGCCGGGGCAGGGCTGTTGCACGCTCGACGATGCCCAGGACGCCCGCCGGGCCGCCCAGGTCCTCGGCATCGACTTCTACGTCTGGGACATGGGTGACCTGTTCCGCCGCGAGGTCCAGCAGCCGTTCGCGGACGCCTACGCCGCGGGCCTGACCCCGAACCCGTGCGTGACCTGCAACGAGAAGGTCAAGTACGCGGCGCTGCACGACCGGGCGATGACGCTCGGGTTCGACGCCCTGGCCACCGGCCACCACGCCCGCGTGTGCGCGCGCGGTGGCGAGCTGGTGCTGTTGCGCGGGCTCGACCATGCCAAGGACCAGTCGTACGTGTTGTACATGGCGAGGGCCGAACAGCTCGCGACGACCCTGCTGCCGGTCGGCGAGCACACCAAGGACGAGGTCCGCGGCATCGCCGCCGCCCGAGGCCTTCGGATGGCGGCCAAGCCGGACTCCCATGACGTGTGCTTCATCCCCTCGGGCGACACGGCCCGCTGGTTGCGTGAGCGCGTCCCGGCCCGTCCCGGCCCGATCGTCGACCTGGACGGGCTGCAGCTGGGCGAGCACGACGGCGCCTGGCAGTTCACCATCGGCCAACGCAGGGGGCTTGGCCTCGGCACCCACGAGCGCCGGTTCGTCGTCGACGTGGACTCGTCCTCGGCGACGGTGGTCGTCGGGCCCCGTGATGCGCTGGCCTGTGCGTGGGCCCGGCTCGACGATCCGACCTGGATCGGCGGGCGACCGCCGACACTGCGGGACGTCACGGCCCAGGTTCGTGCCCACGGCCGGCCGGTGCCAGCCGTCATCGAGGACAACGTCGTGAGCTTCGCCGAGCCTGTCCACGGACTGGCCTGTGGCCAGTCCGTCGTGCTCTATGACCGCGAGGTCTGCCTGGGCGGGGGCAGGGTCGCCGCAGCCGACCGGCCCGCGCTGCCGATCAGCCCGTGACCGGGATACCCGTGACGACCGACGACATCGAGCCGAGGCGACTCGCGGCCCGGCGACGTTGGCACCTGGTGCTGGCCGTCGCGGGAATCGCGAGCCTCCCGTACGTGACGCTGCTCGCCGGGAACGTCGGCCAGGAGCTCGACGAGCTGCACCTGTTCGCCTGGTGGGCGATCACGCTGCTCGCCAGCGGTGCCGTCCTCGCAGGGATCCTCATGCTCCCCGAACGGGCGCGACGCTGGTCCGGCGCGGCCTGGGTGGTCGTGCTGTTCCTCCTGTTCAACCTGCCCGGTGCCGTGGCCCTGCGGGACAGCATCGGCTGGGAGATCGGCGACCTGGCGGCGTGGTTCGTGCTCGCCGGCCTCGTGCTGGCCATTGCCATCCCGCTGACCAGCTTCGACGTTGTCCAGTCGTTCGTCCTCGTCGTGGCACCGCTGCTGCTGGTCTTGCCGACGCTCGAGTGGATCGTCGGCGGCAGCACCATCGACACCTCGATCCAGGATCCCGGCCAGTCGCCGGCACCGACCGAGACGTTCGAGCACACCCCGAACATCTGGTACTTCGTGCTCGACGGGTTCGCGAGCCAGGACTTCGTTCGCGAGCGCACCGGCCACGACGGATCGGCCTTCGCCGGGCACCTGGGCGAGCTCGGGTTCACCGTCTCGGCCGACGCCGAGTCCAACTACCCGATCACGATCCTGTCGGTCGGCGCGGCCCTGGAGCTGCAGTACGTCTACGACGGTCTGGAGGAACCCACCGGCGACTCGTGGTTTGCGCGGCTCCAGGGCCACAACTGGACGGTCGACACGCTGACAGCCAACGGTTGGTCGTACGCGCACACGTTTCCCGGGTTCTGGCGTGGCAGCCGCTGCTCCGGCGTCGAGGATTTCTGCTTCGGCACGAACGGACCGCTCAACGACACCGAGGTCGCGCTTGCCGACCTCACGCCGCTGGGGTTCCTCCTGGACCAGCGCTCCAGCCCCGCCGTGGCCCACGCCAACAACCCGGCCTTCGTCGTCGAGCAGGTCCTGGCTGCTGGCCTGCCGGAGCCGACGTTCAACTTCCTGCACCTGCTCAACCCTCATCCGCCCTACGTCCGGGCGGCCGACTGTTCCATCCGGGACGTCAAGATGGAGCTCAGCGCCTGGGGCGACGGCTCCGAGTACGGCGACGCCGTCGCCTGCCTCGAACGGCAGCTGACACGCGCCGTCGACCAGATCCTCGAGGTGGACGACGACCCGCTGATCGTCATCCAGGGCGACCACGGGCCCCGGTTCGGGGTCACGCGCGGGCTGCCGGGTGGGGTCACGTACGCCGAGGACATGTTCTTCTCGATCTTCTCGGCGGTGCGCCTGCCGGCCGCGTGCGATCACCTGGAGATCCCCGCGGACCTGTCGCCGGTCAACACCTTTCGGATCGTCTTCGCCTGCCTCCGTGACGAACCGGTGGACCTGCTGGAGCACGTTCGCTACCCGATTCATCGCACGTGAGGGGCCGCCGCTGGTGCGTCGCACCGGCCTTCTAGTCTCGCCCCGCCCGACCGGAGTGCCACGTGGCCGACGTTCCCGCCAGCCTCGCTGATGCCCGCCGACGCCACGACGAGCTGAGCAGGATCCTGCGCGACGCGCGCTACCGCTACTACGTCCTGTCCGACCCGCCGATGACCGACGGGGAGTTTGACCAGCTGCTGCGCGATCTCGAAGCCATCGAGGCACGGCATCGGAGCCTGGTCACGCCGGCCTCGCCGAGCCAACAGGTCGGCGCGCCCATCGACACGACGTTCCCGCCGTTCACCCATCTCGAGCCGATGCTGTCGCTTGACAACGCGTTCGGCACCGACGAGCTCGTTGCCTGGGCGGAGCGGGTCGCCAATGGCCTCGACGGCCCCGCGCCGACCTGGGTCTGCGAGCTCAAGATCGACGGCGTGGCGATCAACCTCGTCTACCGCAACGGCGTCCTCGCGACGGCTGCCACCCGTGGGGACGGCACGACCGGTGAGGAGGTCACCCAGCAGGTGCTGACGATCGGCGACGTGCCCTACCGCCTGGCGGGCGACGTTCCCGAGACCGTCGAGGTCCGCGGCGAGGTCTACTACCCGGTCGCCGCCTTCGAAGCGATGAACGAGGCGCGGATCGCCGCCGGTGAGGCGGCGTTCATGAACCCGCGCAACGCGGTGTCCGGGGCCCTTCGCCAGAAGGATCCCGCCGTCACGGCGACTCGGCCGCTGTCGGTCTGGATTCACGGCGCTGGGACCTGGACTGGCGACCCGCCGCCCTCGCACACGGCTTTTCTCGACTGGGCGTCGGGCGCCGGGCTGCCGACGGCGCCCGAGACCAGGGCGGTCCACTTGATCGACGAGGTGGCCGAATTCATCGAGTACTGGACTGAGCACCGCTACGACCCCGTCTACGAGATCGACGGTGTCGTCGTCAAGGTCGACGATCTCGCCCAGCGAG
>Ga0302046_10005103_pt1 | contig 11604 bp, 7 predicted proteins | sample RVTome_11_FD_200261 | JGI IMG/M metagenome (GOLD analysis project Ga0302046, IMG submission 200261) | Soil microbial communities from uranium-contaminated site in the Upper Colorado River Basin, Wyoming, United States - RVT147D111 (version 2) ... | reverse complement strand
GGACAACATCAAGATGGTGGTGGAGCTGATCGCGCCGATCGCGATGGAGGAGGGCCTGCGCTTCGCCATCCGCGAGGGCGGCCGCACCGTCGGCGCCGGCGTCGTCTCCAAGGTGCTGAAGTAAGGACGCGAAACAACAGGGCAGTAGCTCAATTGGCAGAGCGGCGGTCTCCAAAACCGCAGGTTGGGGGTTCGATTCCCTCCTGCCCTGCCAGCGCCGCGAAGCGGCAGGCGATCTGGTCGTAACGGAAGCGGATGAACGAGCAAGCGGACAACACCGGCGTCGGATTTGTCGACGCCTTCAAGTTGGCGCTGGCCGCCGCCGCGCTGGTCGGCGGCGTCGTCGCGTACTACTGGTACGAGGACGTCGCGCAGGTGCTGCGCGTGCTGATGGTGCTCGGCGGGCTGATTGCGGGACTCGTGCTGCTGTATTGGTCGCAGCCGGGGCGGGAGCTCTGGAACTACGTCCAGTCCTCGCGCGTGGAGCTGCGCAAGATGGTCTGGCCGACGCGCCAGGAAACCTGGCGCACGACGCTCGTGGTGTTCGTGTTCGTGATGGCGCTCGGCGTGTTCTTCTGGCTGGTGGATATGGCGCTCGCCTGGGGCGCGCGCCACGTGACCGGGCAGGGAGGCTGATTTCGTGTCTTTGAGCTGGTATGTCGTGCACGCCTACTCGAATTTCGAGCACAAGGTCGCGAACAGCCTGAAGGAGCGCATCAAGCTGCACGGCCTCGACGAGAAGTTCGGCGAAGTGCTGGTGCCGACCGAGGAAGTCGTCGAAATGCGCGCCGGCCAGAAGCGCCGCAGCGAGCGCAAGTTCTTCCCCGGCTACGTGCTGGTGCAGATGGCGATGGACGACGAAGCGTGGCATCTCGTGAAGGAGACGCCGAAGGTGCTCGGTTTCATCGGCGGCACGCCGGAGAAACCCGCGCCGATCACGGAGAAAGAGGCGAACGCGATTCTTCGCCGCGTCGAGGAAGGCGTCGAGAAGCCGAGGCCGAAGGTGCTGTTCGAGCCAGGCGAAGTCGTCCGCGTGGTCGACGGGCCCTTCAACGATTTCACCGGCGTGGTGGAGTCGGCCAATTACGAGAAGAGCCGCCTGCAGGTCGCGGTGCAGATCCTCGGCCGGTCGACGCCGGTCGAGCTGGACTTCGGGCAGGTGGAGAAGGTCTGAGGAGCGGGTAGACGATGGCGAAAAAAGTACAGGGTTACATCAAGCTGCAGATTCCTGCGGGCGGGGCGAACCCGAGCCCGCCGGTCGGGCCCGCGCTCGGCCAGCAGGGCGTCAACATCATGGAATTCTGCAAGCAGTTCAACGCGGCGACGCAGAAGGAAGAGAAGGGCCTGCCGATCCCCGTGATCATCACGGTCTACAGCGATCGCAGCTTCAGCTTTGTGCTGAAGACGCCGCCAGCCGCCGTGCTGGTGCGGAAGGCGATCGGCATCGAGAAGGGCTCCGGCACGCCGAACACCAAGAAGGTCGGGAAGATTACCCGGAAGCAGCTCGAGGAAATCGCGAAGGCGAAGATGCCCGACTTGACCGCGGCGGATCTCGACGCGGCCGTGCGCACGATCGCGGGATCCGCCCGCAGCATGGGCGTCGACGTGGAGGGGGTCTGACATGGTCACCGTATTCAAGCGCCAGAAGCCCTGGGCGGAGCGCGTGAAGCCGGGCCATGCGTACCCGATCGACGAAGCCGTCGCCCTCGTCAAGGAATTCGCCAACGTGAAGTTCGACGAGACGGTGGATGTCGCGATCAACCTCGGCATCGACCCGACGAAGTCGGACCAGCAGGTACGCGGCTCGACCGTGATGCCGCACGGCACGGGCAAGACGGTACGCGTCGCCGTGTTCACCCAGGGCAAGAACGCGGACGCCGCGCGCGAGGCGGGCGCCGACATCGTGGGCCTCGAGGACCTCGCCGAGAGGGTGAAAGCGGGCCAGATCGATTTCGACGTCGTGGTCGCGAGCCCGGACGCGATGCGGGTCGTCGGCCAGCTCGGCCAAATCCTGGGTCCGCGCGGCCTGATGCCGAATCCGAAAGTCGGCACCGTGACGCCGGACGTCGCGGGCGCGGTGAAGAACGCGAAGGCGGGCCAGGTGCGCTATCGCTGCGACAAGGCGGGCATCGTGCACTGCTCGATCGGCAAGGCGAGTTTTGCGCCCTCCGCGCTGAAGGAAAACCTGCTCGCGCTGATCGCAGATCTGCAGAAACACAAGCCGTCGACGTCGAAGGGCGTATTCATGCAGCGCGTGTCGGTGTCGTCGACGATGGGTCCCGGCCTTGCCGTGGACCGCGCATCGCTCGGAATCTGACGCAGGATTTTTTGTTTCGAAGTCCGGGCATCGGCCCGGGCCATCGAAGACCGCAGGCGGGGCGCCGGCCCCTTAATGGTTGCCCGCGCAGATGGTGGAACCCGAGTCAGTGGTCACTGGCTGGTCCCACCGCAAGGAGAGTTGGATGGGACTGAGACTGGAAGACAAGCAGGCGATGGTGACCGAGGTGCAGGCTGTTGCGCAGACTGCGCATTCGGTCGTCGCGGCGGAATATCGTGGCCTGACGGTCTCGCAGTTGACCGGGCTTCGCGCGAAGGCGCGCCAGTCCGGCGTCTACATGCGGGTCGTCAAGAACACGCTGGCGCGCCGCGCGGTCACGGGCACGCCGTACGAGTGCATCGCAGGCAATCTCAAGGGGCCGCTGATCCTCGCGTTTTCCCAGGATGACCCGGGCGCCGCCGCCCGCGTCGTCAAGGAGTTCGCGAAGGCCAACGACAAGCTGGTCCCGACGCTGGTTGCGCTCGGCGGGCAGGTTTATCCCGCCGCCGAAATCGACCGGGTCGCTAGCCTGCCGACAAAGGCGCAGGCGCTCTCGATGCTGCTCGGCGTCATGAAGGCGCCGGTCTCGAAGCTCGTGCGGACGCTGGCTGAGCCTTGCGCGATGCTCGCGCGCACGGTCGCGGCCATCAAGGCAACGAAGCCCGCGTAAGCGGGCCGGCTGAATCGGGTTACTGACACATATATATCTGGAGAGACGGAAATGGCTGCTAGCAAGGAACAGATTCTCGAGGCGATCTCGAACATGACGATCATGGATGTGGTCGACCTCGTGAAGATGATGGAAGACAAGTTCGGCGTTACCGCCGCTGCGCCGGTTGCGATGGCCGCGGCCGCCGCGGGCGGAGCCGCCGCGCCGGCTGCCGAAGAGCAGACCGAGTTCACGGTCACATTGAAGGCCTACCCGGCGGAGAAGAAGGTCACCGTCATCAAGGTGATCCGGGAGATCACGGGTCTCGGCCTCAAGGAAGCCAAGGACCTGGTTGAGGGCGTGCCGTCGACGGTCAAGGAAGCCGTGTCGAAGGCCGACGCCGAGAAGTTCAAGAAGCAGCTCGAAGACGCCGGCGCCACGGTCGAGGTCAAGTAACGACCTCCATGCGAGGGCAGAGAGCCTCGCAGTCCGTGGCATCGGACACCGGCCGCACCGTTTCCCGCGAGGGAGCCGGTCGCGCACCCGTGTCCGGACCGTTTTGTGAATAACAGACAAGGGTGATGACGATGGCCTATACGTTCACCGAGAAGAAGCGCATCCGGAAAAACTTTGGCAAGCGCCAGGGGATTCTGGACGTGCCGCCGTTGCTCGCGATCCAGACCGAGTCGTATGCGCAGTTCCTGCAGCTCGCCGAGTCGCGCACGCTGCACGCGGAGCTCGCTGCGCATTCCGGCGGACAGGTCGCCGGCGGGCGGCTGCTCTCGGAAGAACAGGAAAAGGCCATCATCGACCGCCACCTCCGGCGCGCCGGCCTGCACGCCGCGTTCCAGAGCGTGTTCCCGATCAAGAGCTACTCGGGCCACGCGACGCTCGAGTACGTCTACTACTACCTCGGCGAGCCGGTGTTCGACGTCAAGGAATGCCAGATGCGCGGTCTCACCTACGCCGCGCCGATCCGGGTCCGCCTTCGCCTGCGCGTGATGGACAAGGAATCCCCTGGCGCCTCGCGCGTCAAGCGGGCGATCGAGCAGGAGGTCTACCTCGGCGAGCTGCCGCTCATGACCGAGAACGGCACCTTCATCGTCAATGGCACCGAGCGCGTGATCGTGTCCCAGCTGCACCGCAGCCCGGGCGTGATCTTCGACCACGACAAGGGCAAGACCCACAGCTCGGGGAAGCTCCTGTTCCAGGCTCGCGTCATTCCCTACCGCGGCTCCTGGCTCGATTTCGAGTTCGACGCGAAGGACTGCGTGTTCGCGCGCATCGACCGCCGCAGGAAACTGCCGGTCACGATCCTGCTGCGCGCGCTCGGCTACTCGAACTCCGACATCCTGCGCCTCTTCTTCGACCGCAACACGGTGCACCTGACCAAGAAGGGCCCCGAGCTCGAGCTCGTTCCCGAGCGCCTGCGCGGCGAGACCGCCATGTTCGAGATCAGCGCTAACGGCAAGGTCATCGTCGAGGAAGGCCGGCGCATCACGGCGCGCCACGTGCGCCAGCTGGAGGAAGCGGGCGTTCGCCGCCTGCTCGTGCCGGTCGAATACCTCGAAGGCAAGATTCTCGCGCACGACGTCGCCGACCCGTCGACCGGCGAAGTGCTTGCGTCCGCCAACGAGGTGCTGACCACCGCGCTGGTCGAGCGCTTCGTCGCCGCCAACGTGCCCGAGATCGGCACGCTCTACGTCAACGACCTCGACCGCGGCCCGTACATCTCGGACACGCTCCGGATCGATGCCACGACGACCCGGCTCGAGGCGCTGATCGAGATCTACCGGATGATGCGCCCGGGCGAGCCGCCGACCAAGGACGCGGCCGAGAACCTGTTCCACAACCTGTTCTTCAACGGCGAGCGCTACGACCTGTCGGCCGTGGGCCGCATGAAATTCAACCGCCGCGTGAACCGCGAGTTCCCGAAGGAGCTCGAAGGCGCCGAGGCCGAGCGCTGGCTCGAGCAGCCGGGCATCCTCTACGACGGCCGCTACTTCTCGACCGTCGCGGATCTCCGCAAGGACGAGAACGGCCGCGCGCTCGCCGCCAAGTACGGCGAGGACATGTCAGACGTGGTGGACGTGCTCCGCACGCTGATCGCGATCAAGAACGGCGACGGCAAGGTCGACGACATCGACCACCTCGGCAACCGGCGCGTGCGCTGCGTCGGCGAGATGGCCGAGGTCGCGTTCCGCATCGGGCTCGTGCGCGTCGAGCGCGCCGTCAAGGAGCGGCTGACGCTGGCCGAGAACGAGGAGATCAACCCGCAGGACATGATCAACGCGAAGCCCGTGGCCGCGGCGGTCAAGGAATTCTTCGGCTCCTCGCAGCTCTCGCAATTCATGGACCAGAACAACCCGTTGTCCGAGATCACGCACAAGCGCCGGGTCTCGGCGCTCGGCGAGGGCGGCCTGAAGCGCGAGCGCGCCGGATTCGAGGTCCGCGACGTGCACCCGACCCATTACGGCCGTGTCTGCCCGATCGAGACGCCGGAAGGGCCGAACATCGGCCTGATCAATTCGCTCGCGGTCTACGCGCGCACCAACAAGTACGGATTCCTCGAGACGCCGTACCGGCGCGTGCGCGACAAGCGCGTCACCGGCGAAGTCGACTACCTGTCGGCGATCGAGGAGAGCGAGTTCGTGATCGCGCAGGCGAATGCCCCGCTCGACGAGAAGGGTCGCTTCACCGGTGAGCTCGTCTCCTGCCGCTACCAGAACGAGTTCACGCTGATGCCGGCTGAGCGCATCGAGTACATGGACGTCTCGCCGCGCCAGATCGTTTCCGTTGCTGCTGCTCTCATCCCGTTTCTCGAGCACGACGACGCGAACCGCGCGCTGATGGGCTCGAACATGCAGCGCCAGGCAGTCCCGACGCTGCGCTCGTCGACGCCGCTGGTCGGCACGGGCATCGAGCGCACGGTCGCGATCGACTCGGGCGTCGCGGTTATCGCGCGCCGCGGCGGCGCCGTCGACTCGGTCGACGCGTCGCGCATCGTCGTGCGCGTCAACGAGGGCGAGGTCACGGCCGGCGAGCCGGGCGTCGACATCTACAACCTGACCAAGTACACGCGGTCGAACCAGAATACCTGCATCAACCAGCAGCCGTTGGTGCGGGTCGGCGACTCGATCGCGAAGGGCGACGTGCTGGCCGACGGTCCCTCGACGCATCTCGGCGAGCTCGCGCTCGGCCAGAACATGATGGTCGCGTTCATGCCGTGGAACGGCTACAACTTCGAGGACTCGATCCTGATCTCGGAGCGCGTGGTCGAGGAGGACCGCTTCACGACTATCCACATCGAGGAGCTGACCTGCGTCGCGCGCGACACCAAGCTCGGGCCCGAGGAAATCACCGCGGACATCCCGAACGTCGGCGATACGGCGCTCGCCAAGCTCGACGAGGCCGGCATCGTGTTCATCGGCGCCGAGGTCAAGGCGGGCGACATCCTGGTCGGCAAGGTCACGCCGAAGGGCGAGACCCAGCTCACGCCGGAAGAGAAGCTCCTGCGCGCGATCTTCGGCGAGAAGGCGTCTGACGTGAAGGACACTTCGCTCCGCGTTCCGCCGGGCATGGACGGCACCGTCATTGACGTCCGCGTCTTCACCCGCGATGGCGTGGAGAAGGACAGCCGCGCGCTCGCGATCCAGAAGTCGGAGATCGAGAAGGTCCGCAAGGACCTGAACGACCAGCGCCGCATCCTCGAGGACGACCTCTACTCGCGGCTCCACGGCGAGCTGGAGGGCGAGACCGCGAGCGGTGGGCCGCGGCGGCTCAAGTCGGGCACGGTCGTGACGGCCGAGTTCCTCGACGAGCTGCCGCGCGAGGAGTGGTTCGAGATCCGCATGCGAGACGAGGGGCCGTCCGAGGCGCTCGAGGCCGCGCGCCGCCGCCTCGCGGACCAGCACAAGGAGTTCGAGCGCCGCTTCGAAGGCAAGAAGTCGAAGATCACGGCGGGTGACGACCTCGCGCCCGGCGTGCTCAAGATGGTCAAGGTCTATCTCGCCGTGAAGCGCCGCATCCAGCCGGGCGACAAGATGGCGGGGCGCCACGGCAACAAGGGCGTCGTGTCCACGATTGTTCCGGTCGAGGACATGCCCTACCTCGCGGACGGCACGCCGATCGACATCGTGCTGAACCCGCTCGGCGTTCCGTCACGCATGAACATCGGCCAGATCCTCGAGACCCACCTCGGCTGGGCCGCGAAAGGCCTGGGCGACAAGATCGGCCGGATGATCGAAGCGCAGAACGCGATTGTCGAACTGCGCAAGTTCCTCGACCGCGTCTATAACGCGACCGGCGGACAGAAAGAGGACATCGCCTCGTTCACGGATGCGGAAATCCTCGAGCTGGCGCGGAACCTCACCGACGGCGTGCCGATGGCGACGCCGGTGTTCGACGGCGCGAGCGAGGCCGAGATCAAGGGCCTCCTCGAGCTCGCCGACCTGCCGGTCAGTGGCCAGACCATGCTGACTGACGGCCGCACGGGCGAGGCCTTCGACCGGCTCGTCACGGTCGGCTACATGTACATGCTGAAGCTGAACCACCTGGTCGACGACAAGATGCACGCCCGTTCGACCGGGCCTTACAGCCTCGTGACTCAGCAGCCGCTGGGCGGCAAGGCGCAATTTGGCGGCCAGCGCTTCGGCGAGATGGAAGTGTGGGCGCTCGAGGCCTACGGCGCCGCGTACACGCTGCAGGAAATGCTGACCGTCAAGTCGGACGACGTGAACGGCCGCACCAAGATGTACAAGAACATCGTGGACGGCAACCACTCGATGGACGCCGGCATGCCGGAGTCGTTCAACGTGCTGGTCAAGGAAATCCGGTCGCTGGGCATCAACATCGAGCTCGAGCAGGAAGGATGAACGAATGAAAGACCTTCTCAGGTTCTTCAAGCCGCAGGTACAGGTCGAGAACTTCGACTCGATCCGCATCGCGCTGACTTCGCCGGACATGATCAAGTCCTGGTCGTACGGCGAGGTGCGCAAGCCCGAGACGATCAACTACCGGACCTTCAAGCCGGAGCGTGACGGGCTGTTCTGCGCCAAGATCTTCGGGCCGGTGAAGGACTACGAGTGCCTCTGCGGCAAGTACAAGCGCCTGAAGCACAGGGGCGTCGTCTGCGAGAAGTGCGGCGTCGAGGTCACGCAGTCGAAGGTCCGGCGCGAGCGCATGGGCCACATCGAGCTCGCGAGCCCGGTCGCGCACATCTGGTTCCTGAAGTCGCTGCCCTCGCGCATCGGCCTGATGGTGGACATGACGCTCAGGGACCTCGAGCGCGTGCTCTATTTCGAGGCCTTCGTGGTCGTCGACCCGGGCATGACGCCGCTCGAGCGCGGCCAGCTCATGTCGAACGAGATGTACCTCGAGGCGATCGAGAAGTACGGTGACGAGTTCGACGCGCGCATGGGCGCCGAGGCGATCCTCGAGCTCCTGAAGTCGATCGACCTCGCGACCGAGACCGGCAAGGTCCGCGCGGAGATCGGCGGCACGACTTCCGAGACCAAGATCAAGCGCCTGACCAAGCGGCTGAAGCTGCTCGAGTCCTTCGTCGAGTCGGGCAACAGCCCGCAGTGGATGGTGCTGACCATGCTGCCGGTGCTGCCGCCCGACCTGCGGCCGCTGGTGCCTCTCGACGGCGGGCGCTTCGCGACGTCGGACTTGAACGACCTGTATCGCCGCGTCATCAACCGCAACAACCGCTTGCGCCGGCTGCTCGAGCTGAATGCGCCGGACATCATCGTGCGCAACGAAAAGCGCATGCTGCAGGAGTCGGTCGACGCGCTGCTCGACAACGGCCGCCGCGGCCGCGCCATCACCGGCACGAACAAGCGCCCGCTGAAGTCGCTCGCCGACATGATCAAGGGCAAGCAGGGCCGTTTCCGCCAGAACCTGCTCGGCAAGCGCGTCGACTACTCGGGCCGCTCGGTCATCGTGGTCGGCCCGACGCTGCGCCTGCACCAGTGCGGGCTGCCGAAGAAGATGGCGCTCGAGCTCTTCAAGCCGTTCATCTTCCACAAGCTCCAGCTCCGCGGGCTCGCGACGACGATCAAGGCGGCGAAGCGTCTGGTCGAGCGCGAGGGACCCGAAGTGTGGGATATCCTGGAAGAGGTCATCCGCGAGCACCCGGTGCTGCTGAACCGCGCGCCGACGCTGCATCGTCTCGGCATCCAGGCGTTCGAGCCGGTGCTGATCGAGGGCAAGGCGATCCAGCTCCATCCGCTCGTCTGCACCGCGTTCAACGCGGACTTCGACGGCGACCAGATGGCCGTGCACGTGCCGCTCTCGCTCGAGGCCCAGCTCGAGGCGCGCGCGCTGATGCTTTCGTCGAACAACATCCTGTCGCCCGCGAACGGCGATCCGATCATCGTGCCGTCGCAGGACGTGGTGCTCGGGCTCTATTACCTGACGCGCGAGCGCGCCGGGGCGAAGGGCGAGGGCATGATCTTTACCGACGTCCGCGAGGTGCATCGCGCGCACGAGACGCGCCAGGCCGACCTGCACGCCTCGATCAAGGTGCGCATCGTCGAATACGCGAAATCCCCGACCGGTGAGCTGAAGGAAAAACGCCGGCTGGTGAAAACCACGATCGGTCGCGCGCTGCTGTCGGAGCTGCTGCCACGCGGGCTGTCGTTCGACCTGGTCAACCAGGACATGACCAAGAAGCGCGTGCAGGCCGTCATCAATTCCTGCTACCGGGCGCTCGGGCTCAAGGAGACCGTGATATTCGCCGACCGGCTGATGTACACGGGCTTCTCGTACGCGACGCGCGCCGCGATCTCGATCGGCGTGGACGACATGATGGTGCCGCCGCAGAAATCGAAGATCCTGACCTCCGCCGAGCGCGAGGTGAAGGAAATCCAGGACCAGTACGAGTCCGGTCTCGTGACGAACGGCGAGCGCTACAACAAGGTCGTCGACATCTGGTCGCGCACCAACGACCAGATCGGCAAGGCGATGATGGATCAGCTCCGGCACGAGGAGGCGACCGACCGCAAGGGCAGGAAGGTCCAGCAGGGTTCGTTCAATTCGATCTTCATGATGGCCGACTCCGGCGCGCGCGGCTCCGCGGCGCAGATCCGCCAGCTCGCCGGCATGCGCGGCCTGATGGCGAAGCCGGACGGCTCGATCATCGAGACGCCGATCACGGCGAATTTTCGCGAGGGCCTGAACGTCCTCCAGTACTTCATCTCGACCCACGGCGCCCGCAAGGGCCTCGCGGACACCGCGCTGAAGACCGCGAACTCCGGCTACCTGACGCGCCGTCTCGTGGACGTCGCGCAGGATCTCGTCGTCACGCTGACGGATTGCGGCACCGAGCGCGGGCTCGACGTGACGCCGATCGTCGAGGGCGGCGACGTGGTCGAGGGCCTGGGCGAGCGCGTGCTCGGCCGCGTGACCGCGACCGACGTGCCGCGGCCCGGCTCCGACGACGTCCTGGTCCCGGCCTCGACCCTGATCGACGAGCAGTGGGTGCAGGAGCTCGAGAACCACGGCGTGGACCAGATCAAGGTGCGCTCGCCGATCACCTGCGAAGTGCGCTACGGCGTCTGCGCCATGTGCTACGGGCGCGACCTGGCCCGCGGACGGCTCATCAGCATCGGCGAGGCGGTCGGCGTGATCGCCGCGCAGTCGATCGGCGAGCCGGGCACGCAGCTCACGATGCGTACCTTCCACATCGGCGGCGCGGCCTCCCGCGCGGCCGCGATCTCGCTGGTCGAGATCAAGGGCAAGGGCACGCTGCGCTTCCACAACGTCAAGTCGGTGCGCCATGAAAAGGGCCACCTCGTGACGACGTCCCGCTCCGGCGAGATCGGCGTCATCGACGAGTTCGGCCGCGAGCGCGAGCGCTACAAGATTCCCTACGGCGCGACCATCGTCGCGGACGAGGGCGATGCGGTTCAGCCCGGCCAGATCGTTGCGAACTGGGATCCGCACACCCACCCGGTCGTCACGGAAGTCGCGGGCTTCATCCGCTTCAACGACTTCGTGGACGGCGTGACCGTGCAGTCGCAGGTGGACGAGGTGACCGGCCTCTCGAGCGTCGAAGTGCTCGATCCGAAGCAGCGCGCGGCCGCGGGCCGCGACCTGCGCCCGGTGCTGAAGCTCGTGAATGCGAAGGGCAAGGAAATCACGTTCGCAAACACCGACATCCCGGCGGTCTACACGCTGCCCGCGGGCGCGCTCGTGTCGCTCGAGGACGGCGCCAAGGTGTCGGTCGGCGACGTCATCGCGCGCATCCCGCAGGAATCGTCGAAGACCCGCGACATCACCGGCGGCCTGCCGCGCGTCGCGGACCTCTTCGAGGCGCGGAAACCCAAGGAGCCGGCGATCCTCGCCGAAGTGACGGGCACCGTGAGCTTCGGCCGCGAGACCAAGGGCAAGCGCCGGCTCGTCATCACGGGCGAGAACAACGAGCGCTACGAGGAGCTGATTCCGAAATGGCGCCAGCTCAACGTGTTCGAAGGCGAGCACGTCGAGCGCGGCGAAGTCATCGCGGAAGGCGAGCCGAACCCGCACGACATCCTGCGCCTGCAGGGCGTGGCGGCGCTTGCCAACTACCTCACGCGCGAAATCCAGGACGTGTACCGCCTGCAGGGCGTGAAGATCAACGACAAGCACATCGAGG
>Ga0302046_10005102_pt1 | contig 11605 bp, 10 predicted proteins | sample RVTome_11_FD_200261 | JGI IMG/M metagenome (GOLD analysis project Ga0302046, IMG submission 200261) | Soil microbial communities from uranium-contaminated site in the Upper Colorado River Basin, Wyoming, United States - RVT147D111 (version 2) ... | reverse complement strand
CTGCGGCTCGCCGCCGAGACCGCGGCCGAATGGACGGCGCGGCCGCTGTTCAAGATCGCCGGCCTGGTCGGGCCGACCGCGCAGGCCTTGGCGGAGGCCGACATCGCCTTGGCGCACGGCTATCACGCCGGCCTGTTGAGCCTGGCGGCGCTGCGCGAGGCCTCGCTCGACGAGACGGTCGAGCATTGCCACGCCGTCGCCGGGCGCATCCCGCTGGTCGGCTTCTACCTGCAGACCGCGGTCGGCGGGCGGGTGCTGCCGGCGGAGTTCTGGCGCCGCTTCGCCGAGATCGACAACGTCGTCGCCATCAAGGTGGCGCCCTTCAACCGCTACAAGACGCTGGACGTGGTGCGGGGCGTGGTCGCCGCCGGCGCCGAGGAGCGCATCACGCTCTACACCGGCAACGACGATCACATCGTCCTCGACCTCGTCACCCCGTTCCCGGTACGGCGCGGCGAGGCGACGGTGACGGCGCGCTTCAAGGGCGGGCTGCTGGGGCACTGGTCGGTCTGGGTCAAGGGCGCGGTGGAGCTGCTGGCGCGCTGCCGGCAGGCGGCGGCGAGCGGCGCGGTCTCGGACGAACTGCTGGCGCTGGACGCCCGGGTGACCGACTGCAACGCCGCCTTCTTCGATGCCGCCAACGATTTCGCCGGCTGCATCGCCGGCGTGCACGAGGTCTTGCGCCGCCAGGGCCTGATGGCCGGTACTTGGTGCCTCGACCCGGACGAGGGCCTGAGCCCGGGCCAGGCGGCAGAGATCGACCGGGTCTACGCCGCCTATCCGGAACTGAACGACGACGCCTTCGTCGCCGCCAATCTCGACCGCTGGCTGGCATGACCGCGCCGGCGGTCCGTGTCGAGGAAATCCGCCTCTACGAGCGCGACATCGCCTTCCGCATGCCGTTCCGATTCGGCGTCGTCACCCTGACCGCCTGCCCGCAGGCGATGGTCCGGGTGCGGATTGCCGGCGACGGCGGCGAGGCCTGGGGCGCGGCGGCGGAAATGCTGGCGCCGAAGTGGTTCGACAAGGACCTGTCGCTCTCCAACGAGGACAACTTCCGGCAGCTCCGCCGCAGCATCGGCCATGCCGCGCGGCTCTACCGCGGCGGCGGCGCGGCCAGCGCCTTCGACCTCTATGCCGGCAGCTACCGCGAGCAGATCGGCGCCTGCGGCGCCGACGGCCTGAATCCGCTGATCGCCTGCTTCGGCCCGGCGCTGCTGGACCGGGCGGTGCTGGACGGGCTCTGCCGTCTGCACGAGGTCTCGTTCTTCGAGGCGGTGCGTCGCAACCTGCCGGGCATCCGCGCTATCGCTCTGACGCCGGACCTCGCCGGCTTCGACCTCGACGCCTTCCTGGCCGGCCTCGCCCCCGCGCCCTACATCTTCGCGCGCCACACCGTCGGCCTGGTCGACCCGATCGAGGCCAACCCGGAGCCGATCGGCGACGGCCTGCCGGAGACCCTGGCCGAGGTGGTGGCGCGCTACGGCCAGCGCTACTTCAAGCTCAAGGTCGGCGGCGACGAAGACGCGGACCTCGGCCGCCTGGTCGAAATCGCCGCCGTGCTCGACCGCATCGACGGCGCCTACCACGTCACCCTCGACGGCAACGAGCAGTATGCCGATGTCGACGGCATCGCCGCGCTCTGGCAGCGGATGCGGGCGACACCGGCCCTGCAACGGCTTTGCGGCGCGGTGCTGTTCATCGAGCAGCCGATCGCGCGCGCCCAGGCGCTGGCCCGCGACGTCTCGGCCCTCGGCGGCGAGGTGCCGGTGATCGTCGACGAATCCGACGCCACCCTCGACGTCTTTCCGGAGGCCAGGACACTCGGCTACCGGGGCGTCTCCTCGAAATCGTGCAAGGGTCTCTACAGGTCGCTGCTGAACCGGGCCCGCTGCGGGCGCTGGAACGCCGAGGCCGGCCAAGACCGCTACTTCATGTCGGCCGAGGACCTGAGCGTGCAGCCCGGCCTGTCGCTGCAGCAGGACCTGGCGCTGGCAAGCCTTTTGGGCCTGGGTCATGTCGAGCGCAACGGGCACCACTATGTCGACGGCTTCGCCGGCGCGCCGGCGGCCGAGCAGGATGCTTTCCTTGCCGCCCATCCGGACCTCTACCGGCGCGACGGCGGCAAGGTGCGACTCAGGATCGAGGATGGCCGGATCGCCCTCGGCTCGCTGGACGGTCCCGGCTTCGCCAGCGCCGCCGAGCCGGCCTGGGCAAGCCTGCGCGAGATGAACCTGCCCGACTGAGCGAAGCCGCCATGGACCTGATCTTCCGCAACGCCCGCACCACCGATCACGCCGAGCCGGTCGACATCGCCGTCAACGGCGGCCGCATCGCCGCCATCGAGCCCGACCTGGCGGCGGAGGGCCAGGAGGTCGACGTCGCCGGCCGCCTGGTGGCCCCGGGCTTGGTGGAGACGCACATCCACCTCGACAAGTCGCGCATCCTCGAACGCTGCCGGCCGGAGACCGAGCGCAAGTCCACCAGCATGATCCGGGTCTCGGAGGTGAAGCACAGCTTCACCCGGGAGGACGTCTATGCCCGCGCCTCCGAGACGCTGGAGGCCTGCATCGTCAACGGCGCCAGCCATATGCGCACCCATGTCGAGCTCGATCCCAAGGTCGAGTTGCGCAGCTTCGAGGCGATCAAGCGGTTGGCCGAGGACTACCGCTGGGCCATCGACATCGAGATCTGCGTCTTCGCGCAGGAGGGCCTGACCGACAATCCCGGCACCGACGAATTGCTGGTGGCGGCGCTCGAAGACGGCGCCAGTCTCATCGGCGGCGCGCCCAGCTACGATTCCGACCGCGCCGGCCAGATCGACCGGGTGTTCGAGCTCGCCCGCCACTACGACGTCGACGTCGACCTGCATCTCGACATCAGCCACCTGACCGACGCCATGGACATCCACCAGGTGATCGAACTCACCGAACGCCACGGCTGGGGCGGACGGGTCGCGGTCGGGCACATGACGACGCTGTCGGTGTTGCCGCCGGCCGAGCTGACGGCGCTGGCGGCCCGGCTCCGCGACGCCGGCATCGCCGTCACCGTGCTGCCCGCGACCGACCTCTGCGTCATGGGCCGGCACCAGGACTACGCCGTCATCCGCGGCGTGGCGCCGGCGCACGAGCTGGTCAAGCATGGCGTCAACTGCTCGCTTTCCACCAACAACGTCCTGAACCCGTTCACGCCCTACGGCGACGGCTCGCTGGTCCGCATGGCCAACCTCTACGCCAATGTCTGCCAGGCGAGCCGCCGGGAGGACCTGGCCGAGTGCTTCGAGATGCTGACGCGGCGTTCGGCCAAGCTGATCGGCCTGCATGACTACGGCCTGGAGGTGGGCGCGCCGGCCGACCTGGTGGTGTTCGACGGCACCAGCGCCGCCGACGTCGTCGCCCGCATCGCCCAGCCGCTGATGGGCTTCAAGCGCGGCCGCGTCAGCTTCACCCGGCAGCCGGCCGAATTGCACCCGCCGCATTGACGGGCAGCCGCCTCCGTCCCACCTCGAGGACATGCGAACGCCTCTCCTTCTGTCGGCCCTTCTGGCCGCCGCGTTGGCGGCGCCGGCGCTTGCGAGCGAGATCGGCGTCCTCGGCGAGGGCGCCCAGCACCCGAGCTACACGCCGAACCGCTTCGAGCAGCGCTCGACCGGCGCCGGCCGCAACGACGCGCTGGGCAAGACGCACAAGGAGATCGGCCGCGGCAGGACGCCCGGCGACCGCGACCTCGGCCGGCCCGGGACGCCCGGCGCCTGGGACACCGACGGCGACGGCAAGCTCTCCGAGCAGGAGTACCGGCAGGGCTACTACGGCCGTTACAAGGGCCGAGACCCGACCCTGGTCGACGACGGCCGCTTCACCATCATCGAGCGGCGGTCCGAGGCCGAACGCCAACTCGAGCGCTGACCGGCGATCCCGATTCTGAAATTGGGGTCATCTGTGGACGGCGCCGTTTTGGCAAGGGTTTTCTCGGGTGTCGATGCAGGCTTGGTCGGGTGCGGTCATCTGTCCGGCCTGTTGACGCGGTGCTTGTGACCGCTGGCCCTCATGCGTTTCGCGAAGCGGCTCCCAAATCAGAGTATCGCCTTCCGTGGAGGCACTGACCCCAGCGGGTTCTGCCGCTCGCCGGCACGACCGTTGCTGCATGACCTCGATAGCCCTTGCCAACTCGTTGTCGCTCTCTCGCCCCTGGCCTCGCCCTGGCCTCGGCGGCTATGCCGCCTGCGGCGCCGGCGCCCGGTAGCGCTCGCCCCGGGCCATCAGCACCCAGGCGATGCGGGCCGTGCGGTTGGCCAGCGCCACCGCGGCCAGCTTCGCCGGCCGCTCCGCCGCCAGCCGCGCCAGCCAGGGCCGGTTCCGGAAGCCGCGCCGCTTGCCCTGGCGCAGCACCGCCATCGCGCCGCTGACCAGCAGCCAGCGCAGATAGCGGTTGCCCTGCTTCGAGATCGGCCCGAGCCGGCGCTTGCCGCCGCTGGAACTCTCCCTCGGCACCAGCCCGATCCAGGCCGCCAGGTCGCGGCCGCAGGAAAAGACGCCGGCATCGCCGACGCTCGCCACCAGCGCACTCGCCGTCAGCGGACCAACGCCGGGGATCTCCGCCAACCGCCGGCTCCTCTCGTTGCCCAGGTGCCAGGCCTTGAGAGCCCGCTCCAGCCCCCGGATCTCCAGATCAAGCGCCCGCCATTGCGCCGCCAGCACCCGCAACCCCGGCCGCGCCAGCGCCGCCAGCTCCTCGCTCTCCTCAGCCTCGGCCAGCGCCAGCAGCTTCGACAGGCCCTCCCGACCCTGCCGGGCAACAAACCCGAACTCGGCCAGATGCGCCCTGAGCGCGTTCGCCAGCATGGTGCGCTGGCGCACCAGCAGCGCCCGCGTCTTGTGCAGCATCAGCACGCTCTGCTCCTCCTCGCCCTTCGGCGAAACAAAGCGCATCGTCGGCCGCCCCACCGCCTCGCAGATCGCCGCCGCATCCGCCGCATCGTGCTTGTTGCGCTTCACGTAGGCCTTGACATAAACCGGCGGCAGCAGCCGCACCTCATGCCCCAGCCGCCGCAACTCCCGCGCCCAGTAATGCGCCGTCGCGCAGGCCTCCAGGCCAACCAGACACGGCGCCAGCTCGGCGAAAAACGCCAGAACCTGGCCGCGCCTCAGGCGCCGCGCCACAACAAGCGCGCCAGCCTCGTCGACGCCGTGAACCTGAAACACGTTCTTCGCAATATCCAGACCGATCGTGCTAACCTTCATCTCGGACGGCTCCCCTTCAAGTGGTCCAAAACAGCTACCACTTTGGCACATCGATGCCGCGTGGGGCGCCGTCCACAGCATCAGAGCATTGCTCTGACCCCATTTTTACGGGGCACCGTCGTCGGTGTCGGGATCGAGCAGGCGGTGGATGTGGACGATGAAGTAGCGCGTGTGCGCGTCGTCGATGGTGGCCCGGGCCTTGGCCTGCCAGGCCTCGTGCGCGGCGGCGTAGTTCGGGTAGATGCCGACGATGTCGAGGTCGTCCAGAGCCTCGAACGCCTGGCCTTCGGGATCGACCAGCCTGCCGCCGAACACCAGGTGCAGGAGCTGTTCCGCCATCGCCGCCTCTCAGTGGAAGCTGCCGCCGATCAGGTCGCGGGCGATCACCAGGCGCTGCACCTCGCTCGGTCCCTCGCCGACGCGGCGGATGCGCAGTTCCCGATACCAGCGCTCGAAGGGGAACTCCTTGGCGACGCCGTAGCCGCCGTGGATCTGCATCGCCCGGTCGACGACGCGGCCGGCGGCCTCGCTCGCCACCAGCTTGGCCATGCCGGCATCGGCGCGGAACGACCCGCCCTTCAGCGCCTTGTCCGCCGCCGCCAGCACCAGGAAGCGCGCCGTGCGGATGTCGATCTCGTTGTCGATGATCATGTTCTGGATCGACTGCCGGCTGGCCAGCGGGCCGCCGAAGGTCTCGCGGATCTTGGAATACGCGATCGCCATCTCCTGCGCCTTGATCGCCGGGCCCAGGCAGTAGGCGGCATAGGGGATGCGCTGGCGCGACAGCCGGTCGTTGGCGATGGCGAAGCCGCCGTTGACCTGGCCCAGCACGTTGGCCTCGGGCACCCGCAGGTCCTCAAACTGCAGCTCGGTCGCATAGTGGGTGGAGCGCAGCGTGTGCACGACGCGGCGGACGTGGAAGCCCGGCATCCAGGTCTCGACGATGAAGCAGGTGACGCCGCCCCGGCCCTTGCTGGGGTCGGTGCGGGCGAAGACCAGGCCGTAGTCGGCGCGGTCGGCGCCGGAGATGAAGATCTTGGAGCCGTTGATCACCCACTCGCCGCCGTCCTTGACGGCGCGGGTCTGGATCGCGCGGGCCGGATCGGAGCCGCCGGAGGGCTCGGTCAGGCCGAAGAAGGCCCGCTTCTCGCCGCGGAGCGTCGGATAGAGGAAGCGCTCCTTCTGGTCCTCGTTGGCCTCGTAGAGCTGCGCCAGGCCGACGGCGCCGAAGACGCCGTAGCAGGGCGCGTAGAGGCCGGCGCGGTGCTGCGACATCTCCATCGCCAGAAGCGAGCGCGTGACGATGTCGACGCCCGGCCCGCCGAACTCCTCCGGGATGTCGAGACCGAAGAAGCCCATGCTCTTGGTCTTCTCGACCAGCCGCTCGTAGTCCTCCGGCTCCAGTTCGCTGGCATCGGGATCGAGTTTGTCCTCCAGCGGCACGATCTCCTCGCGCACGAAGCGGCGCATGGTCTCGACGATCAGCCGCTGCTCGTCGGAAAGGTCCAGGTCCATCGCCTCTCGTCCTCGGCTCAGACGCCGCGGAACATCGGCTGGCGCTTCTCCAGCCGGGCGGCGATGCCTTCGTGCGTGTCCTCGCTGGAGGCGGTGCGGAGCGCCTCGGCGTCCAGGTCCGCGTGCTCGATGCGGTCGCGGAACTCCATTTCCCGCAGCAGGATCTTCTTCATCGTCTTCAGCGACAGCGGCGCGTTGGCGGCGAGCCGGTCGACGATCTTCCGCGCCTCTTCGTCCAGCCGCTCCGGCGGGGCGACGCGGGCGATCAGGCCATGATCGTGCATCCATTGCGCCGGCAGCGGGTCGCCCAGCAGCAGGAACTCGCGCGCCGCCACCGGGCCGCCCACCTCCAAGAGCTTCTTGGCCAGGAACCAGCTGATGCACATGCCGAGCTGCGCCAGCGGCATGGCGAAGCGCGCCTCGGTCGAAGCGACGACGAAGTCGCAATGCAGCGCCAGCTCGTTGCCGCCGGCGATCGCCGCGCCCTGCACCACCGCCACCACCGGCAGCTCGTAGGTCTCCACGGCGCGCAGCATGCCCTGGATCGGGCTCGGCCGGCCCAGGCTCTCGCGGCGCTGGCGCAGATCGAGGCCGGAGCAGAAGGCGCGGCCTTCGGCGCGCAGCACGGTGACCCGCTCCTCGGCCGGCGGCAACGCCGAGAACGCCGCCTCCAGGGCATCCAGCATCTCCTCGTTCAGCGCGTTGCGCTTGTCCGGGCGTGCCAGGGTGATGGTGCGCACCGCGCCCGCGCTCTCGATCCTGACCAGCGCCATGGCCTCTCCCTCCCCGGCAACGCGCCCGCGGACCTGCGGGCGGCAGGGAGTCTAGCAACTTCCCCGCCGCATGCCAGGGGCCGGCGGTCAGGCCGGCGGCCGCTTTCGCGAGGCGTAGAGCGCGGCGGCGGCGATCAGGAGGGCGCCCAGCAGCAGGAACGGCGACGGCGTCTCGCCCAGCAGGGCGGTGCCGAACAGGCTGGCGAAGATCAGCCGCGTGAAGTCGACCGGCGCCACCCGCGTCGGCCGCCCATGCCGGAATGCGAGCATCTGCAGCAGGTGCGAGAGGATGGTGAACGCCGCCGCGATGAACAGGAGCGGCCAGGCGTCGGCGGGCGGCACCTCGAAGCCGGGCGCGGCCAGCGCGCCGCTGACGGCGAGCGTCATGATCAGCGGCGGCACCAGCAACAGGTGCAACGGCTGTCGCATGACCAGGAGCTGCCTGACGCTGGTCCATCCGACCGCCAGGCAGAAGGCGCCGACAACGGCAAGCAGCGCGCCGACGAAATGTCCCGATCGCGGCGAGGTATCGCCCGGCGACAGGACCAGCAGCACGCCGACGAAGCCCGTGGCCACCGCTAGCCACTGCGCTGCGAGCACGCGCTCGCCGTGCCATAGGCGGGCGAGGATCAAGACGAAGAAGGGCGCGATGAAGCTGAGGGCCGTCACCTGCACCAACGGCGCGAAGCCGAGCGCCACGGCAAAGCAGGTCACCGACACGCCGACGGTGAAAATGCGCAACAGATGCAGCGGCGTGCGGAACACCAGCAGCATTTCCCGGCCCCGGAAAACCAGCCAGGGCGAGGTCACCACGAACAGGATCAATGTGCGCAGGAACACCGTCTCGGGCCCGCCGATCAGCGGCGCGATGGCGCGAGTCGCGGTCCAGGCCAGAGCCGCCGCGCATGCGCCCGCCAACATCAGCAGCGGCCCCAAGAGACCGTCGGAGACCGGCTCGGCCATCGGCACGGGCTCGCGGATCACCGCCGCTCGCCGCGCGGCCGGGAAGCTTGTCCGATGGCGTCGTCCGGGCGGGCCGAACCCGCCGCGGAAATCGCCGCCCCTCGCCTTACGCTCCGCTTCGATTTCGCCGACATCAGAACGCTTTGCACGTTTTGCGTGATCAACCACCGAATGGCGCAGTAGCCTGTAGGTCTCTGCAACCATCAATTGGAGAACTTAGCATGCTTGCGCAAGATTTCTTCGCCGGCGACGTCCTGCGCCACCTGGCTTGCTTCAAGGTCAAGGATCTGAACTACGACGCGGCGATCCTGCTGCCGTTGCGCCGGCTCTACGAAGAGGGCTTCTCGGTCCGCATCACCCATGATCCGGACGAGTTCCTCGGCCTGACCGGCAGGGTCCGGGACATGTTCGCGCTGCCGCACAATCCGCAGCTCGACCCGGACCTCTCGCCGCTCTGCAAGCGCAACTTCTTCGGCCTGTTCGTGACCTGCAACCGCATGGGCAAGGTCGCTGCCGCGCATGCGGCACGCCTGCGCCACCTCGGCGAGAAGACACTGGCCGAGGCGATGCTCGACCTGTCCTTCATTTACGACGATCCCGAAGCCGTCAGTCTCGAAGGCGAGAGCTGCGACGTCTGGGCTCCGCAGGCCGGCGAAATCTCCGGCGACATCGCCTGGACCTGCTCGCTCGGCGTGCGCAAGGAGTACCGATCGCTTGGGCTGCCGCAGGCCCTGGGCCAGATAACGAAGGCGCTGGCCGTCGGCTTCTGGGACGTGGGCTGGACCTGCAGCGGCACCGAGCCGCACCTCGTGGCACGCGGCACTGCTGCCAATTGGGGCAACGAATACATTGTCGACGGCGCGCTCTGGCGCCGGCCCGGCTCGCTTCGGGACGGCGAGCTGCGCTGGCACATGCTGTTCGCGTCGCGGGGTTACCTCGACAGCTGGGCGGTCAGGCAGTCAAACATTTACCGTGCGCGCTACCACGGCGCGCTTTCCGCCGCCTGAGGCGGAGGCCGGCAGCGACAGCCGCAGGTGCGTCACGGTCTGGATGCCGTGTTCCAGTCGCACGGTACTGCGAATCCGGGCCAAGGTCGGTTCGTCGCGTGCCAAGGTCCGCCGGTAATGCTCGGCGGCGCGTTGCGCATAGCCGCGCGCCGCCTGGTCGCGCACCCTCCGGCCCCGCAGGTACATGGCGGAACTGGCGCCGTACATCAGGATGCCCGGCCCGACTTCCGTGTAAATCGGCTCGCCGTCGACGTCCTGGCTGACGCAGAGCACTCTGGAGACCGGCAGACCGGCCCTGCGGTGCCCACGGGCGCCGCGAATCTGCCTTTGCATCGCCGCTAGGAATGTCGAACGTTCCGAGGCGCGCCAAGCGTCGACAAGTTCGCTGACTTCCGGCACCCGGCATCTGGCCAGATCCATCGGCTCCTCGATCACGGTGCCCACGGCGATCCGCCGCGACAAGCCTTGCGTCTCGTCGAGCCAAGCGAGGGCCGCGACCGTGCTGGCGAATTCGAGCGCACCGCGCTGCGGGGTCTCGATGCAGAGTTTTCGATAGCCGAGCTGCGTGGCGAGGAAGTCGTAAAGCGCGCCAATCGCCGGCTGCGCCACGGCAGAGTCGTCGAAGGCCGCTCGCATCCAACCGGCGCCAAGGTAGAGCTGGACAAAGCCGGGCCGCCGCAAGAGATAGGTGACCACACCAATATCGGTAAAGCCGAGCATGCGGCTGGCGCAACTCTCATGGTCGGGAAACGCCGGAATCCAATGGCCCCGGTCGTCCAGCCAGAAGTACGCCGGCGCGTCGACGGTCGGCATCGGACGCGCCGGCGTTGGCCGCCATTCGAGCCCGGCAGGGGCCGCGTCGAGCCGCTTCACCCTACCCGCCAAGGCATAGCCGATACCGCGTTTGGAGACGATTTCGATGCCCGACCGCCGCAGCCCGAGCACATGCTGGTCCAGCGGCAGGCGCTGACGCGGATCCCAGTCCTGTCCGCTCAATGCCTGCGCATAGTCCGAACGCGAGACACAGCGGTCCGGCATGGTGCAGAACATCTGCAGCAGGATCGACTGACGCTCCGTAAGACGTCGCGGACGCGAATCCGTCCACACTACCCGCCCGTCCCGGTCGAATAGGAGCGTGCGATCCCTCTGTTCGATCTCGAACTGCATTGTTTGCGCCGACTCCTCGAGCCCGGTCCGCAAGGCGCCGTAGAGTCGAAGCGTAGCACTAAACAAGAATATACAAAAACCGCCGATCGGTCCGCCGAGCTTCGACGGTAGAGTGGGGCCACTGGCGCGCATGCCATCGCGGGTCCGCCGTAAAGGCTGCGTCCGCGACGCGCGCAGGTTGGGGTTGGTCGGCGGCGAGGACGCCACGGCACCCGGCTTCCAGCCGCCGGTCCCAACGCCGGAAGGTCCCAGCCCAACCGCAGCCGCATGACACCCAGGCGCGGTTGGGCCGGGCCGGACGGCGCGCTCCCGTCGAGGGAGCTGGCCGCCGTCCGGATTCCCGCCGCGGGTCCACGGCACATTCCCGTGCCCGGCCCGCGGTGGGAGACCTCTCGGGCTCGCGCGCCCGAGTCGCGAACGGCCCAAGGCAAGCTTTCCCGAAAATCGGCTTCCCGACCAGAGGCCTCCGCTCGCTCGGGCAACCGGGCTGGCGCGGCCCGGCGAGAGGGTGAAGAATGGGGCCTGGCGCAACTTCACCGGAGCGGCCGCGATGCCGAAGCGACTGACCGAGGCCCAGGTGGCGCAGTACCGCGAGATCGGCTTCACCTGGCCGGTGCCGGTGCTGAGCCCCGAGGAGGTCGCCCGCTACCGCACCGAGCTCGAGGCCTTCGAGGCGGCGACGGGCAAGCCGCTCGACTTTCCCGAGCGCTCCAAGTCCTACCTGCTGTTCGACTGGGCCGACGCGGTGGTGCACCATCCGGCGGTGCTGGACGCGGTCGAGGACCTGATCGGCCCCGACATCCTGGTCTACCACCTGACCATGCACATCAAGGAGCCGGGGCAGGACGCGGTGGTGCTCTGGCACCAGGACGACGACTACTTCCACCTCGACCCGCCCGAGCAGGTCACCGCCTGGGTGGCGCTGTCGGAGGCCTCGGAG
>Ga0302046_10005101_pt1 | contig 11607 bp, 6 predicted proteins | sample RVTome_11_FD_200261 | JGI IMG/M metagenome (GOLD analysis project Ga0302046, IMG submission 200261) | Soil microbial communities from uranium-contaminated site in the Upper Colorado River Basin, Wyoming, United States - RVT147D111 (version 2) ... | reverse complement strand
CGCCGCACACCTTCTCGATCGGCTTCGCCGAGGACGATTTCAATGAGGTCCGTTACGCCCGCGCGGTGGCGGAGCGGTTCGGCACGAGGCACGAGGAGGAGATCCTGCGGCCGAACTGCCTCGATCTGATCGAGGAGGTGGCCGGTTTCCTGGACGAGCCGTTCGCCGACAACTCGATCATCCCGACCTACCTCGTCTCCCGGCTCGCACGGCGCAGCGTCAAGGTCGCTCTGTCGGGAGACGGGGCGGATGAGCTGTTCGGGGGCTACGATCGCTATAAGGCCGACCGGATCGCGGCCTCCTACTCGAGGCTGCCGTCCGTGGCCCGTTCCGCGATCGCGCGCTGGCTGGGAGATGCTCCGGACTGCCGCCCCAGCAAGCGGGGGACCCTGCGCACGCGGTTGCGTAATCTGGGAAACGCACTCGTGCTCCCGGCGCAGCTCGAGCACGCCCGGTGGATGGTACGCAGCACGGCGCCGCTGCAGCTCGGTTTCCTGCGAAGCGCCGTCGATCCGCCCGAGGACGGCGCCTGGATGGCCCCCTGGTCGGACGCGTTCCGGCAGAGCCCGTTCGGGTCCGGGCTGGCGCGACAGCTGGCGGTCGACGTCAGGACGTACCTGCTGGACGACATCCTGTTCAAGACCGATCGGGCCAGCATGGCCGCGTCGCTCGAAGCGCGCGTGCCGTATCTCGACCACGAGCTTGTCGAATACGCGTTCAGGATTCCCGATCGCTGGAAACTGCGCCGGCTGGTGGGGAAGTGGATCCTTCGCCGGGCGTTCTCCGGAAGGGTTCCACCCGAGGTGCTGAGACGGCGGAAATCCGGCTTCTCGATCCCGATCGCTTCATGGTTGCGGGGCGACCTGCGCGATCTCGCCGGTGATCTCCTGGCGCCGGACCGGCTCGGGCAGCAGGGGATATTCGCTGTCGGCATGGTCGGAGCGCTGCTGCAGGCTCACTCACGCGGCCAGGCAGATCATTCGCGGACGCTCTGGGCGCTGGTCATGTTCCAGCTCTGGTTCGATCGATTCGCGCAGAGGAAGCCGGGGCGGCAGCGCGTCGCTGGCCCACTACCCCACGGTGAGCTGCAGTCCGGAGTCAGCACTCTATGAACGACGATCGACTGTTGGACCTGCGCTACTGGATTGAGCTTCTATCCCGCCATCGCTGGCTGATTCTCGGGTGCGTGTCCGGGGTCGCCTCGATCGCGGCCTTCTTCAGTCTGCAGCTGACGCCGATCTACCTAAGCAGCAGCACCCTCTACTTCGCGGCACCGCAGGTCAAGACGCTGACTTTCGAGGACATTTATACACAGGACAGGATGAGGCCCCAGGAACGGATGCTCACGCGCATGGAAATCATCCGAAGCGCGCCGGTGCTTGAGCGAGCCGTGAGAGATCTCGAGGAACGCGGTCTGCTGGACTTCGACGAGGCGGAACCTCCCCGCAAGGAGACGTGGGCGACCCGGGTCCTCGACCTCCTGTCTCTTCAGGAGGAGGAACCGGAATCGGTCGAGGTGACCCCCGACATCAGGCGGAACCGATACGTCCGCCGTCTCAAGCGACATCTCGAGTTCGAGTCGATCGGGACCAGCGACTCGTTTCTCAAGGTCGGCGTGCGGGACGAGAACCCGAGGGGGGCGGCCGTGCTGGCGAACGCCATCACCGACGCGTATGTCGAAAGCTCCAGAGACATGCTGGTGAAGGGCGCCGATGAAGCGGTGGCGTGGCTGGAGAGCAAGCTGGAGGAGCAGCAGGCCCGGCTCGTGAAAGCGGAGGAGAATCTCAGGAAATACGCGAGCGCCGGGTCGGTGAACGTCGACGACGCGAGCCAGCTGGTGATCCGGGAGTTGACGTTGCTGCAGGAAGGACTGATGAGTATCCGCCTGCGCATCATGGCGGAGGAATCGAGGCAGGTGGTGGCCGGCGCCGTACCGCAGGATGGCGTGGACTCACCGACCACCGCGCCGGCCATGGACGTGAATGCTGACGTGGCGGCTGCGTTGCGGGCCCGCGTGCGCACCGACCTCATCAACACGACGGTGGAGCTCGATCAGCTGAAGCAGCGCCTCGGCGATCGCCATCCCGACGTCATCGCCGCGATGGACAAGAAGAAGCGGCTGGAAGCGCAGCTGGCCAGCATGCCTCCTCCGTCGCTTCTCGACCCGGCGACGATGAACCCCTCCGACCCCACCGCCAGGGTGCCGGTGGAGATGCTGCGCGCTCAGGAGAGGCTGCTGAGCGAAAATCTCGACAAGGCGCTGAAGGCGATCTCGGCCGAGGGGGAGAAGGGGACGAAGGCAGAGATCTACAGACGCGAGGTCGAAATCCAGCGGAAGATCTACGGCGAGATGCTGAATCGGAAAAACGAGATCATCCTCTCGGCCAAGCTCGATTCCGCCGATACGGAGGTGTTCGAGAAGGCCGTGCCGCGGCCGTTCCCGGTTTCACCGAATCACGCAAGAACCATAGTACTGGCGGTTTTCGGGGGGCTCATTCTGGGGATCGGCATTGCGGTCGTAAGAGATCACCTCGACGAGTCGGTTCGCGACCCCGACCAGGCCTTCGATCTCATGAAGGCGCCCGTTCTCGGGATGATCCCGTTCGATTCCCGGATGAAGAGGATCAAGCCGAACGGGTCGCAGCCGATCCTGAGCGGGCATGGCGAGAATGACTCACAGACGGAGGAAGCGTACCAGGTCCTGCGTTCGCACATCGAAGGCGCGCAGCCCAACGGCGTGGCGAGGATCCTCCTCATCACCAGTGCGGTCCCGGGCGAGGGCAAGTCGACCACCGCTGCTCACCTCGCGGCCGCGTTTGCCGATGCAGGCGATCGGATACTCCTGGTGGACGGAGACTTCCGCCGCCCGAGCCTGAGCCGCTATTTTCATCTCGATCTGCAGGGCGATCTGTCGGACGTGCTGCTCGGTAAGATTCCTCCCGAGAAGGCTGTTCATCGGGACGAGTCGAGCATCCTCGATATCATCGCCACCAAGCCGGGCAATGAGGTCCCGCAGGGAGCCAGGCTGACCCAGTCGTTCCAGTCGCTCTTTGCCTGGGCCAGACAGCACTACGACCGGGTGATCGTCGATATGCCGGTGGTGATGGTGCCGATCAGCTCGGAGGTGGCGCGCGCGGGCGCCATGGCCCTGCTCGTCCACCGGCCCGGCTTCGCCACGGTGAAGGTACTGACTCAGGTACGCGAGCATCTGACGCTTTCCAAGATGCCGCTGCTCGGTGTCGTGCTGAACGGCGTTCGCATGGCATGGCTGGGCGACAAGTACCCGCTCCTGTATCACTACTACTCCAGCTCCGCACGCCCGTCTGGCAAGTCACGGATGTCGCGCCGGCGGCCGAAACGGCAACTGACAGAGTGACCTGATGATCAAGGCGAGAGTTGCGACGTTGCTGCAGACGTCGCCCGCGGTCCTGCGCACCATCCTGCCGTACGCCGCTCTGCTGGCGCTCATCTACATGGTAGGCTGGGCGGCCGTGTACTTGCCGGCGATGTGGGTGCTCGCGCTGGTCATGGGCGGTCTTGGGGCCGTGGTCTGGCTCCTCTATCCCGAAGTGTCGGTCTATCTTCTCGTCCTGCTGTTCCCGTTCACCATCTACTTCAGTGTCGGGCCGTTGAACGATATCCGCCCGCAGGACGGGCTGCTCGCCGTCATGGCGGTCACGGCGGGCGCCACGGCGCTGTCCGGGAAGCGGGAGACCAATTTCCTGCGCGGCAAGGTGCCGAAAGCGCTGTTCGGGTTGTGGCTATTTGTCATCATCTGGGATTCGATCGCCTTCCTGCACGGTCCAGCCAACCAGTGGCTTCTGCGGGACCCGATCCGCAACGCCTGGTACCTTTACAAGGGCGTCTGGCGGGATCTTTTCACCTTCGTCGTGGTCGCCTATTTCCTCAAAGAGCGGCATCCCACCAGACATCTGCTGACCGCGCTGCAGATCGTCGCGACCATCATTGCGCTATGGGGGATCTGGCAGACCGTCACGACCGGCGACCGGGCGATGGGTCCGTTCGACCAGCAACCGAATCAGCTCGCGGCGGTGTTGATCCTCATCATTCCGTACATGACGAGTCGTCTCCTGCTGGAGTCCGGCTGGCGGCAGCGCCTGCTGATCGGGTTGAGCCTGCTGATCATGCTCCGCGCGCTCTGGTTCACCGGGTCGCGGGGCGGATTCGTCGCATGCGTCGCATCGTTCTGGCCGCTCGCCCTCATGCTCCCCCGCAAGCGCCTGATGGCCGGGGCCCTGGCAGGAATCATCGGACTGGCTGTGGTGATCGCGACGAAGCCTGACATCATGAACCGTCCGGTCGTGCAGCGCTACCTGACGCTCACCCGGCCGGACGAGCTCCACACCCTCGAGTGGCGCAAGGAACAGTGGCGGCATTTCATAGGGCGCATCAAGGAGCGTCCGTTGATGGGAACCGGCTCGCCCATCGATCACACCATCGATCGCTCGGATCGGCTGCAAACCGCCCACAACGCCTATTTGGGCTTCGCGTTGAGATCGGGGATACCGATCACGGTGGCATGGATCTGCATCCTCGGCCTCACGGCCGCCATCGCGATCGGGCATGGGTTTACTTCAGTCCGGGGAGAGGAGAGAGTATTCTGGGTCGGAACGATCGGATTCGTCACGGCCCTTTCCGTCCATGCGATGAACGAAACGGCGTTGCTCACGCAGCAGATTCAGCAGCTGTTCTGGATCATCATGGCCTTTGCCGTAATCCATATCCTGCCCCGACGGCCGGATGCATCGCCGGGCGGCGCGACGATGCCGGATCCCGCATGTCGGTAATCCGGCGGCTCGTTCGTAATTCGCTCGTTTACGCGGTTGCGAACGCCCTCCAGAAGCTCACCGGTCTTCTCCTGATCCCGCTCTATACCAGGGTGCTGAGCGTCGAGTCGTATGGAGTCATGGAGCTCCTCTCGACCCTCACCAACTCGGCAATGATCCTCTCGACTCTCGGCCTGTCCTCGGCGTTGAACAAGTGCTTTCACCGGGACTGTGAAGGGCCTGAGGATCGAGAGCGACTTACCGGCACGGCGATCTGGCTGTTGACGCCGACGTCACTCGGGCTCGCCCTCGTGGGATACGTCTGGGGAGCACCGATCTCGGCCTGGCTTCTTGGTGATGCACGTAGTTCGGAGCTCGTTTTCCTGGCCTTGATCTCGGCTGCGTGTTTCACACTGTCCCAGATACCCCTCACCTTGCTGCGCGCGCAGGAAGCGAGCGTCACATACGGTGTCCTGTCGCTGTTTCAATTCGTCAGTATGACAGGGCTGAACATCTGGCTCGTGGGGCATCTGCGCATGGGCGTGCGGGGGGTCCTCCTTGGTGCGATCGGATCTTCGATCGTCGTTCTCCTTGCCTCCGCGGCGTACCTGTTCAAGCACGCGACCGTTCAGTTTTCACCCAGATTGAGCCGGGCGCTGTTGGGATTCGGTCTGGCCATGGTGCCGGTGGCGATCTGCACCTGGATCATGAATGTCTCTGATCGATGGATGCTCGGATTCTTGACGAACAAGGAGGAGGTCGGCCTCTACGGGATTGGGTATCGTTTCGGAATGATCGTGCAGTATCTGCTTGTGGCGCCATTCCAACTCGCGTGGCCGGCTTTCTATTTTCGAGAGGCATCGAAACCCAATGCGAGGGATCTCTACGCTAAGGTGTTCGTGGCATATGTCGCTGTCGGGGGCTGCCTCACGCTGGCGGTCAGTCTTGGGGGCGAGGTCCTTCTGCGTCTCATGGCGTCGCCCGCCTACTGGCCCGGAGCGACCGTGATCCCCTGGGTCGCGGCTGCATACTTTCTGAACGGCTGTCTCTACTGCGTCGTGCCCGGGGTGCAACTTGGCGGTAAGACGCATCTTCAGCCATTGATATCGCTTTCCGCGGCGGGGTCGAACGTCCTCGTCAATTTCCTCCTGATCCCGCGCCTCGGGATGCTAGGAGCGGCCATCTCGACCGTGTTGTCCTTCGCCCTGGCGTTCGCGCTCACGGCCTATCTGTCCCAGAAGGCGTATGCGTTTAAGTTCGGGGGAGCGAAGTCGTGGCAGATCATCGCAGGTCTGCTGGCCGCGGCCTCGATAGGTTTGGCTATCGATTCCGATTCATTGATCACCCTGTCGCTCGGCCGGGGCGTCGTTATCCTGATCGCTGCCGGCTGGATAGTGATCTGGTGCTCCAGGGAGTTCGGCCTAAGGTGGAACGATCGAGGTGCGGACGGGCGGGCGTGGTGGAAACTCACCAGCGTCAAGTAAGCCGAGCCGATCGTATCAGACAGGGAGCGCCCGCAATGCCTTTCGGACTGCGTCGACTCAAGGAGATGGCATGGAAGCTCCTCTGCCAGGTCATGTTCTGGAGTGGCGCGGGACCGATTCTGGCATGGGTATCCAGGAGACGGAGTCACTCCAGGTGGACCATACTGACATACCATCGCGTCGGGTGTTCGGAGCCGGACGGCGGGCCCGACATCGTGACGCGGGAGCGGTTCAGGACGCATCTCCGCTACGCCAAACGGCGATACGACGTCGTGACGGTGGGGGAGGCTCTGAAACGACTGAACGCAAACAAGTGGACCGACAAACCGCTTCTGAGTATAACATTCGATGATGGCTACCGCGACAACGTCAGTGACGCGTTGCCAATTCTGATTGCGGAAGGCTGTCCGGCGACACTGTTCGTGACCGTCGAAGCGATTCGTGACGGGCTGCCCCCCTGGCCCCACCGACTCCAGTGCGATCTCACGGCGCTGGTGGCGAACCCCGAACGGAACGATCAGAGCACAGGCCAGCGAGCACTCCACCCGCTGCTCGAGACAGTCCTGATGCATTCGGGAAGTCCCCGTGACGACGTCCGGAGTATGGTTCGGCGTGTCGTCGAAGCCGCCAAATCGTTGCCGGCATCCGATTCGAAAATCCTGTGCTATGAAGCGGCGAGCCTCACGGGCGGCGCCGGGTGTCGTGCCGCAGCAATGATGACGGTCGAAGATCTCGTACGGTGGCAGCAGGCGGGACTGGAAGTGGGTTCGCATACGACGAATCATCAAATCCTCTCGCGGCTCTCGGCGCAGGAGCGAAGGGCGGATTTGGCCACTTCGAGACGATGGCTCGAGGACGCGCTGAATGTGAAGGTCGACCTGCTCGCTTACCCGAATGGTCGATCGAACGACTGGGACGAACGCACCATCCGCGACGCAGGAGAGACCGGGTTCCGATCGGGTTTGACCACTATCGAGGGGACAAACGTGTCCGGCGCCGACCCGTTCCGCCTCAAGCGAATCAGCGTTGGGGATGACAGCGTGCCGGTCTTCGCGATCCGCGTATCGGGATTATTCGGCACGCTGCGAGCCTGGTTGCACAGGAAACTGGCGACGCCGGCAGATCGAGGCATCGAGCAGTGGACGATCTCGGCTGGGGGTAACGAGGGTGGCCGCCGGGAGGCACTCTCGATCGCGTTGATCGGCGGTCGAGGCGTCGGATCCTCGTACAGCGGAATCGAACGCTATTACGAGGAGGTCGGAAGCCGCCTCGCGGAGAGAGGGCACCGGGTGATCGCGTACTGTCGATCGACCTTCTCGCCCGCGGTGAAGTCGTTCAGGGGGATCGAACTTCGCCATCTTCCCACATTGCGATCGAAGCACCTCGAGACATTCGTCCACACCGGGCTGGCGACGCTGGATGTCTGTTTTCGAAACGTGGATATCGTGCAATTCCACGCGCTCGGCTCTTCGCCGTTTTCATGGATCCCTCGACTCGTGGGTAAGCGGACCATCGTCTCAGTTCGTGGGTTGGATTGGCAACGGGCCAAATGGGGACGTATCGCCCGCGCGTACCTACGAGCCTGTGAGTGGAGCTCGATCTACTGTCCCACCAGGACGATCGTCGTCTCCAGGACCCTGAAGGCGTACTTCGATTCCCGGTTCGATCGCCAATGCCACTTCATACCGAACGGTGTGAGCCGCATGGACGCGCATCCGGCCGATGCCATCAGGGAGTGGGGCCTTGAGCATCGAAAGTACCTATTGTATGCAGGCAGGATTTCTCCCGAGAAAGGGCTGGAGTGTCTGATTAAGGCGTATCAATCCCTCGACCTCGAGCATCGTCTGGTGATCGCGGGGGGATCGAGTTACTCGGAGAAGTACATTCAGCGTCTACATGAGGTCGCCCGGGGACGGGTGATCTTCACCGGGTTCGTCGAGGGGAGGCTGCTGGCGGAGCTGTACAGCAACGCCCTGGCGTTCGTGCTGCCGTCTCAAATGGAAGGGCTCTCCGTTGCGCTCCTGGAAGCGCTGACCTATGGACTCCCGGCGATCGTGAGTGACATCCCGGAGAATCGGGAGCTCGTCGACGATTTCGGTGGATTCGTGTTCCGCGTGGACGATATCAACAGTCTGGCCGACGCCATCCGTAGAGTCGTCGTGGATGAGGACGCGGCTCTCCGCGTCGGAATGGCGGCCCAGGAGGGCGTCAGGTCCAGGTTGAGCTGGGATGTGATCGCCGGCGAAACCGAACGATTCTATCGAAACCTGGTGGTCGGATGAAGTTGAAGATCGCCTACTTCTCGTACGTATACGAACGGGAGGGGGGATTCGTCCACACTCGAGAGTTCATCAACGCCATGAGGCGACTCGGCAACGAGCTGGAGGTTCTCTGGCAGAACCGGGCCCCGAGTCCCGACGGGCGCAGGACGCTGTGGGGCAGAACCCGTGAGTCCCTGAAGCGATTGTTCTCGAAATGGTTGCACGATATCCGGGAGTTGTTGCTGAACGTCCCTTTTTTCGTGCGCGAGTTCCGGTTTCTGTCGCGCGTCCGACCGGACGTTCTCATCATTCGTCAAACGAAATCGAAAATGTCCGGGGTGCTCGCCGCAAAATGGATGAAAATCCCCCTCGTCCTCGAAGTGAATGCCCCGGGAACTCTCGAGGCGAGGACCTACGATCAGCAATACTGGCAGCTGCCGGTCCTTCCCATGGTCATCGAGAGATTCACCATTCGAAGTGCCGATGCCGTCGTTACGGTGAGCGGAGTGTTGGCGAGGTATCTGGCTTCGTCGCACGGCGTGTCACCGCATCGAATCCACGTGAATCCCAATGGAGCCGACCCCGACCTTTTCGATCCCGGGAAGGTCGTTCCGGTGACGATCGCGGGCGTGCCCGCGGATGCGATCGTGGTCGGGTTCTGCGCCTCCTATCAGGAATGTCACGGCGCGGAGATGATCATCGATCTCGCCTCAGCGCTGTCGGATATCACGAACCTGCATTTTCTCCTTGTCGGTGACGGGCCGGAACGCCCCAGGATTGCGAAGCTGGTCCACGACAGGGGGCTCGAACGCAGGATCACGATGGTCGGCCGCGTGCCGCATGAGGCGGTCCCCGAGTATCTCGCACGGATGGACGTCGGACTCCTTCCAAGCACGGCCTTCTATTGTTCTCCCATCAAGATACTCGAGTACCTGTCGATGGGTTTGCCGGTCGTCGCACCCCGGCTCGAGTCGATAGAGGAGATCATCCAGGACGGAGTCCAGGGACTGCTGTTCGCCCCCGATGATCTTACCGATCTGGCGGGACGTGTCCGGCAGCTCGCTGTCGACGGTGATCTTCGTCGTCGGATCAGCCGGGCCGCGCGCGAACGCCTTCTCGATTCTCGAACCTGGGCCGACAATGCCCGTCGCATGGAAGGCGTTTGCAGAGCAGCGATCACCGCCGCGCGATCACCTCAGCGCTCATAGGGCTGCCGAACTCACGAGAATGGGGATGCATATCGTCATCTGTTGTAATTCATTTCCACTTCTCAGCCAGACATTCGTGACATCACAGGTCATGGGTCTCGCTCGCCGCGGACACCGAGTGACTGTCGTGGCGGAGTGGATGAATGAGGCTCTCCTCACCGGGGTGGCCGACAACGCCTCATTGGAAGGTACGTTCAGCCTCGGGGAGAGCGGAACACCCCCTCTCTCGAACGCGGCATCACGACTCCGACTGATCGGTCGAGCCGTGGCAGCGGCGCCCGCGTTCCTGCGGTCGTCGCCTCACTCTCATATCTACCTGCGACGGCTGCTGCGCTGGCGGGGAGTCATGGCGGCTCGTGCTTATGCCCTGGCATCCGCTTTCCCGAAGATCGATCTGGTCCACGCGCATATGGGCTCGGCCGCGCTCTGGGCCAGAGCGATCGCTCTGAGACATCGTGTTCCTCTCGTGGTGACCTTCCACGGAACCGATGCGACACGGGATCCCCTGGAGATCGGATGGGAGCCTTATCGGCACCTGCTCGACCCCTCGTCGACCACCTTCATCGTCCATAGTCCCTTTGTCGCGGATCGCCTGCAGGCCGGCCTCGGGATCGATCCTCACTCGGTGCCCCTCGGAATCGACACTGGGACGTTCTCACCCCCACAGCATCCGCGGGATGCGCGACTGCGGAGTGAGAAGCCGCGTCTGGCGTTCGTGGGCAGGTTGATACCGATGAAGGGGGTCCGCATCGCGATCGAAGCCCTCGCGCTCCTGCGAAGGGGGGAATCGGGGAGGGCACTCGATGCGACGCTCGACATCGTAGGGGAGGGGCCAGAAGCATCGGCCATACCGGCTCTGTCGGAGGCTCTCGGCGTCGCCCCGGCGGTCCGGGTCCACGGTCCCCAGCCGCCGGCGGGGGTCGCAGCATGGCTCCGCGAGTCGGACGTGCTCTTGGTCCCGAGCCTCGACGACGTCGACGGCCGGGCGGAAGCCTACGGTCTCGTCTGCCTGGAGGCCCAGGCCTGTGAGGTTCCTGTCGTGGGTACGTATTGCGGCGGACTGTCGAGCGCGATCGCCCCGCCAGCCGGGGGTCGGTGCGTGCCACAACACAGTCCGCACGCTATGGCTGAAGCCGTACGAATCGTGCTCTCGGAGTTCTCAGGGGATGCGCTGCGGGCGAAGCTGAGAGAGCGCATTCTCGAGTCTCACGTCGAGGACCGTTCGCTCGAAGTCTATGAGCGTCTCTTCGAGGGAGCGATTCGGCGTTCTCAAGGAATGACGATTGCGCCAGACGGAGCCGGGATGCCAAGGAGTGCCTCCTGGGTGCCACCGATCGCCGTGCCGCGAGGTCCCCAGGGCAGCCTCGCGGCATACGTGAGCGGAAGGAAGGTCCTGGAGATTAAGAGGAGGTTCGCCGCGCTCTCAGGAGAGAGTCTCCAAGGGATGGCCGAATCGTGGAGCGTTGCAGTCTGGGGAGATGGCACGGCGCCCACACCTTCGATGAAGACTCCGCCTGATGTTCTTCTGGACCTGGATGGGATCAGCCTCGGCACTCTCGGCGCCGAGGCGGCCGCCGCGCGGCGGGCCTACGCGCCGAGATCCTTCATGATCGTTGCGGTTCTCAGCGGAGAGCGGGAGCCGATCGAGATCGATGCGGCCCAGCTCGAGCGCGAATATCGAGATGTCGTCCTGCTGGATCGACTGTTCGTGCCCTACGGCGATTCACCTGACACCTCGCCCCGACCGGTCGGCGGTGGTACCAAGCGGCTCGAATCGCCGGAACTCAGATACGTGCTCTGCGTGGTATGACGCCGGGCGCGCAAGTCAGTCGATATATCCGAGAGAACGAAGCCGTTCCTTCATATC
>Ga0302046_10005100_pt1 | contig 11609 bp, 9 predicted proteins | sample RVTome_11_FD_200261 | JGI IMG/M metagenome (GOLD analysis project Ga0302046, IMG submission 200261) | Soil microbial communities from uranium-contaminated site in the Upper Colorado River Basin, Wyoming, United States - RVT147D111 (version 2) ... | reverse complement strand
CCGCACATTCTGGTAGAACCAGTCGCGCGTCTGGTCGTACTGGCCGTCGGCGTTCACGCCCCGGTTGTCGTTGCGGCCGTCGATCATGAAGATGCGAATCGGCTTCCGCTCGCTCGCCATGACCTTTTCCGGGTAGACGTGCCCGCCGGCGAGATTGACGTAGGTGCCGATGCCGCTCAGCACTTTGCGGAACTGATCGGGCCGCTCCCAGGCCACCGTGAACGCCGCAATCGCGCCCGAGCTCCAGCCGGCGATGGCGTGGCGTTCCGGATCACGGGTGATCCGGTACTCGGCGTAGAGCCTCGGCAGGAGCTCGTCGACGATCACGCGTGAATAGCGGTCGTCGGGCGGGTCGTACTCGGCCTGCCGGTTCGAGGCGCCATCTTTGGTGAATTTCCCCGGGTCGATGAATGCCGCGATCATCACCGGCAGCTCGCCGCGGTAGATCAGGTTGTCGAGCACGTTGACGGCGCGGTAGTAGCCGTCGGGCTGCATATAGGTGGCGCCGTCGTTGAAGACCATGAGGCTCGCCTCGGTCTCGCCGTCGTACTGCGCCGGAACGTAGACCCAGAAGTCGCGCTCGGTGCCCGGGTAGACCTCGGTCGTAAGGGTGAAGGGACCCCGGACTTCGCCCTTCGGCACGCCGCGGCGGACGAGCGAGTCGGGCCCGAGGGCGTAGAAGGCGTCGTAGTTCGGGCCCGCGCCGCGGCCGCGCTGGGCCTCGGCGGGGCCGATCGCGGCGACGGCGAGGATCGAGGCCAGCGCGGCGGTCACGCTTCGCACGGCAGAGCGTTTCATGGCGGTCCCCCGAACTGTCAGTCCCGGCCCGTCAAGCTACCACAAGGCCCGGCCTTTGTGGCCTTATACTCGACGCATGAAGACGAAGTACGTCGCGGCCGTCGCGCTGCTGCTCGCGGCCTCGAGCGCGCTGGCCCAGGGACGCGGGCGCGGCGCGGGCCCCTTCGGCAACTTCGAGCTCGGGATCAGCGAGGTGCGCGACGGCATCTACATGATCCGAAGCTCGGCCTCCGGCAACATCACGGTGTTCACCGCGGATGACGGCGTGCTGCTCGTCGACGACAAGCTCGTCGGCGAGTTCGACCGCTCGATCGAGCTGCTCCGCACGGTCACGGACCTGCCGGTCCGCTTCGTGATCAACACGCACATGCATCCCGACCACGCAGGCGGCAACGCCGGAGCCGAAGCGCTCGGCGCCGAGATCGTCGCGACGGACAACGCACGCCGCGGGCTCGCCCGGACGCAGCAGGCGGGGCTGCCGGGCATCACTTTCGACGACCACATGCGGCTCTACTTCGGCGGCCGGCCCATGGACCTCTACTGGCTCGGCCGCGGGCACACGGACGGCGATCTCGTGGTCCATCTGCCCGAGGAGCGGCTGCTGCTGACGGGCGATCTCTTTGCCGGCGGCGATCCCTACGTTCGCCTGATCGACTACGATGCCGGCGGCAGCCTCAAGGAGTGGACCGGCACCGTCGAACGGATCCTCGAGCTCGATTTCGACACGGTCATCCCGGGACACGCCGGGATGACCGACCGCGCGATGCTCGAGGACTACCTCGAGGACACGCTCAGGATGCAGGCGCTGATCGGCGAGATGCACGCGGCCGGGCGCCCGCCCCAGGAGATCCAGACCGCCGTGACGAACGAGTTCGGCCAGTTCGGCTTCTTCGTCCTGCCGGGCGTCGCGAGCGTGATCGCCGAGCTCGAGTAGCGTGCGGCCGCCCGCTCCGCGAATGCCGTCGGAGCCCGGCAGCCGGCTCAGCCGCGCCGGAACTCCTTCATGAGCACTTTGGTCTGGTGCCCGGCGAACGTGTTGCCGCCGAGATCCTGCCCCTTCATGTAGGTGCGCTGCCAGCCCAGCTTCTCGGCGTCCGAGCCCTGCTGCTTGAGCTCCTCGTTGAAACGCAGCCGCTCCTCGCGCCAGCCGACGTACTGCGCGTAGAGCTTCGCGTTCTCGTTGACGTTGCGAAGCCCGGGCTCGAACTTGCCGGCGTAGTGCCGCGGATACGGCAGGATCGCCGCGACGGGCTCGTCCTTCTCGAAGCTCACCTTGTGACGCTTGCGCGTGAACTGCCAGTTCATCGTGAACGTGAACGGCGCCCAGTCGGTCTCGATGACGCCTTCGAGCGGCGCGATACCGTCCTTCGGCCGGTTGGCCGGGCCCTTGACCCAGAGATTGTGCGCCTTGGTGGTGCGGAAGAGATAACCGAGGCTGAAGGTCAGCACGCCATGGCCGAAATGCGAGCCGACGAGCGACGACGGCTCGCCGTGGAAGCGGATGTCGATGGCGTTCAGACCTTCCTTGCCGTTCCAGCGCGCCGTGAAGGCCGCCGGGCTCAGGATCTCCCAGCCGATCTGGTTCGCCATTGCGAGCGGCAGGCAGCGGTAGGCGAAACGCTCGGGCAGCGCCTCGATCCAGCCGCGGGCGCGCTCGGCAACGCGGATCGGCATCGGGTCCTCGACGACCTCGTAGGCGGTGATCTCGAGCTTGTCCTTCACCGCTCCGTGGCGAGCATTCGTTTCATGCTGGTATCCCCCTTTCGATGAGGAAGACTAGCACCGTCGGCTATCATCGGCGCATGAATCCGCGAGCGCATCCAGCATGAAGACGCCGTGTCTGACGCTGGCCGCCATCGCCGGCCTCGGCTTCGGCCTCTTGCCGCACGCGCCGCTCGATGCGCAGGACCTCAGGACGCCCGCCCCGCTTCGCATCGAAGCGGTCAAGGACGGCCTCTACGTGATCTCGGGCGAAGGCGGCAACGTCGCGGTCTATGTGACGGGCGAAGGCGTCGTGCTCGTCGACAACATGTTCGAACGCAATCACGACGACATCCTCGCCGCCGTTGCATCGGTCACGGATCAGCCGATCGTCTACGCGCTCAACACGCATCAGCACGACGACCACGCGGGCGGAGACCGGAAGCTCCTGCCGATCGCCGACGTCATCGCGCACGAGAACGTCCGCGCCAACCTGACGGACATCAAGGAGCCTTACTATCAGGACACGCCGGGCCTGCCGATCGGCCTGCCGAACCTGACCTTCTCCGACAAGTTCGCGATCCATCTGGGCGGCAGGGAGATCTGGGCGCTCTGGTTCGGGCGCGGTCACACGAGCGGCGATGCGATCGTGTACTTTCCGGATCTGGGCGTGATCCATACCGGCGACATCTTCCTCGGCCGGCGCGCCGGGGGCGCGCAAGGCGGGGCGGCGCGCACGGACCGCCCGCCCGGCGTCAATATCTACGTCGACTACGCCCAGGGCGGCAGCTTCCTCGAATGGACTGACGTGCTCGACCGGACGCTCGAGCTCGACTTCGACACGATCATCCCGGGCCACGGGTCGATCTCGACGCGCGACGATCTGGTTCGATTCCGGGCCGACCTCGGAGCCATGCGCGCACGGATCGCGGAGCTGATCCGCACGGGCGCGACGAAGGATCAGGTCGCCGCCGTGTTCGAGACCGACTACGGCTGGCGCGCGACGGGCTGCCCGCCGAGCCCGCCGACGGCGGGCTGCCTGCAATTCCAGCAGCTCGACGCGCTGATCGAGGAGCTTCGGCCCTAGCGCTATGCCGTACTGGCGGGCGGCCGGCTACTCTGCGGCGAGCCGCTGCACGGCCGCGAGCGATTGCTCGACGTTTGCGATTGGCGACGGCGGCGCGATCGTCTCGGCGATCTTGCCGTCGGGCGTCACGATGAACGTCACGCGCTCGGCGAAGCCGTGATCGATCGTCACGCCGCGTGAATCCGGGAAGCCATTGGCTGGAGCATCACGTACCGTGAGATTGTACGACCGCGCGATCGAGCCATCGACGTCGGACGCGACGGCCAGGTTACCGGCGCAGTAGTCCGGATCCGCCGAGAAGTCGTTCAGGCGCTCGATGCTGTCGAGCGAGACGCCGACGACGCTCGCGCCCGCGGCCTTGAAGGCCTCCATGCGCTCGGAGAACTCGTGCGCCTGAATGTTGCAGCCTTGCGTGTAAGCCGACGGATAGAAGTAGACGACGACCGGCCCATCCTCGAGCGCCTCGCTGAGCGAGAAGTCGAACTCTTCGCCCGCGAGCGAAGCCCGGGCTTCGAAGAGCGGCGCGTTACTGCCGGCTTCGAGCGCGGCGAGCACCGGCAGCGCGATGAAGAAGGAGCAGATGGAGCTGAACAGGAGCTTTCTCATAAGTCTTCCCCGTATTGGTTGTTCTGGGTTCCAGTGGCTCAGTGAGCCTTTGCCGGAGTATAAGCCTATCAGCGCCGCGAGGCGATCGGGCAGCGGCGGCGGGCCATGCGCCGCACGCGCGCTGCTCGTAATTGCATCGAAATCATGAAGATACGAACCCGAGCGCCTCGGCAACGGCCGGATAAGTGATGCGGCCGCCCTGCACGTTGATGCCCTTCGCGAAGCCCGGATCGGCGAGCACGGCATCGAGCCCGCCGTCCGCAATCTCAAGCGCATAAGGCAGCGTCGCCGCCGTCAGCGCAAACGTCGACGTCCTCGGATACGCGCCCGGCATGTTCGTCACGCAGTAATGCGTGACGCCGTGCACGACGAAGACCGGATCGGAATGCGACGTCGGGCGGGAGGTCGCGACGCAGCCGCCCTGGTCGATGCTGACGTCGACGATCACCGAGCCCTCGGGCATGCTCCCGACCATCTCCCCGGTGACGATGCGCGGCGCGCGCGCCGCCTTGACCAGGACCGCGCCGACGAGGAGGTCCGTGTCGGGCAGCTCCGCGGCGAGGCTCTCGGGCGTCGAGTACACATACTTAAGCCGCGGGATGCTGCGTTCGAGCTCCCGGGCGCGATCGGTCGCGCGGCCGAGCATGACGACGCTTCGCGCGCCCAACGCGCCTGCGACCTGCGCCGCGTGCCTGCCGACGACGCCGTCGCCGAGGACGACGACCTTGCCGTAGCGCTCGCCCATGATCGCGCCGAGCAGCATGCCGCGGCCGGAATTGAAGCGCGCGAGGTAGTAGTTGCCCATGAGCGTTGCCATCGAGCCCGCGACCGCGCTCATCGGCGCGAGCAGCGGCAGCCGTCCCTTTTCGTCCTCGACGGTCTCGTAGGCAATCGCCGTCGTGCCTGCGTCGAGCAGGGCGCGCGTCAGCGCCTCGTCGACGCCCGCGAGATGGAAGTAGGCGAAGACGATCTGATCGGAGAGGAACCCGTACTCGGCCTCGAGGGGCTCCTTGACCTTGACGACGAGCCCGGCATTCCAGGCTTCGGCCGCGTCCGCAAGACGCGCGCCGGCCGCCTCGTAGTCGGCATCGGCGAAGCCGCAGCCCGAGCCCGCGCCGCGCTCGACGACGACCTCGTGGCCATGCGCGACGAGCTCGGCCGCACCGTCGGGCGTCACGCCGACGCGGTTCTCGTTGTCCTTGATCTCCTTCGGGACGCCGACTTGCATGGCCGTGGGCTCCGGCGGGTGGGCGAAACGCGGCTCCGATGCTGCCGGTGATCCCGGATAGAATCAATCGGGCCGCAGAGGGCGCACGTTTCCCGGCCGGCGCCCGGGTGCGATACTTTGTCCATCCGGCCTCGACGTCCGGCCCCCTCGAAAAACGGGATAACAAGAAATGACCACCCCCATGAGATACCTCGACAAGGCCCTGACGCAGCTCAGGGACCTCGGGCTCGTCCCGGACCGGGACGAGGAAGCGCCGATCGTCGCACTCCTGAACCGCATCTCGGAGCTCGACGAGGCGCGCATCGTCGCGATCGCGCGCACGCTCTCGCAGGCCTCGCTCTTCAACGAGGTCGTGCGCGAGCAGGTCACGGCGATGCAGATCGGCGAGCGTTACGAGAAGATCACGGACGCCTTCGACTCGATCCGCAAGGACGCGAAGAGCATGGTCGATCAGTTCGAGGACGGCGACGTCTCGGCCTGGGAGCGGCTGCACAACATCTGGGTCAAGGTCACGCGCGGCGACATCTCGCATCGCTTCGACAAGATCAAGAAGACCTATCTCGCCGTTGCCGAGGACTCGCGCGACCAGATCGAGCGCGAGCGCGTGATTCTGAACGCGTATACCGATTTCCGCGGCGCGCTCAAGGAAGCCGAGGTGCTCGCCTTCGAGGTGCTCGAGACGGCCGAAGCGCACGTCGAGCGCGCCAAGGCCGCGCTCGAGTCGGCCGTCGCGGCCGTCGAGGCCGACGACGGCGCAGATCCGGCCGCGCGCGCCAGGCTCGAGCTCAGACGCGACGAGCAGCTGCGCGCCGTGCAGGAGGCCGACGACCGCTATCAGATCGCGAAGGACCTCTCGGACAACCTGACCGTCGGCTACAACACCTCCGAGGTCGTCATGGCGAGGCTCATGCAGACGACGAACGCGAAGGACCGCGTGTACAAGCAGGCCGTCTCGTTCTTCGGCACCAACGAGACCGTGCTGACGGCGCTCTCGGCCTCGTTCACGGGCCTGCACGGCCTCAACGAGAGCACGAAGACCGTCGACGCGATGAAGGAAGGCGTGAGCCGGTCGCTCGAGGATCTGGCCGACATCGGCGGCAAGGTGCAGGAGGCGGCCTTGAAGGCCGGCTACGGACCGACGATCCGCGCCGAGGCCGTCAAGAAGCTCGTCGACTCGGTGGTCAACTACCAGACGCGCTCGCGCGAGATCATCGACGAGATGCGCACGCTCGCGACCAGAAACGCGCTCGACATCCGCGACGCGGTCGAGGACGGCAAGCGCAGGCTCGCGCGGCTCGTCGAGCAGGGCAAGGCCGTGCCGCTCGAGCTGCCGGCCGAGACCTGAGCGCCGGAGCACGCAGCAACCGAAAATCCAACAATCCAATGACCGGCACCGAAAGCAAGGCGCCTCTGGACGAGGTGATGCTCGCGATGGACGTGGTCGACACGCTCAGGCATCGCGAGCGTGTGGTCGAGCGCGCGCTGTCGGCCGAAGAGCAGGATCGGGAGCTCGTCGCGCGGCTCAGGGAGATCTACGCCGGGCAGGGGATCGAGGTCAGCGATACCGTGATCGAGCGGGGCGTCGAGGATCTGCGTGCGAACCGCTTCGTCTACGCGCCGACGGCGCCGTCCTTCGAGCGCACGCTCGCGCGCATCTACGTGAGCCGGAGGCGCTGGGGCGTGCCGGCCGGCATCGCGGGCGGGGTGCTCGCAGCCGCGCTGGTCGGCTATCAGGTTTTCGTCGCGGGACCCGAGCGCGCCGCGAACGCCACGCTGCCGGGGGAGCTCGAGCAGGCCTACACCGCCGTCGTCGACCTCGCCGAAGCGCCCGCGGTCGATGCCGAGGCCGGGACGATCTTCGGCGACGGGCAGCTCGCGCTCGAAGGCGGCGACTATTCCGCGGCGCGCGCCGCGGTCGCCGAGCTCGACGGGCTGCTTGCGACGCTCAGGCTCGAGTACGAGGTTCGCGTCGTCTCGAGGCCCGGGGAGAGCAGCGGCATTATCCGCGGGCCGGAGGACGACCCGCAGGTCGAGAACCTCTACCTGATCGTCGAGGCCGTCGATGCCGACGGCAACCGGCTGACTGTGCCTGTCACGAACGAGGAGGACGGGGGGATCGAGCGCGTCTCGCGCTGGGGCCAGCGCGTCGAGGCGGCGGCCTTCGAGGCCGTCAGGAGCGACAAGCAGGACGACGGCATCATCCAGGAGGCCGTCATGGGCGAGAAGCACCGCGGCCGGCTCCTGCCCGACTACGGCCCGGGTGTCCTGGGCGGCGCGATCACGGACTGGTAATCATGAGCAAGCTGAGCGGCAGGAAGACACTGGCCGAGATCGACGAGGCGCTCGGCCAGGCACGCGGCAACCTCGCCGGCGTCGACGTCGAGTTCGGCAACGCGCGCGCGGCGCTCGCGAAGCTCAGGGCGGGCGAGATCGGCCTCCATGCCGAGCTCCGGCTGCTCGAGATCGAGCAGGGCGAGCTCCTGCACGCGCTCGACGAGGCGGATAAAAAGGCTGAGCGCGTGCTCGAGGAGCGCCGGATCGCGGCAACCGGGCTCGACCAGGAGCTCGACGCCGCCGAAGCCGCGCTCGTCGAGATCGAGGAGCAGCGGCCGAAGCAGCAGCCCGTCGTCGCGGCCGCGAGCGAGGCGCTCGACGCCGCGGAAGCCGAGGCGCAGGCCGCGCTCGCGGCGGACGCGGCCTACCAGGCTCAGCTCGAGGCGACATCCGAGGCCGACTTCGTCGCCGACCAGGCCGAGGACAAGGCCGCCGCGGCCGAAGCCGACCGCGTCGAGAAGGGCAAGCCCTACGAGGCCGATCCGCTCTTCGCCTATCTCTGGAGGCGCGGCTACGGCACCTCGAAGTACCGCGCCTGGCCGCTGACGCGCTGGCTCGACGAGAAGGTCGCAAGGCTCGCCGACTACGAGCCCGCTCGCCGGAACTATGCGCTCCTGATCGAGATCCCGGTCAGGCTTGCCGAGCACGCGGCCGCGATGCGCGCGCACTTCGATCGCGAGGCCGAGGCGCTCGCCGCGCTCGAGGAAGCGGCGGCGGCGGAAGCCGGGGTGCCGGAGCGCCGGGCCGAGCTCGAGTCCGCCGAGCAGGATCTCGCAGCGATCGATGCCGCGATCGCGGCGCGCGAGGATACGATCCGCGGGCTCGTCGACGAGCGCCGGACCTTCGCGTCGGGCGAGGACGCGTTCTACCAGCGCTGCGTGCAGATCCTGAGCGAGGCGATGCAGCGGAAGAGCATCGGGTTCCTGCGCGAGCGCGCGGCGCGCACGCTCGGGCGCGAGGACGACGCGATCGTCGAGAAGCTCGCCGAGCTCGACCGCGAGGCCGACCGGATCGAGCGGAATCTCGACGAGCTCAGGCGCCTGCACGACGGCGAGAGCGGGCGGCTCAGGGAGCTCGAGGACGTCAGGCGCCGGTTCAAGGCCGAGCGCTTCGACGATCCCTTGTCAGAGTTCATCGACGGCGCGCTGATTGCGCTCGTGCTGCGGCAGTTTCTGGGCGGCGCGGCGCGCTCGGGCGACGTCTGGGACGCGATCAGGCGCCAGCAGCGCACGCGGCGCGTCAAGGCCGACCCCGGCTTCGGCACGCTCAGGTTCCCGAAGGCGCCGAAGCCCGGACCCTGGCGCATGCCGAAGGGCGGCTTCGGCGGCCGCGGCGGCGGCTTCGGCGGCGGCGGGTTCAAGACGCGCGGCGGTTTCGGCGGCCGCAGCGGCGGCTTCAAGACCCGCGGCAAGTTCTAAAAAGGGGTCAGAGCCCTTTTTCATGATCGCCTGACCGGCCGCCCGAAAAAGGGCTCTGACCCCTTTTTTCCTTTTTTCGGACCCCTTTTCTTCGCGCGTCAGGCGGTGGCGGAAAAGGGCTCTGACCCCTTTTTCGGGCGGGCGTCGCGGCGGCGGTCGCTTTCCTTGAGCAGCTTCTTGCGCAGGCGGATGCTCTTCGGCGTGATCTCGACGAGCTCGTCGTCGTCGATGAACTCGAGCGCCTCCTCGAGCGAGAAACGGATCGGGCGCGTCAGGAGGATGTTCTCGTCCGAGCCCGCGGCGCGGATGTTGGTCAGCTGCTTGCCCTTCGTCGGGTTCACGGGCAGGTCGTTGCCGCGGCTGTGGATGCCGACGATCATGCCTTCGTAGACGCGCTCGGCGTGGCCGATGAAGAGCGCGCCGCGCTCCTGGAGGTTGAAGAGCGAATAGGCGAGCGCCTTGCCGTCGACCATCGAGACGAGCGCGCCGTTCGTGCGCTGGCCGATCTCGGTCTCGATGCGCGGCGCGTAGCCGTCGAACAGGTGGTAGAGCAGGCCCGTGCCGGCCGTCACGGTCAGGTACTCGGTGCGAAAGCCGATCAGCCCGCGCGCCGGCATGCGGTACTCGAGCCGGACGCGGCCGCGGCCGTCGGGCAGCATCGATCGGAGCTCGGCCTTGCGCTCGGCGAGCCTGGTCATGACGGCGCCCTGGTAATTCTCCTCGAAATCGACCGTGACGAGCTCGAACGGCTCGAGCACAGCGCCGTCGGCGACGCGCTCGATCACGGTCGGCCGCGAGACGGCGAGCTCGTAGCCTTCGCGGCGCATCGTCTCGAGCAGGATCGAGAGGTGCAGCTCGCCGCGGCCCGAGACGCGGAAGCGGTCCGGATCGTCGGTCGCCTCCACGCGCAGCGCGACGTTGTGCTTGAGCTCCTGCTCGAGCCTGGCCTTGATCTGCCGGCTCGTCAGGAACCGGCCTTCCTGGCCCGCGAACGGCGACTTGTTGACGACGAAGTTCATGCTGATCGTCGGCTCGTCGACCAGGAGCGGCGGCAGGGCCTCGGGCTTCTCGCGCGAGGTTACGGTGTCCGAGATGCCGAGCTCGTCGATGCCGCTGAAGACGACGATGTCGCCGGCGCCGGCTTCGTCGACGGATAAGCGCACGAGCCCATCGAAGCCGAAGAGCTCGCCGATCGTGCCGTTGCGCTTCGTCCCGTCGCGGCCGACGACGGCGACCTGCGCGCCGGCCCTGACCGTGCCGCGGCTCACGCGGCCGATGCCGAGCACGCCGACATAGCTCGAGTAGTCGAGGCTCGAGACCTGCAGCTGCAGCGGCCCCTCGACCTCGACGAGCGGCGCCGGCACGTGCGCGACGATGGTCTCGAACAGCGGGCGCATGTCGCCGGCGCGGACTTTGGCGTCGAGGCTCGCGTAGCCTTTGAGCGCAGAGGTGTAGACGACGGGGAAGTCGAGCTGGCGATCGCTCGCGCCGAGCCGGTCGAACAGGTCGAAGGTCTGATCGAGCACCCATCCCGGCCGCGCCCCGTCGCGGTCGATCTTGTTGATCACGACGAGCGGCGTTATGCCGCGCGCGAAGGCCTTCTGCGTCACGAAGCGCGTCTGCGGCATCGGCCCGTCGACGGCGTCGACGAGCAGCAGCACGCCGTCGACCATCGACAAGACGCGCTCGACCTCGCCGCCGAAGTCCGCGTGCCCCGGCGTGTCGACGATGTTGATACGGAAGCCCTCCCAGCGGATCGCCGTGTTCTTCGACAGGATCGTGATGCCGCGCTCGCGCTCGAGATCGTTCGAGTCCATGACCCGGTCCGGCACGGCGGCGCGCGCGTCGAGCGTGCCCGACTGCTGCAGCAGCCGGTCGACGAGCGTCGTCTTGCCGTGATCGACATGCGCGATGATCGCGATGTTGCGGAGCTTTTGGGTCGGGAACACGGGTGTTGGGGCGCCGGGAAAAAGTGGCGCATTATACAGGCGAAAGGCGCCGCTAGCGTGTGAGGTAGATGCCTTCCTCGGTGGCGATCGACCAGCGCATGCGGCCTGTGTCCGGCGAACGTCGCAACAGGAAGGCCGGAAGAGCGCGAGATTCGCCAAGATCGTGGAGTGGTCTGCGGAAGACCGCTGCTACGTCGGCAGCGCACCCGGGCTCGTCCCGGGTGGATAGTCGCGGTGACGACGAACGCGCAGTCTTCGAGGATCTCTGTGCGATCGTCGAGGAGACCATCAGCCTCCTGGAAGCGGACGGTAAGCCTCTTCCTCCGTCAACATCGGGTCGTGACTTTGCCAATCTGATGCAGGGCGCGGCATAACACGGTATCGCGCCCGGCACGGGCGACCACTCCGCCGTCAGTACACCTCGATCATGCAGCGGTCCGTCGCCCGGAGCGCCCGCTTCATGTCGTTGGCCGACCACCCGGCCGGGT
>Ga0302046_10005099_pt1 | contig 11615 bp, 7 predicted proteins | sample RVTome_11_FD_200261 | JGI IMG/M metagenome (GOLD analysis project Ga0302046, IMG submission 200261) | Soil microbial communities from uranium-contaminated site in the Upper Colorado River Basin, Wyoming, United States - RVT147D111 (version 2) ... | reverse complement strand
CCGCAGTTGCTGCAGAACTTGTCTCCGGGCGCCGCGACGGTCGAGCAAACCGGACAGGTGATCGCCAGCGCCGTTCCACACTGAGAGCAGAACCGGGCGTCGGCGGGATTCTGATGGCCACAATTGGGGCACTGCACGCTTAACGCTCCCTCGACGGACCGAAGTTACCCGGGATCGCGCCCAAGGGCATCGCTGGGCTGCAAGCTGGCTGCTCATGACCGATAATCTCTCGGCCATGAGCCCATCGCACCTGAGATCGAGGCCATGGTTCGGCGGTTAGTAATCGAATTCCAGCCCGAAGTCGTAGATGTGGGCTGAGCTTCCCACCGGGACGGGCCTGTTCCAGGTCTCCACGTCGGCCGCTCTCGCGGTGGGCGTCTTCGAAGGGGCGGCCACGATCGGTGAGCTCACCAAGGTCGGTGACTTCGGCCTGGGGACGTTCGATGGGCTCGACGGGGAATTGATACTTCTCGATGGGAAGTGCTTTCAGGCGGGCTCGGATGGAGTGGTGGAACGCGCCGCCGACGACTGGCTGACTCCTTTTGCCCTCGTCACCAGGTTCACCGCTGAGATTGACGAGAAAGTCGACGAGTCGGGGTCCCTCGTGGACTTGACGCGACGCATCGACCAGGCTCGAGCGTCCGACAACCTGTTCTACTCGATCAGGGTCGATGGACGATTCGGCCGTCTGTCGATGCGAGCCGCAATGAGAGCCAAGCCGGGGGAGGGATTGGTCGAGGCGACCCGCCATCAGAGTGAGTTCGAGACCCACGACATCAAAGGGACACTCGTGGGGTTCTGGTCCCCTGTCTGGTCGGAGACGGTGAGTGTTCCCGGGTATCACTTCCACTTCATCGCCGACGACCGCTCGATGGGCGGTCACGTCTTTGCCATGAGTGGGCAGGACCTCTCCTTGAAGGTGACGTCACACCGCGAATTCCGTCTGCTGTTGCCCGGGACCACAGGATTCTTGGGAGCGGTCCTGACCGGCGATCACCGGTCAGAGCTGCATGAGGCGGAGACCGGCGGGGTCTAGCCGGTACCTGGTATTGGGTATCGGTCGCTTTGCTCCCCTGGGTATTGAGTATCGGGACCTGGTCGAAGCCTCCGGCGCTGCTGATTCATGGTCGCTTCGCTCCCAATACTCACTACTCACTACTCACTACCCGCCTCAAAGAGCCTCGTAAGGCACCGATCCACACTCCGGTCATGACCAGGATGGCACCGACCATGATCTTGGCGGTCAGCGGAACGTCGGCGAGCCAGGCTTCGAGAAGCAGGGCTACCACCGGGAAAAGGACGAATGCGTACGCCATCGCCGAAGCGGCCCATGTGCGCACCACCAGCAGGGACAGCACGAAGAGTGCGATTGAGCCGAACAGCACCAGATAGATGACAGCCACCAGCGAATCGGTCTCTTGGGGGATTTGCCAGGTCTCACCGGCGACGGCGGACACCGCGAGCATCAACACCGAGCCGAATGACATTGCAACGGCATTGGTCACTGCGGGGTGGTTGAAGGCGACCGTCTTGCTGAGGACCACACCTTCGGCGACCGAAATCGCCGCCAGGAGGATGGCGATCAGCCCGGATAGGGGAAGGACCAGCCCATCGGGGCCGATTGTCATCCATACGACTCCTGCGAAAGCGATCGTGGCGCCGATCAGCGCCCGGCCGCTGAGCCGTTCCAGCTTGTGGGCTGCTGCCAAGAATGGGGTCAATAGGGGGACCATGGCCAGGACCACCGCGGCGATGCCGGCGGTCACCTCGACGAGCGCCCAGTACATCAAGGCGTAAGACAGGGTGAATGTGACGATGCCGTAGCCGGCAGTCATCCACAGTTGGCGTCCTCGGGGCCATCGCAGACGCCGCAGCACCACGAACAACACAAAGAGAGCCGCCGCCAGGCAGAACCTGAGGCCGGCACCCCAGAAGGGGTCGAGCTCCTGATTGCTGAACCGAACCGCCACGAAGTTCGACCCACCGAGGAGAACGACGACGATGAAGGAGATGAGGGTCAGCTGTCCGGCCCGCGAGGCGGTAGCAGTGGCCGCGCTCACAGCCGATGGGTGGGCTGCATCGTCGTAGGAGAGTTCCCATAGGCTGGGCAGCACCTCACCATGCGGAGCTCTCCCTGATCATCGTATGGTCCTCTGGCCTCAGTCCTGGAGTAGCTCGAACATGTCTTCGAGGACTATTGCCTGGGTGGGGCATGCGGCCACGATCTCGCGAAGCGTGTCGTCGTCGACAGTCGTCTCGTCGACCAGTTCGGGTTTGAGGAAGTCACCGCGCCTCCACTGGAACGCCGAAGGTGCGAGAGCGATACAGGTGCCCGCACCGATGCAGCGACGACGGTCGATGATCACTCTCACTGCCATGTGACACCCGATTTGATGGCGTATTGAATCGCTTCGTTCTCGCTCTCCACGCCGAGCTTGGTCAGCAAGTCCCCGACCTGGTTCCAGTCGGCCGGGTCACCCGATCCGACCGATCCGGAGGCGAGGTCGCGGAGCAGCTGCAACTCCGTTTCGGTGAGAGCAGCGCCGTCGACTTCGTCCGGCAGCATGGAGTCCGAAGGATCGAAGCCGACGATCTCGACGATCTCACGGTGCATCGGGTTGGAGAACCAGTTGTCGCGCAGCTCGCCTTCGGGCATTGCCATGGTGAGGAAGGCGAGTCCGGCGATGATCTGTGCGCTCAGCGCCGCAGCTTCTGGCTCGCCCGTGGCGATCAGCGTCCTGGCGGCCACCCACAGGATGGGCACCAGATAGAGGAGATGGGTCTCACCGTCGAAGTCGAGCGAGTTCCGCGCCTCGTCGGCGGCCAAATCTGTCTCTCCGCGTGCCTCGGCGACCAGGGCCAATGCGGCGTGGGCCAACGCCGCCCAGGGCAGCTGGCCTCGCAATTGGCCTGTCAACTCGAGCGCTTCCTTTGCCGTCTCGTGGGCGGGTTCGAGCAGTGTCGGGTCGTCGTTGAGGGCAGCGATACGCGCATACTCGAATGCGAGATTTGCCAGGGCGTCACAACGCCCGGCGACATTGGAGTCGCCGGCGAGGTCGGCGGCGCGTTGGAAGTGACGGGTCATCTCCTCGATGTCGCCAAGCGCCGCCGAGTGGGCCCCACGCCACATCTCGAGACGGCGTGCCATGGCTGGGGAGGCCACCGCCATGGCAGCCCCCACTGCGCGATCGAGCCAAGCCCCGCACTCGTCGGCAACGCCCATCGTCAGGCATGCCATCGCCATGCTCCCTGCCGACAGAGCCTCCAGCCACCGATCACCGATGGCCCTCGCCGCTTCGAACGCTTCCCGTCCTCGTTCGAGGGCGAGCCCGGGTTGCAGGTTGAGCCTGGCGTAGGTGTGAATGCTGTACAGCATCTGGGCGTCGTCGATCGCCGATTGACTCTCGGTTACCTCCCCCTTCTGACTGTGATGCAGTGCCCTGATGTGCTCGATCCGTCCGGCCATCCCTTGGGCCGTGGGGTCGCCTACATGGGCGTAGGCCATCGAGATGAGTGCGGACATGGACCCCTGTTTGTCACCGATCTCCTCGTAGATGGTGAAGGCCTGCTCGGCCAACTCCTTGGCCCTCGACAGAAGCTCGGGGACCTGCATGAGGATTTCCAGCTTCGAGGCGCCCTCCCCTTCGAGCTCCATTGCTGCCAGCTTGGCTCTGCCGGCCTCGAGAACGGCCAGCTCGCGCAAGGCATCCGCCTCGTCGGAACGCGAGCCGAGCTCGCGGGCGAGCTCGAGGGCACGTCGATAAGGCGTTTCGGCCTCGCCGACGTTGACCTCGACCGGTGGCCAATAGCCCTCCCCGATAGGGTTCCGGGTCAACGCCTGACCCAGCTCGAGGCAAGCGGACAACTCCAGCGCCTTGTCATTCGACTCTTCTGCCGACGCCAAGACGCCACGTGCCAGGTCGGCAGCCATGTCGTAGTCCTCATCGGCTCTCGCCGCCGACGCCCGCCTCAGCCTGACCTCGGCGTCCAGAGCCGGAGAGGAGAGACCCGCGGTCAAAGCTGTCATCTCGGCGAGATTCGCCATTCGCTCGACGTCACGATCGAGGACAGCCAGAGCATCGTCTTTGATCCGAAGCATGTCGATGCGACTCTCCGGGTCCGAGGCAGCTGCCAGGGTGACGTCGATCAGGCGAACTGCCTCCTCCGGTGCCGACAGCTCCATGGCACTCTTCGCAGCCCGGAGCCCGCTGTCGACGGCGAGAGTCTGGTCACCGGCCTGAAGGGCATGATGGGTGAGCATCGACAGGCTTTCGGGCCCGCCCTCGGCGGCGAGGTACTCGGCGATGGCGCCGTGGATCGCCCGCTGTCGCTGCCGGGGGATCGAAGCCAGCAGCGATGCGCGGATCTGGTCGTGTGAGAAGCTCAGGTCGAAAGGCGAGCCCGGTCGTTCTTCGACTATCAGGCCCAGTTCGACGCCGTGTTTCACCTCCTCGGCCAGCTGCCAGTCGGGCAATGGCTCCACACCGTCGACGTTCGCCAGCACACGTGCCAAATCGGAAAGACGGAAACGCCGCCCCAACACTCCGGCGTCGGCAAGGCGAGACCGGCAGTCCGGCGTGAGTTGGGCGAGTCTCCGCTCGACCAACGTCTTGATGGACGATGGCACCGCTGGGCCGCTGTGCTTGGTCATCGTCCACGTGCCGTCAATCAGCTGCAATGCCTCTGCTTCCCGATAGGCCCTGGCCAGTTCCTCGATGAAGAATGGAACTCCCTCCGAGCGAGAGTGGAGGCTGTCGAGCGTGGATGAGTCGACCGGGCCGGTGAGCAGGTTCGCGAGGAACTCCCCACTCTGTCGCGCGGTCAGCCTCTCGAGCCTGAGCACTTGGGTGACATGCATGCGGTCCAGGTCGGCGATCAGCTTCGAGGCTCCGCCGGTTGCCGAGTCGGAGTACGGGCGAAGACTGATGACCAGGACAATCGGGGCCGATCCCATCGTCCTCACCAGATACCGGACCAACTGGATGCTGTCGTCGTCGGCCCACTGGAGGTCGTCCAACATCAGGAGGAGTGGCCGCTCCCGGGTCAGCGCCAGAAGCAACGAGGCGACATCGTCGAAGGTGTGGAGCATGCGCTCCTGCGCAGAGAGCCCCTCCATTCGAGATCCCCTTCCGGAGATCGCCTGGTGCGCCTGGTCGAGTTGTTCCATTGCCATCGCCTCGCGGGCGACGGCGGTCACACGCGGAGAGGTCAGCAGCGAGCGGAACAGCAAGAACGGGCCTCGCAATTCCTCGTCGGCCGTCACCTCGAGGACCCAGAATGGCGGTTCGCGCTCGGAGGCCATCTCGGCAGCGGCTTCCATCATCCGGGTCTTCCCGATCCCGGCTTCGCCCTCGAGAACAACTGCTCTCAGCCCGGCGCTCGGTGCGGCTGTCATCTGCTGGGCCATGACCTCCAATTCACGGGCACGCCCCACGACCGGCCCCTGGGCGCGGGCGGTTTGCGTGTCGAAAGCCGCGGCCGAGGCGGCCTTGATCTCCTTCGTCACCCGCTCCCTGTCGTCGCCCTTGTCCCGCCAAAGGACTTCGAAGAGACGCCATCTGTCGGGGAAGCCCTTGAGCCAGAAGGGGCCCCGATCGACGATCCTGACGTCGCCAAAGGAGCCCGCCAGGTCCTGGACCACTTGTGAGACGAGAATCTGTCCGCCTTGAGCTTTGGCGGCGATTCGGGAGGCGGCGTGTACGGCCGTCCCGTGGGCGTCTCCTGCCGACTGGGTGACGTCACCGCTGTTTAGACCCATTCGCACCGACAGCGTCATGTCAGGGTTGGCCTTGTTGTGGTCCTCGATGGCCCGCTGGATCGATGTGGCGGCGGTTATCGCCTGGTTCGCCGAGGTGAAGAGTGCCATGAAACCGTCACCGAGAGACTTGGTCTCGACGGCACCGACGATCTCCAGGCGCGAGCGGACCAGGTCGTCGTGGAGGCTGATGATCTCGTTGGCAGCCGTGTCGCCGACGCGGACGCGCAGGTCGGTCGAGCCCTCGAGATCCGTGAACAGGATCGTGAAAGTGCCCTGGACTTTCGTCGTTGCCGCTTCGATCATTCCCAACCTGGTTGCACCGGCGGTGACGATACCGCCAGAACGACGCCACCGCTACGGGGGTTGCCGCACCAAAGAGGACTCCAAGAACAGACAGAGGGCTAACACAGAACGGCCGGGATCGCTAGCTTCGGCGCTCGGTCGATCCAGGTGGAGAAGAGGCAGATCACAGAATGAGGTTGTTCGACGACCCCGTGGCCAGGGACCTGGTCAACAGGATGAAGTTTCGCTGCATCGGGCCCACGCGCGGTGGCAGGTGCGTCGCGGTGGCGGGCCACCCGACCAAGCCGGGTGTGTTCTATTTCGGTGCCGTCGCCGGAGGGGTCTGGAAGACCGAAGACGCCGGGACGACATGGGTGAACGTGAGCGACGGGCAGCTGAAGACCGGCTCGGTCGGTGCCATCGCCGTCTCCGACTCCGACCCCAACGTGATATTCGCCGGGATGGGAGAGGCCTGTATTCGTCTCGACGTCTCCCACGGCGACGGGGTCTATCGGTCGGGGGACGGTGGCGAGACCTGGGCCCACTGTGGCCTTTCCGACACTCGACACATCGGCGAGGTCCTCATCCATCCCAAGAACCCCGACCTCGTCTATGTGGCGGCCCTGGGCCACGCCTTCGGGCCCAACGAGGAGCGTGGCCTGTTCCGAACCAGGGACGGGGGCAAGACCTGGGACAGGATCCTCTCCAAGGGTGACCGGGCCGGTGCCATCGATGTCACCTTCGACCCCAACAACCCGGAGGTGGTGTACGCGACCCTCTGGGAGACCCATCGCAACTTCTGGGAGTTGAGCAGCGGTGGCCCCGGCAGTGGCATCTGGAAGTCGACTGACGGTGGTGACACCTGGAGGGAGATCACCCACGCCAAGGGCATGCCACCGGAGTCCTCCATCATCGGGAAGATCGGTGTCGCGGCGTCGCCGGTGAGACATGGCCGGGTCTGGGCGCTGGTCGAGGCTTCGGAGAAACCGGGCTTGTACCGATCGGATGACTTTGGCGAGACGTGGAAGCTGGTCAGCCCCAAGGTCGACCTCCGCTACCGACCCTGGTACTACATGCACGTCACCGCTGACACTCAGGAAGCCGACACGGTCTTCGTGAACAACCTGGATTTCTGGAAGTCGACAGACGGCGGTAAGACGTTCACTTCCATAGCCACTCCGCACGGCGACAACCACGACCTGTGGATCGATCCCCGTGACAACCAACGCATGGTGCAGGGGAATGACGGAGGCGCCAACGTCTCGTTCAACGGGGGAGAGTCTTGGAGCACCATCTACAACCAGCCGACGGCACAGATGTACACGGTGACCACCGACAACCGCCAGCCCTTCTATTACGCGTACGGCACCCAGCAGGACAACTCGAGTGTGGCCGTCCCCAGCAGTGTCACCGACCTGGCCATCACCTGGGCCGACTGCTATCCGGCAGGCTCGGGCGAGAGCGGGTTCATGGCGGTCCACCCCGAAGACCACAATCTGGTGTTCGTCGGCGCCGTGGGCTCCAGCCCCGGCGGGGGTGGGTCGTTACAGCGCTACGACCACCGCAGCCGGCAGATCCGGCTGGTGAACGTCTGGCCCGAGGTCCACGATGGGATCGGCCCCGGTGAGCTCGAGGTGCGTTTCCCCTGGACGTATCCCATCCTGTTCTCACCACACGACTCCAGCGTCCTCTACACCGCCGGCAACCTGGTGTTCCGCAGCACCGACCAGGGGCACAGTTGGACCCCGATAAGCGAAGACCTCACCCGCAACGACCCGGCCAAACTGGCGGCCTCCGGCGGCCCGATCACCAAGGACACCAGCGGTGCCGAGCACTACTGCACCATCGCCACGTTGCGGGAGTGCCCACTCGAGGCCGGCGTGCTCTGGGCGGGCAGCGACGACGGGCTGATCCATGTGAGCCGCGACGGTGGGGAGACCTGGAACGACGTCACCCCGCCCGACCTCCCCGAGTGGACCTACATCCGCACCGTCGAGCCCTCACCGCACCGCGCCGGCACCGTCTATGTCGCAGCCACCCGGTACAAGCTCGATGACACGACACCGTATCTGTACAAGACCGACGACTACGGGGGCTCGTGGAAGTCGATCAGCGGTGAAGGCGATGGCGCACTCCCGGCCGACGAGTTCCTCCGTGTGGTCCGCACTGACCCGGTGAAGGAAGGCCTGTTGTACGTGGGTACCGAGACCGGTATCTACCTATCCACCGATGATGGTGCGACATGGGACCGTTGGGAGTCGAATCTCCCGGTGACTCCTGTGTACGACATGACGATCAAGGACGACGACCTGGTGGTGGCCACCCACGGGCGGTCGTTCTGGATCATGGACGACCTCACACCCATTCACCAGCTTCTCGACGACGATGCGACCGGCGAGACCAGGCTGCTGGCGCCACGCAGAGCCTGGCGACTCCTCCCCGACCTTTTCGCCCAATGGATCAAGAACGAGGGGAAGGACTACTGGGTGTCCCTGGGAAAACAGGCGACATTCGAGGCGACCATCGACGAGGACGGCCAGGTACAGCGGACATTCCTCGACGCGGGGGAGGCCGCCCCTGTGGGAGCGATGGTCACGTATTTCCTCGCGGAAGGGCTCGAAGCGGATACGTCGGTGGCGCTCGAGTTCTATGACCATGAAGGACAGCTGGTGAGGCGATTCGGGACCAAGCCCAAGGGCTACGACGACATGGACGACGATGAGAAGGCGTTCAACGCCGGGCCCTGGGCAACAGCCAGGCCTGGGGTGAATCGCTTTCTGTGGGACCTCCGACACCACGGGTCGACCAAGGTTCTGGGCAACAAGATGGCAGGGGAGGCCAACCAGGGGCCGCTGGTCGTGCCGGGTACCTACGAGGTGCGACTCGTCGTGGGCGGCAGCGACGGTGAGCCGACCACTACGTCACAGAGATTCGAGGTCGTCAACGATCCCCGGGTCGACGTCTCCCAGAAAGACCTGGAAGCTCAGCTCGAAGCGCTGCTGGAGATAAGAGACAAGATCTCAGAGGCGCACGACGCGGTGAACACCATCCGATCGCTCACCGCACAGCTCAAGGCGTGGTCGTCGAGATCGGACCTGGCCGAGGAAGCGAGGTCGGCGGGCGATGATCTCGGCAAGGAGCTTGCCGAGATCGAGTCGCAGTTGATCAAGCCAGGAAAACACGAGGACATGTTTGGTGGCCAGGAGCCTGCCCGTCTCAATGAGAAGCTGGCCTCGGTCATCAGCATCGTGGCCAGTGCCGACGCCCCGCCCACCAAGCAATCACTGGAATTGAGCGCCAAGTATTCGGCCGAAATCGACTTGCAGCTGGAACGTCTGGCTCAGGTCACCTCGACGGGCGTCGTCGAGTTCAACTCACTCGTGGGTGGTGCCGACCTTCCGGCCGTGGAGGTGCACGGGATCGACTCCTGACCAGCCGGACCGACTCAGGCAGGGCCCTCTCGGGAGCCGAGGATGAGACGAGCGATCGACGCCAGTGCCCACCAAACGGCCAGCATCGCCACTGCCTCGAGTATGAAACTCCCGAACTTGAAGAACACCTCGGCGATCACGAGCGAGATCACCAGTGTCGGCGCCGCGTAGGCCACGACCTCTTTGTCGGGTAGGGCGATGATTCGGCTGAGCATCTTCGAAGTTCCCTTCTCGTTCCGTTGGTCAGGTGAGCAGCATACGCCCCGGGTCTGGCCGAGAGAGCCCGTGATAGGTTGCCGGATCTGGTGACGTTGACCGTGTTCGAGGCGTCCGGAGGCACCGAGGGCCTGTTGGATCTGGCACGGGCGTGGCGCCGGCGTTGCCTCGCCGAGTCTGTTCAACGCCGTCGCTGGGCAATCCGTTTCATGGCGGCCTCCCAGCCGGCGTCGAAGGCCAAGCCGGGCTCGTCCAGGTCGACCACGACCGGTGCGTGGTCCGAAGGAGTCGGCTTTCCCTTGCGGGCCTCCCGATCGATCTCCGCCCAGACGACTCGATCCACCAACGGACGGGTCACGTAGATCAAGTCGAGACGCATCCCCATGTTCTTCTGAAACATCCCGGCCCGGTAGTCCCACCACGTGTACCGACCGGCGGCGGGCTCGACGAGCCGGTAGGCGTCGGTGAGTCCCCAGTCCCGGAGTCTGGCGAGCGCCTCTCGTTCTGGTGCGGACACGTGGGTGCCTCCATGAGCGGCGCGGGCATCCCATACGTCGTCGTCGTTGGGGGTGACATTGAGATCACCGGCCAGAACCAGTGGCTCATCGGGCGAGCAGCTCTCCTGGAGCCACTCGTGAAGCCTGCCCAGCCAGTCCAGCTTCCCTTGGTAGAACGGGGTACCGAGCTGGCGGCCGTTCGGGGCATACCCACTCACCAGCCTGATCCCCTCGCAGACGGCGCTGATCATCCTTGCTTGGCGGAGAGGCTCGAAGTCCCCGTCGTCCGTCTTCACAGAACTCGGGGAGACCGAGTCACCGAAGTTGGTGACGACGTCGGTGATCGGCTTCCGGCTGGCGATGGCCACTCCATTCCAGCGACCCTCGCCGTGGTGGGCCAGCTCGTAGCCCGCCATGCGAAAAGCGAGGTCGGGAATCCTGTCGTCGGCCAGCTTGGTCTCCTGCATCAGCAGCACATCCGGCGCCGCCCGCTCCATCCACCGCTCCACAGCAGGCAGCCGGGCCGCCAATGAGTTCACGTTCCAGGTGGCGATACGCACCCGGCGAACCTACCGCCGGGCCGACTCTCCCCGGGTGGGGTCGCTCGTGTCGGTCTGAAGAGAGAGCTTTCGGTCCAGCAAGTCGAGTGTCTCGTAGCAGGGGAGCACCTGTGACACCGAAGCGTTCGGCTCCCTGCCCTCCTCGATGGCAGTCACGAACTCCCTGTCAATCAGCTCGATGCCATTCATCGACTCCGCTACACCGCTGAGGTCGATCGGCTCGTCGTTGCCAGTCACCAGGTCGTCGTAGCGGGCTACGTAGGTGCCGGTGTCGCCGATATACCTGAAGAAGGTCCCGAGGGGCCCATCGTTGTTGAACGACAGGCTGAGGGTGCACAACGCACCGGACTCCACCGCGAGCTGAATCGACATGTCCATCGCGATACCCAGGTCGGGGTGGATGGGTCCCTGGAGGATGTTGGCTTTGATGACTGTGCTCCGGGTCTGATAGGTGAACAGATCCACGGTATGTGCGGCGTGGTGCCACAGCAGGTGGTCGGTCCAGTCGCGCGGCTCTCCGAGGGCGTTGGTGTTGGTCCGGCGGAAGAAGAAGGTCTGTACGTCGAGATGCTGGATCTCGAACTGGGCGTCGAGGACTCGCCGATGTATCCACTGATGTGAGGGATTGAATCGGCGGACATGACCGACCATGCAGGTGAGGCCGGTCGCTCTCTGCTTCTCCAACACGGCGCGGCCGTCTGACAAGTTGTCGCAAAGGGGTATCTCCACTAGGACGTGCTTTCCGGCATCCATGCAGCGGATTGCCTGAGAGGAATGGACCGGTGTGGGAGTGACCAGGATCACTGCGTCGACGTCCGAGCGTTCCAGGGCGTCGTCCAGGGAGGTGGTAGCGTGCTCGATGCCGTGCTGG